>ENA-UEYL01000839-UEYL01000839.1-human-gut-metagenome-genome-assembly--contig:-NODE-839-length-28974-cov-8.635914_pt1 | contig 28974 bp, 26 predicted proteins | sample MGYA00242941_ERZ507946 | MGnify/ENA primary metagenome ERZ507946 (study PRJEB26167, sample SAMN06115482) | human gut metagenome | host: Homo sapiens | place: China:Guizhou | collected 2015-03-11...
GATACTTTTTTACCTTGATTCGGTACCTGTCTTTACCTACGTATGATTTGGAATCCCCCAAAAATACGTGAAGAACCCATTTTTTTTTCGCGGTCCCTTTTCTTTATCCCATGCTACAATAGGGGCAGAACATGAAAGGAGCGTTTCCTATGTCCTCTCTTGACCAAAACCGAAACCAGGCCCTTTTTGAAGAAGCCTCGGTGCCAAAAGCCCTTGCGGCCATGGCCATTCCAACCATCATCAGTCAGCTCATTACCCTCATCTATAATCTTGCCGACGCCTTTTTTGTCGGCCGTACGGGCAATCCCTATATGATTGCCGCCGTCTCCCTGGTCTTTCCCGTCTTTGCCATTACGGTCGCCTTGAGTAACCTTTTTGGTGTCGGCGGCGGCAGCCTCATGTCCCGCTGTCTTGGTGAGGGGGACGAAAAAAGCGCCCGTCAGGTGAGTGCCTTTTCCCTTTATGGGAGCCTTGCAGGGGCCCTTCTCTTTTCTTTCACCCTCTATTTCCTGCGCCGCCCCATCCTGCTTCTTTTAGGCGCATCTCCTGCCACCTACGCCTATACGGAGACCTACCTCTTTCTGGTTGTCACCTTAGGCACCCTTCCGACCGTCCTATCAGGTACTCTGGCCCAGCTCTTCCGGAGCGTCGGCTTTGCCCAAAAAGCAAGTTTCGGTCTTTCCTTAGGGGCCATCCTCAATATCATCCTTGATCCCCTCTTCATGTTCGTTCTCCTTCCTCAAGGAGAGGAACTGACAGGAGCAGCCCTTGCCACACTCCTTTCAAATCTGGTTTCCCTGGGCTATTTTCTCTTATCCCTCGTAAAAAGTGTAAAGAAAAGCTGCCTTGCCTATACCTTTCCTGAAGGATTGCCGAGCAAAGAAAAGATCCATTCCGTCCTTTCCGTGGGCTTTCCCTCGGCTCTTACGAACCTGCTTTTTGATACGTCAAACCTCTTTTTGAACCACCTCATGGCGGGTTTTGGCGACGCGCCCCTGGCGGCCCTAGGCATCGTCATGAAGGCCGAACGGATTCCCCTTAATACGGGCCTTGGCATCTGCCAAGGCATGCTGCCCCTTGTGGCCTATCATTATGGTGCCAGGAAATTCACACGCATGAAGGCGTTCATCAAGACGGCCCGCCGCGCAGGACTTCTCTTTTCGCTTCTTTGTGTACTCTTTTATGAGCTCGCCGCGGCCCCTATTGCAGGCCTTTTTATTGCAGCAAGGCCAGAAAGTACCATCGGCCTTGAGACCCTGGCATTAGGGGCCCTCTTCCTACGATTCCGCTGCCTGGCCTCGCCCTTTGCCTTCCTCAATTTCCACATCACCTTTTCCCTCCAGGCTCTGGGAGACGGCAGGACAACCCTTCTTGTGGCAGCCCTGCGCCAAGCCATCATCTACATTCCCTTGATGCATGTCATGGGCGCTTACTTCGGCTATATAGGCCTTATTGAAAGCCAGACAGCAGCAGAAATCGTAACCTTTCTCCTCGCCGGATGGATCTTTAGTAAGCGCCTTGCTGCCATAAAAGAAAAGCCCCAGTCCTAAAAGAGACTGGGGAAAAGGATCTTTGCGGCAGAATATAGAAGCAGGGCCGCAATCATCAAGGAGACAGGCTTTTCATGAGCCTTGAAGAAGCGGTCCAAGAGGGAGCCGACCACGGCCCAAGTAAAATTGGCCGCACTGCACATGAGGTTCATGACCATGCCCAGAAGAAAGGTCCGCATCGGGCCGTAGCCCCCGGGGAGCAGAAAAGAAGTATAGCCCACCATCATGAATAGGGCGACCTTGACATTGGTCCAGTTCAGGAGCAAGGCGGAGAAAAAAAGTCGTTTGGAATCGATGGCCTTTTTCTTTTCCCCTCCGTTTTTCATGAAAAGGCGCACCGTCAGATACACAAGATAGACAGCACCCAAGATGCGCAGGGGAAGATCCACCAAAGGCAGGACATCTTCCAAGGCATGGATGAATAGATAGATGACCGTACACATAGAAAAGAGACTGACATGAAGCACCAGCAAAAAGGGCAGGGCGCCGCGGAAGGTCCGTTCCCGGCTCTGGGCAAGGCTCATGAGATTATTGGGACCGGGAGTAAAGCTCATGACAAAACAAAAAGATAGGTAGGCCGCAAGATCCATAGTAAGGCTCCTTTCCAAAAATGCTGATAAATTTCATTGTAGACGGAAAAGCGTCAAAAGGGCAAGAAAAACTTTTTAGACCCTGAAAAAGCAGCAGATATGGACCAAAGGGTATACGGATCCCCAATTTTTCACGGCAAATCCTGCAGGATATGGTACAATGGCAAAATAAGGACAAAAAAGGGAGGTCGATCATCATGAGTGACACAAAAAAGTCAGCAAAGGGCCCTGCCCTCCGGAAAGAACATGATTCTATGGGGGAAATCCTCGTCCCCAGCGATAAATATTGGGGTGCCCAGACGCAGCGCAGTTTTGAGAACTTCCGCATTGGCACGGAAAAGATGCCGCCTGAAGTGATTGCGGCCTTTGCCATCCTCAAAAAATCAGCAGCTCAGGCAAACTGCGAGCTGGGAACGCTCTCTAAGGAAAAAGCCGCACTCATTGAAAAAGCCTGCGAGGAAATCCTTAAGGGCAAGCTCGACGGCAACTTCCCTCTTGCGGTCTGGCAAACCGGAAGCGGCACCCAGAGCAATATGAACGTCAACGAAGTCATTGCCCACAGGGGAAATGAGCTTGCCAAAAAGACTTGCCTCCACCCTAATGATGACGTCAACAAATCCCAAAGCTCAAATGACACCTTCCCAACAGCCATGCACATTGCTGCCATAAAGGGCATCGAAGAACATCTTTTCCCCCGCCTTGACGCGCTTATCAAGGCTTTCAAGGACCTTGAAAAGAAACATCGGGGTATTGTCACAACAGGGCGGACCCATCTCCAGGATGCGGTTCCCATTGCCTTTTCCCAGGAAATCTCGGGCTGGCGGACCATGCTTGAACGCAGCCGCGCTGAACTCAAGGCCTCGGAAAAAGGGCTCCTTGAGCTGGCGCTAGGGGGAACAGCCGTAGGGACAGGGCTTAATGCACCAAAAGGCTTTGACCGGACCGTTGCCGCCTATGTCGCCCACAATACGGGGTATGCCTTTAAAACCGCTCCCAATAAATTCCATGCCCTCACGAGCCTTGATGACCTTGTTTTCAGCCATGGCGCCCTCAAGGCCCTAGCCGCCAATCTCATGAAGATTGCCAATGACGTGCGCTGGCTGGCCAGCGGACCCCGGGACGGACTTGGCGAAATCACCATTCCCGCCAATGAACCGGGCTCTTCCATCATGCCGGGCAAGGTCAACCCCACCCAGTGCGAAGCCGTGACCATGGTTGCCGTCCAGATCATGGGCAATGATGCAGCCATTGGTTTTGCCGCATCTCAAGGGAACTTCCAGCTGAATGTCTTCCTTCCAGTTACAATCTATAACTTCCTCCAGTCCGTGCGGCTCTTGGGAGACGCCATGGAATCATTCCGCATCCACTGCGTCATCGGCATCAAGGCCAATCAAGCTAAAATGAAGGAAAATCTCCACCGTTCCCTCATGCTGGTTACGGCCCTGACACCCTATATCGGCTATGAAAAGGCGGCGGAAGTCGCCAAACTGGCTCACAAAAAGGAGCTCTCCCTCAAGGAGGCCATCCTCGAATTGGGCTACATGACGGAAAGGGACTTTGATGCCCATTTCCACCCAGAAAAGATGGTGTAAGATGACAAAGCGCTGTGAAATCATCATTCGTGTCGTTGATAAGAAAGGGGAGGCTCCCTGCCACCACGGCCACGTAAAGGGCATGGAACTGTCCTGGGACCATGACCGGGGCCGCCTGTGCCCCATGGCCCAGCATGTCCTGTTTCCCTATATCGATATTCTCCGCTACGGCGGCACCCTTCCCGGCATGAAGGGAAACCGCTTCAAAGTTGCCTGCCCTGATGCTGATGTCATCAACATCTTTGAAATTGAGATACGAACCAATCCTTCCCCACAAAAAAAGTAACTAAGCGGGGCTGCTCCTTTGGAGAGCCCCCTTTCATTAGGTCCCGCCTAAAGCCTTTTCTTTAGGTCATCAAGGCCAGTTGTATGATAGGTTACACTTTTATTGACGAAAAATATATTTTAGTATTGTCATTTAAATTTTTCTTGATTTTTGTCTTTTTCCATGATACTATCTGAACCATAAATTCAAAGCAAGACATGCATTGAAGGGAAAGAGTACGTTTTAGGAAAACCTCCAGAGAGCTGCCGGTTGGTGTGAGGCAGCGGCGGACCAAAGCCGAACTGATCCCAGAGCAGCTTTTCTGAACCCAACACTGGAAGTAGGGGGAGCCGGATCCTGACCGTTATCAATCAGGGCGGTATCGATGGCAGTCCATCCGTACCGACTAAGGGCACACCAAAGGGTGTGAAGTAGAGTGGTACCGCGCAAGACACTAGATCTTTCGTCTCTCACAAAGAGAGGAAAGATCTTTTTTTATTGCCTGTGAAGGAGGAAATCAAGATGAAACATACAGAAGCGTACAAGAAGGGCTACTTTATGCCCCCTACTGTCGATCTGAGCTGGGCCATGGCCGACGCACCCAAAAAGGCCCCCATCTGGTGCAGCGTGGACCTGCGCGACGGCAACCAGGCCCTTGTTATTCCCATGAACCTGGAAGAAAAGGTCCGCTTCTACAAGGCCCTCGTTACCATGGGGTTCAAGGAAATTGAAGTCGGGTTTCCTGCCGCGTCAGAAACGGAATATGAGTTCCTCCGCTATTTGGTTGACCATGATCTCATTCCTGATGATGTAACGGTTCAGGTCCTCACCCAGGCCCGGGAACACATCATCAAGAAAACCTTTGAAGCCCTGAAAGGCGTCAAAAATGCCATCGTCCACGTCTACAATTCGACGAGTGTCGCGCAAAGGGAGCAGGTCTTCCACAAATCAAAGGAAGAAATCAAGGAAATTGCCATCAATGGGGCGCGCCTTTTGCAGCGCCTCACGGAAGAAGCCCACGCGGCCTACCGCTTTGAATATTCACCGGAAAGCTTTACGGGGACGGAACCGGAATATGCCTTGGAAGTCTGCAACGCTGTTCTGGACGTGTGGAAACCGAAACCGGACCGGAAAGTCATCATCAACCTGCCGTCGACGGTGCAGATGTCCATGCCCCATGTCTTTGCCGCCCAAGTAGCCTATCTTTCCCAGAACCTTTCCTACCGCGATGCCGTCGTCCTTTCCGTCCATCCCCACAATGACCGCGGCACGGGGGTTGCCGATGCGGAAATGGCCATGCTTGCCGGCGCGGACCGCGTAGAAGGAACCCTCTTTGGCAACGGCGAACGGACCGGCAATGCGGACATCGTCACCATCGGCATGAACCTCTACGCCTTGGGCATCGATCCGCAGCTTGATTTTTCCAATATGCCGGAACTTGTAAAGACCTATGAGGAAGTGACGCGCATGCATGTCAATGAACGTCAGCCCTACGCCGGAAAGCTCGTCTTTGCTGCTTTCTCCGGCTCCCACCAGGATGCCATTGCCAAGGGCATGAAATATCGTCAGGACCACAATGACCCATACTGGACCTGCCCGTACCTTTATATCAATCCCCACGATGTGGGCCGCACCTATGATGCCGATGTCATCCGCATCAACAGCCAAAGCGGCAAGGGCGGCGTCGCCTACATCATGGAAACGGCCTATGGCATCGATATGCCAAGGGCCATGCGGGAAGACTTCAGCTACTTTGTAAAAGACGTTTCCGATCATAAGCACCAAGAACTGAAGCCAGATGAAATCTTCAACCTCTTTAAGGATCATTACGTCAACAAGAACCTTCCCATCGAACTGCGGGACACGCTCTTGCGTAAGAAGGACGGCAAATGGCAAGGCAAGATTCTCGTCCGGGCTGCGGGCCGCGATGTAATCCTCGAGGGCAGCGGCAATGGACAGCTCGACGCTGTAAAGGATGCTCTCTGCCGGGCCTTTTGCTTTACCGTGACGGATCTTACATACAGTGAACACGACCTGGACCGGGTCGCTGAATCGCGGGGCATTGCCTACTTTGGCATTACAGACGGAAATGGCGTCACAACCTGGGGTGCCGGCGTCGACACGGATACGATGACAGCTTCCATCAAGGCCTTCATCAGTGCCCTGAACCGCCGCAAAGACGCCAAGGACCATGTCTACGGCGCTGGCCTCATCTCCTCTAAAGAGGCAGTCACTGCCTTCCACCAAGCATCCAGTGCCCGTTAAGTTTTGGATAAAAGAAAGGAAGCATGCACAATGGGAATGACCATGACACAAAAAATCCTCGCTAAACACGCAGGAAAGGACTTTGTCAAACCGGGTGACCTCATCACCTGCCGTCTCGACCGCGTCCTTGCCAACGATATTACAGCCCCGCCAGCCATCAAGGAATTTGAAAAAATCGGGCGTCCCGTCTTTGATAAGGACCGCATTGTCCTTGTCCCGGATCACTTCATCCCCAACAAGGACATCAAATCCGCCGGACTTGCCAAAATTGTCCGTGACTTTGCCAAAGCCCACCATATCACCCATTATTATGAAACGGGACGAGCCGGCATCGAACACGTCATCCTGCCGGAAAAGGGCATAGTAGGACCGGGCATGCTCACCATCGGTGCCGACTCCCACACCTGCACATACGGCGCCCTGGGCGGCTTTGCTACTGGTGTTGGGTCAACGGACCTGGGCAGTGCCATGGCAACGGGCACGTGCTGGTTCAAGGTCCCGGAAGCCATCAAAGTCGTCATTACAGGAAAAAAACCGACTGATATTACGGGGAAGGATGTCATGCTGACCCTCATCGGCATGATTGGCGTCGACGGCGCCCTCTACCAGTCCCTGGAATTTACGGGTGACGGGATTGCCGAACTTTCCATGACAGACCGCTTTACCATCGCTAATATGGCCATTGAAGCAGGCGCCAAAAATGGCATCTTCCCTGTCGACGAAAAGACCAAGACCTACGAACAAGGCCGCGTCGAAAACTATGAGATTGTTACGGCCGACAGCGACGCCGTCTATAAACGGACCGTTACCATCGATTTGACAGCACTCACCCCAGTCGTTGCCTTCCCCCATCTGCCGGGAAACACCAAAGCCATTGGCACCTTCGGGGACATTCCCATCGACCAGGTCGTCATCGGCTCCTGCACGAACGGCCGTCTGGAAGACCTTGCCATTGCAGCCAAGATCTTTGAAGGCCGCGCTGTCCATCCTGATGTGCGCTGCATCGTCATCCCCGGCAGCCAAGAAGTCTACAAGGAAGCCATGAAAAAAGGCTTCATCGATACCTTCATCGACGCCGGCTGCGTTGTTTCGACGCCGACCTGCGGTCCTTGCCTGGGCGGCTACATGGGCATCCTTGCCGCCGGTGAACGCTGCGTATCGACGACAAACCGCAATTTCCGAGGCCGCATGGGCCACGTGGACAGTGAAGTCTATCTTGCAGGGCCGCAAACAGCAGCAGCCAGCGCGATCTTAGGAAAGATTGCCGCCCCAAAGGAGGTCAAATAAGATGAAATACGAAGGAAAAACCTGGACCTATGGAGACAATATCGATACGGACGTCATCATTCCCGCCCGCTACCTCAATTCCTTTGATCCCAAGGAACTGGCCTCCCACTGTATGATCGACATTGACGACAGCTTTGCCAAAGAGGTAAAGGCCGGCGATATCATGGTCGGCGGCTGGAACTTTGGCTGCGGTTCTTCCCGTGAGCATGCCCCTATTGCCATCAAGGCATCGGGCGTGCCCGTCATCATTGCGGCAAGCTTTGCCCGGATCTTTTACCGCAATGCCATCAACGTCGGCCTTCCCGTCCTGGAAATCGGCGACGAGGTCAAAAAGATTCGAAAAGGAGACATCCTGAGCGTCGATATCAGTACGGGTACCATCGCCGATAAAACCACAGGCGACACCTTCAAGGCGCCGCCCCTGCCGGACTTCATCCAAGCCATTGCCTCAGCCGGTGGGCTCATTGCCTATGTAAAGGAGCATGCCTAATGGAAAAAAAGATTGTTGTTATCCCTGGTGACGGCATTGGCAGCGAAATTACGGACGCCGCTGTAAAAGTCCTCAAAAAGGTTGCGTCCATCTATCATCTGGACCTTTCCTTTACGCAAAAGATAGCCGGTGGAACAGCCTATGATGCCTGTGGGGATCCCCTTCCCAAGGAAACCGTGGAAGCCGCCCAAAACGCTGATGCTGTTCTTTTTGGTGCTGTGGGCGGCGACAAATGGGATCATGTGGATCCCCTCAAACGGCCGGAAAAAGCTGTTCTTGGCCTGCGTAAGGCCCTGGGACTTTATGTCAACCTGCGTCCCGTCCAGGTCTCGCCGGTCCTTGCCCCCTATTCACCCTTGAAGCCCGATATCGTTACAGGAACGGACATCCTCATCGTCCGTGAACTGATTGGCGGCATCTATTTTGGTGATCGCTGCGAATCGGAAATCCATAACGGTGTGGAACGAGCCTGGGACCTTGAAAACTACAGTGTCCCCGAAGTGGAGCGCATCAGCCGCGTTGCCTTCAAGGCGGCCGAGGGCCGCCGCAAAAAGGTCACGAGTGTCGATAAGAGCAACGTCCTTGCCACAAGCCGGCTCTGGCGCCGCACGGTCACAAAGGAACACGAAGCCTATCCCGATGTGACGCTGAACCATATGTACGTTGATAACTGTGCCATGCAGCTGGCAGCCCGGCCCACCCAGTTTGACGTCATCGTGACGAGCAACCTCTTTGGTGATATCCTAAGCGATGAGGCAGCCGTATTGGGCGGCTCCATCGGGATGATGCCGTCGGCCTCAGTCGGTGAAAAGACAAGCCTCTTTGAACCAATCCACGGATCGGCTCCCGATATTGCCGGTCAAGGAATCGCCAACCCCTGTGCCGCGATTCTTTCCGCAGCCATGCTGCTCCGTTATGCCTTAGGAGAAGCAGCGGCCGCCCAAGCCGTTGAAAAAGCCGTCGACGCGGCGCTCCTTGACGGCTGGCGGACAGCGGACCTCTGCAAGGATGGCTTCAAGAAAGCAGATACGGACACCATGACAGGCGTCATTTTGGACCAGATTGTCTAAAAGTCAAAAGAAGGCAGGAACAAACTACGTTCCTGCCTTCTTTTTTGCTTTATTCAGCCTGCTGTTTAGGTGTTGCAGCCGTTGTTACATCAGCTGCAGGCAGCGTGCCCTGACCCGGTTTCAAGATCATCATGCCGCCCATCAAAAGAACCGTCAGCAGAAGGAATACGATAAGATCCCTGCAATCACGTGCCATGCGCCGTCCTCCCTTTCCTAGTAAAATAATAGATATTATACACCAACGGGGCGGTCCTGTTGCCAAAAATTGGTTTCTGCCATCAAAAATTCACAGTTCTTTCCATGAGGACACATGGACTTCCTTGCCCTTTTTCACTTCTAATCCGGAAAAAACCAAAGGCCTCTATCTACCCCGTTTTTCCTATCCAGGAGCATAACTGAAAAAAAACGAACCTCCTGCCGATAGGCAAGAGGTTCGCAGTCCTTTTCAAATGGTGATCCACCCGGGATTCGAACCCGGGACACCCTGATTAAAAGTCAGGTGCTCTACCAACTGAGCTAGTGAATCATTGGCTTTTCACAGCCTTAATATTGTAACGGGTTTTTCCGCCTTTTGTCAAGGGGAAATTTCCCGTCCCTGCTTCAGTCTTCGAAGAAGGATTTGAGGGTAAAGGTTTGATCACGGTTCGGACCAACGGAAACAATACCGATTTCGACGCCAACTACTTCGCTCAGACGGTTCAAGTAAGCCTGCGCCTCCTGCGGCAGGTCATCATAGGAACGAACGCCGCTAATATCGCATTTCCAGCCCTTGAAGGTCTCGTAAACGGGTTTCGCCTTGGCCAGGACGGAAAGGTCAGCCGGAATGTATTTGATGGGTTTGCCGTCGATTTCCCAACCCGTGCACATCTTGATCTCATCCAGACCATCAAGGATGTCCAGACGCGTAATGGCAAGACTGTCCATGCTGTTGATGCGGGCTGCATATTTGACCATAAAGGCATCGAGCCAGCCGCAGCGGCGGGGACGGCCTGTAACGGTCCCAAATTCATGGCCCGTTTCCCTAAGGTACGTGCCAGGACCATCCGTATCAAAAAGTTCGCAGACAAAAGGACCTTCACCAACACGGGTCGTATACGCCTTGACAACACCGACTACATGGTCAATGAACCGAGGCCCTACGCCGCTGCCCGTAGCAGCATTGCCTGCCGTCGGATTGGAGCTTGTCACGTAAGGGAATGTCCCATAATCGATATCAAGGAACGTGGCTTGGGCACCTTCAAAAAGGACCTTCCTGCCTTCGTCAAAAAAGTCTCCCAAGGCGACACTCGTGTCACATACGTGGGGTCGGAGCGCTTCGGCATATTCGAGATAGGCTTTCAGCATCGGCTCGTAGGCCAGGGGTTCCGCCTTGTAATATTCCGTAAAAAGCTTGTTTTTTGCGGCCAAGGTCCGTTTCAGTTTTTCTGCAAGGACCTCTTTGTTCATAAGGTCACAGACACGAATCCCGGTACGGGCATACTTATCCATGTAACAAGGTCCGATCCCACCTTTGGTCGTCCCGATCTTGTTCGCTCCCAAGGCCAGTTCCTGCAGCTCATCCTGCTTTTCATGATAAGGGAAGACGACATGGGCCCGGTCACTGATGAGCAGATTCGTCGTATCAACGCCTTTGGCCTGCATGCCCCGGATTTCTTCCAAGACGACGCGGGGGTTGATAACAACGCCGTTACCCAAGATGCAGGTTTTGTCCTTATAGAGGATACCGCTTGGCAATAGTCTCAGTTTATAGGAAACATCATTGACAACAACCGTATGGCCTGCGTTGGAGCCGCCGGAATAACGGACCACCACATCGGCACGCTGGGCCAGAAAATCCACGATCTTGCCTTTTCCTTCATCGCCCCATTGGGAGCCAATTACAACGATAGATGACATAACGTTCTCCTTACCTAGATCTTACATCCCATAGCGGGCGTAGATATCATCAATGTGCTTAAGCATGTGTTTGGGTTCAAAGCAGGCTTCAATTTCTTCTTTCGTGAGGTATTTTTCGATATCCGGATCGGCTTCAACGTTGGTCTTGAAATCAGCCCCTTCAAGCCAGCGGGCCATGGCATTGCGCTGGACCCACTTGTAGGCATCCTCACGCAGGACGCCCTTGCCAACAAGAGCAACCAAGAGGTTCTGGCTGAAGATAAGACCGCCCGTCTTGTTGAGGTTGCGGATCATGGCATCAGGATAAACAAGGAGTTTGTCGAGAATATTGGTCATCTTGCGGAGCATATGGTCCAGAAGGATCGTGCTGTCCGGCAGGATGATCCGTTCCACAGAAGAATGGGAAATATCGCGTTCATGCCAAAGTGCCACATTTTCAAGGGCAGCCTGGGCGTTGCCGCGGAGCACACGGGCAAGGCCGCAGATCTTTTCGCACGTGATCGGATTGCGCTTGTGCGGCATGGCGGAAGACCCCTTCTGTCCGGGCGCAAAATATTCTTCTGCTTCGCGGATGTCCGTGCGCTGCAGGGCACGGATCTCCGTAGCCATTTTTTCAAGGGAAGCCCCGCAGACAGCAATAGTTGTCAGATAGAAGGCATGACGGTCACGCTGCACGACCTGGGTCGCCAGGCGAACCGGTTCCAGCCCCAGTTTTTCGCAGACATATTTTTCAACAAAGGGATCGATATTGGAATAAGTGCCGACAGCACCGCTGAGCTTACCGACAGAAATATATTTCTTTGCCAGTTCCAAGCGTTCGATGTTGCGTTCCGTTTCATCCATCCAAAGAAGGAATTTCAGGCCAAAGGTCATGGGCTCAGCATGGATCCCATGGGTTCTTCCCACACAGATCGTGTTCCGATAGGTCTGGGCCTGACGTTTCAGGACTTCATGGAGCTTCTTTTCCAGATCGATCAGAAGTTCGCAGGAATGCTTCATCATGACGCCCATGGCCGTATCCTTGACGTCACTGGACGTAAGCCCTTTATGGATATATTTGGAGGCATCGCCTACGTGTTCCGCTACATTGGTGAGCAGGGAAATGATATCGTGGTTTGTCACCTTTTCGATTTCATGGACCCGGTCCAGTTCAAAATCAGCCTTGGTCTGAATGTCATGAAGGGCATCATCGGGGACAATTCCCAATTTGTTCATGGCTTCACAGGCAAGGATCTCAACCTTGACCATGGTGCGGTCTTCATTTTCTTCCGTCCAGATGGACCCCATTTCTTTACCCGTATAACGTGGAATCACAGTACTTCCTCCTTAGCAAAATGCTTCCTGTAACATTGCATGACAATACAGCGCGCCGTTATCGCCGCCCTCTCATTGTATCATTTTTCCGAACGAGTCGCAATGACTTCTCATATAAGAAAGGGACTTTCCTTGACTCTTCTTAGGATAAGAATAGAGGAAAATCTCCGAAAGATGAAGGCTGGGCTTGCTTTCCAGAGGCGCAAGCCCGTCTTTCATTTTTTCTGAACATAAAATGGTTTTTTCCATAAAATCGTTCACATTATAAAGCCCAAAAAAAGAGGGCTGCCTGTGCAGTCCCCTTGAATCATCCTTGCTGGTCGGCCATCTGGGCCAAATGTTCCGGCGTAAGGTCGAAAAAGTGCGTCGTATCCTTCTGGAAGAAGAGATTGACCGTTCCCACCGGACCATTACGATGCTTGGCCACGATGAGTTCCGCCACGTTCTTTTGTTCCGTATCAGGATTATAGTAATCGTCACGATAGATAAAGCAGACAATATCGGCATCCTGCTCGAGGGCCCCCGATTCACGAAGGTCGCTGAGCATCGGCCGCTTGCTGGTCCGCGACTCAACACTTCGGCTGAGCTGACTGAGGGCAATGACCGGTACGTTCAGTTCCCTGGCAAGGCCTTTGAGGGACCGGGAAATTTCACTCATCTCCTGCTGACGATTGTCGCTGGCCCGTTTCGACGAGCCCTGCATGAGCTGCAGATAGTCAACGATGATGAGATCAAGTCCGTTTTCGGCCTTCCAGCGCCGTGCCTTGGACCGCATTTCCATTGCCGTCATACCCGGCGTATCATCCAGCATGATACTGGCATTGCTGAGCCGGTCAGCAGCAGCAATGAGATTTGGCCATTCCTGGTCCTGGAGCTGTCCAATCCGCAGACGGGAAGCATCAATGCCAGCCTGACTGCAGAGCATACGCTGGACCAGCTGCTCCTTGCTCATTTCCAAAGAGAAAAAGATAACGGATTTATGGCCCTTGATTCCCACATGTTCCGCAATATTGAGCACCAAGGAAGATTTACCCATGGACGGACGGGCAGCGACAATGATAAGGTCTGACGGCTGAAGCCCGCTCGTCATCTTATCAAAATCCGTAAATCCCGTAGGAAGCCCCGTAAAGGCTTCCTTTGAATCATATAGTTCCTCGATGCGTTCCATAGCACCGCGAACAATATCACGGATCTTGACAATCCCGCCGGTTTGGGTCCGGTTGGCAACAGAAAGGATTTTCTGTTCCGCCTCGTCGATGGTTTGGGCAATGTCGGTATCTTCTTCATAGCCCGTGGCCGCGATGGACGTTGCCGCATTGATCAGCTGCCGGCGCAGGGATTTTTCCTCCACGATCTTGGCGTGGTATTCCACGTTCGCCGCCGTCGGAACAGCGTTGGAAAGGTTGGTGATGGTCTGTGAACCGCCAACTGCATCAAGCTTGCCCTTTTTGCGGAGCTCCTCAATGACCGTGACAAGGTCGACGGCCTCATTGCGTTCATGGAGGTCCTTGATGGCGCCAAAAACGATGCGGTCATCCTGACGGTAGAAGTCATCTTCCCGCAGGATCTCACAGGCCTTTTCAATGGCCTCGCGACTGATGAGCATGGCCCCCAGCACACTCTGCTCGGCCTCCACATTTTGAGGGGGAATCCGGTCTTCCATGACTTAAGCCTTTGCTTCTACGACAACCTTGAACCTAGCTGTAACTTCCGGCAGAAGTTTGGCCGTAGCCGTATATTCACCAGGGCTCTTGATGGTCTCGGGAATTTCGATCTTGCGGCGGTCAATGCCTTCCATCCCCGTCTGGGCAAGGAGTGCGTCTGCCACATCCTTGGAAGCGATGGAGCCAAAGAGCTTTCCATTTTCACCGACCTTGACGGCCAGATGAAGTACCACTTTTTCCAGCTGCGAGGCCAGAACAACTGCTTCATCATGGGCCTGGGCCTTGCGGTGGGCCGCTACCTTTTGATCGGCCTTGGCCTGATTCAGGTTACGGGCCGTTGCTTCCTGGGCAAAGCCCCGAGGAATGAGATAGTTGCGGCCATAGCCTTCAGCCGTCTCAATGATTTCACCTTTTTTACCCAACTTCTTTACGTCCTTCAGCAGAATTACCTTCATCGGAATCGCTCTCCTTCATTTGTTCTTTTGCCATCTCAATGATTTTCGGAATCAGGTCCTCGGCCTTGGCGCCCTTAATCTGGACACCGGCTACAGTCTGATGACCGCCGCCGCCGAGTTCTTCCATCATGGTCTGGACATTGACGGACCCGTCACTGCGGGCCGAAATACTGACGCCATCGTCGCTCTCATTGAGAACGGCGCTGACATGGATATCATTCATGGTCAGCAGCTCATCGGCTGCTTGGGCGACAACAACGGAAACATTGCGGTCATTCTGGGCACCGCCGGAATGAACCGAAACAGCAAGACCCGGAATGGGTTTCTTCATTTCCGTAATGATCTTGGCCCGGAGGATAACAGAGGCGTCATCTTCTTTAAAAAGCTGGGATACGGCATGAGGATCGGCACCATAGCGCCTCAGATAGGCCGCGGCCTCAAAGGTCCGTTCACCGGTCTGGACAGCAAAGTTCTTGGTGTCAACAACGATCCCAGCATAAAGGACGGAGGCCTCCAGCGGGCTGATTTCCATGCGTTCCTGGAAATACTGCAGGATTTCCGTAACCATTTCACTTGTCGAGGAGGTGGACGGCTCCATGTACTGCAGCATCACTTCCTCAATGACATCTTCAGCCCGGCGATGGTGATCGATGATCACGCGCCGCTTGATGGCAGCAAGGAGTTTTGGTGCCGCCGTCAGCATGGCTCGATGATGGTCCACCAAAACCAGGAGACTGCCCGGCGTACGCTGCTCCATGGCAACCTCTTCACTGATGATGAGATCCTCATAGGGATTATTGCCGTGGGTTACGTTTTCAATATTATCTACAGCAGTCCCCTGACCGCTCCAGACAATATAGCACTCCTTGCCCAAGGTCCGGGCCATCTTGGCCACACCAATGGCCGCGCCAATGGCATCATAGTCCTCGTTGACGTGGCCCATAATAAAGACCTTATCGGCATTTGTCATAAGCTCGTGGATGGCCTGGGCGACAATCCGGGCCCGCACACGGGTATTTTTCGCCTGCACGCTCCCGCGGGCGCCATAAAAGCTCACTTCATCGCCAATGGAGACAACGGCCTGGTCTCCGCCGCGCCCCAAGGCAAGGTCCAAACAGGACTGGGCCTTTTGAGCCATTTCCGAAAGGGTCTTCATGCCGCTTGCCACACCGATACTGACGGTCGGTGTAATCCGTGGATTGATTTTGATTTCCCGCACTTTATCAAGAAGGGGAAACTTTCGATTGATGGTATCGACAAGGCCTTTCCTGTTGATACCTACTAGATAGAGGTCTTCGGAATACTTAAGGGAATAGCCGTTTACTTCTTCCGCCCAAGAGTTGATCGCCTTCGTGATGGCAACCACCAAACTTGCCCGGTCGCTCTCATTGAGACCCTTTAGGGCATCAGCGTAGTTGTCGAACTGGACATAAGCCACAACGGGACGCTCGTCCTCATAACGACGCTGCTGCCGCTCCTTATTGGTCACATCATACAGGTAGATGACAACACCCGTGTCACTGCCGGCTTCTTCCGTTGTCTGGATGGGACGGACCAGCATGGAATAGATGCGGTCGCCAATCTTGATGCTCTTATCGGAATCACGGACCCGGAGGGTCGCAAAATTATTTTCCGGTGGCGGCAGGATCTTGTCAAATAGGGAGCCCAAAGGAGCATCCACATTGATGTACTCATTGAAAAGGCGGTTTTTCCACTGCAAGTGGCCTTCCTGGTCAAATACGGCAATGCCTACAGGCAGGCGCTGCACGGCGTAATGGTTGGCCCGCTCAATATTCCGCACCACCGTCGTCATAGCATGGTTGAACCATGCCTCCCGGAGCTTGCTGCTGCGGGAACTGAAATAATAGACGAGAAGGACAGCGGTAAAGCCAGCGGCTGTCCAAATCACCTGGTTTACATAAAAGCCATAGACGACACAAAGGGTGCCGAGGATGGCCGCCGCGACCCGAAGGGTACGCCATAATTTGGCTCGTTCTTCGTCTTTCATGGTCGATTCTCCTATCTGCTGCGCAGCCTGCGCTGATCCGTTACCATCTCAATGGCTCCCATGACCACGAGGAACTGGGAAACAAGGGGGATCACGAAACTGGTAAGGACTGCCAAGGGAAACCAAAAACGCGGTTTGCCCCGATACTGGACGTACCAAAGGACCACACTGAGCCCCTGCAGCAAAAGCAGCATGCTTGCCACAGTAAAGAGCGTGTAGCCTCCCAGGAAGCCATAGCTGGTCTCATCTCCGCGAAAATAAAGCAGCGTTGCCATCCCCAGTCCGTACCCTCCTAAAATCCAGCGCGGCAAGGTCCATGTGGCAAAAGGAGGAAACCAAGGGTAGGGGTCCCCCAATCGGGAAAGGACCTTCCGGGCTGCCCAGTAATTGACAAAAGCCGAAATGGGACAGCTAAGGAGCAGTCCAGCCGGAAGGACGAGACTCAGCATATGCTGCATCCGTTCCAGGGATTCCGTGGTCATGATCCCGGAAACCCCCAGCGTATCATAGATGTCCTTGGTCATTTGAACAGATTCAGCAATGGCATGGGTAAAGGATTCCACCACATTGATGCCCATAAGGAAATAGGCTGCAAGGCCGCTCAGGATAATGGATAAAAGGGCCCCCAGGCTTCCCCATAAGAGGACACTGGCAGGGGATTTCTGTCGCCGCATCCCTTCCCCCATGACAAGGCCCAGGATGCCCAGGATAAGGACCTGGGTAACAGCCTGAAGGGGACTGATGAGAACCGCAACAACGGCACCGGTAACCAAAAGGCAGAGAACGCTCCACATCAGACCATTGCGCCTTCCGCATAGGATAATGGGAAGGGGCCACCAAACGCTTACGATAACATCAAGAACGGGAATATAATTGCCGATAAGGGTAAAAATCACCGCAATGGCCGCCAGGATACCTGACTCCACAATGGCTGAAGTTTTCCGTCGAATCATGGTGTTCCTCCTTATAGATACGTCTTTTTATTTTACACCATTTGCGGGGGATTGTCACCTTTTCCGGTCCCTACAGGAAGGGATAAAGGCGTCATCCATCGGTCACCTTACAAGAAAAATGACGCCAAAAAGGCCCCCGGAAACCGGGGGCCCATCCTTTTAACTGGAGCTACCGACAGGATTTGAACCTGCGACCTGCTGATTACGAATCAGCCGCTCTACCAACTGAGCTACAGTAGCACTAACGGATTGATTTTATCATATTCCCTGATGTTGGTCAAGCCTTCTCTTTATTTTTTCGCAAATCAGGACTCAAGGTCGATCAGTCGGAACTGGGCATGGGCCATGTCGAGCATACGGGAAGCCAGCCGCTTACAGCGGGCAAGATCCGCCGTGAAGCAAACTTCCAGGGACCCTTCCCCTTCCGTTTTCAGGAGACCTTTATTTTGGAGGTGCAGGACAGCCTCATCCGTCGTCATTTCCGCTGGATCAAGGACCGTCACATGAGGTCCAAAAGCGGCTGCAATCTCATCGTGGAGGAAAGGATAGTGCGTACAGGACAGCAGGAGGGTATCAATTCCATGGACTTTCATGGCCTCTGCATATTCCTTGATAGCTTCCTGCATTTCCGGACAGCCAAATTTTTCACCTTCAATGAGGGGCACAAGTTTCGGACAGCCAAGTCCAAACACCTCGACACCAGGATCAAGGCGCTCGATTTCCCGCTTATGGGCCCCTGTGGAAACCGTAAAGTCCGTCGCAAAAAAGCCGACTTTATTGTTATGGGTGACCTCCCTGATATTGGACGCCCCCTTGGCCATGCCAATCACATCAAAGTCATAGCCATTGCGGATTGCATCAAGGCCAAGGACAGTAATGGTATTGCAGGCAATGACCAGTTCCTTGATCTTCCGACGAGCTAAATGGTCGGTCATTTCCTTCACAAACCGCTGGATTTCTTCCCGCGGTCGGTCCCCGTAAGGCGTACGGGCCGTATCCCCGATAAAAATAAACTGCTCGTGGGGCATTTTCTTCTGCAGCCATTTGAGGACCGTCAGGCCGCCGACACCGGAATCAATGACGCCAATGGGCCTATCCTTCTCCATGCTATCCCTCCAAGATCTAACCATCTACATCAGTCATAACCGGTATTATACCATATCAGGCACCACTTGGAATGCTTTTTTAGGGGGAATCCGGTGGTTTTTCCGTCCTTTCAAAGCGCCTCAGTATCCAATCGTGGCTGCCGTTTCCTTAAGGATCTCGGCAGACTTTTGCAAAGCATCCCCTTCTTCTTTGCTCAGGGAAATAGGAACCACTTTTTCAATCCCTTGGGCCCCGACGATGGCAGGCACGCTGAGTGTCGCTCCTGAAAGGCCAAATTCCCCATCAAGATAGACGGATACAGGAAGCACGCTCTTTTCATCACGGATGATGGCACTGCAGATACGGCGTACCCCCATAGCGATGCCATAATAGGTTGCCTTTTTCTTCTTGATGATCTCATAGGCACTGTCCTTGACGGACTGAGCCAAATGCTCCATGGCGGCTTCGTGGTCATGATGGCCGCGGAATTCGCAGAAGCGGCTGAGCGGCATACCGGATACATAGGCACTGCTCCAAACAGGGATTTCGCTGTCACCATGTTCGCCGATGATATAGGCATCAATGTTCCGGGGATCCACATCAAGGTGCTGACCCAAAAGGTATTTAAGGCGGCCCGTATCAAGGACGGTCCCGCTCCCAAAGACGCGGCTCCGGGGGAACCCGGACAGCTTTTGCGCGACATGGGTCAGGATATCTACAGGATTGGCCACGATAAGGAGAATGCCTTGATAATTGCGTTTGGCAATCTCGGGAATGATCGAGCCAAAAATGGCGGCATTCTTCTTTACAAGATCAAGGCGCGTTTCGCCTACCTTCTGGCTGGCGCCCGCCGTAATGACGATGATGGAGGCATCCATGATGTCATCATAATCCCCAGCGTAGATGTTCATAGGGGAAGCAAAGGTCATTCCGTGACCGATATCCATGGCTTCCCCTTCCGCCCGTTCCCGGTTCACATCGACCAGGACCAGTTCCGAGAAAAGCCCCTGTTCCATCAGGGCAAAGGCACTTGTAGCCCCAACCATACCGCAGCCGACAATGGCAATCTTTCGAGCATTGATTTCAGGATTCATAGCAAAGCTCCTTTCATAATATGTAATTCTTTCACGTACAGTTCTCCTCCATTGTAGGTCACCTTTTCGAGAGATTCAATGGATAAGGAAATAGTCCCACTTGCAAAAATAATTGGACGATTTGATGCACAAAAAAGAGGCTTCGCGGTAAAGCCTCTTTTGCCATTATTTATGTTGGATGTATTTGGTTGGCCACACGTCTGGAGGAATAGGGCATTCATAGGAAGCCCCTCCAAGGCGCTCTGCCAGCTCCTTTTTTGCCCGCTCAAGGAGGATAGGCTCTTCCATGACTTTCTTCGCGCTTTCCGCCATAACGCGGGCCGCGTAGTACATCCCAGAAAGGGCCACCGCACTCTGTCCCATGGCTACCCACTGCCAGGAATGAGCCGTTGTGCCAATAGGGAAGGTCGCGGTGTAGCACTGGGCAAGGGGTGTCACATAACTTACATCCCCTGTATCAGACGATCCCATTTGGGTAATGGAATTGGGCTGGAAGGGCACAATGAATTCTCCAAAACGGTCCTTCTTGATAAGCTTTTCCAAAAGTTCCCGATCAAGAAGAGGCGTCATCCCTGGATCGTGGAGGATACTATCTTCCGGCACGGTCTTTTGGAATTTTTCCAGATAAGCCTTCTCTTCTGCCGTTCGTTTCGGTGCTCCCACTTCCACCATGGCTTCATGCATGACCGCTGCAAGCGTATCGTTCCGCACCAAATTGGATACGGCTTTATCAAAACGGAGGGAAAAGGACGTTTCCGTCATAAGGGCCGCCCCTTGGGCAATCTTCTGCACCCTTTCATAAAGCCTTTTTGCTTCGGCGTTGCTCTTGCTGCGGATAAGGTAGAGGACCTCGGCATGCTCCTGAACAACATTCGGGGAAACCCCGCCCGTATCAAGGACTGCATAATGGACGCGTTCATAATCTGCCATATGTTCCCGAAGGTAGTTCACGCCCACATTCATCAGTTCCACCGCGTCAAGGGCACTGCGGCCCCTTTCTGGAGAGGCTGCCGCATGGGAAGCCTGCCCAGTGAAGGTAAATGCCACCTGAATATTGGCTTGGTTGCTGCCCGTTGCAACAGCATTCATCGTTGCCGGATGCCACGTAAAGGCGGCGTCCACATCGGCAAAAAGACCTTCCCGCGCCATATAGGCCTTTCCGCTTCCGCCTTCTTCGGCAGGACAGCCATAGACCCGCACCGTTCCCTTGTCAGGATGGGCTTTTAAGTAATCCCGGAGCAAAAGGCCGGCCCCAATGGCAGCCGTTCCCAAAAGGCAATGGCCGCAGCCATGTCCGCACGACGTCTCAGGGCGGGGCTTTTTTTCTGCCGCGTCAAGTTCTTGGCTAAGGCCGGACAAGGCGTCATATTCGGCGAGGATGCCGATGATGGGATGCCCCGATCCAAACTCCGCCACATAGGAAGTTTCCATACCTGCAAGGCCTTCCTTTACGGCAAAGCCTTCCTGACGCAGGAAATCCGTCATGGCCTTAGCCGATTTTGTCTCGGCAAATTTCAGTTCAGCCGCATCCCAGATTACGGCATTGAGGGCCTTTAGTTTTTCCGCATAGTTTCTGGGAAGGTACGCTGTCTGTTCCATGCTGCTTACCTCTTTTCCTAGTTATGATCTCCGGGCATCAAGGGCCGATAACAGCCGCTCCCGGGCCAGTTCATAACAGGCATTGACATAATCTCGGCCTGTCTTGTTCACAAGTTTATAGCCAATAAGGGCCGCCGTCGCCTGCCCCACAACGGGCACGACTTTAAGAAAGGTCCGGGCCACGAGCTGCCGGCTTGCATTCTTTAGGATGAGATTGATGCCCTCCCGGCTCATGCCGCCCAGGACAAGGCGTTTATCCTTATCGGACACTTTTTTGCTTGACGCAATGATTTCTTCCGTAATGCCAAAGGTCTCCCGAATGTTGTTGTAAAGCTGATACAAGATCATGAAATCCACAGCCGCATCAACAGCGATGATAGGATTGAGCCCATTATACGCAGAATAAGTGGCACTGCGCTTGACAAAGGTCATGGCCGCCGCCTTTTTGGCCTCGAGCTGCTCCTTCGTCCGCGCTTCAGCCGTAAGGATATACTTTTCCCTCCGGGCTTCATTCATCTTGCTCATGATGACATCATTCAGGACATCGATGCCCACCGGATGGTCCCTGCGGGCCGACACAAAGACCAGGTCAATATCCTGCGCTCCCAGCTGCGTTTGCACGTCACTGCGGATGATGGCCTCACACTCTTCCAAGGTCCGACCTTCCTCATAGATCAAGTCAATCTTGCTGCGGACAAAGATGCAGGGCTTTTTCATGGCTTCCAGCATGCGGAACAGCCGCGTATCAGCAGCCCGCAGCTTATCAGAAAAGACGCAGAGAAAAAGGTCGTACTGAAACGGCCGGAACCGTTCGAGAAATGCTTCTTCCGGAAATCCATCCGTTCCGTAGCCAGGAAGATCGATAAACGTCACATCCCCATTTTCCACAACGACAGCGTCAGTCGTCGGTTCCGTCAATTCACCGGCCTTTACGGCCTCCCGTCCGCAGACAGCATTGATCAGGCTTGATTTGCCGCTTCCAGGTTGACCAAAAAGGACAATACGCACATTCTCCTCATCGATTTCTTTTTCAACGTTCTTGATATCTTCACGTTCTGTGCTCATGGGTCCCCCACTCGATTTCTGTCTGGAGCCGTCGGCGGGCATACTCGTAACAGATCCTGACATATTCTTTTCCAACATAATACATACTGCCCGCATTCATCAGTGAAGCAGCAGCGGCCCCGGCAAGGGGAATGAATTTTGCCGCCTTCTCACCCGCCCGTTTGCGTAATAAGAAGCTCAGGCCCTTGGTCACGCGCTCGCCTGTAACTCCACCAGCTATCTTTTTCACAAGATTCACCCGGCTGCCTTCAATGGGAAGATCCCATTTCCCCAGACCAAAATCCGCACGGATCCCTTGATACATTTCCTTAAGGATACGCGCGTCAATGACGGCATCCATACCGACAACAGGGTTCAGGCCGTTCGCGGCCGCCATGGCGGTATAATTACGCACCCGGCGGTCGGCCGCCCGACGCTTCAACAGAAGGGTATGCTCCGTATACGCTTTTGCCTGACGGGCATAGCGGTCTTTCAAGGCCGGCTCCAAATGATCCATGATGGCTTCCTGAAGATCCGGGATCCCCCGTTTTTGGGCATTGCCCCAGTCCTTCCGGCAGCTCGTAAAATAAAGCGGCACACAAGGTCCTACCTGGTGACGGACATCCTTTTGGATTTCCTCTTCAAGACTTTTTAAGGACCGAAAAGGAGCATAAAGGCCATCAATCTTATTGCGCACAAAAAGGCAGACCCTGCCCAGCCGCTGGAGACGGGAAAAAAATTCCGTATCCGCCTCCGTTAGCCTGCCCGAAAAAATGCAGAGAAAAAGGTCATATTGGAGGGGATCAAAATGGCTGAAATAACCTTTTTTGGGAAACCGCGCCGTATCATAGCCAGGCAGGTCCACATAGACAACACTTCCCGCTTCGATGATCTGGGCCTCTTTGGTCGTATCCGTCCCGGTTCCAACCTTGGCTTTCTTCTCCCCTATCAATTCATTGATCAGGGAGCTTTTGCCGGCACCGGGCTGTCCAAAAAGACAAATCCGAACTTTTTGTTCCTTTTCTTTCTGCCAAGCTTCCAAAAACCGAAAGGCAAGTTCGCCATAGACATCATGGGGAATCTTGGAAGCAGGAGCAGCCGATTTGAGCGAGTCCGTGCGAAAAGAGGCGGTCCTTTTCTTATGGAACGGACCTGTAAAACGGCTCGCAAGGTCCATCAAATAGGCTTTTCTAAGCTGGGAAAGCTTCATCTTTCCACCGTCCTTTGCGTGCTATGGGCCCCAGGCCCAATGGGATGTTCCAAATTGGGATAGATTATCTCTTATTATAGCATAAGCGGGGCCTTTCCTGTGGAAACTTCCCCCCGATTCCCTCCCCTTGAGACTCAAGGTTTAGGGACAATAATCCGGACAGTCCCCGGTCTTGAAGGAAAAGAGGCAGTTTGACGCTGGGGCGTACTGCTGTAAGGACGAGGCTGACGCACCAAAAAGGGCTGCTTTTCCTCAGGTCCCACAGCCGTAGGAAGGTGGGCACTTTGAGGTGGAAGGAGGGGCCGGACCGCGCGAAAGGCGGGTTTCTTTCTGCGCAGGATGCCATAAATAGGACGATAAAATCCAGCTTCAGGCTCCAGCAGTCCCTGCGGCTGATTACGTAGCCGGATGGTCCAAAGGGGCGGATCATCATAAAAAGAAGGACGCTCCACTGTAAGGGGCATGAGATCTTCCCTGTAAAGCGGCAGGGACCCACGTTTTGCAAGGGTTTTGGCCTCACCTACCTGCCCATTGCTGAAAAAAATCAGGAAAATGGCCAAAAGGCTCGCCTCAAGCCACCTGATCCACAGTCTTTGTTTTTTCATGTTTCTCACCTCATTTTCCGTTGGAACAATCCCCCAAAAAAGAAAGAAGGAACCCTGCTTCCCCAGAGTTCCCCGCTAGGTTCATTTTATCAGAAGAAAGGAACAGAAGGAAGGGGCCTTTTCCAAATCAGCCATAGAACATCTACTTATGATATAATAGGACTGCTTCCTCTTAATAAAGGAGCTTCGATTGCCTCACCGATGGCTCCCGCCACTCTTTATTGAAGGGCAGGTCCACGGCGTAAAGCCAATGGTCATGAACATAGCGAGAAAAATATACTCTTGACGGGATCTTCCTGTCATCTGCCGGTTCAGGATTTCCTGTTTCAGAAGTACGAAACTACCGAGCGTGATCGAATTCGTTTAATTTTGCCGATCTGCTGCCTTACTCGTTCTCATGTGATGTCATCGAGTTTGCTGTAATCATCATTTACTGAAAATCTATTTGTTTGGGAAAGTGAGGTGAATGGGGCATTCCTCCCCGACCTAAAAATTCGGAGTATCCTGCCCCACATCGAGATGAAAAAAATCCTCTTTTTGACGACAGGCGGCACCATTTCCTGCGTCGCCACGGAAGATGGCCTGGAGCCGTCCCTTTCCGGCAATGATATCCTTACAGCCGTCCCTGAACTGCGGACGCTCGGAGAAATTACCGTAAAAGACCTGACCAAGATCGATTCCAGCAATGTGGTTCCCTCAGACTGGAGCAGCTGGGCGACCCTTATCGGGGATAACTATACCGAATACGATGGCTTCGTCCTTACCCATGGAACGGATACCATGGCCTACACGGCATCTGCACTCTCCTACATGCTTGTAAACCTGGGAAAACCTGTCGTCCTCACCGGCTCACAGGTCCCGCTGTCACGATCCAACTCTGATGCCCGCAGCAACTTGGAACTGGCCTTTACCATAGCGTCAAGCGGTCTTCCCGGTGTTTTTGTCGCCTTTGGCAATAAGGTCATCAAAGGCGACTGCTGCAAAAAGATCTTTACCCGCAATTTCAATGCCTTTGAAAGCGTCAATGAAGCACCGGTTCTCTTTTTTGACAAAAACGGCATCAAAAAGAACCTCCCCGACCGACGGAATGTGGGAGGATTCCGTGTTGAAAGCAAGATGGAAGAAAAAGTCATGGCACTTACGGTCACGCCTGGACTCAAACCTGACATCATCGACTACGCGGTCCAGCGCGGCTACAAGGGCATCGTCCTTGAATGCTATGGCGCAGGCGGCGTCAATACAGAGCGGGATAATCTCCTGCCCGCCATCCGCCGGGCCATCAAAGCCGGAGTGCGGATGGTCTGTGTCTCCCAGTGTCTTTTTGATGGGGTTGACCTGTCCCTTTATCCCATGGGAATCCTTGCCGCTCAAGCAGGGGTTGAATCCGGCGGTCCCATGACCTTGGAAGCAGCCGTTACCAAACTTATGTGGAGCCTTGCCAATCCGGTCTTACAGGAAAACTGACGGTAGGGGTTCGTAGCCACAGGGGAAAGCCAGTCTTTCCCCTGTCTTTTTTTATTTATGTTAACCTTATTTATTTTAATGGTGTACATATCTTTTGATCCGGTCTATACTTCTCCTATCATATCGATCTTAAGGAGGGTTTCCCGTTGCAATCCATATGTTCTCCCGCTTCTTTCACCAGCTCCTCTGGAACACGCCTTCGGCACCGCATCGAAAAAAGGCTCCGCACCCTGCATGCAGCCGGCCTTGCGCGGACCATCACAGACCTTGACATGATTGGTCCCGTTACAGCAAAAAGCCGCAGCGGCCAGATCTACACCGTCTTTTCAAGCAACAATTATCTTGGCCTGACCCACCATCCAAAAGTGCTGCAGGCCGCGGCTGACGCCCTTGTTAAAGGGGGAACTTCCGCCACGGGATCTCGGCTCATTTCAGGAGGAATCACCAGAGGAAGCGACCTCGAAGATGCCCTTGCCCGCTTCAAAGGCTGTGAGGCGGCGCTTCTTTTCAACACCGGCTACATGGCTAACTTAGGTGCACTCTACACACTTCTCAAAAAAGGTGACCTTGTTTTCAGTGATGAGCTGAACCATGCCAGCATCATCGACGGCTGCCGGATCAGCGGCGCTGAAGTCATCGTCTATCGCCACAGTGATATGACAGACCTGGAACAAAAGTTAGCTGCCCACGCCAGCAACCAAACAGCCGTCAAGCTCATTGTTACAGACGGCGTTTTCAGCATGGATGGGGACCTTTGCAGGCTGCCGGAACTGGCGGCGCTCAAAAACCAGTATGGAACACTCCTGATGGTGGATGACGCCCATGCAGAAGGCATCATTGGACCTGACGGAAGAGGAACGGGAGCCTATTTTGGGATTCATGGCGCCATCGATATCCAAACAGGTACCCTCAGCAAAAGCCTCGCCTCTGAAGGAGGCTATGTCGCTTCTTCCAAGGAAATCATTGCCTATCTTACTTGTCGCGCCAGGCCCTTTGTTTTCAGCACCTTCATCAGTCCCCATGATACAGCAGCCGCTTATGCCGCACTCCAAGTCCTTCAGGAAGAAGGGCCTACCCTCATGAAAATACTGCGCGAACATACAAGGTTCATTCGAGAGGGTCTCCACACCTTGAAGCTCCCCGTTCTTCCAGGAATAACGCCCTTGATTCCCATCATGGTTGGCTCTGCAGAAAGAGCGTCCGCCATTGACGCTTTCCTCAAGGAAAGAGGCATCCTGCTGTCCGCCATCCGGCCGCCTTCCGTTCCCATGGGTACCGCCAGGCTGCGTCTCACGCTTTCAGCAGCCCACACAAAGCCGCAGCTTCTGCAGGTTCTTTCCCTTCCAAGGAAGCTTGGCAGCAAATCCCATAAATAAGGCTCCGCTAAAAAGAATCTTTTTAGCGGAGCCTTATTTATAAGCAAAAAGTACCTACGGGATATTCTCATTATTGCAGCCATATGTCGCCGGCTTTGCCCCATCCCAGTAGGAAGAGGATGAGTTTTTTCATGATGAGGACCTTCTTTCTTCATGAACCCCGTTCAGCAAGTTCCCCATCGTCTGATTCCGGGCTGCCTCGATTTACGTTAAAGCAGCCAACGTTTCCTCATATTGTGCATCCGACACTTCCTCAAGCCACTCATTGGAGGTATTGACGCCTTCAGGATCCATGGCCAGATGACTGAACCAGGCATCTGCCACGGCACCATGCCAGTGCTTGACACCGGCAGGGATGTGGACCACTGAGCCTGGCATCATGAGGATGGGTTTTTCCCCCCAGGCCTGATAGATGCCTTTTCCGCCAACACAGATGAGAAGCTGTCCGCCCCCCTTATCGGCGTGATGGATATGCCAATTGTTCCGGCATTTGGGTTCAAAGGTCACATTGTAAATGGAAACCTGCTCCGTCGAGACGGGAGCCAGATAGCTTTGACCCTTGAAATACTTAGCATAGGCATCATTAGGCCCGCCGATTGGGAACATAAGTTCTTGGGCAAACCGTTCCTTTTCCGTAAGGGCGGGCGCCGCTTCTTTCCATACGGCCCCAGCAAGGCCAAAAGCCGCCCAGGCTTTGGGCCAGCCCGCATAAAAGCCAACCTGGGTCAGGATGCCGGCGATTTCCGCTTTGCTGACACCATGATCCTTGGCATTTTGGAGATGGTAAGACAAGGCGCCATCCGTTATCCCCATGGACACAAGGCTCGTCACCGTAATGATGCAGCGCGTCTTGACATCCACACTGGGGTCGTTCCACACCTTGCCAAAAAGAAAATCATCGTTGGCCTCGGCAAAAAGCGGGGCAAAATCCCCTAATTGGGTCCGTCCAGCAGTCTGGACAATCTTTTTCTCCATATGGATTCAACTCCTTACTGATTACGCAGTCCTTTGCACAGGTATTGCTACTTTGAGTATAAAGAGATTGAATGTCCATTTCCAATACTTCTTTTTCATCCTTGCCCATGCTCCAAAAGCATAGGCAAGGAGATGACCTTCATGACCCTTGAGGCATCAGGAAAAAAGTTTTTCCACAATGCCCTTTTGATGAACCTTGCTGTGGAGGATTTCCCCGGTCTGCGCATTAATAAGGAACTCATAGCTCATATTTCCCTGATCCACCCAGGCTTCGTAGAATACAGGACGATGTGACCCCATCGGTCCTGCCATTGGCTGCATGCCTTGAAGAGGCAGCGCTTTATTTTGTGCAGATGGTGCAGTAAGATCAGCAGGATTGCTGCCCGAAGAAGCAGGTGCCTGATCAGATGCCTTGTTGGGCCCTTCCTGAGGGGCCTTTTGGTCCTCGCCTCTTCTTACCCGGTCACGGCCGTCATAATCGTCATGATGATCTTTTTTGAACAGCTTGCGGTCATGGTCCCTTTTTTCTTTATCTTTATGACCTTTGTGCTCCTTCCGATCGGGTTTTGCCTCTGCTAGGCGCAGGCCTTTCAGTGTAACGCTCCCTTCATCGGTTCCGAGCAGGCTTGCAATCTTACCAAGCACTTCATCACTTGAAAGAAGGGGTTCATTTCGCTCCGCCGCAAGCTTTTGGGCAAGTTCCACTTTGGCAGCGGCTTCCGCCTGCCGACGGTCAAAACGCATCTTTTTCAAGGTCACCTTTCCTGCTCCTGCAGCAACAGCAACAAGAACAACCACGGCCGCCCCTTTCTTAAGGTTGCGGGGTGAAAACCCTTTTTTGCAAAGGGCAGTCATTTTCTTTGATACACATTCCCATTTTTCGATTTTTTTCTCATCCATGATAAGATTCCTCCCTTTTGCCGGACAAGGTAACGGGATCTGCCCGTTTTATTGGATCCGTGTTGTTGACCCTTATCATAGAGGGAACGCATGAAGTCCCTATGAAAGAAACTTGAACATCTTATTACATGTCATAAAAATTTTAGGTTGATTGCAATAGCAAATAGGACACTAGACAAAAAGTTTATGAGGACGTTTTCAGCTTAGCAATCTGTTCCTCGA
>ENA-UEYL01000854-UEYL01000854.1-human-gut-metagenome-genome-assembly--contig:-NODE-854-length-28632-cov-8.962283_pt1 | contig 28632 bp, 22 predicted proteins | sample MGYA00242941_ERZ507946 | MGnify/ENA primary metagenome ERZ507946 (study PRJEB26167, sample SAMN06115482) | human gut metagenome | host: Homo sapiens | place: China:Guizhou | collected 2015-03-11...
GTCACCTACTTCCATTCGCAATGGTATTGTTCAGCCGTGCGGCGATCTCGCTGATGCGAGTGCACAGGCTCGTGTCGAACTGCTCTTTGTTCACCTTGACAACAATGCCGCCGATGTTCTCGGGATCGACCGACGTTTCGAGCACGACCTGCCTGCCGGTAACGGCCTGCATTTTGTTCTTGAGTTTCTCGCGGAGCGCGTCGCTCATCGGCACCGCCGTCACAGCGCATACCTCCGCGATATTGTTTTCGAAATAATACTGCTCCTTATAGGCCTCGCGCATCTCGAAAATCAGACCGACGCGGCCCTTTTCCGTGATGAGCATGAGGAAATTCAGCAGAAACGGCTGAATTCTGCCCTCGAACACGCGCTTCAGAACATTCTGCTTGTCCTCGAACGCGATGGACGGGGTGGTAAGGAGCTTGAGGAAATCGGGGGTTTCGCGGAACACGTCGCACACGGCGGTCAGCTCCTCAAGATACCCTTTTTCCTGTTTTTCGTCCTTTGCGACTTCGTACAGGCTCAGCGCATAACGTTCGCTTACAATATCAGCCATGCGCGATCACCCTACCTTGTCGATGAAATCTTCGATGAAGCGCTCGTGGTCGGCCTCCTTGACGTCGCGCTCGACGACCTTGGACGCGATCATGACGGACAGGCTTGCGACCTCGTCCTTCAGCTCGTTCATCGCCTTCTTGCGCTCCTGCTCGATGGTGGTCTCTGCCTTCTTCATCATAGCGGCAGCCTGCTGCGAGGACTCCTTGAGGATCTCCTCGCTGCGCACGGTCGCGCGGCGGGTAGCGGAGCCGACGATCTCGGCCGCCTCCTCCTTCGCCTTGGACAGGCGCTCGGTGTTGGTAACAAACAGGTCATCACCAACCAGCTGGACCTTGCCGCCCAGCTCGCGGGTCAGCTCCTGCCAGCCTTCCCAGTCCTCCTCATCCAGGGCATCCTCAATGGAGATGATGGGGTACTTTTCAACCAGGCTCTTCCAGTGGGCGATCAGTTCACTGCTGGTGTAATGGGTGCCGGCTTTGGGCAGGATATATTCGCCCTTCTTGGTGCCCTTCCATTCGCTGGAAGCAGCGTCCATAGCCAGCATGAAGTCTTTGCCCGGCTCATAGCCTGCATTGCGGATGGCTTCCAGAATGGTCTCGATGGTCTCTTCATCGCTGGACAGGTTGGGGGCAAAGCCGCCCTCATCGCCCACAGAGGTGGCCAGGCCGCGACGCTTGAGCAGAGCTGCCAGGGCATGGAACACCTCAGCGCACCAGCGCAGGGCTTCCTTGAAGGAAGGTGCGCCGACAGGCATGATCATGAACTCCTGGGTATCGACGGTGTTGGTTGCGTGGGCACCGCCGTTCAGGATGTTCATCATGGGAACCGGCAGACGGTTGCCGGAAATACCGCCCAGGAAGCGGTAGAGAGGAATATCCAGAGAAAGGGCTGCTGCGCGGGCAGAAGCGATAGAAACAGCCAGGATGGCGTTTGCACCCAGGTTGGATTTATCCTTGGTGCCGTCTGCCTTGATCATGGCAGCATCGACAGCGTAAATATCGGAAGCATCCATGCCGGTCAGAACATCATTGATGGTGGTGTTGATGTTCTCCACAGCCTTCTGCACACCCTTGCCGCCGTAACGGGCTTTGTCGCCATCGCGCAGCTCCAGGGCTTCAAATTCGCCCGTAGATGCGCCGGAAGGTGCCATGCCACGGCCAACGGTGCCGTCAGCCAGCCAGACCTCAGCTTCAACGGTGGGGTTTCCGCGGGAGTCCAGAATTTCGCGGCCTACAACTTTTTCAATTTCCAGGTATGCCATTATCGATCGATCCTTTCTTTGGGAAACTATTTCATCAGCAGTGAGCACTGCTCCAATGATTAGTATCAACTAACCTCTAACACCGTCATTCTATCACAGGTTGTTACAAAATGCAAGGTACTTTTTGTGTTTGGCGGCTGCGGCAGAATATTCTTATTTTTGCCGAGAAAGCGTTTATTTAATCTAACTTTTTGAATATTTTGAAACTTTTTTATTTTGATTCGCTCCGGGGCTTGACAAAATCCTGGCGGCGTGGTATTGTTTGTTCATGGTTAGTTTGCGCTAATCTCGCAAGCAGCGACCCTCACAGCATGTAGGGAACAGCCCTCCCTTACATGGGTTGCTGCTTTGCCCCCCTTACATCAATAGGACCCCCGCCTTTTTTCTCTCTTTTGCAGGCGGGGGTCTTATTGTATTATTTTGCCAGCGCGGGGCCGGGGGAACAGACCCATACAAACAAAACCGGCACCCATGTGGCTCATTCCATGGGTGCCGGCCTTGCTTTGATTCGGTATGCCCTTGCAGGCGATAATGGCATTTTTGCGCGGCATGCTTGCGTGCCCGGTGGGCACTGCCGCAAATGAAACGGAGGCAATAAGGAGATTTGTGGGGATATGATGCAGCCGGAACGGAGGTCAATCAGCTGGCTGCGCGCCAGTTAGTGTTATCTAATCAGCAAAGATATAGTAGCATACTCCGGCGGGGGTTGTCAAGCAAAAGCAGGGAATTTGTTCAAAAAGTTTTGGAGGGGATGCAACACGATAAAAAAGGCACGCTGCCTGTTTGTGCGGGCAGCGTGCTGGATTTGCCTTAGTGCTGTTCCTGGTTTTCCGCTTGCAGCTGTTTGCGGAAAATAGCGCGGAAGATAAACCGGCTGAGCGGGCCGCAGTAGAACATCTGCCAGCAGAGCGCCATAGGGAAGTTGCAGCCCCAGGTATGCACCCATGTGCCAAAGCTGGGCTCCTTGAACAGCAGGGTAGCCACAAGGCTCATAACTGGGCACATGATGCAGACGATCATCAGGGAGATGGCATAGGTAATGAACTGCGGGCGGTCCGTGGGGCGCATAAAGGTGAACGCCAGGGCGGTGGCCAGCTTTTCGACCACAAAGAATTCCAGCACAAAGGCCACGGGCACCATAATGGGCATTTCGTGCAGAGCCATGCCAAAGGTAGCGTTGGTAACGCCGCCGGTGTTCAAGGCAACGTTATAAACGATCATGCCATACACCATGATGATGGCCATGACGATGGTAAATACGATTCTTTGCGGCAGTGTTTTGGGCATAGGAAAGTGCTCCTTTCTGAAATCAAGACCGCAGACAAAAAAGAAAGACAGCGAAACTTTCGTCTCGCTGTCTTTCCGTGCTGCGACTACCATTTATTGTGGCTATCATAGCACGTTTTGAAATTTTGTGTAATAGGGAAATTACAGATTCTCCGCCTTGCGCAGATTAAACAGATTTGATTGGATGCATTTGTGCAGGATGCGCATGGGGAAAACCGGAAGGGTTGGATGTTTTCAACAGGTGCGGGAAAAATTGTGGAAAAAGGAAGCGTTTTTTCAGTTGTGGCCGATTATTCAGGTTTCTCCACGGCGGGATGAGGGCATCCCGCCCTACAGCATGGTTGTGAGCAAATAAACAATCATTTTTTCACATCGTCCTGTACAAATATTTTACGGCGCGGGGCATATGGTTGGCAATTTTCAGGCTCGTCCGGGACATTGAGGACGCCGTTCCCTACCGACAGCCTAAAAAGCTCGGCTCCAATTCCTAATTGCTAATTGCTAATTTGGTCTTACTTTTTTGCGGCACGCAAAAAAGTGCCCGGCTGCTAGGCAGCCGGGCATTACGCTTATTGCAGGGAGTTAATGTACTCGTTCAGGGCCTCTTTCCAGGGGCGGGGCTGGGGCAGGTTGTCCAGGCGGAGCATTAGGTTATCCAGCACGGTGTAGCTAGGGGTGCTGCCAGCGTCCGCTGCGCGGATGGGGTGCAGCTCCAGTTTATCTTCCATATGGGCAGCTTTCAGGATGGCTTGGGCGAAGTCATAGCGGCTGCAGCGGCCCTGGCACACGATATGGTAAATGCCCAGGGTATCATGGTCGATCAACTGCTCCACCGCGGCGGTCAGGTCATCGGCCGAGGTAGGGGAGGCAAAGCGATCCGTGGGAACGGCCAGCCAGGGGCAGGTGGGGTCTGCGGCGGCGTTCAGCACGGTGGAAACAAAATCCCGCCCGATGCCGTACACCCAGGCGCTGCGCACGATCAGATAGCGATGGCACAGCGTGCGCACAAACTCTTCGCCCGCAAGCTTGCTTTTACCATACAGGCTTTCAGGGGCGGGGGCATCGAACTCATTATAGGGGTGGTGGCTCGCCTTGGCAAACACATCATCGGTGGAGAACTGCACCATCTTGGCCCCCAGCGCATCGGCGGCAAGGGCCAGGTTGCGGGGGGCCAGGGCGTTAACGCGGTAAGCGCGGTCGGGATCCGTCTCGCAGCCGTCCTCATCATTAAAGCCGGTGCAGTTGATGATGACATCCGGGCGGTTGGCATCCGCAAAGGCGCGGACTTCGGCGGGGACAGTCACATCCACTTCCGCCACATCGGTGGCGATCAGCTGGTATTTTTCGCGGTCAAGCCGTGTACACAGCGCCTGACCAAGATGGCCGTTGGCACCGCTGATCCAAACTTTGAGCATTGCTGTTTTCCTCCATCTGGAACGGGGCAGTAGAGCACCCCGGAATTCTTCTCATACGCGGTTTTATTATAGCCCTGCTGGCTGAGAAGTGCAATGCGTTTTGCCGGATCTGGCGAAAAAAAGCGGCGGGATCAGCCTACAACCGTTACGGCAACATTGCTTACCAGGTTGTAGCTGGTTTTGGTGTTCCAGTCGCGGCGGATGACGGCTTCGGCGGTCAGGGCGGTGTTATCGTACAGGATGCTCCACTGGGTATTGCTGGTCACATCCTTCGGGTTGGGGGCCTGAGAGGCCGCCTGCAGGGCCTGCCAGGCAATTTCCCGGTCAATACTGCCTGCATTGGCATTCAGGATTTCCTCGATGGCATCATAGCGCTCCCGGCCATGGCCGTAAACGCCGTTGCGCTGGTTGGGCAGAACGTTATCCTTGTACATGACAAAGAAGTTGGTTACGCTGCGGCTGGGGGTAACGGTCAGGGGGCGGGCGGGGTCATTGCAGTCGTATTCCAGCACGCGGCCATCACCGGAAGCATCGGTGATATAGAAGTGGTAATCCCGCCCGCTGGAAGCGAACATATCATATTTGCTCAGCAGCTCTACAGCTTCGGCTGTGGTGGCGGCGCGGTCCAGCACCAGGCGGATGGCAAGGGTGGTAGCGATCATCGGCTTGCCGGTCTGCTGGTAGGTGGGGTCACTGTCCAGCGTGAGAACGGCGATAGAAACGCCTTTTTCATTCATGCCGTCCAGGCAGATGAACGGCGCGGTGAGGGTTGCCAGCTTTTTGGCCATGCTCGCGTCCGGAGTGTTGGCGTTGATGTTATCCAGTGCGGCAAAGGCGACCGAGGCGTAACCGTCCTTGGGGGTGCAGTAGACCAGCATGGCGGAGGTATCGTTCTTGAAATCATAGTTGCGGCCCATCAGGGTGTGGCCGTCCGTGCCCTGGGTGCAGAACGCGCTGCAGCCAAAGTTTGGGGCTTTCATATGGATGGGCAGGTAGGGCAGGGCTTCGGCCAGGATGGCATTGATCATGCTCTGGTTATCGGTAATGCCGCGGTCGATCAGGCGGTCGAGATCATACGCATAGTCAATATCCATGCGGTAGAGGTTATAGTTTTCGTAATCGGTCAGTTTGCGGATGCTGTGGATGCTTTTGAGCCGGGTAAAGTACACCCCGCCGCCAACGGCGGCGGCGATGATGACCACGGCAACCAGAGCGGAAATGATCCATTGAATCGCTTTCATCTTTTTCTCCTATTCATGACGGGTTGGCGGACAAACGGGGGCGGTGCTGGCTGATTATGTTTTTACGGAATCCGGCAGCGGGAAGGAAAAACGCATGGCAAGCGCTTTGAACAGCTCCTGCATGACCTGCACGGCAATGGCGCGGATATCCAGCTTGGCGATAAAATCCAGCACCTGCTTTTGCTCTGCGGCGGGCACCGCGTAAGCGTTTAAACTCATGGAAAGGAAGCGGGCCAACTTTTTTTCCAGCGTAAAGTATTTATCGCACGGGCGGGACATATAGCCCCGCATTATGCCCGCAGAGCCGATCTCCAGTTCATAGAAGTCGCTTTCGGTATAGCTGGGCAGGTAGGGGCCGAAAATGCGGTACAGTTCGCTGGAGGTGTGCTGGTAGATATACTCGGACGCTTCGGTGTGGCTGTAGGCTTCTAGGTAGATATCCCGCAGGTTCTCGTTCAGCTCGGTCAAAGCCAGCTGGATGCTGGTCTCCACCGCGTACACATAGACGGGCGGCAGCTTTTGGCCTGCGATCTGGCCCGCCATATCAAACTGACTGCCGAACATGAATTTGACCAGCTCCACCAGAACGCCATCCTTGGTGCGGAACACATTCTGGAAGGTACTGATGCTGACATCGGCTTCCTTGACAATTTCGGCAACAGTGGTGCGGGTATATCCTTTTTCCAGAAAGAACCGAACACAGGCCGTTAAAATGCGGCGCTTGGCGTCGGCGCTGTCATATCGTCTGGGCATTAGAATCACGCTTTCTGTATTGGTTTATATGCCAATTATAGCATTTGGATGCAGCGGGAACAAGTGGCCGGGATGGAGAAGATTTGGGCGGATATTTGGTGATATTGGATATCGGTTTTGATTGGGGTAACGTAACCAAAGGAGCCGCCGCAGATGCGGCAGCTCCTTTGGATTATGTAGACATTTCTTTTAGATATAATAGGATTTATTGCAGGCCCTTGTCCGGTACAATCCCAAAGGGCCGCCATCTCTTTTCCGGTTGGCGGGCGCACGATGTGCGCCCCCTACGGGGAGCGCGCCAGATTACGGCTGATTTTTACGGCAAAACAAAAAGCCCGCACCCATACGGGTGCGGGCCAGAAAAGCTGAAAAGGTCAGAAATTACTTATTCTTCTCTTCATCCAGGCGGTCGAGCAGATCCCAGACACCGAGCATATACTGGATGCCGAGGGCACGGTCATACTTGCCGTAGCCGGGGCGGCAGTTGCCGGGGCCTTCCTCCCACAGCTGACGGCCGTGGTCGGGGCGGATATAGCCCTCAAAGCCGTTGTCGTGGTAAGCGCGCAGGATCTCGATGATGCCGGTCTCACCGCAGCAATCGCGGTGGGCAGCCTCAGAGAAGTCACCGTTATCAAAGTGATGGATGTTGCGGATGTGAGCGAAAGCGATGCGGTCGCAGTGCTTGCGGACGATCTCGGCAACATTGTTGTTGGGGTTGGCGTTCAGGCTGCCGGAGCACAGAGTCAGGCAGTTGTACGGATCATCCACCATGGACAGGAAGCGGTCGATGCTCTCGGCGTCCACCAGCAGGCGGGGCAGGCCGAAGATATCCCATGGGGGATCGTCCATATGGATGGCCATCTTGATGTCGCACTCGCGGCAGGTGGGCATGAGGGCTTCCAGGAAGTACTTCAGATTCTCCCACAGCTTCTCCTTGGTGACAGGGGCATAGGCCTTAAACAGCTCGTCCAGCTTAGCCATACGCTCCGGCTCCCAGCCGGGGAAGGTCATGTGGTACTTCTCGGTGAAGTCCAGGATATACTTGGCCATAGCCTTGTAATCGTCCTTGATCATATCCTTCTGATAGAACAGGGCGGTGGAGCCATCACCGACAGGGTGAAACAGGTCAGTGCGGGTCCAGTCAAAGATAGGCATGAAGTTATAGCAGATAACCTTAACGCCAAACTTGGACAGGTTGCGGATGCACTGCTTGTAGTTTTCGATATACTGGTCGCGGGTAGGCAGGCCGATCTTGATATCGTCATGGACGTTCACAGATTCAACAACGTCGCCGTTGAAGCCGTAAGCGTGGATCTGATCCATGACTTCCTTGATTTCGCTCTCTTCCCAGATCTCACCGGGCATTTTGTGGTGCAGAGCCCAAACGATGGTGCTGACACCGGGGATCTGCTTGATGTCGTTCAGTGTGATGGGGTCGTTGCCCTCACCATACCAACGCCAACCCATTTGCATAGGCATAAGTGTTTCCTCCTTGGTTGTTGTTTATATCGCAATCATCGGATTGAGAATCAATAAAGCAATCAGGCGTTGACAGCGTCATGCAGGGTCTTGCGGACAGCGCCGGGGCCTGCGATCTCAGCCTTGAAGTAAGCCTTGACCTTGTCGGCCAGAACGGTCTTGGTCAGGTCAGAGCCAAAGATGGAAGCATTGCTCAGGATGCTGTCCAGCTGGTCGGTGCAGCTGTCGGGAGCACCGAACTTGATGGTAGCCAGCTTAGCCTGCAGATCATCCTTCAGGGGGTCTGCAGAAACTTCGAATGCATTGCCGTTGTCATCAACAGCCAGCAGGTAACGCAGCCAGCCAGCAATGGCCAGCGGGATGGACACCAGGGTGTTCAGGTCGCGGCCTTCAGCAACATAGCTCTTGATGGTCTCGCCAAAGCGGATGCCGACCTTCTGGGAAGTATCGGTAGCGATACGCTGCGGGGCGTCCGGCATGAACGGGTTGGGCAGGCGCTGCTCAACAACTTCATCGATGAATGCCTTGGGCTCCAGGATGCCGGGGTCGACCACAACGGGCAGACCTTCAACATAGCCCAGGCGCTTGATGAGGGCAACGATATCGGCATCCTTCATCTCGTCGCAGATCAGGGTGTAGCCCAGCATGCAGCCGTAAACGCTCATGGCGGTGTGCAGCGGGTTCAGGCAGGTGGTGACCTTCATGCGCTCGGTCTTGTTGACGGTGTCGCGGTCGGTCATATAGACGCCGGCCTTTTCCAGCGGGGGACGGCCATTGGGGAACTTGTCCTCAACAACCAGGTACTGCGGGCGCTCTGCGTTGACAAAGGCAGCAATGAAAGTGTTCTTGCTGGTAACGATGGGCTCCATATCCTCGATGTTATCCTTGACCAGCTGCTCTTCCACGATCTTGTGGGGGCGCGGGGTGATCTTGTCGATCATGGACCAGGGGAATGCGATCTTGCTCTCGTCTTCCAGGTAAGCGATGAAGTCCTGGCCGACATAGCCCTTTTCAGCCCATGCCTTGGCAACGGTCATCACGCTGGACTGCAACTTTTCGCCGTTGTGGGAGCAGTTGTCCATGCTGACAACAGCCAGCGGGGCAGCACCAGCCTGGAAACGCTCGAACAGCAGGGCAGCGACCATGCTCATGGCGTGGCGTGCGTGTGCCGGACCTTCGTCGATATCAGCCTGCACAACGGGCATCAGGCTGCCATCGGGACGGTACAGGGCATAGCCCTTCTCGGTGATGGTGAAGGAGATCATCTGCAGGCCGGGATCGGTGAAGATCTCCTTGAAGCGTGCCATCATGGCAGCGTCAGAAGAATCAGCGCGCAGGCCCTCGGCAACAGAACCGATGATCTCGCGGCTGGTGGAGCCATCCGGGTTCAGGGTGACCATCATGGTCAGATTGTCGAACGGGGTGTAGATCTTATCAATGATGTCATAGTCAAAGGTATCGGCTGCAATGATGCCGCGGTCCTGCAGACCTTCGTTCAGCAGGCGCTGCTGGAGAGCTGCGATAAAGCCGCGGAAGATGTTGCCTGCGCCAAAGTGGACCCAAACCGGATGCTCCTTGGTTTTGGCAGTCATAGCGTCATGGTCAAAGGCGGGCAGCTTAACGCCCAGGGCTTCCCATTCAGCCTTCTGGTTCTTGATGGATGCAGCGTTCATTTTCATGGCGAAACACTCCTTCAGATTTTGTTTTGTGATATCTTCGATGGCCTTGCTTTGCAGCACGGCCGGTGTTGTTCATTCAAACCGTGGATAAGTATAACCCTTATTTTTTGCAAATTAAATTGGCGTAATTGCTTGAAAGATTGCAAAAATTGCGGTACTATGAAAGTGGAAAGAGAGATGACAGGATTATGGTAGAAAACAGCTTTCAACCCTTTACACGGCGGCAGACCATGATCCGCCGGGATTTTGAAATTTACCGCTACCGCTACATGGATGAAGTGGAGCTGCACCACCACGATTTTTATGAAATCTACATGCTTTTGCGCGGCAGTGTATCTTATACGGTCGAAAACCGCATCTTCCACATGCGCGCGGGGGATCTGATGCTGATCAGCCCGCTGGAGCTGCACCAAGCGCGGGTTGACAGCAATGATGAACCTTACGAGCGCATTGTGCTGTGGGTGGACCGCGGGTATCTGGAATCCCTTTCCAGCCCGCACACCAGCCTGACCCGCTGCTTTGACACCACGGTGCCCGGCCATACCAATCTGCTGCGCCTGCCCGGCCCCCGCAGCGCCGAGATGCGCCGTGAGCTGGACAAGCTGCGCAGCCTGCACATGCAGGAAAGTTATGGCAGCGACCTGCTGGCCGTTTGCAGCCTGGTGGAGCTGATGGTTGCCATCAATCAGAGCGCGGCGGACCGCAGCATGCAGAGCGCGCTTTCGGCCGATATGGCGTCTGACCGGGTGGTGGACGGGGTATTGAGCTACATCAACGAGCACTACAACGAAGCCCTGACGCTGGATGCGCTGGCAGAGCGCTTTTTTATCAGCAAGTACCATTTGCTGCGCAAGTTTGAAGCGCAGGTGGGCACCACGGTGCACCGGTATATCCTGCAAAAGCGGCTGCTGAACGCCAAGCAGCTTTTGGCCGGCGGGCTTGCCCCCAGTGAAGTCTGCACCTACTGCGGGTTTGGGGATTACGCCAACTTTTACCGCGCGTTCCGCGCGGAATACGGCACCACGCCCCGGCAGTATGTACAGAGTTTGCGTGGGTAAAGTTCAAAAAACTGTTGTTATTGGTATTATAGCATACCCTGCCAATGGCTACAATAGGCGATTTTGCGAAAATTTTGGCAGGCAGTGCAGCAGCCGTGCTGCACCGCTGCACGCAAGGTCAAGTTTTCACTTTCCTTTTGCGGCAAAATAGCGTACAATGGGGGCAGCTGTTTTTGGGGGTATCAGGTACACCTTAACAGCTAAGTCGGGAGGTGGGCAGATGAACCAGCCAGACCCACAGCGCCGCATTGCGGGCGGGGTCGAATATGAATTGACGCGCCGCCGGGTGCGCAACCTGAACATACGGGTCCGTACGGATGGCAGTGTAGCCGTCAGCGCGCCGCGCCGGGTCCCCTTGAGCAGTGTGGACGCTTTTGTGGCGGCGCATGCCGGATGGGTTGCCGCGGCGCAGGGCCGGATGGCGGTCCACATGGCAAACCGTGCCGCCGAACCGCCGCTGCCGAGCAAAGCCATCGCCCTGCACCAGATGCAGGCACTATGTGCGCAGTATTACCCGCTGTTTGCCGCCACCTGCCCGCGCGGAGAAATGCCCCGCATAGCGGTGCGGGACATGAGCACCCGGTGGGGGAGCTGCTCCCTAAAAACAGGAACGCTGTGTTTTGCCCTGCGGCTGTGTGTGATGCCGCTGCCCGCGCAGGAGTATGTGGTGGTACACGAGTTTTGCCACTTTGCCCACCCCAACCACAGCCCGGCTTTCTGGGCCGCCGTGGCCAGGGTGATGCCGGACTATAAGGCACGGCAGGCGCTGCTGAAAGGGAGATAGGTACCTTTTATTATTTTCCATTCTCCTTATTTGGGATGCCGTGAATTAAAGAGTTTTGTGGGGCAGGGCGCCAGTGTCTTGTGTTCCGGGAAGATTCCCCGCACCTTACTGATAAGTACCCATTCATTTATTTTGAGCCGCCATTATTCTTTCATTTATTTCAAAATTCAAAATTTAATATCGAGGAGGCGCTCTGCATTTTGTCAGATTCCAAACGCTACTCCACGCTGGTGAACAACACCATCCTGTTTGCCATTTCCAACTTTGGCTCCAAAATCATCAGCCTGATTATTCAGCCATACCTGAGTTACGCGCTGGCCAGCCCGGATGTGATGGGTGTGACCAGCCTGATGCAGTCGGTGGCCAACCTGCTGATTCCGGTGGTCAGCCTGGGCGTCAGCTTTGCGGTGATCCGGTTTGGCCTGGACCGCAAGGTGGATAAATCCAGCGTATTCATGAACGGCCTTGCCACCATCCTGCTGGGCTTTGCCTTAATGGCGGTCTGCTGGCCGCTGGTGCGGCTGATCCCCAATGCGGCGGATTATCTGGTTCTGATTTACGCCTGTGTATTGATGAGCTGCCTGCGCACGCTCTGCACCCAGTTCATCCGTTCCCGCATGCTGAACCGTCTGGTTGCGGTGGATGGCGTTTTGACTTCCGCCACGCTGCTTGGGTTCTATTATCTGTTCCTGGATGTGCTGGATCTGGGCGCGAACGGCTACCTGCTTGCCATGGCCTGTTCGGATGCGCTTTCGGCAATCTTTGTTTTTATTGCCGGGCACTGCCATCAGTATTTCAGTTTCAAAAAGTTCAACAAAGCCCTTTGGAAGGACATGCTGCGTTATTGCATCCCCATGATCCCGGCTTCCATCAGCTTTTGGATCATCAACGCTTCGGACCTGTTCTATGTACAGGGCATGTGTGACGGCATTGACGGCAAAAGCAGCACCTGGTGGGTGGGCCTGCTGAAAGCCGGGTATTATCTGCCGCAGATCATTACCATTGTGGGGCAGATTTTTTATGAGGCATGGCAGCTTTCGGCTGTGACAGAGGAATCCGAGCGTTCGGCGTTCTTCAGCAAGGTGTTCCGGGTATATGCGGCGGTCATGTTCTGCTGTGTGGCGGGCGTCATCTGGCTGTGCCAGCCCATGATGCACGTTTTCCGCGAGGATTACTTCCTTGGCTGGCAGTTTGTGCCGTTCCTGACACTGGCTTCCATGTGCACCTGCCTGAACAACTTCCTGAACAGCGTGTATGTGGTATACAAGCGGTCCACCAGTTCGTTCTACACCATGTTGGTAGGTGCCGTGGTTAATCTGGTTCTGAACTTTTTGTTCATCCGCTGGTTTGGGCCGTGGGGCGTTACGGTGGCAAGTTTCATCTCCCTGCTGATTGTTTTCCTGCTGCGTGCTTACTCCACCCACGGGCTGCTGGAGATCGACTTTCACCCCGCCTGGATGCTGCTGAACCTGGGGCTGATCTTTGTGGAGATTGCCATGCTGTTCAAGCTGGAGCACTGGGTGCTGCCGGTCACGGTGCTGACCTTTGCCATCTGCCTGCTGAACTTCCGCGAGGTGTTTGCCATGGTGGAAAAGCTGCTGGGCATGGTTCTGCACCGCCGCAAAAAATCAAATTAAGTTTTAAACAAGTTTTGTTTTTCTTGTTGAAAGATTGCCCGTGCGTTGTGCACGGGCTTTTTTCTTTTCCGTTTTGTGGGCGGGTTCTATTATATCGTGCCGCACTATGATATAATACGGGTGATAATTATTTTGGGGCTTTGGCCCGTGGCAGCCTAAAACGCCACCGTTATATTTTTAGGTAGGCAGGCGTACGATGTGCGCCCCCACGGTCTCTACAGGGTAAAAATAGCATTTTTGATTTACAAAATCATTATATTTTGGGCAATACCGCATAATTCTAAGTGCCGATACGGCGAGCGAGGTGCGGCAGATGCTAAGCCAAAAGCGCAGATAATACTGGATGCTGCAAAGGTGAGCGCCGCCAGTGGCGGAAACAGCGAACCGAAGCAGGGGCAGCGGTCGCAGAGTGCGAGGGGCTTTTGCCCCCGAAGCACGATGCGGGTACCGCAACCCGACATTATCGAGCATTTTGGCAACGCAGATGCCGTGCCGCAGCCGCCGGAGCGGTGCTTGAGCCGTTAGGCGGGAATTGTGCGGTATTGCCTTTGATAAAAGCAGGAGGGAAACCAACTATGCCGCAGATCACGATCGGCAAAGGGCTTGCTTTTTATGAGGAAGCACAGGCCCTGCCCGGTGTAAAACGGGTTGCCGGAATGGTAAAGCAGGATATTGAACTGGTGACGGGCGTTTCGCCCGCCGGAATCACCTCCGGGCAGGGGAGTGGCTGTGCCGTGCTGTACGGTACCATCGGGCACAGCCCCATGCTGGATGCGCTGGAAGCCGCGGGCAAACTTGACCTGAATGCCATCCGGGGCAAATGGGAATGCTACAGCTTCCAGGTCATTGAGACCCCCCTGGCGGGCATTGGCACCGCGCTGGTGATTGCGGGGAGCGACAAGCGCGGCACCATTTACGGGCTGTTCCATCTTTCGGAGCTGATCGGCGTTTCCCCGCTGGTCAACTGGAACCATGTCCTGCCGCGGCACCAGGACACTGTGGTATTGGATGATCGGGTGAACATGGTATCCAGGGTGCCGTCCGTCAAGTACCGCGGCTTTTTTATCAACGATGAATGGCCCGCCTTTGGCAACTGGGCCAAAACCCATTTTGGCAGCATGAACGCCGCCTGCTATGCGCCGGTATTTGAGCTGCTGCTGCGCATGAAAGGCAACTATCTGTGGCCTGCCATGTGGAATTCCAATTTCAGCCTGGACGGCCCTGGGCTGGAAAACGCCGTACTGGCGGACGAACTGGGTGTGGTGATCAGCACCTCCCACCACGAACCCTGTATGCGCAGCGGGCAGGAATACAGCATGGTGCGGGGCAGGGGTTCCATTTACGGCGATGCCTGGGATTACATTGCCAACCCAGAAGGCATTACCCGCTTTTGGCGCGACGGCCTGACCCGCAACAAAGATTTTGAGAACGTCATCACTCTTGGCATGCGCGGCGAAAATGACACTGCCATTATGCAGCACGCCACGCTGGAAGAGAACATTCAACTGATCCGCAATGTGCTGAAAACCCAGAACCAGCTGATCCGGGAGATTATTAACCCGGATGTCAGGCAGGTGCCGCGGCAGATCGTTTTCTTCTCAGAAACCGAAGAGTTCTTTTACGGCAGCAAGGAAACGCCAGGCCTAATCGGTGATCCGGAACTGGACGGCGTGACCTTGATGCTGAGCGACAACAACCACGGCTCCACCCGCACGCTGCCAAGCCCGGAAATGCGCAGCCACCCCGGCGGGTACGGCATGTACTACCACATGGACATGCACGGCGGGCCCCACTCATTTGAATGGGTGGGTGCCACCTACCTGCCCAAAGTGTGGGAGGAGATGACCGCCGCTTACGAATACGGCGTGCGGGAGATCTGGGTAACGAACATCGGTGATATTGGCACGCAGGAGTTCGGGCTTTCCTACTTCCTGGACCTGGCTTATGATATTGACGTCTGGGGCGGGCAGGATGCTGCTATTACCACCCAGTACACCGCACAGTGGGTGCGCCGCAACTTTGGCGCGGCTTTTGCACCGGCGGACCTGCCCCGCATTGAGGGCATCATCACCGACTACACCCGCCTGCTGGCCCGCAGAAAGCACGAGAAGATGGGGGAGAACACCTACCACCCGACCCATTACGGCGAGGCGGAGGAAGTGCTGCAAATTTCTGAGCATATCCTTACTGAATGCGATGCGCTGAAAACCGCCTGCCCGCAGGAGGACCTGAGCGCTTTTATCTCGCTGATCTACTTCCCGGCGTGCGGCACGGCCAATTTGATGAAGATGTGGATCCTGACCGGGCGCAACCATCTGTACGCCAAACAGAACCGCGTTGCCGCCAACCGGCTGGCCGATGAAGTGCATGCCTGCATTGAAGCAGACGAAGCGCTGGTGAACGAATACCACACCGTGGACGGCGGCAAGTATTACGGGTTCGGGTTATCGGAGCACATCGGCTTTGTGTACTGGAACGACGAGGACAACAAGCTGCCCATCCGGATGTACATCACCCCGGCCAACCGGCCGCGGATGATCGTATCCCGCGTGGAAGATACCGAGTACACCACCGGCTTTTGGTGGAATGGCCGCAAGCCGCAGGTATGGCAGGACTTTTTGCGGCCGGATGTCAGCCAGGTTGCGTTTGACGTTGCCTGCGGCAGCAAGTGCCCCATCAGCTGGCACATTGAGACCGACTGCCCCTGGATGCAGTTCAGCTGCACCGGCGGCACCGTGGCCGAAAATCAGCGCGTGACCCTGACGATTGACCGCAGCCAGATCACCGGCAAAGCGGCTGGACAGTTCGCTGTGGTGAATGAGCATATCCAGGAGGGGACCGGCGCGGCCAACATCATTGTGGAAGTGGACAATACGCCGGTCAGTTACCCCAAAGGAACTTTTGTGGAAGCTAACGGTTGCATTGCCATGGAAGCACAGCACTACACTGCCAAGCGGGATGTTCCCGGCGGCGGCTTTGCGCTGCTCAAGCCGTATGGCCGCCTGGGCACCGCGCTGAAAGTGTTCCCGGCTACCGCCAACTTTGAAAACAGCGAAGAGCGCCCCTATCTGGAATATACGTTTGCTGCGGCAAAAGATGGAAACTATCATGTACAGTTCCATATGTCCGCCACCACACCGGTCACCTTTGAGCCAAAGCAGTATATCGGTTATTCGGTCAATGGCGGAGCGGTGCAGGTTGTAAACACCGTGCACGAGGAGAATCGACCGTTCTTTGGCAGCGAACAGTGGTACGCCGAGGGCTTTGCCAATGTAAAGCTGACCGAGGCCGTCATCCTGTGCCATGCGGGGGTCAACACACTGCGCTTTTATGCGGTCAGCCCGGCCATCATTCTGGAAAAGATCGTGCTTTGGCCGGACGGCACCACCCTGCCGGAATCCTACCTTGGCCCGCGGGAGAGTTACCGCTGCTGACGCAGCCAAGGCCAGCATAAAGCCAACAACAGATAAGTTCGAGGTATTGATATGAGTTCTACTATTTGCGCCCTTGCCACCCCACCGGGGGCAGGCGGCATTGCGGTCGTTCGGGTATCCGGACCGGAAGCGTATGCGGTGGTGGGGGAGATCTTCACCCCGCGCAACCCGGCAAAGCAGGTTGCGGAAGCCAAAGGCTACACCGCCATGCTGGGGCATTACCATCTGCGGGGTGAGGAGATGGATGAGACCATCGCCCTGTTTTTCCGCGCGCCGCACAGCTACACTGGTGAGGATGTGATCGAGCTTTCAGTCCACGGCGGCAACGCCATGGCCCAGGGCCTGCTGGAAGCGCTGTACCTGGCCGGTGCTGCGCCCGCCGGCCCCGGCGAGTTTACCCGCCGCGCACTGGAAAACGGCCGCATGAGCCTGACCCAGGCCGAAGCCGTGATGGAGATCATCTCCGCCGAAGGGCGGCAGGGGGCAGCGCTGGCAAAGTCCGCTTTGGACGGCGCGCTGGCACGGCGCATTGCGGGCATCCAGGCCGCTTTGCAAACGCTGGCTGCCCACCTGACCGCCTGGATCGACTACCCGGAGGAGGATGTGCCGGAGGTATCGCAGGCAGAGCTGATCGCCACACTGAGCGAGCAGAGGGACACGCTGGACCAGCTGATTGCCGGGTACGGGGCCGGAGCGGTTTTGCGCCGCGGGGTGGACTGTGTGCTGCTGGGCCGCCCCAATGTGGGCAAAAGCACCCTGCTGAACCTGCTGGCCGGGTTTGACCGCGCCATTGTGACCCCCATTGCGGGCACCACCCGCGATGTGCTGGAGCAGGCCGTGATGCTGGGGGATACCGGCATCCGGCTGAACCTGTTTGACACCGCCGGTGTGCGGGATGTGGGGGAACACGGCGATGCTGTGGAAGCCGAGGGCATCCGCCGCAGCTGGAAAAAGCTGGAGGAAGCCGGGCTGGTGTTGGCCGTGTTCGACCTGGCCGCCCCGCTGAATGAGGAAGACCTGGAAATTGCACGCCGCTGCCAGGGCCGCCCGGCGCTGGCCATCCTGAACAAGCAGGATCTGGCCGGACAGGGGGAAGCATTCACTGCCGCACAGCAGCAGTTAGCGCCTTACTTCAAGGCCATCATTCCGCTGACCGCGCGGGACGCCGCCAGCCTGCAGCCTTTGTGTCAGGCGGTCGCCCAACTGCTGGGCACCGCCAACCTGGACCCCAACGCTGCCGCGCTGTGCAGCGCCCGCCAGCTGAGCGCCGCCAAGGAAGCCCGCGATGCCCTGGCCGAAGCCCTGAACAGCCAGGAGGACGGCTTTGGGCTGGATGCTGCCGGGGTGTGCATCAGCGATGCGCAGCGTGCCCTTGCCCGCCTGACCGGTGAGGATGCCACCGAAGCTACCATTGACGAAGTGTTTTCTACCTTCTGTGTGGGCAAATAGCCCACCTGTTCTTCTGCGTTTCAAGAGCACCTGTTTACCCGCTATTTTCTGCGGGGGCAGGCGCTCTTTTATTGTGTTCCGGGCGCGGCTGTGATACAATGAAGTGACGAAAATTTCTTCCATCAAAGAGTTTTGATTTGAGGCATAGAGATTATGGATTTTTTGGGAAATTATGATGTGGTCGTGGTGGGTGCCGGACACGCCGGAATTGAAGCCGCCCATGCGGCAGCCATGCTTGGCGCCAAGACGGCGATCTTTACGTTGACATTGGATTTTATCGGCAACATGCCCTGCAACCCGTCCATTGGCGGCACAGCCAAGGGGCATCTGGTGCGGGAGATCGATGCGCTGGGCGGTTTGATGGGCATTGCGGCGGATGCCACCTTTTTGCAGAGCCGGATGCTGAACCGCGGCAAAGGCCCCGCGGTACACAGCCTGCGCGTACAGACTGACCGCAAGCGCTACCACATGTGGATGAAGCACGCGCTGGAGCTGACCCCCAACCTGGAGATTCACCAGGCGGAGATCGTGCGGCTGGATGTGCAGAACGGCCATGTGTGCGGGGTGGTAACGGCGCTGGGCGGCTATTACAGCTGCAAGTGCGTGGTGATTGCTACCGGCACAGCGCTGGGCGGGCGCATTTTTGTGGGCGAAGCCCACTATGACGGCGGCCCGGACGGCACCCATGCGGCCACCGCGCTGACCAAGGATCTGACGGCCCACGGTGTGCCGCTGCGCCGCTTCAAGACCGGCACCCCGGCCCGCGTACACCGCCGCAGCATTGACTTCAGCAAGCTGGACTGCCAGCCTGGCGACCCGGACGAACTGCTGCAGCCGTTCAGCTTTATGACCCACAAGCCGATGCACAACAAGGTGGACTGCTACATTGCTTACACCAACCCGGAGACCCACAAGGTCATCCTGGACAATCTGAGCCGCTCGCCGCTGTACGGCGGGGACATTCAGGGTGTCGGCCCGCGGTACTGCCCTTCGATTGAAGATAAGGTGGTGCGCTTTAAGGGCAAGGAACGCCACCCGGTGTTTGTGGAGCCCTGCGGCGAGGACACCGAGGAGATGTACCTGCAGGGGATGAGTTCCTCCCTGCCGGAAGCCGTGCAGAATGCCATGTACCGCACCATCAAGGGGTTTGAGAACCTGGAGATCATGCGCCCGGCTTATGCCATCGAGTATGACTGTGTGGACCCCACCAGCATGCTGCCCACGCTGGAAAGCAAAGTGATCGGCGGCATGTACGGGGCAGGGCAGTTCAACGGAACTTCCGGCTATGAGGAAGCCGCCGCGCAGGGCCTGCTGGCCGGCCTGAACGCCGCCCGCCAGGCTCTGGGCAAGAGCGAACTGGTGCTGGCACGGCATACTTCCTATCTTGGCACGCTGGTGGACGATCTAGTAACCAAGGGCGTGATGGACCCCTACCGCATGATGACCAGCCGCAGCGAGTACCGCCTGAGCCTGCGGCAGGACAACGCCGATGAGCGCCTGACCCCCATTGGCCGGGAATACGGCCTTGTGGATGACACCCGCTGGGCGGCGTTCACCCACGACATGGAAGTGAAAAAGGCCGAGCTGCACCGGCTGGAAACCACCAAAGTACCGCTGGCGGAGCTGCGCACCGTTGCCCCGCCGGAAGTGCTGGAAACGCTGGGTGAATCCGGCGGCACGGCGGCGGAGCTGCTCAAGCGGCCCGGCGTACACTATGAGCTGCTGGCCAAGGTGATTGGCCGCGGGCAGGATGTGAGTGCTGCCATGGCCTTGCGCATTGAAACCGAGATCCGCTATGCCGGTTATATTGCCCGTGAGCAGCGCGCTATCCACGAGGTACAGCGCCACGAAAATGTGGTGATCCCCGATGACTTTGATTACGCCCCGCTGGAAACCGTGACGCTGGAAGCCCGCGAAAAGCTGGCGAAGATTCGCCCCCGCACGCTGGCACAGGCCGGACGCATTCCTGGTGTAAACCCCAGCGACCTGGCCCAGCTGAGCATTGCCCTGATGAAAGCAGGGAAGACTGCGGCGGCAGAATAAGGGCTGGATACTTCCTTTTTATAATATGCAAAAGCCAATAAAGGAGCTTATATGATCGATAAAGAACGCCTTGCACAAAAATGTTCCACGTGGAACATTGTGCTGAGCGGTGCCCAGCTGGACCTGCTGGACCGCTATGCGGAAATTCTGGTGGATTACAACCAGAAGGTGAACCTGACGGCCATCACCAGCCCGGAGGGCATTGAGGACCGCCACTTTGCGGACAGCCTGCTGTTTGCCGCCCAGCCGGAAGTAACCGGCAAACTGGTGGACGTTGGCACCGGGGCAGGGTTCCCCGGTGTGGTGGCAAAAATTTTCAAGCCGGATTTGCAGCTGACCCTGATGGAGCCCACCGGCAAGCGGGTGGACTTTTTGAAGTACCTATGCGGGGAACTTGGCCTGACGGGGGTAGAGTTCGCCAAGGAGCGCGCAGAGGAAGCCGCCCGCAAAATCTGGCGTGAACAGTTTGATATCGCCAGCGCCCGTGCGGTAGCCGCCCTGCCGGTGCTGTGCGAATACTGCCTGCCGCTTGTGCGGGTTGGCGGGGTGTTCATTGCAATGAAAGGCCCTGATGCGGATGCTGAGTTGGGCGGTTCCGCTGCCGCCCTGAAAAAGCTGGGCGGTGCCTACGGCGATACCCGCGCGTTCACCCTGCCGGACGGCAGCGAGCGGCGGCTGGTGGTTTGCAAAAAGATTTCGCAAACGCCGACAGCTTACCCCCGCAACGGCGGAAAAATTGCAAAAAAGCCTCTTTAATTTAACAAAACTCCGGGTTTTACCTCGAATTGCGGCGAACGAATTTTCTTTCTAACCGGTTTGGCCTGTGCTATGCTTTTGATAAAAGGCAAGCACAGGCTTTTTATTGCCTGTGCGGGGGAGGGAGAAGCCATATGTCCAAACCGGATAAAAAAGCCGCCAATCAGAAACCCGGCAAAATTATTTTACTGCCGGTGGAGCAGATCGAGCCATCGCCGTTCCAGGCGCGTACCGCCTTTGATGAAACCGAGATTGCGGCGCTGGCTGTCAGCATTTTACAGAACGGGCTGCTGCAGCCCATCAGCGTGCGCAAGACAGGCTACCACAAGTACCAGCTTGTGGCAGGGGAGCGGCGGCTGCGGGCCTGCCGCCTGGCGAAGCTGGAACGCATCCCGGCCATCATTCAGGACTTTGACGACAGCGAAACCGCTGCGCTGGGGCTGCTGGAAAATTTACAGCGCGCCCAACTGGATGCCTTTGATGCGGCAAGGGGTATCCGGGAGGTGATCCGGCTTTGGAACTGCACCCAGGCCGAGGCTGCACGCCGCTTGGGGTTAAGCCAGCCCGCGCTGGCCAACAAGCTGCGCTTACTTACCCTGACCACCGCCCAGCAGCAGCTCTGCACCGCTGCCGGTCTGACCGAGCGCCACGCCCGCGCTGTACTGCGCCTGCCGGAAAGCCGCCGCACCGCCGCGCTGGAAAAGATCGCACGGGACAAGCTGAGTGTGCGGGAAGCCGACCGTCTGGTGGACGCCATGCTGGCTGCCCCTAAAGACACCCCCGGTCCCTGCCGCAGCACGGTGCCGATGGTGGGGGATGTGCGGCTGTTTGTAAACACCTTACAGCACGCGGTTGACCTGATGACCCAGCGGGGCATTCCCGCCGTGACCAGCTGTGAGCAAGCGGATGGATTTTTGGAATACACGGTACGCATCCCCACCGCTACCCCTGCACCGCTGCCCGTGCCCAACACGCTGCCGGCGTGCCATGAGCCAGAGATGCCGAGCGGGGAAGGAAGCAGCCTTGGGGAAGAGGATGAGTTAGTTAGGAGTTAGGAGGGAGGAGTTAGGAGTTTGGGCGAATGCGAAATCAGGAATTAGAAATGAGGAATTGGAGGTAAGGGTGGGGCATAAGATTAGGTTCGTGGCTGTCCGTGGATTATATATGATTTTCGGGGATGGCTGGATGGACACATAAAATATTTGTGATGAACTTGCAATTTTCTGGTAGGGCGGGGTCACCTGGCCCCGCCGGTACTATGCTTACCGCGCCTGCAAATTTTGTGCCAAACTTTTCCCTGATTTGTAGGGGACGGCGTCCTCGACGTCCCGCGGACGGGCGTATATATCATTCGACGTTTGCGGACAATTACGCGGTAGGGCGGCCATCTCCGGCCTAAGAGCCGTGGCGTTGCCCCGGTTGGCCTCCGAAACGCGCCTGCGGGCGCAGAGCCCTCTGGCCGCCGGTGGGGGATTTGCACCATGAATTTTGGGGCACTACCTGTGGAACCACCCCTCAGGCCTCTCCGCGTCCAGCTCCCCTCTAGGGGAGCCATCATTTATTGAAACTTTGCGGCTAATTTAGTAATGGCATATATCGCAAGGCCTCGGAACGGTCGAGACCGTTCTCTACAGTGCATTTTATAATAGGCAATCAACATTTTACCATGCATCCCACCCGTAGGGGCGCACATTGTGCGCCCGCCGTCTCATACCATATAGCAGAATGAAATATTACACAAAGCCCGCCATGCGGGACGATGCAAGCATCGTCCCCTACAAACTGTTTTTATGCACAATCAATCTTACCGACAAAATAGATTTAGCTGAGGTTTGAGGTTCCCATACAAGAAGCGTTAAAATAGAAAAAGACTGGCTGTTCCGATGTGAACAGTCAGTCTTTTTTGGTATCTGGTATATATTCGATTACATCCCAAATTTCACAATCCAATATCCGGCACAAATCATCCAGTGTATTCGTTGTTACATTTCGTGTCTGTTTCAGTCTGTCTAATGTGCCCCGGCTGAACCCATACTGCGAAATTAAGGCATATGTTGAAACACCACGCTGCTTCATTGTCCGCCACAGCGGTGCGTAAGATATCATGGCTACATTTTCCTTTACTTGGTGCAATCCACTTTTATCTTTTATTATATTATGGAATTGATTCTTGACTATTCCCCATATACGGGGTATAATCCAGATATCAAGACGTTCAGCTTTTATAAAGGAGGTAATCATGAAAAAAGCAACTGCGATTCTTTTATCATCCGTAATTTTTGCATCCCTGTTGTGCAGCTGCGGCAAATCGGCGGATTCCTCTGCGGTTTCTTCTGCCGTCTCAACCAAAACTACTTCCCCCACAGCGGCACCGACCGAAGCACCCACGCCAGAACCCACCCAACAACCAGCCGGGCAGCCCGCCAGCCAGTTGTTCAGCAAAGTAACCGGTTTCAGCAGGGAATGGCAGGATGGAAAGCACGTTATCAACGGGCTTGATACTTCCGGTAACAAAATTTGCGGCATTATCGATGGCGGCGGCAACACCGTTTTAATGGATGGGTACACCGCGCTATATCCTTTGGCCGATGGGCACCTGATTGCTGCAACAGACGAAAATGTTTCCGGCGAATGCGTCTACACCGGGCGAACCATGGAGCTTTCCACCGCCGGTTTTGCCGGGGTTATTCTTGATGAAAACGGCAATGTGATTTATCAGCCGGATGAATCTCTGGGGTATGAACGGCTGTATCCGATCAATTCTCATCTCATTCTGTCCATCCGTGCCAAAACGGGTTTTGACGGGAAATCAGCATCCATGTGCGTATTGGACCAGGATGGTCAGTTTTTGTATGACTGCACCGATAGTTCTCACAATCTTGCTGATTTCATGGACTTTGATGACGATGGCATCGTATGGACTTTCTCCGGCGGTTTAATGTGGAAAATATCTTTTGGTCCTGATGATGATCTTGGTGAGAATCACATCCTCAAAATTGACTTTTACGATAGTAACTCCTATATCAACTATAACCTTTTTGAGCATGATACTTTTACCAGCAATTATATGCCCTATTCCGATCTTCCTTATTTAGTACACAACTATACCACCTTTTCATGCCTTGACCTCTATAATTCTTCTTGCTTTATCTTAGGTGGAAAATATATACTTTCTAATGCTACGTGCGTCCACCTGCCTTGGAGTGTCTTTCCTTCTGACGCACTTGACTGCACCGCCATCAACACCTGGCAAGATACCCTTGCAAATGAAATATCGTATAGTGATATTTCATTTTTAGGCTCTGATTCTTCCGGTCTTGGCTACTTCTGCCGCACCATTTATTCTGATTTGATGCTCTGTGATTCAACTAAAACTTTCTTTACTGCGGACGGAAACGAAATCAATATTCCTGAAAATTATCTAGATGCTCTTAATTCCCTAATTCCCTTGGATAATAAGCTTTTGCTCACTCTAAATGGTGCCGACGGTAATACCTATTGCACATTACTGAACCCTGCTGACGGCAGCGCACTTGATCCGTTCTTTGTTCCGGACTCTCCATATGGTAACTCACAAAATGATTCTATACTCGCGCTTGGTTTCTGTGATTCTGTCGGTATCTATAATATTGATACAGGGGAGAAGCAAAATGAAATCAGCATACCGGACTTTTCTGTCCGTACCACCTTCTTTAGCGACAATTATCTTATTATCAGCGGGCAAGATGATGATGATTCTACCTATTATCACGCATATTCCTTAAGTAACGGCGCACTTATTATTTAAGCAACGCCACAAAAACAGGGCGGTCATTTTTCCCTTTATCATCCATTCACATAAACCGCGCAAAGAATGAATCGTTCCCGGTAGAATCCCCCCCAGAATGTTCCACGTGGAACATTCCGGGGGGATTTTTTGTGTTTTTGGGGGTTAGGACTTCCACAAAAGGGGCTGCTGTGTTATAATAAATAAGTTCTTAGCGGTTCCAAACGATACATGGAGGGTAAAATGGCAAAAGTAATTGCAATCGCAAACCAAAAGGGCGGCGTTGGCAAAACGACCACCTGCGTCAACCTTTCTTCCTGCGTGGCTGCGCTGGGCAAAAAGGTTCTCGTGGTTGACCTTGACCCGCAGGGCAATACCACCTCGGGTTACGGCGTTGCAAAAAAAGGCCAGCAATCCAACATTTACACCTGCCTGATCAACGATGATGACATTCGGCAGGCCATCGTTCACACCAAGTTCAACGCAGACCTGATTGCTTCCAACACGCAGCTGGCCGGTGCTGTGGTGGAGCTGGTGGAGCTGCCCCGGCGCGAAAACCGCCTGCGCAGCATCCTGGCACCGCTGATTCCTTTGTACGATTATGTGTTCATTGACTGCCCGCCCTCGCTGGATCTGCTGACCGTCAACGGTCTTTGCGCCTGCGATACGGTGCTGATCCCCATTCAGTGCGAGTATTATGCGCTGGAGGGGCTTTCGGAGCTGATGAATACCTTAAAGATCGTGCGCAAAAAATACAACCATTACCTGGACATTGAGGGCGTGGTGTTCACCATGTACTCCGGCCGGTTCAACTTAACCATGCAGGTGGTTGCACAGGTCAAAAAGTACTATGGCAACAAGGTTTACAAAACCGTTGTGCCGCGCACCGTGCGTCTTTCGGAAGCACCCAGTTTTGGTATGCCCATCAATTTTTACGAGCCGAACGGCAAGGGCAGCGAAGCCTATATGGCCATGGCGCGTGAATTTTTGGAAAATAACGAGCGGGAATGACCCTGGTTTTCCTGTTTGGGAAAGGGAAGTGTGTGAATGGCAAAACGCAAATTGGGCGGCCTTGGCAAAGGGCTGGACAGCCTGTTTGAAGACCTGCCCATGACCGAAGATGCTAGCCCGGATCTGACCCGCCTGCCTGTGCGGGAGATTGAGCCGGACCCCGACCAGCCGCGCAAGAACTTTGACGAGGACGCCATGGCGGCTCTGGCAGAGAGCATTGGCGAAAACGGTCTGCTGCAGCCCATTGCGGTGCGCGCCAAAAAGACCGGGCCGGGCTATGTGATCATTGCGGGCGAGCGCCGCTGGCGTGCCGCGCGCATGGCCGGGCTGGATGAAGTTCCGGTTTTGATCAAAGAAGTTACCGATGAACAGGCCGCTGCGCTGGCCCTGATCGAGAACTTACAGCGCGAGGACCTGGACCCCATTGAAGTGGCTGAGGGCTGCAAAAAGCTGATCGAGCGCTATGGTTTAACGCAGGAAGAAGCTGCCAAGCGGCTGGGCAAAAGCCGCAGCGCCATTACCAACGCCATGCGCCTGCTGAACCTGCCGGAGTATGTGCGGGATCAGGTGCGGACAGGGGACATCAGTGCGGGCCATGCCAAAGCGCTGTTAAGCCTTAACTCACCGGAGCAGATGTCCGCCGCGGCGGACCAAATCATTGCCAAGGACATGAGCGTGCGCCAGGCCGAAGCTTTGTGCCGCAAAATGTCCAAGCCGCCGAAGCCCGCCAAGGAAGAGGATGCCTTTACCCGCCCGGTGCTTGCCGTGGAGGTGGAGGGTGCCCTGAAAGAGACCACCGGCAGTGAAGTGCATGTGGACTACAAGGGCGGCAAGGGCGTGCTGCACATTGCATTTTATTCTGATGCGCAGCTGCAGCAGTTCGCCGGGCTGCTGGGACAGTATGACCCTGAGCAGGCCGCCGAGGCGGCTGATCCGTCCGGTGAGGACGAGGCATAACTCTTTCATTTTATCACTTTAGATTTCAGGCATTTGCAAAATTACAAATAGAGGAAAGGATTTTGAATCATGTTGGATATTCGTTTTGTGCGTGAGCACCCCGACGAGGTCAAGGAGAACATTAAAAAGAAGTTTCAGGATGCCAAGCTGCCGCTGGTAGACGAGGTCATCAATCTGGATGCTGAGTACCGCGCCGCCATTGGCGAGGGTGACACCCTGCGCGCCAACCGCAACAAGCTTTCCAAGCAGATTGGCATGCTGATGGGCCAGGCTAAAAAGGACCCCAGCAAGGCCGCCGAAGCCGAGGAAATCAAGAAGCAGGTGACCGCACAGGCTGACCGCCTGAAAGAGCTGGAAACCAAGGAAGCCGAGCTGCAGGACAAGATCCGCGACATCATGTACACCATCCCGCAGATGATCGACCCCAGTGTGCCCATCGGCCCGGACGACAGCTGCAATGTGGAAGTACAGCGCTTTGGCGATCCTGTTGTGCCGGATTATCCCATCCCGTACCATGTTGACATCATGGAAAGCTTTGACGGCATTGACCTGGATGCTGCAGGCCGCGTTTCCGGCAACGGCTTCTACTATCTGCTGGGCGACATTGCCCGCCTGCACGAAGCTGTTCTGGCTTACGCCCGCGATTTTATGATCGACAAGGGCTTCACCTATGTCATCCCCCCGTTCATGATGCACGGCGATGTGGTGAAGGGCGTTATGTCCTTCCCCGAAATGGATGCCATGATGTACAAGATCGAGGGTGAGGACCTGTACCTGATCGGCACTTCTGAGCACACCATGATCGGCCGTTTCATTGACCAGACCCTGGACGGCGCCAAGCTGCCCCTGACCCTGACCAGCTACAGCCCCTGCTTCCGCAAGGAGAAGGGTGCCCACGGCATTGAGGAGCGAGGCATTTACCGCATCCACCAGTTCGAGAAGCAGGAAATGATCGTCGTCTGCAAGCCGGAGGACAGCATGAGCTGGTACGACAAGCTGTGGCACAACTCTGTTGAGCTGTTCCGCTCTATGGAGATTCCCGTTCGCCAGCTGGAGTGCTGCTCCGGCGACCTGGCTGACCTTAAGGTGAAGAGCTGCGACATTGAGGCTTGGAGCCCGCGTCAGCAGAAGTACTTTGAGGTTTGCAGCTGCTCCAACCTGGGCGATGCCCAGGCACGCCGTCTGCGCATCCGCTACAAGGATGAGAATGGCAAGACCCAGCTGGCCCATACCCTGAACAACACCTGCGTTGCCCCGCCGCGCATGCTGATTGCTTTCCTGGAGAATCACCTGCAGGCTGACGGCACCGTGACCATTCCGGCTGTTCTGCAGCCGTACATGGGCGGCAAGACCGTGCTGGTACCGAAGAAGAAGTAATTTTCTTTTTAGAGTTATTTTCCAGCCTTTTTTGAAAAAAGGCTGGGCGAAAAACTTTAATCAGACCAAATATAAAAAGCCCCGTGTGAAGGGAAAGGGAACAGGCGCAGGTCTGTTGAGCTTTCCCCTGCACGGGGCTTTTGGGGGTCAGCCTTTTTCAAAAAGCTGGGCCGCCGAAACAAAACGAAAATTGCAAAACAAAAATCTCAGCCGTGCGGTATCCTACCTGCACAACTGAGATTTTGTTTTGTGTCTGTTTTTATTGCGGTTACTCTTCCTCTTTCCAGTGCTTCAGCCGGGAAAGGTAAGTATCAAACTGGGCGCGGCAAACGGCGGCGGGGGCGTTATCCGGGTTGGGCATATGTGCCATCAGATAATCCAGCAGGGAAGCTTTGGTGGGATAGGCGAACTGGCCATCGGCATAGCACCACTTACAATAATCCTCGTTAAAGGCACCATCCGGCCCTTTGCTCAAGGTGGAATCATCCAGCGGCATGCCGCAGCACTGGCAGACCATGGTGCGCGGGCTGCCCAACAGGGTGTTGATGGAGACATCAAACAGCTGGGACAGCAGTTTCAGAGTTTCGGTGTTGGGCACGGTTTCGCCCGTCTCCCTTAATTAAAGATATTGTTGGGTAAAAAAGAAAGGTCAGTCGATTTTGCCGATGAAGCGGTAGTAGATTTCTA
>ENA-UEYL01000856-UEYL01000856.1-human-gut-metagenome-genome-assembly--contig:-NODE-856-length-28580-cov-4.671403_pt1 | contig 28580 bp, 24 predicted proteins | sample MGYA00242941_ERZ507946 | MGnify/ENA primary metagenome ERZ507946 (study PRJEB26167, sample SAMN06115482) | human gut metagenome | host: Homo sapiens | place: China:Guizhou | collected 2015-03-11...
AAGCACGTGTTCGGCCACGGCTGGCTGCTGCTGGACGGCGGCAAGATGTCCAAGTCCAAGGGCAACGTGGTGGACCCCTATATCCTGGCGGACAAGTTCGGCGTGGACGCCCTGCGCTTCTTCCTCATGCGCACGTTCCCCTTCGGCTCCGACGGCAACTTCTCCAATGAGCTGCTGATCCAGACCATCAACACCGACCTTGCCAACGACCTGGGCAACCTGGTCTCCCGCACCACCGCCATGGTGGGCAAGTACTTCGGCGGCAAGCTGCCCGCCGGCTGCCGCACCTGGGACGCCCCCGAAGCCTTCGACACGGAGCTCATCTCCATGGCCAAGGCCCTGCGGAGCGCCTATGAAGAGCAGATGGAATCCTTCGCGCCCCACAAGGCCCTGGACGAGATCTTCAAGGTCATCCAGCGTGCCAACAAGTATATCGACGAGTGCGCCCCCTGGGTGCTGGCCAAGGACATGGAGGCCAATGGTGCCCGCCTGGCCCACGTGCTCTACAACCTGCTGGAGACCGCCCGCATCTGCGGCATCCTCCTGAGCCCCTTCATGCCCGAAAGCTGCGAAAAGCTCTTCGGCCAGATCGGCGCGGGCGAGGACGTGCGCACCTGGGAGTCCGCCGCCGCATGGGGCAGCCTCAGCGAGAGCGCCACGGTCACCAAGGGCGAGAACCTGTTCCCCCGCATCGACATGGACAAGGCCCTGGAGGAGCTGGAGGCCCTGGAGGCCGCAGCCCGCAAGGCCGCTGCCGGCACCGCCGTGGAGGTGGAGCCCCAGCTGAGCGAGAAGGTGGACTTCGATACCTTCTGCAAGAGCGACTTCCGGGCCGTGAAGGTCAAGGCCTGCGAGGCGGTGAAAAAGAGCGACAAGCTGTTGAAGTTCACCCTGGACGACGGCACCGGCACCGACCGGCAGATCCTCTCCGGCGTTCACAAGTTCTATGAGCCCGAGCAGCTGGTGGGCAAGACACTGGTGGCCATCGTGAACCTGCCCCCCCGCAAGATGATGGGCCTGGAGTCCAACGGCATGCTCATCTCCGCCGTCCACAAGGAAAACGGCGAGGAGAAGCTCCACCTCATCATGGTGGATGACAGCATCCCTGCCGGTGCCAAGCTCTGCTGAGGCATTCCGCTTCGACGTTACAATCCACACCGTCGCGACATGCCGATTCCCCGCCGCCCATGCGGCGGCCAATCGGGCCGCTTCCTCGAAACAAGCGCGCTTCATCCGCCCCCGGCGGCGCCGCGCTTGTTTCCCTGCCGGTGCCAAGCTCTGCTGAGGCGCCAGGCAGCCATCCGTAATCCCAACGCTATAAAAAGGGCGCCCCGCATGGGGCGTCCTTTTTATAGCCGGACCGTATGGATGCATGTATACCGGGGACTGCCCGGGGAAGCGGGGCAGGAGGCCAGCAGCTCGATCTTCCCCACCTCCCACGTCACAGGCGGCACCGTCACCGCCGCCCCATCCCGGCGGGGCCGGTAGTGCCGGGCCAGGGTGATGTGGGGGACGAAGGGCTTCTTTTCCAGGGAAAACCCCTCCGTCTCCAGAGCGCGGCGGGCGGAGGCGGCCAGGGCCTCCAGGGCCGGACAGGGAGCCGTGCCCGCCCACCAGGTGTCGCCGAAGCGGCCCATGCCCTCCGCCGTCAGGGAAAAGCGCCCGCTCCCCGCAAGGGTCTCCAGGGCTGCGCAGGCCGCGTCCGCCCGTTCCGTCTCGCCCAGAAAGGCCAGCGTCAGGTGCAGGTCGGATGGGTGGGGGAACGTGCCCCGCCCCTGGCGCCGCAGGTCCCGCTGTGCCTGTTCCAGCACCTCCCGGCTCAATCCCGCCGGCCGCACCGCAGCAAAAAGCCGCATGGTTTTTTCCTCCTTTTTTGGATTTTCATTGTATTTTATCCTACCACGGTGCTACAATAGTTGCAAATGTTTGAAAAGCGAGGCAAATTCCATGAGACTGCAAAGCGCCATTTTTGACATGGACGGCACGCTGCTGGACTCCATGTTCATCTGGGACGACCTGGGGCCGGGCATGCTCCGCGACATCGGCATCACGCCGGAGGAGGATCTTTCGGAAAAGCTGAAGGTGCTGACGCTGCGCCAGGGCGCCGCCTACTGCAAGGAGCGCTACGCCCTGCCCCAGAGCGTGGAGGAGATCGTGTCCCTCATCGAGGGCCGGGTGGAGAAATTCTACAAGGAGGAGGTCCAGGCCAAGCCCGGCGTGGCCAAGTTCCTCTCCCTTTTGAAAATGGAGGGCGTTTGGATGTACGTGGCCACCGCCACGGACCGCCACCTGGCCCAGGCTGCGCTGCGTCACGCCGGCATCGATGGCTACTTCCGGGGCATGATCACCTGCCAGGACGTGGGCGCAGGGAAGGACAGCCCCGAGATCTACGAGCGGGCCATGCGGCGCCTCCAGTCCAACAAGCGGGACACCGTGATCTTCGAGGACGCCCTCCACGCCATCGAGACCGCCAAGGCGGCGGGCTTCCTGGTGTGCGGCGTGTACGACCCCTACGCCGAGGCCGAGCAGGACAAGATCCGCGCCCTCAGCGACTACTACATCCGCTCCTTTGAGGACATGTTCACCACCGACACGCTGGCATAATTTGACGGGCCCCCGGCCCGTCAAAATTTTTTCTCCCGCACTGTAACGAACCGCCCCGTCGGCGGATATAAGAGGCGAAAGGAGGGGAGAGACATGAAACCTGCGCCCGATCTGCACGAAGCCTACGCCAATCATGCCCGGACCGTTTACCGCTTTCTCCTCTCCCAGTGCGGCGACGCCGACCTTGCCGAGGAGCTGACCCAGGAGACCTTTTACCGGGCCGTGTGCTCCATCGACCGCTATAACGGAGAGAGCAAGCTCTCCACCTGGCTGTGCCAGATCGCAAAGCACCTTTGGTACCAGCACCTGCGGCGGCAAAAGCGGGAGAGCCCCCTGCCGGAGGACGGCGGAGAGGACCTGGTGCCCCCGGCGCCCTCAGCGGAGGCGGAGGTGCTGGCCCAGACAGGCCGGGTGGACTTGCTGCGCCGGGTCCACGAACTGCCGGAGCCCTACCGGGAAGTGGTGTATCTGCGCTCCTTCGGCGGACTTTCCTTCCGGGAGATCGGCGACGTGCTGGGAAAAACAGAGACCTGGGCCCGGGTGACCTTTTACCGGGGCAAGGAACGAGTGAAAGAAGGAGGGGACGGCTATGAAAAATGATCTCAGCTGCGCCGTGGTACGGGACCTGCTGCCCGCCTACGCCGAAGGCCTCACGGCCCCGGAGACCAACGAGGCGGTGGAGCGGCATCTGGCCGCATGTCCGGCGTGCGCCGCGCATCTAGCGGCCATGGATGCGCCGGAGACGGCGGAGCAGGAAGAAACCGACAAAGAGGTGGACTATTTCAAAACTGTGCGGCGCCGGGGCCACCGCCGGATAGTGCTGGCGGTGGCGCTGACGGTGCTGGCCATCGCCGCCGCAGCAGCGGTGAAGATCTACGTGATCGGTACGCCTGGCCAGGCCGCCCACGTGAGCAACCCCACTGTCCGGCAGGAGCAGAACACGCTGTTCGTATCCGGGTACTGCCTGTACGCCTCCCACGGCTTTTACGGCTGGGAGCAGACGACGGAGGACGGCGTGGTGTCCTTCTCCGCCCGGGAGGTGCGCACCTCGCCGCTGCACCCGGAGGACAATTACAGCCTGTCTGTCCCCCTGGACGGCACCCGGGAGGTGTGGGTGTGCGGCCGCCTGGTATGGCAGGAGGGCATGGAGATCCGGGAGAGCACCCTGTCCCTCCACGGGAAAAAGACTCCCTATGTAGGCAACGCCAGCGCCGTGGGCGCGGCGCTCAATGAGATCGACCACTGGTTTGGCCCCATGGGCCCCTACACCTTCTCCCTGGAGACCGCCGCGCCGCCCTATGGCCTCACCGTGAACCTGGAATCGCCCCTGGCGGAGAACACGCAGCAGCGGTTTGCGTGCCTGCTGCTGGCCCTGGTGGAAAATCTGGACACGGTCACCTGGACCTATCCCGACGCCCAAGGGGAATCCCAGTCCTTCTCCCTAAGCTGTACCGACGCGGAGGCCCTGCTCTCCGATGCCGCTGCGGAGCGGGGGCTGGAGCCTTATCTGCGCCCCTCCATCAAGGACTACGCCGCCTCGCCCGCCGCTCTGGAACAGCTGACGGCCCTGCTGGCCTGACTCATTTCCACAGCGAAAACCGCCCCCGGACTTTCGTCCGGGGGCGTTTTCTTATCCCTTGGTAAAGAACCGGTAGGAGATGGTCTGGCGGTATTCCTGCCCCGCCCGCAAAATGGGGGAGGGGAAGTTCTCATGGTGCACCGCGTCGGGGAAGAACTGGGGCTCCAGGCACACGGCGTGGCGCTGACCGTAGACGGCGCCGCCCTTGCCGCTCCGCTCCGTCAAAAATCCGGAGGAGTACACCTGCATGCCCGGCAGCGTGGTGGAAAGGGCCATGCCGATGCCCGTGCGGGGGCACCACAGCTCCGCCGCCTCCCCGCCGCCGGTGAGCACCAGGTTATGGTCAAAGCCCCGGGTGACGGCAAAGAAGGGATCGTCCGCCGTCTCGCCCACCCAGGCGCCGTGGCGCAGGTCCAGGGGCGTGCCCTCCACCGGGACGATGGCGCCGGTGGGCACGTTGTCACTGCCGGCGGGAGTATAAGCATCCGCCTGGACGGTGAGCCGATGGTCGTCCACCGGCCCGGCAGCGTGGCCCGCCAGGTTGAAATAGGCGTGGTTGGTGAGGTTCACCACCGTGTCATGGTCGCTGCGGGCGATGTAGTCCACCGTCAGCACGCCGCCCAGAAGCGTATAGGTCACTTCCACATGGAGGTTGCCGGGGAAGCCCTCCTCTCCATCAGGAGAGTCCAGGGTGAACACGGCACGGTTTCCCTGGATGGTGTCGGCCCACCACTTTTTGTGGAAGCCCACCAGGCCCCCGTGGAGCTGGTTTTTCCCCTCGTTGGCGGTGAGGGGGTAGGTATGGCCGTCGATGGTAAATTCCGCGCCGCCGATGCGGTTGGCGCAGCGGCCGATGGTGCCGCCAAAGCAGGCGTCCTGCCGGGCGTACTCTTCCGCCGTGTCATAGCCCAGGCACACGTCCACGATCTTCCCATCCCGGTCGGGGACGCGGATGGAGCGGATGGCGGCGCCGTAGGGCAGCAGCTCCACGGACATGGCCCCGTCGGTGAGCGTCACCAACGAGATGGGGCGGCCCTCCAGGGCGCCGAAAGGCATTCTTGCCGCCATGGCTCAGCCCTCGTAGCCGTTGGGGTGGCTGGAGTGCCAGGCCCAGGCGTCGGCGATGATCTCCTCCAGGCCCCGCTGGGGCTTCCAGCCCAGCACCTCGGCGGCCTTTTTGTTGGAGGCGATGAGCACGGAGGGGTCGCCGGCGCGGCGGGGCTCCACCTTGGCGGGGATCTCACGGCCGGTGATGCGCCGGGCGGTGTCGATGATCTCACGGACGGAATAGCCGTCGCCGCTGCCCAGGTTGAAGATGCCGCTCTCGCCGGTCTTCTCCAGGTGCTCCAGCGCCAGCAGGTGAGCCTCCGCCAGGTCGCGGACGTGGATGTAGTCCCGGATGCAGGTGCCGTCGGCGGTGGGGTAGTCGTCGCCGAAGATGCCGATGTGGTCTCTCTGGCCCAGGGCGGTCTTCATGACCAGGGGGATGAGGTGGCTTTCGGGGCTGTGGTCCTCGCCGATGCCCACGTCCTGGTTGGAGCCGGCGGCGTTGAAGTAGCGCAGGGCCACATAGTGGATGCCGTAGGCCTTGTCGCACCACTTGAGCATGCCCTCGATGGCAAGCTTCGTGGCGCCGTAGGGGTTGGTGGGCTCGGTGCGGTCCGTCTCCTCGATGGGCTGCTTCTCCGGCTCGCCGTAGGTGGCAGCAGTGGAGGAGAAGACGATCTTATTGACGCCGTGGTTCTTCATGGCCGTCAGCATGGACTGGGAGCCGGCCACGTTGTTGCCGTAGTACTTGAGGGGATCGGTGACGCTCTCGCCCACTAGGGAGTAGGCGGCAAAGTTGATGACGCCGTCGATCTGGTTTTCCCCGAACACAGTATCCAGGAAGGCGCCGTCCCGCAGGTCGCCCACGTAGAACTTCTTGGCGCCCTTGACTGCCTGCCAGTGGCCGGTGCGCAGGTTGTCCGCCACAATCACGTCGAAGCCCCGCTCCACCAGCAGCGCCACCATGTGGCTGCCGATATAGCCGGCACCGCCGGCAACAAGAATGGTTTTCATATGCGTATCCTCCTTCTGTTCTCTGCCGCCTCCGGGCGGCCTTGTTGTTTCTTACCGGATGCTCTCCACAAACCGCCGGAAGGCCGCCCGGCCCTCCGGTGTGCACTTGTAGACGCCCGCGTCCTCCAGCACCCGGGCAAACACGCATCCCACCTCATCCCGCAGGATGGCGTCCACGTTCTCCGCCGTGAAGGTATACTTCTTTTGCAGCTCCTCCGCCCAGTCGGCGTGCTTGGCAATGGTCTCGTCGGCGCGCAGGTCGCCGCCCTCCACCAGCACCTTGGCAAGATCATGCAGCTCGCCCTTGAGCCGGGCAGGCAGCACCGCAAGGCCCATGACCTCGATGAGGCCGATGTTCTCCTTTTTGATGTGGTGCAGCTCCGGGTGGGGGTGATAGACGCCCAGGGGGAACTCCTCGGTGGTGATGTTGTTGCGCAGCACCAGGTCCAGCTCGTACTTGCCGCCGCGCTTGCGGGCGATGGGGGTGATGGTGTTGTGGGGCTCGCCGTCCGTCTCGGCAAAGATGAAGGCGTCCGGGTCGGAGTAGCTCCGCCAGGCGGCAAGGATCTTCTCCGCCAGGTCCACCAGCCGCCCATCGTCGGCGCTGCGCAGCCGCAGCACGGACATGGGCCAGCGGACGATGCCCGCCTCCACGTCGGCAAAGCCCGGGAAGGACACGGTCTCCTCCACCTCTGCCCGCTCCATGGCGAAGGTGTAGCGGCCGCCCTGGAAGTGGTCGTGGCTCAAAATGGAGCCGCCCACGATGGGCAGGTCCGCGTTGGAGCCCACGAAGTAGTGGGGGAACTGGATGACAAAGTCCAGGAGCTTACGGAACGCGGAGCGGTCGATCTTCATAGGCACGTGCTCGCCGTTGAAGACGATGCAGTGCTCGTTATAGTAGACATAGGGGCTGTACTGGAAGAACCAGTCCTTGCCGTCAATGGTGATGGGGATGATGCGATGGTTCTGCCGGGCGGGGTGGTTCATGCGGCCGGCGTAGCCCTCGTTCTCCCGGCACAGCTGGCACTTGGGATAGCCGCTCTGGGGGGCGGACTTGGCGGCGGCGATGGCCCGGGGGTCCTTCTCCGGCTTGGAGAGGTTGATGGTGATGTCCAGGTCGCCGTAGGCCGTGGACGTGACCCACTTCACGTCCCGGGCCACCCGGTAGGTGCGGATGTAGTCCGTGTCCCGGCTGAAGCGGTAGTACCAGTCCGTGGCCGCCTCGGGAGAGACGGACAGCTTTTCCCGGAATTGGGCGATGACGGCGGAGGGCCGGGGGGTGAGACGGCCCATGAGCTCCGTATCGAAAAGGTCCCGGGCGGTGACGTTGTCCTCCACAATGCCCTGAGAGACGGCGTAGTCCAAAAGCTCTTTTAAGATCTCCTCCAGGGGCCGCTCCGGCACGGTTTCGGGTTCTTCCCAGCCATCCAAATGCAGCGCGTCCAGGATGCGGTTGGCGGCCCAGGTGCGGTCGCTTTCTTCGATGAGACCCCGGCTCTCGGCATAGCCGAGCAGCTGGGCAATGGCAGTATCGATCATATCCGTTTCCTCCTTACGCAAGGCGTGCGCCGCCCTCGGGGCGGATGGTCACCACATGGCACTTGCCCTCGCCCAGCACGGCCTCGGTCTCTTTTTTGAACATATCCAGAAGATCCAGGGGCACGAACGCCTGGGCCGTGCCGCCGAAGCCGCCGCCGTGGACCCGGACGGCGCCCCGGCCGCCAAGCAAAGACTCCGCCAGGGCGATGGTGAGCATCAGCTCCTGCTTCTGGGTCTGGCCCGTGGGCACCACGTTTTGCAGATACATGGCAGAGGACGCGCCGGAAGCGCGCACCAGGGCCAGGAAGCGGTCAAAGTCCCCGTCCCGCAGGGCCTGGGCCTCCGCGGCCGCCCGGTCGTTTTCCGCGTAGACGTGGAACGCCCGCAGGGCTGCCCGGTCTCCAGCGGCGGCACGGACCTCGCTCAGATGGGAGAGGAACGCCTCCCGGGGCACCTGGCGCAGATAGTCCTTGCCGAACTGGGCACACACGGCCTTCAGCTCGCCGGTGATGGCGGCGTACTCGTCGGTCAGGTCCGCGTGGTCGGCGCCGGAGTCCAGGATGCAAAGGGCGTAGCCGTCCTTGTGCAGGTCCAGGTCCATGCGCTCCACCACCGGGTGGTCCGTGTCGGCAAAGTCGATGGCCACCACGCCGCCCACGGAGGAGGCCGTCTGGTCCATGAGGCCGCAGGGCTTGCCGAAGAACACGTTCTCGGCATACTGGCCGATCTGGGCGATCTCCACGGCGGAGCACTTGCCGCCCCAGAACAATTCGTTGAGGATGGTGCCGATGAGCACTTCAAAGGCGGCGGAGGAGGAAAGGCCGCTGCCGCCGGGCACGTTGGAGATCATGTAGGCGTCCAGTCCCGCATTTTGCAGGGGGCAGCCCAGAGCGCTCATACGGGCGGCCACGCCCCGGATGAGCGCCGCAGAGGTGCCTGCCTCCTCGGCGTGGGGATTGAGGTCGCTTAAGTCCACCACCATCAGGGGATACCCCTGGGACTGGACCCGGATCATACCGCTCTGGTTGGGGGCCACAGCCGCCAGGATGTCCAGGTCCACGGCGGCGGCCAGCACCCGGCCGTGCTGATGGTCGGTGTGGTTGCCGCCCAGCTCTGTGCGGCCCGGGGCGCTGAACAGGGCCTCCGGCTCTCCTTCAAAGGTCTTGGCGAATCCCGCGGCCACCTCACAGCAGCGCGCGCGGGCGGCCTCGGCCCCCTCCGTGCCGTACAACCGCTCCAGTCTGGCGGTAAACGCCGCCCCGTCCATGTGCAGCTTTCTCTCTTCCACAGGCAGTCCCTCCTTGTCTTGATGGTTCTATCATACCGGTCCGGGGCGGGGCTTTCCATGTGTCAGCGTCGCCGGTTCCATGGATTTTTGTTGCATAACCGATTACGCGGGAGTATGCTGTATGAAGAACGACAAACCGGGGAGGGGAGCGGGCATGTCCCAGGATTTCAAGCATTCCTTCAAAGTGAGCCAGCGGCCGGAACTGTCTTTAACGGTCTACAATGTGGGATTTCAGAAATGTCCCCCGGACTACGGGTGGGGCCCCGGCGTCCGGGACCACTTTCTGCTCCACTACATCGTCTCCGGCCGCGGCACCTACGACTCCGGCGGCAGGACTTTTGTCCTCGGTCCTGGAGACGCCTTCCTGGCCCGGCCGGACACGCCCATCTACTACCGCGCCGATCCCACGGACCCCTGGGAGTACTACTGGGTGGGCTTTTCCGGTCCCAGCGCCGCGCTGCTGCTGGCCCAGACCCCCTTTTCCGCCAGCCGCCCCGTGCTGCACCCGGCCGCCGGGGACCGGCTGCGCCGTGCCCTGCTGGACATCTACAAGGCCCGGGGGGCGGACTATCCCAGTGCCGTACGCATGGCAGGGTATCTCCAGGCGGCCCTGGGCCTTTTGATGGACGCCGCTCCCGCCCACGGCACGGACGCCCTGGCCGACTATGCCCGCCGGGGGGCGGACTTCATCCAGCAAAACTACTCCCGGGACATCTCCGTGGAAGCGGTGGCGGCCCATGTGGGCGTGAGCCGCAGCTACCTGCACCGGGCGTTCCGCGCCGCCTTCGGCTGCGCGCCCGGGGCATACCTCACAGACTTCCGCCTGGACCGGGCCTCCCAGCTGCTGCGCCACAGCACCCTGAGCGTCAGCGCCGTGGCCGCCTCCGCCGGGTTTTCCGACCCCTTTTACTTCTCCCGTCTGTTCCGCCGCCGCACGGGGATGAGCCCCTCCGACTACCGGCTAAAAAAGCCATAATGCACAAACCGCCGCCTCTTTTCCCCGGGAAATCCGCCGCCGGCTCCCTTGCGGGGCTGTTCAAGCCGTGTTAAAATAGAGTGATTTTGTGTGATTTAAAGGAGAATTGCCTCGTGATCGGTCTTTTGCTGCTCAATCAGATCGCCCAGCTGTTTTTGTGCATCTTCCTGGGATGGCTGGCGGTGAAGTGCCGCCTGCTGCGGCCGGAGGACAGCCGGGTGCTGTCCATGGTCACGCTGTATCTGGTGACCCCGTGCCTGATCATCGGTGCCTTCCAGATCGAGTGCACGCCGGACATGCTGCGGGGTCTGGCGCTTTCTCTGGGTGCGGCGGTGCTCATCCACGCGCTGCTGTTCGCCCTGACCTATCTCTGCCGCCGGCCATTGCACCTCAACGCGGTGGAGCAGGCCTCCGTCATCTACTCCAACGCCGGCAACCTCATCATCCCCATCGTCACCGCCATTCTGGGCAAGGAGTGGGTCATCTTCACCAGCATGTTCATCATCGTCCAGCTGCCCCTTTTGTGGAGCCACTGCCGGTTTCTCCTCAGCGGAGAGGGGGGCTTTTCCTGGAAAAAAGTGCTGGGCAATGTAAACATCCTCTCCATCCTGGTGGGTGCGGCCCTCTTTTTCCTGGGCATCCCCCTGCCGGGCGTGGTCACCGGCGCCATGGACTCCATGTCCGCCATGATCGGCCCGCTGAGCATGATCGTGGCCGGCATGCTCATGGGCGGCATCGACTTAAAGCACATCTTCACCCTGCCCAGCATCTGGAAGGTGGCGGCCCTGCGGCTGGTGGTATTTCCCCTGGCGGTGCTGGTGCTGCTCAAGTACAGCGGCCTTGCCGCCCTGGCCCCCAACGGGGAGACCATTTTGCTGGTGAGCTTCCTGGCCGCCGCCACGCCCGCCGCCTCCACCGTCACCCAGATGGCCCAGGTCTACGGCCCCGACGGCACCTACGCCGGCGCCATCAATGTCTCCACCACGCTTCTTTGCATCATCACCATGCCCCTGCTCATCACCCTCTACCAGCTGTGACTGTCCGGAAGGGGAGCATAAACGCCAAAAGAGCGCCCGGCAAAAGCCGGGCGCTCTTCTTGTTTTCTCTTGTCACGGCTGGGCATCCTCCGCCTCCACCAGAGCATCCGCGGCGGTGACGGCGGTATAGGAAAGCCACACATACTTTCCGTCCGTCAGCTCCACCGCCTCGGATACGTCCCCGCCGGAGGCCAGGGCGCAGCTGAGGGCCACGATGCTCTCCGCCTGGCCCAGGGCGTCGTTGCGGACGGTGCCCCGGAGCGTGCCGGAGCGCAGCGCCTCCAGCGCCGGTGCCGTGGCGTCCACGCCCACGATAAAGGGCATCTCCTCCGCAGAAAGCCCCGCCTCCAGGCATGCGTCGATGGCCCCCAGGGCCATGTCGTCGTTGTTGGCGAACACCACCTCAATGGGCTCTTCCACCGTCTGGAGCCACTGGCGCATCCGCTCGGCGGCCTGGCTGCGCTGCCAGTTGGCGGCGGCGCTTTCCAGCTTTTCCACCTGGATGCCGCCGGTGACCAGGGTCTGGACGCTGTACTCCGTGCGCAGCAGGGCGTCCTGGTGGCCCGGCTCTCCCTCCAGCATGACGTATTGCAGCACACCGTCACCGCTGCGGTCCAGCGCGGCGGCGTCCGCGCGCCAGGCGTCCACCACCAGCATGCCCTGGAGCCGGCCCGCCTCCGCGCCGGGAGAGCCTACATAGTACGCCTCCTCCCAGCGAAGCAGGTCCTCCTCCACCGGCTCGCGGTTGAAAAAGATCACCGGCACATCCGCCGCCCTGGCCTTGTCCACGATGACGGCGGCCGCCGTCCGGTCCACGATGTTCACGCAGATCACGTCGCAGCCCAGGTCCAAAAACCGGTCCACCTGCTCGTTCTGCACGCTTTGGCTGCTGCGTCCGTCCGCCACCGACACATTGATCTTTACCCCCAGGCGCTGCTCCTGCTCCTGGAACATCTGCTCCAGATTCTGGGTGATGGTGGAGATAAACGTATCCGTCTGGTCGTATACCGCCACGCCCACCCGCACGGTAGGGGTAGCGTCCGTATGGCCGCAGCCGGGCAGCACCGCGACGAGCGCCGCGATCAGCGCCGCCGCCAGGCATCGCATCCGCTTCATGTGGCACACCTCCTTCACCGGGTCACCGGGAACAGCAGCTTCTGGTTGGCCGGGTCGTACATGTTCTCCTTGCGGACGATGGAAAACTCCATAGGTTCCACCGCCGTCCGGGGCACCTTGCGGGACGCCTCCACGGCGGCCTCCACCGCCAGGTATCCGGCGGCAAACTCGTTCTGGGCGGCGATGGCGGTGATCCAGCCCTGCTCCAGGGCATAGGCGATGGTGTTGGTGGCGCCCACGCCGTAGAGAAGGGGAGGCTTCGACAGCCCCTCCATGACGGCGGCCGCCTGCTCCAGTGCGCCGGCGTCAAAAGCCAGCAGCAACGCCGGCTGCTCCCGCTCCACAGCCTCCGCCAATACCTCGTCCAGGCTCTCCTCCGGCCCGGCGGCGCAGGTGCGCACCACCCGGCCCGCCGCCTCCAGCTCCCGGGCGGCGGCTTCCAGCCGCACATCCACGCCGTTTTGCCCGCTCACGGGATCGATGAGCAGCACCGTCTCCGCGGCAGCGGCGCCGTTGAGGGCCGCCTGGCCCAGGGCGCGGCCTACGGCGGCATTGTCCATGCCCACAAAGGCGCAGGCGCCCCAGTCCGTCATATCCGTCTCCATGGTCACTACCGGCACCTGGGCGCTCAGGTCCCGGACCACGTCTCCCAGGGCGTCGGTGTCCGCCGGAACCAGCACCACGGCGCCGGCGCCGCCGTCCACCTCCCGCTGCAAAAGGGCCGCCTGGTCGTCGGCGCTGTCGGCGGTCTCCGGCGTCAAAATGCGCAGCTCGGCGCCCAGGTCCGCCGCCGCCTGTTCCATGCCCTGCCGGGCGGTGGACCACAGAGCCGTGTCCGTCTGGCGCAGCACCACGGATACCTCCACCAGCTCCGTGCCCTTGCGGCTTTGCTCCGGCTCCATGGCCAGCAGCAAAAACAGCACGCACAGCCCCAGCAGCGGCACCACCAGCTGCAGCATGACCTTGCGCTTCACTGCCTCTCCTCCTTCCGATAGCGGCGCGCCGCCTCCTCGTCCAGGGCAGGCAGGCGGATGCGCACGGTGGTGCCGTCATCCGGCTCGCTGAGGATGGTGAGCCCGTAGGGCTCGCCGAAGGTCAGCCGCAGCCGCTGGTGCACGTTGCGAAAGCCGATGCCGGAGCCCTTGGCGCCGGGGTTGGAGCCGTCGCCCTCCAGCAGCCGGCGCACCACCTCTTCCGGCATGCCCGGGCCGTTGTCCGTCACCTCGATGCACACGTCCCCGCCCTCCCGGAAGGCCCGGACGGTGATCTCGCCGTCCCCGTCGGCATAGGCCATGCCGTGGTAGATGGCATTTTCCAGCACCGGCTGGACGATGAGCTTGATGGTATAAAGGGACTCCACCCCATCCTCGGCGGTGACGGCGGCACTGAACTTGTTCTTATAGCGCATTTTCTGGATGGTGAGGTAGTGCCGGGCGTGCTCCAGCTCGTCTGCAATGGGGATGACGTTGCTGCCCCGGCTCAGGGAGATGCGGAAAAACCGGGCCAGGGAGGTGAGCATGACCACCGCCTCCTGGGTGCGGCCGTTCTCCGTCATCCACACCACGCTGTCCAGCGTGTTGTAGAGGAAGTGGGGGTTGATCTGGGCCTGGAGCACGTCCAGCTCACTGCGGCGCTTTTGCTCCTCCTGCTGGATGATATCCTCCATCAGGTGGTCCATGGTGGAGACCATGGAGCGGATGGAGTGGCTCAGATGCTCCACCTCCGTGGGACCGCCCACGTCGAAATCCACATCGTCCCGCCGGGCCTCCAGGTCCTTGATCGCCCGGTCCAGCTTTTTCACCGGCGCCGTGATCCACTCGGAGAGCCGCAGGTTCACGAACACCAGCAAAAAGATGGAAAACAGCACCACAAACAGGAAAAACAGCACCAGCTGGCTGTAGTTGGTCCAGAGGCTCTCCCGGGGCACCACGGCCACCAGCTTCCAGCCCGTGTAGCCCACGGTCTTGACCGTCACCTGCCGGCTCTGGCCCTGGAACTGCTCTTCGTGGCTGCCGTCGGTATAGCCGGCGGCGGCGAGGTTGTTCTCCTGCTGGAGCCCCGCGTAGATGAGCTGCTGGCGGGGGTGGTAGATGATCTCGCCGCTGTCATCGATGAGATAGAGGTAGCCCCCGTCGTCCAGCTCCACGTCCTTGCAGATCTGCTCGATGCCGTCAAAGCTCATGTCCAGCAGCAGCACGCCGCCTTCGATGCCGCCGCCCCGGGAAAGCTCCACGTACCGGCTCAGCGACACCACCCACCGGTAGCGCTCGTCCACGTCCGCCCAGAGGTTCTGCACATGGGGCGTGGAAAAATGCAGGTTTTCGATCTTGTCCATGGCCTGGACAAACCAGTCCTCCCGCTGAGGGGAGACGCTGTTTTTCAGCGTGCGCAGAGGCGTGGCGGAGATCAGCTCCCCGTCCTCGGAGAACACGGCCACGGAGACGATGGAGTCCCGGTTGCTGGCGTAGAGCAGCTCCAGCGCCGGGGTCAGGCTGTCCTCGTCCAGGTCGATGTTCTTGATGACGTTATAGTAGGCGGTGTCCGAAATGCGCATCATGCCTCTGAGGTAGGCGTCCAGGTTCCAGTTCACCTGAGAGAGGAGCCGCTGGCTGTTTTCCGCCTGCTGGGCGTTGGTGGTGTAGGAAAAGCGCAAAAACAGCGTCAGTCCCATGAACACCATACCCACCACGGCCACGGCGGTGAAAGACAGCGACAAGATCATCTGGATGCTGCTGCGGCGGTAGAGTCCCTGCCACCGGCTGCGCACAGCCTCTCGTACGCGTCCCATGCCATCGCCTCCTTTTCCGAAAAGATTTACGCCCCGCCCTCGCCCGCGCGGTACTTGGTGGGCGTGACGCCGAAGTGGCGCTTAAAGACATAGCTGAAGTAGTTGGGGTCGTCATAGCCGCAGCGGCGGGCGATGAGGTATGTCTTTTCCTCCGTGTCCCGCAGGGCCCGCTTGGCCGCCTCCATGCGCACCACCGTCAAATAGGCGATGAAGCTCATGCCCACCTCCCGCTTGAACAGGGTGGAGAAGTAGGCCGCCGACAGATGCAGGTGCCGGCAAAGCCGCTCCACGGACAGGTCGCTTTCGCCGTAGTGGGCGTCGATATAGGCCCGGGCCCGCTCCACCATCTGCCCGGCGGTGTCCGTCCGCTGGCGGCGGATCAGGGCCTGGATGGTCAAGCACCGGTCCAGACACCAGCGGCCCATCTGCTCGGGATTGGTGAAGTCGGCGGCCTGCACGGCGCCGGTAAAGCCCGTGCCGAACACCTTCTCCACCTCCAGCCCGGCGCCCCGGGTCAGACGCAGCAGGCACATCAAAAGCTCCAGGAAAAACAGCTGGCACTGGGACATGGCCAGGCCCGAGGCCCGCACCCGCTCGGTAAGATACTCCACCTGGGCCCGGATCTCCTCCTCGCCGCCCAGCTTCACCGCGGAGCTGAGGGCCTCCTCGTCGCTTTCCATAAACTCCAGACGGCGGCTGGCGTCGGGCTCCAGGTCTCCGATGTAGATGGCCCGGCCCCGGCCCACCAGTCCCCGGTATTCCAGGGCGCTGCGGGCGCCTGCCGCGGACTGGGACAGCTCCTCCGGCGCGGCCACCGGCGCGCCCACACCCACGGTGAGCCGCCGGCCCAGATAGCTCTCCGACAGGGCGCACACCCGGTTCACCGCGTCCAGCAGGGCGTAGATATCCCCCCGGGCGTCCATGGCAGCCAGCAGCGCCACGGAGTCGTTATACAAAAAGGTCTGAAACCGGCCGCCCTCCAGGGACAGATTCTCCTCAAACAGCTGCTGGACCGACAAGGTCACCAGCTCTCCCTGGGGCCCCGCGCTGTCGATATGCACGATGGCCGCGGCAAAGGCGCCGCCGCCCAGGTCCACGTCGTAGCGCTCCGCCAGCTCCACCATCCGCTCGCGGTTGATACGTCCATCCAGCAAACGGGTAAAGAACAGCCCCCGCAGCACCGGCAGGCTCTCCTCATACCGCCGCCGCAGCAGCTGGGCGTTGCGCCGCTCCGCCCGCTCCGCGTCCAGCTGGGCGTGGAGCTTTTCCAGCACGCCCGCCAGCTCCGCGGCGTTGATGGGTTTCAAAATATACTCCGACACGTTCATCTGGATGGCCTGCTTGGCGTACTCAAAGTCGTCAAAACCGGAAAACACCACAAATTTGGACGCGGGCAGCCGCACCGTCAGGATGCTGCAAAGCTCCAGCCCGTCCATAAAGGGCATTTTAATATCCGTGAGCACCACGTCCGGCTTCAAGGACTCCGCCAGTTCCAGGGCGTCCCGCCCGTTTTCCGCCTGGCCCACCAGGGTGAAGCCCAGGCCCGCCCAGTCCATTTTCTGGCTGATGCCCACCCGGATGTCCTCCTCGTCGTCCACCAGCAGCACCCGGTACAATTCCATGCCGTTCACTTCCTTTCCCGCAGTATAACACAGGTTTCCCCGCTATGGAATCCAAAAAAGGGCGCGCACACGGGTGCGCGCCCTTGCCTGGACGGAAAACCTTACTTCTTGACCAGATACTTGCGCATATCCAGGGCGCAGGCAAAGAGGATGATGCCGCCCTTGATGATGTAGAAGTAGTCCTGGTTGATGCCGATCATGTTCAGACCCACGAAGATGAGGCGCAGCATCAAAACGCCGATGACCACGCCGCGGATCTTGCCGATGCCGCCGACGAAGGAGACGCCGCCGATGACGCAGGCCGCGATGGCGTCGGACTCGTAGTTGAGGCCGGTGTTGGCGGTGTTGGAGGCCACGCGGGCGCCCTCGATGAAGCCGGTGACGGCGTACATGGCGCCGGCCAGGGCGAAGACCATGATGTTGGTGGCAAACACGTTGACGCCGGAGACGCGGGCGGCCTCTTCATTGGCGCCCAGGGCGAACATGTTCTTGCCGAAGGTGGTCTTGTTCCAGATGAACCACATGACAGCGGTCAGCAGCAGAGAGATCCACACATAGTTGGGGATGGGGGTGCCGCCGATCTTCAGCACGGAACCGGTGATGAAGTTGGAGTAGGACTTGTCAAGGCCGGAGATGGCCATGCCGTTGTTGTTGCCGGCGTTGACGTAGCGCAGCAGCAGCGTGTAGATGATCAGCTGGCTGGCCAGGGTGACGATGAAGGGATGCAGCTTGAACTTGGCCACGAAGAAGCCGTTGAACGCGCCGATGGCACCGCCGATGAGCATGGCCAGCAGCAGTACCAGGATGACGGGCGGCGGGTTCAGGTTCACCCACATCTTGCTGGCCGCGTCCACGGCCTGCAAAAGGGAGGCGGAGATGCAGGCGGTCAGGCCCACGATACGGCCGGCAGAAAGGTCGGTACCGGTCAGTACGATGCAGCCGCCCACGCCCAGAGCCACAGGCAGATATGCGCAGGTCTGGGAGAGGATGTTGATGATGGATGCGGGCTTGCGGAAGTTGGGATTGACGATGGCGATGTACACCACCGCCAGGGCCATGATGATGATCAGGGCGTTATTGAGGATCATGTCCCCCACGCGCCGGGCGGTCAGAGGCTGCTTGGCTGCGGCCTTGGCGCCCTTTTCCAGCGTTTTGGATTCCTTACTCATAGGTGTTGTCCCCCTCTATTACACATATTTGGCGGCCAGGGTCAGGATCTCTTCCTGGCTGGTGTTCTTGGCATCCACCTCGCCGGCCAGGATGCCGCCGGACATGACCAGAATACGGTCGCACACGCCCAGCAGCTCCGGCATCTCGGACGAGACCATGATGACGCCCTTGCCTTCCTTGGCAAGGTCGATGATGAGCTGATAGATCTCATACTTGGCGCCCACGTCGATGCCGCGGGTGGGCTCGTCCAGCAACAGCACCTCCGGCTTGGTCAAAAGCCAGCGGCCGATGATGACCTTTTGCTGGTTGCCGCCGGAGAGGGAGCGGATCTGGGTCTTCTGGCTGGGCGTCTTGATGCGCATGGCCTGGATCGCCCAGTCGGTGTCCTCGCGCATCTTCTTGTCGGAAAGGCAGATGCCGCCGATCAGATAGCTCTTGAGGTTGGAGATGACCGTGTTGTCCAGAATGTCCCGGATGCCGAAGATGCCGGTGGCACGGCGCTCCTCCGTCAAAAGGGCGAAGCCGTTTTTGATGGACTCCCGGGGATTGCGGTTTTTGATCTCCTTGCCGTGGAGGCGGATGGTGCCGCTGCCCTTGGTCATGGAGCCGAACAGGTTCTCCAGCACCTCCGTACGGCCGGAGCCGTCAAGGCCCGCGATGCCCAGGATCTCACCCTTACGCAGCTGGAAGCTGGCCTCCTTGAGGCGGGTGTACTTGCCGGAGAGGTTCTCCACTTCCAAAATGGCCTCTCCGGGGACGTTGTCCTTGGGGGGGAAGCGGTTGGTCAGCTCGCGGCCCACCATCAGCCGGATGATCTCGTTCATGGTCAGCTCGCTGGCGGGGCGGGTGGCCACCCACTGGCCGTCGCGCATGATGGTGACGTCGTCGCTGATGCGGAGGATCTCCTCCATCTTGTGGGATATGTAGATGATGCCGCAGCCCTTGTCGCGCAGCATGTTGATGATGCGGAACAGGTGCTCCACCTCGGTCTCCGTCAGGGAGGAGGTGGGCTCGTCAAAGACGATGACCTTGGCGTTGTAGCTGACGGCCTTGGCGATCTCCACCATCTGCCGCTGAGAAACGGGCAGGGTGGACATGATGGCCTTGGGGTCCACGTGGACCTCCAGCTGGTCGAAGATCTCCTTGGTGCGCTTGCGCATGGTGCTCTCGCTGACCATGATGCCGCCCACCTTGGGGTAGCGGCCCAGCCACAGGTTGTCGGTAACGGTGCGGGTCAGGGCCTGGTTGAGCTCCTGGTGCACCATGGCCACGCCGTTTTCCATGGCCTCCTTGGAGCTTTTGAAGTTGACCTCCCGGCCATCCAGGGTAATGGTGCCGCTGTCCTTGGAATAAATGCCGAACAGGCATTTCATCAGCGTGGACTTGCCAGCGCCGTTTTCTCCCATCAGCGCGTGGACAGTGCCGGGGCGGACGGTCAGTGACACGCCGTCCAGGGCCTTGACGCCGGGGAATTCCTTGGTGATCCCCCGCATTTCAAGCAATGCCGGCTGATCCATAGTTTTCTCCTCCTTTTGCCTTTGTTTCGATCCGGGGCTCCTGCCTCAGCCTTGCCCGGCGGGCACGGCTCAGGCAGAAGCTCCCATGGAAGGGAGCGGGGCTGTCGCGCTCGACAGCCCCGCTCGTCTGTTGCTCAGCGTTGGGGCGACCCTTCGGGTCAGCCGGTGACCTTGGCGTAAGGCACACGGATCTTGGCCACGCCCTCGTCCACGTTGTAGCTATCGGTATTGGCCATCAGCTCGGCGGCGGAGTTCACGTTCTCGACCAGCGTCATGATGGTGGAGGCCATGCCGGCGGCGTCCTGCTTGACGGTACCGGTCATCTGGCCGTTCTCGATCTTCTGGACGGCGGAGTCCATGGCGTCAACGCCGTAGACGGGGATGGTCTTGGAGCCTTCCTCGCCGGTGTTGTAGCCGGCAGCCTGCAGAGCGGAGATAGCGCCCTCGGCCATGCCGTCGTTGTTGGCGATGACCAGCTCGATCATGTTGTTGTTGGCCTCAGAGTAGGAAGCCAGGATGGTGGTCATGTAGTCGGTGGCAGCCTGCGCAGACCAGGCACCGGTGGTATCCACCAGGTACTTGGAGGTGTTGGCGCTGTCATAGAAAGCCAGCTCGGGCTTGCCAGCCTCGGTCAGCTTGGCGTTGGCGTCCTCCACGGAGAACTGGGTGCGGTACTCAGCCTCAGCGTTGCCCTCCTGGCCCTTGAACAGGACGTAGGAGATGGTGCCGTCGCCGTTGAGGTCCACGGTGTCATAGTTCTCCAGCAGGTAGTCGCCGATCATCTCGCCCTGCATGTGGCCGGCCTCGGCAGCGTCGGTGCCGACGAAGGCGCACTGCTCATAGCTGTTGACCACGTCGTCAGAGACCTCGCGGTTGAAGAAGATGATGGGGATGCCGGCGTTCTTGGCGGCATCGCAGGCCTGCTGGGCAGCGTCGGGAGAAGAGGTCTCCACGATGTTGACGATCAGGAGGTTGGCGCCGTTGGTGATGGCGGTGTTGATCTGGTCCAGCTGCTGGGCCTGGTTGTTCTGGCCGTCGAAGTTGTTGAAGGTGATGCCGGCCTCGGTCAGCTTGGCATCCATCTCGTTGCGGACGGTGGTGATGTAGGCATCGGCAAAGTTGTAATAGAACACGCCGACGTTCAGCTCACTGGCAGCGGGGGTCTCCTCGCCGCCCTCAGCGGGGGTCTCTTCCTGGCTGCCGCAGCCGGACAGCAGACCCAGCACCATGATGGCGGAAAGGGCAAGTGCAAAAAGCTTCTTCATTCTGGTTCCTCCTATAAATTTTGAATTCCGACGGCCGAAAAGGGCCGTCCATTCGGAGATAGCCTCATTATAGCGTCGTGCCATGGAAAAAACGATAGAAAATTCTTTGAAGTTCTAGGAAAAAACTTCGCTTGGGCAGAGAAAAATGAAGAGAATTTTCACGAATTATGTCGAGTGAAGGACAGATGTGTCCTACTGTGTCCGGGTATGGGAGATTTTCCCGAAAAAAAGCCCCCGCCAAAAGGCGGGGGCAGGGGGGAGGCGTTACTCCTCCACGTCCTTGAGCCGGTCCAGATGAGGGCTGGTGACGCAGCTCATCTCCGGTGCGGCGTTCTTGAATTTTTCCACGCTGGCGGCACTCTCCTTCACGGGGGTGATGGTGCCGGCGCCGGCCACGCAGCCGCCGGGGCAGGCCATGCCCTCCAGCAGGTAGCCGTCGCGCTTGCCGGCCTTGGCCATCATGAGCATCTTGCGGCACTCCCGCAGGCCGTCGCCGTATTCGATCTTGACCTCCCGGTCGGGATCGATGTGGCTGATGGCCTCCACCACAGCGGCGGCCACGCCGCCGCCCACGGCGAAGCCCCGGCCCATGCCGGTGCCCTCGTCCATGTTGTCGTCGGGGCCGGGCTCGATGGCGGCAAAGTCGATGTCCTTGGCGTCGAACATGCCCTGGAGCTCCTCAAAGGTCAGCACGAAGTCCACGTCGGAGCGGACGGACTTGCGGTTGGCCTCCAGCTTCTTGGCGGCGCAGGGCCCGATGAAGCAGATGCGGGCGTTGGGATGGTCCTTTTTCACCATGCGGGCGGTGATGACCATGGGGGTCAGGGCCATGGAGATATAGTCCTTGAACTGGGGGAAGAGCTTCTTGGCCATGACGGACCAGGCAGGGCAGCAGGAGGTGCCCATGAAGGGCTGCTTGGCCGGGACGTTCTCCAGGAAGTCGTGGGCCTCCTCCACGGTGCAAAGGTCGGCGCCGATGGCAACCTCCACCACATCCTTAAAGCCCAGGATGCGCATGGCGGCCTTGATCTTGGGCGGCGTGGCCTCCTTGCCGAACTGGCCCACAAAGGCGGGCGCCACGCAGGCGATGACCTCTTCGCCGCGCTTGATGGCGTTGATGATCTGGAAGATCTGGCTCTTGTCGGCGATGGCGGCGAAGGGGCAGTTCACCAGGCACATGCCGCAGGAGACGCACTTGTCATAGTCGATCTTGGCCCGGCCCAGCTCGTCGGAGCCGATGGCGTCCATGCCGCAGGCGGCGGCGCAGGGGCGCTCGATCTTGCTGATGGCCCGGTAGGGGCACTGGTTGAAGCACTTGCCGCACTTGATGCACTTGTCCTGATCGATGTGGCAGTGCTTCTGCTCGTCCAGGTAGATGGCATCCTTGGGGCAGACGTTCATGCAGGGGTGGGAGATGCAGCCCTGGCAGCTGTCGGTGATGCGGATCTGCTTGGGGGGGCAGGCGTTGCAGGCGAAGGGGATGATATTGACCAGGGGTTCTTCAAAGTACTTGTCGTCGGCTTCCACCACTTCCTGCATGTGGGCGCTGACAGGGGCCTTGGCACCGGCGGGCTCCAGGTTCATGCCCAGGGCCAGACGCACCCGCTCTTCCACGATGGCACGCTCCAGGAACACGTCGTGGCGGTGGTGGGCCACCTCGCCCTGGATCATGTTGTAGGGGATCATGTCCACACGGTTCATGTCCCCGCCCTCATAGGCCAGACGGGCAACCTCGGTAAATACGTTGCGGCGGATCTCGTCTACCGCGCTGTGAACTCCTCTCACGTTCATTTCCTCCATTTTTGCCGGGCGGTCGCATTCCGGCCCGGGTAGTGTGAATTGGCCTAATCATTATATAAAAGGGTGCCTTTTTTTGCAAGGAAAATTCCTTGTTTTCCCCGGGGAAACAGGAAATATTTGCAATTTCTTTTCACATACGGGCCCTGCCGTGCGCCGGAGGCGGACTTTCAGATGCGTTTCAGCTTCTTTTTTATAATGAGTACTATCCCAAGACCGCCGTTGGTGGTATAATGGTTTTGATTACGGCCCCGGGACGGACCGGTGCGCCGATTCTCACGATCGGAGGAATTTCCCCTTATGGAGATGGACTGGAGACAGCGGCGGACGAACGGCGCCCTTTTTTCGATTTTGATGATTCTGGTGATCTTGGTGCTGGTGGTGGGCGGTGTGCGCTATCATCAGTACCGCCAGGCCCAGCAGCTCCCGGAGGATGAGTCGGTCCAGCTGAGCGCGGACTCCGCCCACAGCTACGCTGCGCTCTCTTACAGCAACGGCTCCGCCACGCTCTCTTTCTCCGTGGACCCGGAGACGGACCAGTGGATCTGGACGGATGACCCCACCTTCCCCCTCAGCGACACCACGGTGGAGGAGATCTGCGCCATGCTGACGGACCTGAAGCCCCAGCAGACCATCACGCCGGACAAGGCCCTGGAGGACTACAATCTGGATGATCCCTCCGTGTACATCTCCGCCACCCGGGCCGACGGGTCCGTGCTGCGGCTGGACTTCGGCAAGACCACCACCGACGGCAAGAGCTACTACGCCCTCATGAACGACGACCCGGCCCAGGTGTACATCTTTGACGGGGCTCTGGTGGAAAAGCTCTCCGTTGCCATTTACGACATGGCCCAGCTTCCGGTGCTGCCGGCCCTGACGGAGAAGACCGTCCTCTCCTGCACCGTCGTCGGCGCCGCGGAGACCACCATCACCGCCGGCAGCGCACAAGACGGCGGGCGGACCTGGCTTTGCGGCGGGCAGGACGTGACGGACAACGAGACCGTTTCCTCCCTGCTGGAGCAGCTGGAGCTTCTGACCTTCACCAAGTGCGTGGACTACCGCCCCTCCGATGAGGCCGCGTCCATCTGCGGCTTTGACGCGCCGGCGGCCACGGTGGAGGTGACCTATACCTCCGACGCCGGCACCGAGCAGACCGTGACGCTGACCATCGGCGCCGCGTCCGTGGACGGAGCGGGCCGCTATGTGCGCCTGAGCGGGGAGGAGGCCATCTACCAGCTCTCCTCGGAGGCGGCCGCGCCCATGCTGACCCTGGCGCAAAACGGTCTGGGTGCCTGAAACGCCCGAAATGACGAAAGAGGAGGCGCTTGAACCTTGCGCGTTTTGATCGTGGAAGACGAGGTGCGGCTGGCCGCCACCTTGCAGGACCTGATGGAGCTGGACGGCTACGCCGCCGACGTGTGCCACGACGGGGAGTCCGGCCTGGACAACGCCCTGACCGGCATCTACGATGTGGTGATCCTGGACGTGATGCTGCCCAAAATGGACGGCTTTTCCGTGCTGCGGCAGCTGCGCGCCTCCGGCAGCGCCGTGCCGGTTTTGATGCTCACGGCCCGCAGCGAGCTTTCCGACCGGGTGTCCGGTCTGGACCAGGGGGCCGACTACTACCTGACCAAGCCCTTTGAGCCCAAGGAGCTCATGGCCTGCGTGCGGGCCCTGGGCCGCCGTCAGCCGGAGCTGCGGAACACCGACCAGATCCAGTGCGCCGACCTGACGCTGGAAAAGAGCTCCTTCACCCTCTCGTGCGGTGAGCGCAGCGTACGTCTGAGCCGCCGGGAGTTCGACATGATGGAGCTTTTGATGCTCAACCAAAAGCAGGTCATCACCAAGGAGTCCCTGCTTTTGAAGATCTGGGGCTATGAGTCCGACGCCGAGGACAACAATGTGGAGGTCTACATCTCCTTTTTGCGCAAAAAGCTGGATCATCTGCACTCTCAGGTGCGCATCAAGACCATCCGCATGGTGGGCTATTGCCTGGAATTTCCAAAGGATTGACGTTTTTTCCACTTTTCCACAGAATTATCCACTTTTTCAACAAGCTTTTCCACAAAGGGGGTGCGGCCGTTGATCCGGAAGCTCCGATTGAAATTTGTGGCGCTGAGCATGTCGCTGGTATCCGTGGTGCTTTTATGCATCTTCCTGGCGGTGAACTACTCCGTCCAGCGCAGCATCGAGGCCATCAGCCGTCAGGTGCTCTATCAGGTGATCCAGGACGACGGCATGGGCTATTACTCCGACGCCGACCGGCCGGACATCGCCATTTTCCGGGGCCAGGAGCGGGTGCTGCTGCCCTACTTCACCGTCAATGTGTGGCCCCAGAACGGCATCGCCTACGTCACCGGCGGCACCTACTCCAACCTGGAGGACACGGAGGTGCTCCAGGACATCCTCAGCGCCTGTCTGCGCCAGGAGAAAAACGAGGGCACCATCACAAGCTACGGCCTTCGCTACCTGCGCCAGGACAACGGCGCCTATGAGAAGATCGCCTTTGTGGACATGTCCATGGAGCAGGCCATGCTGCGCAGGACGCTCCTTTCCTACCTGCCCATTGCCCTGGGCGCCTTTTTGCTGCTGCTGGCGGCGTCGGTGCTGCTCTCCCGCTGGGCAACGGCCCCGGTGGAGCGGGCCTGGAAGGCTCAGCGCCAGTTCCTCTCCGACGCCTCCCATGAGCTGAAAACGCCCCTGACCGTCATCCTCTCCAACGCGGAGCTGCTGGAGAGCTCCCAGCTGGACGGACGCAGCGCCCGCTGGGCGGACAACATCCACTCCGAGGCCCGGCAGATGAAGTCCCTGGTGGAGCAGATGCTCACCCTGGCCCGGGCGGACAACATGTCCACAGCGCCGGTCTTCTCCCAGGTGTCCCTTTCGGACACAGCGGAGGACTGCGTGCTGGCCTTCGAGCCGGTGGCCTACGAGGCGGGCAAGTCCCTGGTCTACGACATCGCCCCCGACGTTTGGGTCCAGGGAGACGCGGACCGGCTGCGCCAGCTGGTGAGCATCCTGCTGGACAACGCCATCAAATACGGTGCCGACGGCGGCACCATCACCCTCTCCGTGCAGAAGCTGGACCGGCAGGCCCGGCTGACGGTGGCCAATCCCGGCGAGCCCATCCCGCCGGAAAAGCTCTCCCACCTCTTTGAGCGGTTCTACCGGGCAGACGACTCCCGGGGCGAGAAGAGCGGCTTCGGCCTGGGGCTTGCCATCGCGGAGAACATTGCCTCCATCCACAAGGGCACTTTGCGGGCCGAGAGCGATGCCGTATCCACCCGCTTCACCTTTACCATGCCTCTGCGCAAGTGAAAAAGACGCTGAAAAAAGAGCCTCCCGCAAAAGCGGGAGGCTCTTTTTGTCGTTTAGAGCAGCATCTGGGCCAGGGCCACCAGGGCCGGCACCGTAACGATGGAGACCACGGTGCTCTGGCACACGGTCACCACGCTGAGCTTGTAGTCGCAGCCGTACTGCTGGGCAAACACGCAGATGTTGGCGCCCACCGGCGTGGCCGCGGCCAGAAACGCCGCCATGGCCACATCCGCACTGCCAAGGGGCAGCAGCCAGAACAGCAGCAAAATCACGGCAGGGATCACCACCAGGCGCATGGCCACGCACCCCCAGGCCCGCCGGTCCAGCAGCTCCCGCCAGGAGAGCTGGGCCAGGTAGGTGCCCATGAGGATCATGGCCACCGGCGTATTCATGCCGGCGATGTAGCCCAGGGTGGAGGTGACGATCTCCGGCACCGGCACGGCGGTGAAAAACAGCACCACACCGATGACGATGCCGATGACCACCGGGTTTTTGACCACGTTCCGGGCGGAGATGGCATCCCGCCGGTCGGCCATGATGTACACGCCGTAGGTCCACTGGAACAGGTTCAAAAGGGCCACGGAGGCCGCCACGTAGAAAACGCCCTCCTCCCCGATGGCCGCCTGGGCCAGGGGGATGCCGATGAAGCCCGCGTTGCAGAAGGCAGCGGCGAAGTTCTCCATGCGCCGGCGCTTGCCAAATACCACATAGGCCAGCGCCATGGCCACCAGGAAGCCCAGCAGGGCAAGGCCCGCCGAAAGGGCCAGCGCCTGGATGCGCTCCGGCGTGCGGGGCACGATGTAGGACTTGATGATGACGCAGGGGATGATGATCCGCAGCAAGATGGCGCCCAGGTCTTTCGTACCCTGCTCCGACAAAAAGCCCTTGCGCCGGAGCACCACACCCACTGCGATCAGCAGCGCCATGATGGCGATCTGCTTGAGCAAGATGGTGATCATAAGACCCTCAGATCCTTACAGCATCTTGGCCAGGAAGCTGGCGATGAACACGGAGAGGATGGTGACGGAGGTGAAGCCGGAGATGACGTAGGCCGTCTGGATCTTGGCGGACACAGCGTCGCGCTCCTCGGGCGTCTGGGCCACGGCGTTGGTGATCTCGGTGGCGATCAAGCCGGGGACATAGGCCAGCACCCGGATCTGGTCGGGGGCCAGCTCGGCGGCAAAGGAGCGCGTGAGAGAACTCACCGCGGATTTACACGCGCTGTAGGGCGCACGTCCGGCATTCGGGATGACGGCGGAATAAGATGAGGCGTTCAGAATGACGCCGCCTCCGGTCTTGCGCATGTGCGCCGCCGCGATCTTGCATCCGGCAAAGACCGAGACGAGCAGGGCCTCTGTACTGTTGCGGAATTCGTCGTAGCTGTAATCCATCAGGGACTTTGTCTGGTTGGAGGCGGCATTGTTGTACCAGACGTCAATTTTGCCGTAGGCCTCCGCCACTTCGTCGGCGAAGCGCTCCACGGCGGGGTAGTCGGTCACATCCAGGCTGCGGGCAAAAACGGAGTAGCCCGCGGCCTGAAACTCCCGGACCGCATCCTCCAGGCGGGCCTGTCCGCGGGAGCAGACGGCCACATGGCAGCCCTCCTTCAGATACTCCCACGCAACGGCCTTCCCAATGCCGCTGGAACCGCCGGTGATGACGACGGTCCGGCCGGTTAAACCAAGTTCCATATATGATGACCTCCCATGTCGATTCGTTTTTGGAACGCAAGATCTTATGCCTTGAAGGCGCTTTGCTGTTCCAACGCATCCAACTGTGCCAGAAAGCTGTCGGCCATTTCGGCCCAAAGGGCGGGGTCACACTGCGGATAGTCCCGGTCTCCATACTGCTTCAGCCGTTCCAACATGGATGTGTTTTCCGGATGAGAGCCCAGGGCGATGTCCACGGGCAGAGCGCGGAGCCGCTCCATGGAACGGCGGTATTCCCCGCGCAGAGATACGGGCAGGCCGGTGTGGCGCAGAAAGCCGTCACTGAGCGTGTTGAGTCCCAAACCGCCGTGCATGGCACAGCGGTAGACCCTCCCTGTCGCCTCGTCTGTGTCCTCAAAATAGAAGGAAGTGCAGCCGGGCGTGTGCCCCGGGGTAGAGAACGTGTGGATCGAAAAGCGCCCTTGTACAATGGGCGTGTCCTCCCGATACACCTCATCTACGGCAAAGGGCGTAAAGGGGTAGCGGTCCGGGTAGATAAGGCTTTGGTGGGACTCCTCCAGGAAAAACAAATCTCGCTCTCCGAGGTAGATCCGGGCCTGGGGGGCGAGTCCCTGCAGAAAGCGGGCGCCGCCACAGTGATCATAATGGGCGTGGCTCAGGAGAATGGCACGGATATCCTTAGGGTCGAAACCCAGCGTGCAGATGGAGTAGACCAACAGGTGGAGGGTGGGCTGCATCGCGGTATCCAGCAGCAGCAGCCCGTCACCGGTATCGAAGAGATAGGCGCCTACCCAGCGATTCCCGCTGACATAATAGACATGGGGCGCGACGTGGAAGGGGGGCTGCCACCAGTCCCAGGGGCTGTCGCAGCAGGCGCGCATATATTCGGTGGGCCGCATAAGAACATTCCTCCCGGCGGGAAAGGTCCGGCACATCAGGGGATGGACCTCCGATTTTTGACTAGTATAAATCGGGTGTGGCCAGAAGGCAAGCAAAAAAATAAAAAATTTTTCTCAGTGTGTTTTTTGACCCGGCGCATATTTCTTGCGCAGGCAAACGTTTGCGGGGAAACATTAGATCAAAAAATAACAAATGATAATTTGATTAGTAATGTACAAAAAGAGATGGAAGAAATACAATCCGAATAAACAAAGTGCCGAAAAATAAGGCTTGTTTACAAAAAGAGAGAAAAACATAGAGGGGGAACAAACGATGAAAAAAGACTTAGAGCAG
>ENA-UEYL01000858-UEYL01000858.1-human-gut-metagenome-genome-assembly--contig:-NODE-858-length-28541-cov-5.672253_pt1 | contig 28541 bp, 32 predicted proteins | sample MGYA00242941_ERZ507946 | MGnify/ENA primary metagenome ERZ507946 (study PRJEB26167, sample SAMN06115482) | human gut metagenome | host: Homo sapiens | place: China:Guizhou | collected 2015-03-11...
TTCTTGACCGTGGTGTAGGCGTAGCCCTCATTCATCCAGTGATTCAGCAGGGCTTTGATATCTGCCGAGGTGATGTCACCCACCACCTTGCCGCCGAGGATCGGGTACTTGGCGGTGCACTCCAGCCGGTCGTAGGTGCCGCGTTCCACAGATGGGAATTTGAATACCCGGAGCCATTTGCCCATGCTTTCCTCCAACTTTGCCTTGGACTCATCTGAGGCCGTGAGCTGCCGGTCGAAGTCGGCAAGGTAGGCGGTGATTTTTTCCTTGACCTCCTGTTTGGTGGTGCCGCAGAAGGACTTTCGCTTTTTGGCTCCCTGCTCGTCCGCGTACCAGACCACGCCGTTCCAGCGGCCGTCTGTCCGCTTGAAGACGTTTCCATTTGTCAGTAATTTTCGCTGCACGTTCCAAGACCCCTTTCTCAACAGTATACCATACCACAGAAGAGAGAAATAGCCAGGGGGAAGGCAGACTATTATCAAAAAGTTCAGAAAGAGCTGCCGCTGGCAGCTCTTTCTTTGTTTTAGCATATCAGGTCTTGATAGGGGTTGACTTTCTATTGTTTAATTGCGGCGCAGTTTTTGAGAGGGCCAGTTGAAAGTGGAATCCAAGTGACTCCGGCATTTTTTCGCTCCACAAAACCCTCGAAAAGGGAATCCGGGCTGGCTGCCGCAGTTCCTTCCACAAGCGTCCCAAGCTGGCCTAAATTCGCCGGGAAGGGTGTGGTGTACGGATGCCACCCTGCCCCCATTCGCCCGACACAGCGGCCCACAAGGCAAACAGGGCTGGAATCAGTGGGGGACTCCATGACAGAGAAAAATAACTCTTCTTTGCTACAGCATCGCAAAACCCGGCAGGTCGCAGAGTCTATGACCGGGCAGCGCCCGGTTTCTTTCTCTGCCCTTCGGCTTCTGATCGCAAAGTGGGTCCGGGCTTCCGCCCGGAACTGCGGTCGGCGTATAGCCGGACGCGATGCTTGCCCCACCCGAAGGTGGGCGAAAATACTCCCGTGAAGTGTCTCTTCATACTGGGTGAAAGTCCCCGGCGGGAGGCCGCACAGGGACAGATAGGGGCATTCAGGGCAGAAAAAGCAGGAGCCGCTGGTTGTGGTCTCGTTGTGACCATCTTTTCTCGAAGAAGCATATGGTCTTCCGGCATCACCCCGTCCGTTGCTGCCACTTGCTGATGGAATGCAGGGCACATATTTTCCGGCAAACCCAATTTCGTCCTCTTAGTCTCAGCTTTAATAGAGCTTGCCTGAATAAACAAGCACCGGAACGGATATGCTCCCGTTCCGGCGCCGTTTTGCATGTCACCAGTGGTGCCCGCACCCTTAGACCTCTACGATAGCCTCAATCTCCACCGGAGCGTCCAGGGGCAGTTGGTTGGTACCGATAGCAGTGCGGGCGTGGCTGCCATTTTCGCCGAAGACGGCGCAAAGCAATTCAGAGGCAGCGTTGACCACAATGTGCTGCCGGTCAAAGCCCACGGCGCTGCTGACGAAGGCCTGGAGCTTCACCACCTGCCGGATTTTGTCCAAATTCCCCAGGTGGGCTTTCAGAGCCGCCAGCAGGTTGAGGGTGCAGAGCACAGCGGCCTCCCGGGCCTCTTCCAGGGTCAAGTCCTGCCCCACCTTGCCTCGATAAGCCAACGCACCGTCCCGGGTGGGGATCTGACCGGCGGTGAACACCAGGCCCCCCACCTGCTTCACCGGGACGTAAGCGGCGGCAGGGGCCGCAGCAGCAGGCAAGGTATAGCCTAACTCCGCCAGACGATTTTCTGCTTGCATGGATATTCCTCCTCTATTCGGCAGCCGACGAAGAATCGGCTCTGTTCATTGCAGCGGGATGCGCTCCCGCCTGCCTTTCGTGTAAGTCATCTCACAGGCGATGGGTGTTTCCCGGGTATCGTAGATCTCGATGCAGAATTGCAGGATGGGCTCTCCGGCGGAGATGCCCAGCAGTTCTCCCACATCAGCCTCGCAGATCACCGGTTCCGAGGAGATGTAGCTTCGACCCACATCAATGTCGCAGCGCCGGGCAATCTCCCCAAAAGGCAACTCCTCAAGCTGCTGCTCCAGCACGGAAAGGAACAGCAGATGGGGCAGGTAGACCTTCTCCACAGAAAAGGGCTTACCCTCTACATACTTCAGCCGGACGATGGAGATGACCTCCTGCCCCGGTTTCAGCCGCAGGAGACCGGCCACCTCCCGTCCTGGCGCTTCTACCCGGACGGACACGCATTCATGCTCGCCGGGCAGGGACATATCCTCCAGTGAAAGAGCGGACTGGAATAGGCCGGGCTGCTCGTAAAGCCCAGATGGCGGTACCCGGGGAGCGGCAAAGGTTCCCTTGCCCTGGATACGGTAAATCAGCCCCTCTTTTGCCAACTCCCGCAGAGCGTTGGTGACAGTGATACGGCTGCACCCGAACTGGCGGCTCAATTCCGCCTCCGAGGGAATCAATTGGTCCGCCGGCCATTCACCGGAGGAGATTTTCTCCCGGACATACTGCTGTATCCGCAGATAGAGTGGAACACCCATAGAAACAAAACCCTTTCCCACCGTCTGTGCACCCAACAGGTCCAGACGGTCATTATCTTATATAGATATTATAGCATATCTCTGATAAATACAAGCCCTGCGCGAACAGGCGGTGGGAATCAGTCACGTGTTGGCCGTGGGAGCGGATTTCCGTGTGAGGGCAGAGACCACCACCAGCAACAGCACGGACACCGGGAAGTCCACCAGCACGGTCGCAAGATCGAAAGGCTGTCCGGCCATCTCCCAACCGATAGTTAGGATGGTGCCGCCTACCATGGAGGCGATGCCGCCCCACTTAGTCACTTTCTCCGGGCAAACCACACAGGCCAGCAGAGAAGGTGTGATGCCTGCTCCCACAATGGTGGAGGCCCAGTACTGGATGGCCAAGATGCTGGGGAAGAACTTCAGCAGGATAAGGGATGCCACGCCGAAGAACACAATACTGATCTTGGTAACCTTGAGAATCTGAATATCGGTAGCGTCCTTCTTGAAGTGTGTAAATACGTCGGTGGCCACATTGGTGGAGCCGGAGAGAAGATAGGAATTGCCGGTAGTCAGGATAAAGCCGCTGCAGGCCGCCATCATCAGGCCACCGATGGCCCAAGGGCAGATGGTGGACAGCGCGATAAAGGACTGAGACGCCATGATGTTGCCGCCGAAATACAGACGGCCAATGTAGGATAAAAACGCAATGGCAGGCAGCACCAGGATGGTGCCCAGGGCCCAGCCGATCATGCCAATTTGCACATTCCGGTCGCCTTTGGCGGCAGCCATGCGCTGGTAGAGGTTCTGATCGCCCAAGGCCAATAGACAGCCAGGGGCGTAGTTTGCCAGATAGTCCTTAGCTGTCCAGCCAGCTGTGAAGGTAAGTCCATCAGGGGCATAAGCTGCAGTCTGCTCCACTACCCAGCTAAAACCACCCACATGGGTAAAGATATATGCAAAGGCGCAGACAATGCCTACCAGCATGACGCAGACGGAGAACGCGTCGATCTTCACCACGGAGCTAAGTCCGCCGGAGACCGTGGCAATAATAATGACCACGCAAGAAATCAAGGTCATCAGATCCAGGTTAAAGCCGGTGGTAGCATTGAGGATGACACCCATGGCCCGCAGCTGATAGGACACGATGGAAAAGCTGGCCAAAGCGATGATAGCAGCAGAGAGAACCCGGGCATTGGTACCGTAGCTCCCCTCGATCAAAGCGGCAGTGGTGATCTTGCCCCGTTTGCGGACCAGAGGCCCGATGGCATAGAGAATGACGATTGCCAAAATACTTCCTGATGCGTAGAGAATCGAGGGCCACAGGCCCGCGGTGTAGGCGATGGAGTTGATGCTACCGGCCACAGCGCCGCCGCCCATCCAGGAGGCCATAAAGGTGGCCATGAGGATGAAGGATCCCAGGCCCTTACCCGCCAGGGCGAAGTCCTTGATGCTCTTGCGGTTCTCCTTCTTCTTGGCAAGATAGGCGAAGGCGAACACGGCCAGGAAATAGGCCGCGATGACGATCAGCATTTTCGGCTGGGGTACCATTTCGTGAAACATTCCGTTTTCCTCCCTTTGTTCGGCCCTGAACGCCGCCGGTCGGGTGGCGTCGGGCAGTTGTCTCTCCCGTCTCTCAGAGACCCAGCGCGGCCCGGATCTCCTCCATCCGCTCTGGGCTGACCCCCAGTTTCTTGGTGGGCACCACCCAGAGGGAGTCGTACCTGATCCGGGCGATTATGGCCCTGAGCTGTTCAATCTGTTCATCGGAGTCGTTGAACCCCTTGCTGAAAAAGACCCGCAGCTTGAACTTCCCCTGGTACTGCTGGCTGAACCGGACGATGCTCTCGGTCTGCTTTTCGGCGGTGAAGCCCAGCTCCGGCAGAGGCCGGTGGTATTTCCGGAAGCCTTTCTCATCGATGATGCCGAAGGCGCCCACCACTTCTTCGCACTTACTGGCCACCTCCATATGGCCGTCGATGCCCAGCAGGTAGCAGTTGGTGATCAGCCGCACCGGCAGGCCATGAGCGTGGATGCAGTCGATGATCTCCCCCAGGTGGATGTTGGCCAGAATGTCGCCCTGGCCGTAGAGTTCCACGATATCCGGCTTGTCCTGGGCGATCTTCGCCCGCAGGCTGGCCAGGGAGTCCTCTGCCGGGCCGAAGTCGTGCCACTCGCCCTGATATTTCGTCCGCCCCCGGGTGCATACCACGCAGTCGAAGATACAGGCCTTTTCCGGCTGGATGTCCACGGCCAGCACTCTGCGGCCATCCTCATCCGTCTGGACCACATCATCCTGCTTAAAAGTAAAATAGTTCATCTCCCCAACTCCTCTTCTTCATCTGTTACGCCCGGATAAGCTGGTCAATCTCCGCTACTCGCTCGTCACTGACCTGATACTTGGGCCAGGTCCCCACCCAGAGTTTCGTGTACCTGATCTGGTCAATGACCTTCTTCAACTCAGCCGCCTGCTCGTCGGAGTCGTTGTGCCCCTTCACCAACAAGGCCCGGAGAGTAAATTTGCCAGTGTACTGGTGGCTGAACCGAATCATGCTCTCCGTCTGCTTGGAGGCAGTGAACGCCAGTTCCGGAATGGGGCGGTGGATATCGTTGAATGTCTCCTCATCAGTGAAGCAGAAGCCAGCGACCACCTCCTCAAATTGGGTAGCCAACTCCATGTGGCCGGGAATCCCCAGCAGATAGCAATTGGTAATGAGCCGGGCGGCCACACCCCGGCTGTGAGCACAGTCCAGAATACCCCGGAGAACCGGATTGGTCAGTGGATCGCCCTTACCACCCGTGACCTCCACAATGTCTGGCTTTTCCTCCTCGATACGCTTAGCCAGCCCCGCCAGAGACTCGGCGGGGTCTCCGAAGTCATGCCACTCCCCCTGGTATTTTGTTCGTCCGGCGTTGCAGATCTTGCAGTCGAAAATACATGCTTTTTCTGGGTTGATGTTGACGGACAATACCTTCCGCCCGTCGGGATCCACTTTGACATGCTCATACTGTTTGTAAGTAAAGTAGTCCATGACGCTCCTCCATTCATTCAGTTTGCCATAAGATATGTGCGAAAGCAGGCTGTGCCTGCCTCACGCCGGAAGGATTTACAGGGATCATCGGTGGAAAAATCGGTTGGGAACCTCGGACATGACGGTGATCCCCAGGACAATGGCCATGGCGGTCTTTAAGGCAGCAACCCCGCTCTCCGCCGCCATGTCCATCTGGTCCGTAACTATGTAGTAAGCCGTCCAGTAAATGCCCACGCCGGGAACCAATGGAAAAATCCCTGTGGTAATAAACACGGTAGCAGGGCACTTCAGCCGCACCGACATCCCTCGTGAGAGAAACACCACTACTAAAGACGCAAGAAACACGGCGGCAGTTTTGCCGCACCAAGTTGTCTCGTCCAGAAGAATGTACACCAGCCAGCCCAGTCCGCCCGCCAGTCCACAGGGAAGTAAAAAACGCCCTGGCACACTATATAACAACGCAAAGGCCACGGTTCCCGCCCCCGCGATGATCAATTGGAGCAACAGTTCGCTCATCAGAACACCCCTCCCAGCTGACGGCAGGCGGACAGAGCCACACCCACGCCAACAGCGATGCAAAGGAAGGTCAGCATGGCGTCCAGCAGCCGGACGGGGCCGGAGATATAGTCCCCCCGGGCAATGTCTCGAACACCGTTGGTAAAGGGTACTCCGGGGATCAGCGGGATGATGGCCCCCACGATCATCCGATCCAGATGGGTTCCCAGCCCCAACCCGCTGCACATCAGGCAGGCCAGGGTCAGCACTATACCCCCGGCCACAGTACCCACGATTTTCGACAGATGGGAAAAAGCCACCTTCAGCATGAAGATACATAACAGCCCTCCCGCCCAAAATGACGCCACGCTGTCCAACAAATCCCCGCCGAAGAGGAAGCAGAAGCAGGCGCTACCTATACCAGAGGCCAGCACCTGAAGCCCGTCCGATGGAGGGGAAAGCATTTTGATTGCCTCCAGTCGACATCGGGCTTCGTCCAGTGAACAGTGGCCGGTCTCGATCTCACGGGAGAGCTGGTTCACGGCGATGACCCGGTTCAGCTGGGGGCTCTTCACCGGGCAGTGCCGAACCTGAGCGTAAGGTCTGGGACTGTCCGGATCACCGGAAAAAAAGATGCCGTTACTCAGCACAAACAGGTGCTCGTTGTGTACCCCATAGTAGGTGCAGATGCGGGTCACGGTCTCCTCTACCCGGGAAATTTCGGCACCGTTTTCCAACAGGACATACCCGGCTTCGGCCGCAAACTCCAGCACCTGTTTTTCATCCGCTACCAAAAGGGATACCCGATCCCCCGCTATTTCACACACCGAACTCACCTTCGTCTTCCCCAATATCCCGTTTCGATATATTGATATGTTGTTATATCATTTATTTATGAAAGCTTATCATAGTAAGGTATTCTCTGTCAACATATCTGCTCTAATTCTACAAAATTAAAAAAATATATCTTAAAATTTGTATCATCCGCACAAACCCCATCGATTTTCGATCGCATTCATCAGCCTCGCATCATTGATTCGCTTTGCACGTTGTCTGTCTAACAACTTCACCGAACGCTTCCAATGGACGCCCTCGTTCATTACCAACATTGAAGCCGCGTAAAAATCTCGAGTGTCCCTTTGCCATCGGTAAAAGCACCACCTGATTTTCAGCCGTGTAACCCATCATACCATCTGGAGATCTTCATAAAGCGATTCAATCTTGGCTAAAAGCGGGTTGAGAAACTCCCCTATGAAACAGCGGCTTGCGCTATAAGAATTTGGCCATCGATGCGGTCATCCGGAGCCGCTCTATTCTCTGCTGTTAACTGCTAATGGGGGGCTGGTGTGCATCGTCCAGCAGTTGCAGGTCATGTTCGAAAACCTCCACTCCGCCGAAAATCTGATAGAGCCGTTCAATATATACCATCTCCCTCACCCCTTTCAGGGGCACAATATACTGCAAAGGAGAGGAAATATCCAAGGTAATTTTTCGCCGTATTTTGCCCTGACCCAAACCGTGACCCATACGGGAATTTGAACTGCCCCCCAAATATTGGACAACTACGACTGGCTCAAGCAGCGCCAAAGGCTTTACATCTATGAACGGCTGGAGGCAGACCACCCAGGCTCAATTTGATTCTTCGGTTGTTATAGTATTCAAGATAGGAGACCAGTTCTGTTTTAAACTGCTCTATGGACGCAAACTTTTGTAGATAAAGCAGCTCCGATTTGAGGAGCCCAAAGAAATTTTCCACGACAGCATTATCTAGGCAATTCCCCTTTCGGCTCATACTTTGCCGAATGCCCTTGTCTTTCAGCATGTCCTGATACTTTCTATGGTGGTAATGCCAGCCTTGGTCCGAGTGAAGAATCAGATTTGTCCCATCCGGAATTTTATGAAACGCTTTCTCCAGCATGGAGGTCACCATCTTTAGGTCCGGACGATCTGAAATCGTGTAGCTTATAATGTCCCGGCTTACAGATCAAGCAGGATGGATAAGTAGAGTTTTTGCCCGAAAAGATGAAATTCTGTGACGTCTGTTACCGTTTTTTCGTTCGGCCGTTCTGCCTCAAAGTTTCTCTCCAGCAGATTTGGCGCAATTCGTCCCACCTCGGGCAGTTCACATTCCTCCTTGCTTCTGCCGAATCGGCTGAGTGGCCTTTTCATTGTTTAGGCGGCGCAGTTTTTGAGGTGAGGAGTGAGGAAAAACTTGTACCCCTCCATAAGCTATGGTAAGATTCAGTCAGTTCATTCAGAGAGGAGGGGGAGGTCCATGATCTACTGCGTATCGGACATCCATGGGGAGCTGGACAAATTTGAGCGGCTGCTGGAGCTAATCCAGCTCTCCGACGCTGACCAGTTGTATATCATTGGGGATGTGATCGACCGGGGCGCTATGGGCGTGGATATTCTTCAGAAGATCATGGCAGCGCCCAACATGACCATGCTCCTGGGCAACCACGAGCAGATGTGTCTGGATACCCTTGGTCCTCATAATGAGTACGGCGCGCGGGACCTGTGGCGGCAGAATGGTGGTTCGCCCACCTACCGGGAACTGCTCTACCACAGGACTCCCCATGAGCAGAATATGATCCTGCGTTTTCTCGCCAGCCTGCCGGACCATCTGGACATTGTAGTCGGTACTCAAAAGTTCCACCTTGTCCACGGCTGTCCCAGCATTGATCGCGAGACCCGTATCTGGGGCCGTGTGTCAGCGGAGAGCAGGAGCCCTTACCCGGACGTCATTTGCATCGTTGGACACACGCCCACGAATTTCCTGACCAGGAACGAAGATGAGGACTTCCGTATCTGGCACGGAGATGGGATCATCAACATCGACTGCGGCTGCGGTCATCTCCGCACAGAGCACCGCCGTCTGGCCTGCCTGCGGCTGGACGATATGGCGGAGTTCTATGTGGGGGGGGTCCGGCTGTGGAGAGAGCGGCTCCCTGCCAACTGAGGAACTGGAGCCGCTCAATGAGCAGGACCTGCCCGCGTCGCTCCAGCGGGATCTGGACGCCTATCGGAAAGGGCTTGCGGAGAATGTCTCCTATCTGGACTGCCTGTGGTGTGAGCTGTACGGCAGTATCAACTCCGCCCAGTGGAGCGGAGAGATTTCAGAAGACCAGGCCCGCGGCCTGCGGGAGAAGTATCTGTTCTGAGGCCGACGAAATTTTTCCTATTTCAGAAGGTGTTATGGTATGACAAGCAGGAGGGTCTGGGCTTGCTGACCGGCTTCTTTCAGGAGCAGACAGTCAAGACCTGGACGCGGTCTATGGAGCTGAATGACAGCGACGCGCCTCAGCACAAGGGCTTGGACTTTTTCATGATGTGACCATCCACTCATTCCGCACCCCGCCAGTCGTGGTGGGGGTGCTTTTCGTTTGTCTGCCTTGTCATGACTCAGCATCTTTGCCTGTCATCTACACCCCGTCCCCGCCATTCTGATATTCCACCGCATCATCCAGAGAGATCATGCCGTGGGTCTTCTTCACCTCCTGGACGCACCTGCCGCGTAGCTCCCGCAGCTGTTCCTCCGGGATCTCCATGGCCGCGGCCAGGACGTTCATCATCATGTCCATCTCCACGGCTAGCTTGAACAGCAGACGACAGATGTGGCTCTCGCTGTTCTGGACCGTCGCCCGGATTGCCGCCACCAGCATGGGCGGCAGAACGGAGAAGCAGTCTTGGGATGCTACATAGTCACAATAGAACTGCAGGGCCTTTTCTACAAACTCATTCTGGCTTCGGCAGTTGGCTAACGGTATGGCGGTTTTGATTCCGGTCTGTATCGGGATCGATCCGCATCAGGAATTTCACTTTCTCGTCTGCCATTCAGAAAAACCTCCAATTCAAGCAAAATCGTGGTGATAGCACATTTGAAACTGTGGGACCCATTGAAACCACAGCATTTCTCGGTCAGGTGATAACAGATTTGATTACACCGCCAAAAAAGTGATAGCACGGGTCCCACCAAAAAGATACAGAAAAGCGGTTGAAATCGTTTCAAAACCGCATCCCCGGCCCGCATTGCGGGGCGGTGTCTGAGGCCGTGATAACACGGCTTTATCCTGCACTTTTTTCGCCCCCTCGGTTCACCCGCTCATTTTGGCTCCCGGGCGATCCCGGTGCCCGCGGTACACAGCTCCCCACACCGCGCTTTGTGGTGCGAGGGTGCTGTACCCTGCCCATACCACCATCTCCGCACACAGCGGCTCACAGGCGGTCACATGCTGGCCTGGGCCGTTGTCGTCCGCTGACGCGCTGCAGATATCTCCAACTGCTCCAGCTGTCGGTCGTAGTGTTCATCTATCACCTCCTGGATCGGACGGAGCGTGTACAGCAGGTTCCCATTGCGTTTCTGACCAGCCCTGGTGGTGATTTCAGTTGGCTCGGTGGAGATGAGTCCGCGCTCCTCAAGGCACAGTGTGTACTTGCGTACCGTGTTCTCGCTCATACGCACCGCCTGCCCGATGGCCTTGTAGCTGGGCCAGCACTGATGTGTCTTTCGATTTTCGCACCGTTTCAGGAAACTGTAGACCGCCAGTTCTCCAGGGTTCAGACCCAGCAGGAATATTTCATTGGGCAGAGAGAAATAATTTCCGCAGCTGACGTACTTCACGCTCCTCCTGTATGCTCCTTCACCCAGCGGATGAACTGTTCTTTCGGTACCACCATTCTGCTGCCGATCTTCAGCACCGGGAAACCCGGCTCGTGCATCAGCTCGTAGCCGGATGAGGGAGACACCCCCAGCACCTTTGCCACCGTTGCCGCGTTCAGGAACAGCGGCAGGTCCTCGTAGGTTTTGTAGATGGATTCTTTCAGTTGTCCTACACCTCCTGATTGATTTTTGTTTCTCTGTCTGGTACGATGGTAGCACACAGAGGAGTCCTCCTCAATAGATTTGAGGCAGGTCAGGTAAACCCCAAAATCAATCGGATACAGGAGGTGGCCGCCGTGGCAGATTCCTTCGATCAGTTTTCCATATTTTTTACCTCGGACGCCGCATATGTGGCTGGTAAGGAATTCCCCCTGGGGCAGTTCACTACCGATGTTTTGAATCTGGATGATGTGGTGCTGTCCGGGATCAACGACCGGATCGACAACTTTATGTCCGCGGCAGCCTCGATTTTCACAGAGAAAACAGATAGTGCCGTTCATGCGGCGCAGGAGAAGCTGAATGCTGTCTGGGATCTGGTCTTTGAGCTGCCGCTCTATCGGGAGCTGGAGATAGATTTGGACACGGTGTATCATCTATTTTCGCGCTTATTTTCCGACCAGGAGAAATGGAAAGAGGCACTGGACGTGGACTCCGAGGGCCATGCCATGCTGGAGGAGTTCCTAAACGGTCTGGAGTATTTTCCCCAGAGCCTTCACAACTTTCGGGGACAGGTCACGGGAATGCTGAATCTGTACTTCGAGCCGTTGGTCCGCCGGGGCGCGGATGCCTATGCCGCGGCTTATGCACAATATTTTACCGATGTGGACGCCGCCGGGCGGGTGCTCTTTGATGCGCCGCCTTTCGCGCAGAGCTTTCCTGTGGAGGTTCAGTTTGTCCCGATGATGGGCAGGGAAGAAAATGCCCGGCCTGTGCTGGCGGAGAAGCTTGTATTCTCCTATCTGACACATTTTCTCTACACAGAATTCTACCGGGGGCTGATCGCGGGCAACGCACCCAGGCAGTGCCAGAACTGTGGACGGTACTTTCTGCTGACCCGGGGGTACAACACCTGCTACTGCAACGGCATCGCCCCCGGTGAGACGGAGCGCACCTGCCGCAAGGTGGGAGCACACCGGAAGGAGGCGCGCGGCAGGGCAGATCGGTCTCCGGCCCAGGTGGAGTATGACCGGGTCTACAACCGGTTGAAGCAGAGGAAGAACCGGGGGAAGGTCAGCGCGGACGAGTGGAACGTTGCTGTGGCTCGTGCTGTGGAAGTATTGGAGCAGGCGGGACGGGGAGAGCTGACTGATGACGAGATGCGCAGACGGTTCGCGGAATTTTAAAGATTCATCTTCAGAAAATGAAAGGCAGATCGGAGAGGATCATCTCTCCGACCTGCCTTTTCATTGTTTATGCGACGCAATTTCTGCGCAGATCCCTTTGTAACGCTCTGTCATAAAAGAGAGAGTCACCGCCGCTTTGGATAAGGGCTGCATCGCCCTTGCGTATCAGCGATATGCCGCTAAACTACTCGTATAGTCAAGTGCAATCTATATCCCATCTTTTTCATGGGTTTCACCCATGTTCAACGATTCTTTACGATATCTAAATGACCGAGATCACCCAATTTGGGGTGGTCTCGGTCATTGTCAAATCTTAAAAATCGTTTTATCAACAGTGTCTGCATGCATTCTGGAACGCCTCGGAATCCGGGAATCGCAAAGTGCGGGACAGCAACTCGAGAACATCCGCATTGACAGCCTCCCAACCTGGTTCAGTATTATCCAGAACACTGTTAACAACGGTATCAATGACGCTGCCGCAGGCTGTGCCCAGGAGGGAACCAGCATTGTGGAGCCGTCCCAAAGCCGCCGGACAGGACACCTCTGCAGCGCTTATGTTTTCCAGCACAAGCGCTATCGCTTCTTGAGCCATGCACTGCGCATACTCACCGCAGACGGACCAGATTCGGACAGAACGGGACAGCACTGCGAGTCCGCAGTCGTGTATCTGTTTTGGAGGCAAACTCTTTGTAAATTGTGCGTCTGTTATAGAGAGTTCTGGTAGCAACTGACTGCTATGGATTACACAGACATTGCCCACATCATCTTTCAGCACAGCAAAAGGCGAATTCTGCGCCCCGCTGCCAAAGGAAGTGGCCACCAGAACCAGCTTTGCTTTGGTGCCGGTACGGATGCGCTCCGGGTGTTTTACGATCTCCAGAAGATCTAGCTCCGGGGTTTCATAGAGCACCCACAAAGCCTTGGCAGCCCCCATGGCCGCCCCGCCGCCAATCCCTATGATCACGTCCGGCATAAATTCCCGCAGACACTCCAGTGCAGCTCGCACCTCATCAAAGGCAGGCGGGCTGCTGATAGTGAAGCATTCTGCCGTGCGGATGCCTTCCTTTCGCAGCCAGCGGTCCACCTGCAGAACGGCACCGGAGCGGTACAGGCTGGGAGACGAGACAAGAAACGCACGCTTCAAATGGTAGATCTCGCTCAATTCCCGCAGGGCCACTGGAGTACAGCCGTCTTTGAAATAAACTTTTTTTGGAAGACTCAGCATATTCATCAAATATCCCCAGCTTTCCGTGTTGTCATGGAGCCGGCGCCGGACGGCACCGGTTCCATGGAAATCAGGAAGCAACGCGACGCATTTAGATGAAGCCGCCGACTTTGTCCACGCCGATCTCGGCAGAGAGTCCCAAGGGATATGCGGCGTGGGTCTCAGCGGGCAGATGGACCTCCACCTCCAGGACGTCGCCGTACTTCTCCATGAACTTCTCATTTCCATAGAACGCTCTCAGGTAACAGGCTTTCAGCTCGCCAATGGTGGGATACACAGGGTTGCAGCCGGTGCAGGCATCGTGGAACGCCCACTCGGACATCTGGTCCACCGCCGCCAGGAATTCGGCCTCCCATTCCACGGCACTCTTTTCGGGATGAGCCTCGCACAGCCAGTCGCAGACTGTCTCCGGGATATCCACATCCTTTTTCAACTGCTCAGCGGCCCTGATCCAGTTTTCGAAGGTTTCCTCGTCCGTAGCGCCCTTGACACCGATCAGCTCGCCCAGCTGGACATAGCGCTCAAAGGCCTGAGGATACCGGTATTGGGAGAACGTGCCCATGTGATAGGGGTGCTTCTGGGCGTTGAAGCGGCAGACATAGGGGAACAACAGTGCGTTGGCGGTGCCATGGGGAATATGGAACCAGCCTCCGATCTTGTGGGACAGGGAGTGGTTGATTCCCAGGAATGCGTTGGCGAAGCCGATTCCTGCCAGGGCAGAAGCGTCGGCCATCTTCTCGCGGGCCACGGGATCCGCCTTCGCCCCCTTGAACGCGGAGCGGTAGGCACGGGGCAGATAGTCAAAGACCATCTTGGTGGCCTCTTTGCAGAAACCGTCCGTATACTCCGTGGCGAATGTAGAGACGTAGGCTTCCACCGCATGGGTCAGAACATCGTAGCCGGAGGCCTGAGTGGCTCTCGGCGGCAGCTTCATCATGTTGTCTGCGTCGATGATGGCCATTTCAGGCATCATCTCGTAGCCGATCAGCGGCCACTTCATACCGGTGTTCGCATCGGAGATGATAGTGAAGGGCGTGCACTCCGAGCCGGTTCCGGCCGTGGTGGGGATGCAGACCAGTTTGGCCTTCTTCCCCATCTGCGGGAAGAATCGGATCCTCTTGCGGATATCCAGAAAGATGGTGGCCATATCCAGAAACGCTTCTTCCGGATTCTCGTACATGATCCACATGATTTTGGCCGTGTCGATGGCGGAGCCGCCGCCCACGGCGATGATAACATCCGGCTCAAACTCGTGCATTTTGGGCAGGCCCTTCATGGCATCCTGGATCTGGGGATCCACGCGGATGTCGAAGAACTCTGCGGTCTCAATGCCCATATCGTGAAGTTGGTTGATGATAGCGTCGCAGGCACCCATCTGATAGAGGTTGGCATCGGTGATGATGAAGGCGCGCTTGAAGTTGTAGACCTGCTTCATCTCCCGCAGGGCCACCGGGGTGCAGCCGGTCTTGTAGTAGACTTTCTTGGGCAGTTGCAGCCACAGCATGTTCTCCTTGCGCATGGTCACCACCTTGATATCCAGCAACTGCTCGTAGTGGGTGTTGCCCATATAGGCGGAGTGGCCGACAGCGCCCGGCCCCAGGGTCAGGGACGGTGCAATGTCAAAGTTGTACAGGTCGCCGATGCCGCCGAACGCAGTGGGCTGATTGATCAGGATACGGCCGGCTTTCATCTTCTCCGCAAAGCGGTCGATCTTGTCTTCCTCCGTGGGATCCACATACAGGGCGGCGGAGTGTCCGGCGCCTCCCTCGTAGACCAGCTTTGCGCAGATGTTGAAGGCTTCTTCCAGCGTATCCGCCCGGAACATTCCCAGGAGGGTGGTCAGTTTTTCGTTTGCCCAGGGGTTGTCGTGAGAGGTGTCGTTGGTCTCATAGACCAAGACCTTCGCATCGTAGGGGACGGTGATACCAGCCATCTCCGCCAGGTGCGTGGCGGTCTGGCCCACCGCAGGGGGCTTCACGCCGTGATTCTTGGGATTAAAAAATATCTCCGCCACCTTGGCCGCTTCCTCATCGTTCAGGAAGTAGCACCGGGCGTCTTTCATCAGCGCCTTCACTTCGTCATAGACGCTGCTCAGAACCGTGATATGCTGCTCTGTGGCACAGATCATGCCGTTATCAAACGTCTTGGAGTGAATAATAGACTCCACGGCCATCCGCAGGTCCGCCGTTTCATCGATCACCACGTTGCAGTTGCCGGGGCCGACACCGATGGCGGGCGTGCCGGAGGAATACGCGGCATGGACCATGCCGGAACCGCCGGTGGCCATAATCAGATCCACCTTCTTCATCAGAACGTCGGAGATTTCCAGGGTGGGTGTCTCGATCCAGCTGATGACATGTTCCGGCATCCCGGCCTGTATGGCGGCGTCCCGCATGATCTTTGCAGCGGCAATGGAACACTTCACCGCATGGGGATGGGGCGAGAGGATGATCGCATTCCTGGTCTTCAGGGCCAGCATGATTTTATAGATCGTTGTGGATGTAGGATTGGTGGTGGGAGTGATAGCCGCAATCACACCTTTGGGCGAGGCAACGCGCTTTGTCCCGAAAGCAGGGTTCTCCTCAATAATCCCGCAGGTCTTGGCATTGCGCATATAGTTCCAGACGTGTTCAGAGGCATACTGGTTCTTGGTCACCTTATCCACGACGATACCGTAGCCAGTCTCTTCGCAGGCCATTTTTGCCAGAGGAATGCGCATTTTGGAAACGGCCATGGCAGTTTTTTCGCAGATGGTATCCACCTGTTCTTGGGTAAATGAGGCGTACTTTTCCTGTGAAGCACGAATAGTGGGCAGAGCTTGTTCCAGTGTTTCTACCGAGTTAATAGTCAGCGCATTTGCCATAATATTCCTCACTTTCCGCTTTACATCACATTCCAATTTACGTGCCTTTGTACTCGTTTGGATGTCTCACCCCCCCGCATTCTATAAAGTGCATAAATTCAGTGTACTCTGCCAAAAAGTTTTTGTCAATTATATCTAATATTTAACAATTTATATTTTATAATTATTCATGCCGTATAAAAGTATGCCGGTTCTGCGTGCGGTGGCTCCTTCGCCGTCTCCTTGTGGAAAACTAAGTATATGCCACCGGGCAACTTCGTGTTGCTCCTTGGAAAAATGCCAGCTAGGGTCTGCGATGGTGAACCTCATCATGGGAGCCGCAGCCATCGGGTTCTTCGGGATGTACTCCTGTTGGGTCAGGTAGTCATGCCCACCGCCGCACCGATGGTGCGGATGCTGGGGCCAACAGTAGTGGGTTCTGCGGTTCTCGCACTGTTTCAGGAAACTGTAGACCGCCAGTTCTCCATAGTCCAGCCCAAGCTGGAACAACTCGTTGGGTAGAAAGAAACAGTCTCGATAACTGTTTTGCTTCAACCGCCACCTCCTGTGCGATTGCTCACCCACTGGATGAACGGCTCCCTGGGCACTACCATCCGGCTGCCGACACGCAGCACCGGGAAACCCAGCTCGTGCATCAACTCATACCCGCTGGAGGGTGATACGCCCAGTACCCTTGCCACTATCTCCGCATTGAGGAACAGCAGTAGATCATCATAGAGCTTGTATTCAGATTTTTTCAATCAGCATCCTCCTTTAAAACATCACCGACATTATTTGGATGGACCAGACGCAGGAACTTGTCCACGAAGTTGACCACGCCGGAACCCTGCAGCTTTTTCATCAGCCTGCTGGTCAACAACGCGACCTCCTATGAGACCATCAACAGCCACGGGGACTCGTCTTATCTGGCGCTTTTCAACAACTCCGACAGTACCTGCAGCGGCACCGCCCGGCTGTTCACCCCGGTCAGCAGCTCTCCGATTCACTGCGCCTACTACCGCTCCAACGGGTACACGATGCAGGAGAGCTTCGTCTCCTGCAACTTCAACTGGAGCGCCCTGGAGACGCTGAACCTGGTCCCCTCCAACAACGGCACCCTGCCGGCCGGGACCAAGGTCCGGATCTACGGGCTGAAAAAATAAGGCGCAAAGCGGGACAAGGCCCGCTCCTTTCGGGGCGGGCCTTGTTTTGTAGTTAAATGCTACCAGCTAATTTTGATAGAAAATCAATTACTCAGTAGCACCAGCGACGGACACTGTGACATCATTCGTGAAGTTGGTCAGGGTGAGAGGCTTCTCAGTGTTCGCCTCAGTATCCTTCGCAAACTCGACCACGCCAGTGCTGGGATCCATCACGGAGTTCGCGGCGGTCACAGTAATCTTATCCTTCGTAACTGCAGTTACCTTAGCAGCATTCTTGAAGGTCATGGTCAAAACAGCATCAGCCTTGACATACCATGCTGTGTCGCCAGAAACATAATATCCGGTGTCGTCAGCAGAAGTCAGCTCCGTGCTGAATTCATAGTTGACAGACGCACTGTCGAGGCTTCCAGAAACCTGGCTCAGTTCGCCACTGACCTTGTAGAAGCCGCTGATCACAGTGATATCGGAGGTCGCCACAGACAGCTGGGCGCTGTTTTTGAAGCTGGCACCACCGTCCGTGCTGTAGTAAGTCGCAACAGAACTGGCAATCACCTCAGTACCAGTGGGCAGATAGGAGACCGTGCCGTTGTTGTCTACCTTGTACACCTGAGCGGAAGTTGTAACCTGCACGCTGTAAGAGCCGCCATTGTAGGTGTAAGAGACATCACCAGTACCAAAGTTCTGGTTGGTGACCACACCGCCGTTATCGCCGATCTCGGCCACCAGGGCCTCGACCATCTGAGCAACACTCAGAGGGCCATCGTTGTCCTTGTTGTAGAACGTAGCATCATAGTAACCAGTGGAAATGCTGCCGCCCTTCACCTCAACCTTGCCGTTATAGGTAGTGGCCAGGTCGATGTCAGAGGCAACCAGAGCGCGCTCGGGCATGGTGAAGCTGTACACGCCGCTGCCCTCAGAGGTCAGGGCCAGATCACCGGTGGTGAGCATCTTGTAGCCAGACTTGGCCTTGACATACACGGTCTTGCCAGCCTCGGCAGAGGTGGCGGTCCAGGTGCTGTTGTCCAGGCTGAAGTCAGCGTTGGCAACAGCGCTCAGGCTGAACTGCTCAGCAGCGGGATCCTGCTCCCAGATCACGATAGTGGTGACGTCACCGTTCACAATCTTGACCCAGACCTTATCGTTGTTGTCCTTGGAGAAGTTGGTGTAAGCAGTCTCGTCAATGTCGCCGGCAGTGTTCAGCTTGTAGACCTTGTAGCCATCGGCCAGGGTCAGGTAGTCAGTGCCGCCCAGAACCATGACGTCGTCGCCGGACTTGTCAATGCCCACGCCGTACTTCACGCCGCCGTTGTTGGCAGTACCGGCCACATCGCCGCTGGCAGCAACGCCGTTGGACAGGGTAGCAACACCGTTGGCGTCATAGGTCACATCGCCGAACAGAGTCTTGTCGTTCACCTTGTCAGCGGACTTGATCTTCCCGAACTCGCCGTTGATGATGGCGTCATACTCATAGTAGGTGCCCAGCTTGTTGTCGAAGGAAGCACCGGTGGAGGCGCTGCCCTTGACGAACACGGCGTCCTTGCTCAGGCCGGACATCTCGATGTCGCCGGCAGTGGTGGCGTCGATGAAGACAACCTTCGCCGCGCCCGCGCCAGCATTGACGTCCTTCACATAGACAGCCACAGCGGGATCCTGGCCGCCCTTAACGGTAATGGTGGGAACATTGGCAATGCCCTGATAGACATTGTAGACCTCGTTGCTGCCGCTCTTGGTGGCGATCAGGAAGATGGTCTTGCCGTTGACGCCGTTGACGGTAGCCTTATCACTGGACAGGTTGCCGTTCTGAGCGTCAGTATTCTGGAAGTTTACGCTGGCGCTGCCCTTGATGAAGAGCGCATAATCGCTCGCTGCACCACCAGAGGTGCTCAGAGTAAAGGTGTCAGCCAGAACCTTCAGCTTATACTCGTTGTTGCTGGTCTTGCTGTAGGAGACGATGTCACCCACGTCGAAACCATCGGACTTTGTGCTATCAATGCTCTTGACAGAGACATTCATGGTGGAGCCGTCGGTGGTCAGCAGCTTCGCAGACTGAACCTTGCCACTGGCGCTGGGGTTGCTGTGATCCAGAACCACGGCGTAGCTGTTGTCAATCGCGTCGGTGTCCACATAGACCACATAGCCGTACTCGTCCAGATAGACGGTGAGATCGTTGTCAACTGCGTTCTCCAGATCCTTGATCTCGCCCTTGTTGGCGTTGTTGGCCTTGTACTGGGTGTCGCCCACGGTGACGCTCTTGCCAGCGGTGAAGGAGGACAGAGTGCCGGTCACAGCGTCGGGAGCGACGCGGACATTCTGCACGCCCTTGTCGCCGGTCTTGTAGCTGTAGCTGAACAGCACCAGGTCGTCGACATCATAGCTCTCCTCGGTGTCAAAGTTGCCGCCGGAGACAGGCAGGGTGTCATACTTGCTCTCCACGGTGATGTAGGCGTCACGGCTGCCGGAGGCGTCGTGAGTGGAGGTAACAGTGCCCAGGTAGGTGTTCACCAGGGTGATGATAGCGCTGTCGTTGTCGCTGTCATAGAAGACCTCGGTCAGAACGCCGTTGCCGCTCTTATCCAGCTTGGTCTCGTCACCCTTGACGATGCCATTGGAAGTGGCGGAAGCGCCGTCGACATAGACCTTCACATCATCCTTCTTCAGGTTGCTGGACAGGCCCAGATCCTTATAGATGTCGCCCAGCTTGACCTCCTCGGTGTAGGTCAGGTCGGCCTCATCGGTATAGGTGCCGATGGTGTTGCTCTTGAACTTCCAGGTGATGGAGGGACGCTCGAACTCGTCGGAGTCGCTCCGATCCTTCTTCAGGTCGGTGAAGTACCGCTCGGCGAACTGCATCTTGCCATCGTCTTCAATGGTGTTGTCCTTCGCGATAGTGTTCTTCACCTCAGTGCGGGTGGAGGAAGTGGTGATCTCCACGCCGTCCACCACGATGGTGCTCTTCTGCTCATACTCCACCATGGTGGCCTGCAGCATGTTGAAGGCGTACAGGGCGGCCTCCTCGCGGGTCACAGCCTTGGAGCCCACGAACTCGTCGTTGCCGTCATCCAGGCCGATGCCCACGGCCTGCTTGATCACAGCCACGTTCCAGTTGGCGCCGGTGTACTTCTCAATGGAGCTGTCATAGCCCAGGGCGCCCAGCAGCATCTTCATGAAGGCGTTGCCGGTCAGGGTGCCGGTGGGACGGAAGGTGCCGTCAGCATAGCCGTTGATGATGCCCTGCTGAGAGCAGTAGGTGATGTAACCAGCAAAGGTGTTGGTTACGGGCACGTCCTTGAAGGGAGCGGTGTTAGCGCTCAGAGCGGACGCGGTGGTGGGCCCGAGGATCAGGTTGCAGATGATCTTTGCAGCCGCTCCGCGGGTCAGGACCTCACCGGGCTTGAAGTCGCCGCCGGAATAACCGTCGACAACACCGATCCCGGAGATGACGTCAACAGCTTCCTTATAGGTAATGCTGCTGTCATCGGTGAAGTCCTTGGCACCGGCGCTGACGGTGACCAGAGACATGGTCATCACCAGCGTAAGTACCAGAGAAAGGAACTTCTTCATTAGGATTTCTCCTCCTTTAAAATATTTGCGGTCCGCCGGTATGCCTGCCGCCGGGTCTGAGATTCGTGTGGGGGCTAGCCAACCAACTTGTGTCGGCCTACACCAACCACAGAGCCGGCCGCCAGTGACACTCCCGCCGTCCGCAACGCCAATGTAAGGGAAATTTTGGCCGCTGTCCAGCGTTTGGCGGCTCTTTTAACTTAATTGAAAAACGGGGTGCCACTTGCTGGGAGATGTTTGTTTCCCTGCTGTAACATATCCAGAGTTTGTAAGTTTTGGTGAAAACGAAGGTGGGCCGACAGACCCACCTCTCGCCACTTATAAAACCTCCTCCTGCTCGGGGAGATAGTACTGTTGCCCCACACGCACCAGACGGCCGTCCTCTACCATGTGCCGCAGAATCAGGGCGCATTGGCGGTTCCCGATGTGCAGCAGGGCCGCCAGGTCCTGACGGTAGGCACTGCCGCATCGCTCCAGAAATACTCGGATTACATCGTATTGCCGGTCCGGCGGCACCACCTGGCCGGCAGGGTAGTACTTCCGCCCCACACGCACCAGACGGCCTTGGACTGTTAGCTGCCGCAGCCGCTCATAGGCCGCCGCCTCAGAGAGGTTCAACAGGCTCATAGCGTCCCGCCGGGTGATGGCGTCCTGGCTTTCGGCCAGTTCCAGCAGACGGGCATTGTCGACTTCCCGGCGTTCCTGGCGGCACAGATCCCCCAGGCCCACGTGCTCAATGCCGCCTCGAATCAGGGCCGTCCGGACCAGCTTGGAAAGGCGCGGCTGGTCTACCGGGCGCCGGGAGTTGGGAGAAAGCAACACATGGGGATCGTCGTCGAGACAACGTCGGTTCCATGTCTCTCGCAGCAGCCGCCGCAGGGTTACGCCCAGAGACAGGTCCCGATCCGGCAGATGGATGACACCCTGGTCCAGGTCCACCTGGGACCATGTAAGAGCTAAGATCTCCCGGGCTTGCATCCCCAGTTTCCAGCCCAGCCACAGGGCCAGTCCCACCAGGGAGCTCCCCTGGGACTGGAGAACCTTCCACAGGAGAAAGGCATAGGCCTCCGGCGGATCCTCTGCAGGAGCGGGCTGTGTCCGGGGCAGATAATCGGAAAAGGTGGCATAGAGGGTATGTACAGCGATGCCGCTGATCCGGGCCACGTATGGCCAATCGTGCGCCTCCAGCTGGCGGATGATGAAATCGTGGCGAAGATCCATCAGGCTGATGCTGGCGATGCCCGCCCGGTCCAGAGCCTGCCGAGCCAGCCGGGAGATGGACTCTCGCGGCATCTGTTGCCGACGGCGGTCCGATACCACTACATACGGGGTGACACCATCCAGGAAGGCGTATCGATCCAGCAGGCAGGACGCAGTTTCCTCCTCCAGCGGGACAGTCCGATCCGGCAGGTGAATCCCGCCCTCATCCGGGGCGATATCCGCCCAGGTTAAGCGTTGCATCTCCTCTCTGGTCAGCCCTTGCTTCCAGGCCAAGCGGAGGATGATGCCTGCCGCCGTGTGCCGCTCGTCTGCCAGAAGGCGAACCATGGCCGGTTCGTCCGGTCGATTGAAAGTTATCTTTCCCATATGCGTCTCCTCACGGCCGGGCTCAGAAAGTGTTATCATCGTGATACATACGAACGCGTCCTTTTTTCTCTGGCGCTCCCCGACAGGAGCGCCACCCGGTCAGATGCGACGGGTCCCCGCCGCAGACGCGCCTGCTGTTTCCGGCTTTTCCAGCGCTTCTCTATGCGCTGTTTGCCGCCATTTTGTGTGTTATGTATTGGCTGCGGACCTTCACTGGACTGTTGTCGAGCCATCCTCATGCATAGGTCCATCAGGCCCTGAAGCACAGCGCTGTATCGGTGTTTTCTCGAGGCTTCCCCACATAGCGCCTGCCGGTCGGGACCTCGGACATTCCCCCGTATGCCGCTGGTCTTGAATCGCTCTCAACAGGTGGTTCATTCCATTTCGTCACAGAATCAACATTCCATCCCGTGCCCAACTGACTCAGATCGAGAAACCCGGTGGAAAAAGCGCAAAAAAAGAGCCCGTGCGGGGAGCACGGGCATGAAAAATGGCACAAGGATTCAAGCCGGATAAAATTTGACGTTTTTCCGGCTCTGTTCTGCTGCCCAAAGGGGCGAATCCCTCTTGCAGGCAGGTGTCCTTTGTGGTAAAATTTATTTATAAATATGTAGAACAGGTTATTTTTTTGCGATCATCTTGTCGGAATGTTGATTCTGAGATTATGACACAAGCCCCAGCCGGTCCAGTGCTCTCTGGTGCTCCGAGCCGGAGGTCACCAGGTAGATGCGGGTAGTCTCAATGCTGCTGTGCCCCAGCAGGTCCGCCAACTTGACGATGTCCCGACAGACCCGGTAAAAGACTGTGGCGAACAGGTGTCGCAGGTTATGGGGAAACACCTTGCTTGGCTCCACACAAGCGTGCTTGCACAGCCCTTTCAGTTCTGCCCAGATCTGACGGCGGCTCAGCTCTCTTCCGCTTCTGGTGCGAAAGATCGCGCCAGAGGCGATCTTTTGTTTCTGCGCGTATTTCAATAGCTTGCGGCGGAGCTTTCCCGGCAACAGGATGCTGCGGATCTTGCCCTTGAGGGATATCTCCGCCTTGCCCTGACGAATGGCTTCCACTGTGACATATTTTACTTCGCTGACCCGGATACCCGTGGCTCCGATGGTCTCCACCAGCAGCCCCAGTCGGTCCCGCCCAAGCTGATAGGCCGTGTTCAAAAGCCGCTGGTAATCGTCTTTAGTCAGTTCCCGGTCAGCGTCCCGGAATAGCCGACGCTGAACCTTCAGGAATTTTACCCGGCAGTCGTTGAGGCCAAGGAATTCCAGCAGACTGTTTAAAGCGGAGAGCATGGCGTTGATAGAGGTGGGCGCGTAGTGTTGCTCTACCAGGTGGTTTTTCCACTCCGCGGTCAGCTCCTTGCTGATCTTCTGCCCGTTTGCCCAAGCAGCGAACGCCCGAATGTCCCGGAGATACTTTTCCAGGGTGGCTTCGCTCTTCTCCTCCAGCTTGAGGTGCTGGGCATATCCCTGAATTTGATACCCTGTGAGTCCTTGTTCTGACATAACAATGAATCCCCCTCGACTTTGCATATCGATATTGTACAGGAAAGGCGGAAACAACGAAGCCCACAGCGGCTATTACCGCTGTGGGCTTCATTCCTATTGCGCCGTAAAGATAGGATTGCCACCGGTGCCTGGGAGATATGCGAGTTTTCAGCTTTTCTTTTCATAATTATCTGGTGCTCCATTGTGTCAGCGCGACTTTGCCTGCGGGAAACGGCGGGGTTCCGCCACGCACTCACTGATCCAGCACCGTCCCGCAGCGCCGACAGATTAGGTATTTCAGCCGGTTTCCCAGTAGCCTATGACATCGGAAAGTGACCCATGTTGCCTCCCCCTCCGGTGTTCTGTGATCCACAGTACTGGCATCTCGCAACAGGTACTTGCGTCAACCTTATCTCTCCGCTCTTTTTTCCATTAAAACACAATACTGAAAGATGTTTCAAAAGTCGAGGGGAATATTGGATAAGCTCTTGGAGCGGCGTGTAGAAGAAGGTTCGCTCAAACTGTTAATTTTCAATATGATGTTTGATACTCTATTTGATGTCCCATGCCTTGATACTGCTTGTAGCTCCCGTTATAATGGAAGCCAACGAAGGATCGGGGGTAAGCGGGTTGTTGGAAGAAAAGGATTTGCTGGCGATTGCCCAGCTGATGGATTTTAAGCTGGCCCAGCAGAAGCAGGAAATGATTTTGGAGATGGCTCAGCAAAAGAAAGAAATCATCAGTGAGACCATGGTACTGATGGAGTCTTATTTTGGCCCGAAGTTCAATGCCCTCTCTGAACGGTTTGGCAGCCTTGAAGAAAAACTGATCCCCCACGAAGCCATGGAGATAGTGGAGGATCGCGTTGACGACTTGGAGGATCATGTGGACGGCCTGGAAAAAACAGTTGGTTTCCATACCCAGCAAATCGACGAACTGAAGAAGGCTCAGTAATAGTCTCTGCTCAAAAGCCCGTTCCTATCTTTGACATAGCATATCAAAATTTGACCGCCCCGCTGTTTGGATGGGGGCAACAGTATCAAAAAAGCATCAGAATGGCGGAAGGTGAATCGGTGTAAATCGGCAAGTGTTTGGACACTAAGGAAGCTTTATGTAGAGTGTAAACTTCCACAGCCACTCCAAAACCGCGTGCCGAGGGTTCGAATCCTTCTGCCCCTGCCATTGATTCTTCCAAAAACCCTGAGAAATCAGGGTTTTTTGTTATTTTTTCGAGGGAATGATTTTCGAAAGACCGCGGGTGATGCTCAAATGATGCCCTGAATGTGGTATCTGGCGTCATCCGTTTTTACTGTTTCCGTCTGCTGCAGCATCATTTTAGCATCAAAGTTTTGCGCCCCCGACCGGCTGGTTTTCGGTCAGGGGCGCGTTTTTTTGGAGGTTTTTTCAGAGATCGAATCCTGCCGTGATCCCTGCCAGGCGGGAGGTATCCTTTTTCACGTAGTAGAGTTCTGTGATTTCCGAGGTGGAGTGGCCGAGGAGGTCGGCCACCTGTCGGGGAGAGAGGGAGCGGATGGTTCCATCCGGCTGTTTGACTCCGTTGACCAGATTGGTGGCGAAGGTGTGTCGGAGGGTATGGAGCCCCCGCTGTTCCAGGCCAGCCGCTTCCAGGATGCGGTAGTATCGCTTTCGAAAGTTTACCGGCCGGGTATAACCTCCGTGTTCATCAGAGATGAGAGGGGTGTCCTCTCCGAAGTATCGCTCCGCTCTCAGATCCAAGATGGCCTTTACCGCAGCCTGGTTGAGGGGCACATCCCGCTTGCTGGAGGTGGATAACTCGCTTTTCAAGATCGATGTTACTGTTCAGTAACCCGAGAACTTCCCCTCTGCGGAGTCCGGTGTTCAGCATCAGCGTATAGGCAGCCGCCTGTTGATAGATGCGCGCCTCGTTTCCCCGGGTTCGGAATGCTTCGGCTTTGAACTTTGCGATCTCCTCTGGGGTGAAGATGGTCACAGTTTCGAAGGTTGGCAGTTCCTCTTTGCCCTGACCGGCCATAAAGTTTGACTTCTTGACCATGGGAGCCGCAGCCATCGGGTTCTTCGGGATGTACTCCTGCTGGGTCAGATAGCGGAAGTAGTCGGTGAGGATGTTATAGACCTTCTTGACCGTGGTGTAGGCGTAGCCCTCATTCATCCAGTGATTCAGCAGGGCTTTGATATCTGCCGAGGTGATGTCGCCAATCACCTTGTTGCCGAGGATCGGGTAGATCTGATGCTTGGCAGTGCACTCCAGCCGGTCGTAGGTACCACGGTCCACAGAGGGGAATTTGAATACCCGGAGCCACCGCCCCATGCTCTCCTCCAGCCTTGCCCTGGACTCATCTGAGGCTGTTAGCTGGCGGTCGAAGTCAGCGAGGTATTCGGTGATCTTCTCCTTGACCTCCTGCTTCATGGTGCCGCAAAAGGACTTTCGCTTTTTCGCTCCCTGCTCGTCCGAGTACCAGACCACGCCGTTCCAGCGGCCGTCTGATCATTTGAAGATATTTCCGCTTGCCAATAATTTTCACTGCATATTACGGCCGCCCTTTCTCAGCGACATACAATACCACAGAAAAAAGAAATAGCCAGAGGAAAGGCAGACTATTATCATAAAGTTCAGAAAGAGCTGCCGCCGGCAGCTCTTTCTTTGTTTTAGCATATCAGGTCTTGATATGGGGATAACTTTCTATTGTTTTATTGCGGCGCAATTTTTGAGAGGGACACTTGAAAGTGGAGTCCAAGTGACCCCGGCGTTTCTTCGCTCCCCGAAACCCTCAAAAAGGGAATCTGGGCTGGTTGCCGCAGTTCTCTCCACAAGCGTCCAAGCTGGCCCAAATTCGCCGGGCAGGGTGTGTACGGCCACCCCGCCCCTATTCGCCCGACACAGCGGCCCACAGGGGCAGAATTACAGGGGACTTCATGACAGAGAAAAATAACTCTTCTTTGTTACAGCATCGCAAAACCCAGCAGGCCGTAGAGTCCATGACCGGCCAGCGCCCGGTTTCTTTCCCTGCCCTTCGGCCTCTGGCCGCAAAGTGGGTCCGGGCTTCCGCCCGGAACTGCGTCCGGCGTATAGCCGGACGCGATGCTTGCCCCACATGAGGGTGGGTAAAAACAGCTTCCCTGGTCATGCGGGTAACAGCGTCACAGGTGCGCTCCGCACTGCGGGCAACACTTTGGGGTTATCCCGCGCCCTTTTCATCCCTTGGAAAATCCCCAAAACGGGCCGAATTCGTCCGAAGCCGCTGAGTGGGGCAGGGACTCCGCCCCCCGCAAACGGGACACACAGCAACTCACAGGCGGTCACGTTGGGGGCTCTCGCTTCCGCAGGAGGTTGGCCACCCGCTGGCGTTCCGCTGCCAGCTCCAGCTCCGCCAGCTGGCGGTCATAGTGCTCGTCAATTGCCTCTCCGATAGCTCGGAGGGAAAACAGCAGATTTCCATTGCGCTTTTTCTCCTATCTTGGTGATTATCTCAGTGGGCTCCAAGACGATAAGGCTCTGCTCCTCCAACTGGCAGATGTACTTGCGCGCCGTGTTCCCGCTCATACCACCGCTTTCCTAATTGTCTTGATGCTGGGGGTAGGTCCGGCGATCTCACTATAGTCTAGTCCCAGCTGGAATAACTCGTTGGGAAGAAAGAAACCGTCTCGATAGCTGCTGCGCTTCAACTGCCGCCTCCTGTGTGATCGCTCACCCACCGGATGAACTGCTCCTTGGGCACCACCATGTGGCCGCCGACACAGCACTGGGAAGCCCAGTTCGTGCATCCGTTCGTAACCACTGGACGGTGACACGCCCAGCACCCTTGCCGTCATCTCCGCGTTGAGGAACAGCGGCAGGTCATCATAGCTTTTGTAATGGGACTCTTTCATGCGCACCTCCTGTCGGCAGATCCCAATCCAATGTTTGTGCTTTCAGTCTAACAGTTGACCCGGCAGCCTTTTTGCTGGGTCTTGATTTTTTCAATCAGCATCCTCCTTCGAAGCATCGAGGACATCATTTGGATGAACCAGACGCAGGAACTCATCCACGGAGTTGACCACGCCGATGCACTTCAGCTACTGGTAGTGGATCGGGTCACAGAGCGTTCGGAAGTTGACTTCTGCGCACTCCACAAGCTTGCCCATGGCAACCATCTGCTGCTCCGTACTGAGAGCGGTCGGCTTGTCCGGCGTCTCATTATCTAGGCCTTTCCGTATCCCCTGGAGGGGGTAGTTCAGGATTCCTCTCTCCGCGTCAGCGGTCAGGAAGTGCAGCAACTGCTTTTGACGCCGTCCCAACAAATTCATCATCGCCACTCCTACGTGTACTGTGATTCGGGCGTTCTTTGTTACGACTAAGGTCAGGTTTCCGAATGACGGAAAATACCCTCTACTGATAAGGACACTCAGAGGCGGTTTGTAAACAAGAAATCGAAAAAAATTTGAAGGACTCTGTCATTTGTCAGAGTCCTTCAGCTGTTCATGGAGCTTTTTCGGCCGCTTTCGATACACCGTAGATCATCCTAATTTCTTCCATGGTCAGGCTTCTGCCATAATAGTTATTTTTCAAAACCTGACTCTGTTATGTGAGCCTTTATCAGGGCAGGATATTGTTTTCATCTAAATTATTTGGATTG
>ENA-UEYL01000861-UEYL01000861.1-human-gut-metagenome-genome-assembly--contig:-NODE-861-length-28454-cov-14.706840_pt1 | contig 28454 bp, 30 predicted proteins | sample MGYA00242941_ERZ507946 | MGnify/ENA primary metagenome ERZ507946 (study PRJEB26167, sample SAMN06115482) | human gut metagenome | host: Homo sapiens | place: China:Guizhou | collected 2015-03-11...
GCTCCCATGAAAAAGTGGTTCCTGGCACAGGAGGAGCCGCCCCGTCATCGTGTGACCACCTGCCAGAAGTGCATCCGCACCCCGGATATCGAGCGCGTGGGCATCACTGCCCGCCACGGCACCTTCTTTGAGATGCTGGGTAACTTCTCCTTCCAGGATTACTTCAAGGACGAGGTCATCCCCTGGGCTTGGGAGTTCCTGACCAGTGACGAGTGGATGGCCATCCCCAAGGATCGCCTGCACATCTCTGTGTACGAGGAGGACGACGAGGCCTACGATATCTGGACCAAGAAGGTCGGCATTGCCCCGGACCACATGGTGCGTCTGGGCAAGGAGGACAACTTCTGGGAGCACGGCTCCGGCCCGTGCGGCCCCTGCTCCGAGATCTACTTTGACCGCGGCCCCGAGTACGGCTGTGGCAAGCCGACCTGCGGCGTGGGCTGCGACTGTGACCGCTATATGGAGATCTGGAACCTTGTGTTCAGCCAGTTCGACGCCGACGGCAAGGGCCACTACGAGCGTCTGGCACGCCCCAACATTGATACCGGCATGGGCTTGGAGCGTCTGGCCTGCGTGATGCAGAACGTGGGCAACCTGTTCGAGGTGGATACTGTGCAGAGCGTGCTGCACCATGTGGAGCACATTGCAGGCAAGACCTACAAGCAGGACCCCAAGAACGATATCTCCATCCGCGTCATCACCGACCATATCCGCAGCTGCACCTTTATGGTGTCTGACGGCATCCTGCCCTCCAATGAGGGCCGCGGCTATGTGCTGCGCCGTCTGCTGCGCCGCGCTGCCCGCCATGGCCGGATGCTGGGCATCGACCACCCCTTCCTCGTGGATCTGGTGGAGACTGTCATCCAGTCCAGCGAGTCCGCCTACCCCGAGCTGCGCGAGCATGACGCCTATATCAAGAAGGTCATCGGCACCGAGGAAGCAAACTTTGCCCGCACCATCGATGCCGGCATGAACATTCTGAACAACATGATCGACCGTCTGGAGAAGGCACACGAGAAGCTGCTGAGCGGCTTGGACGTGTTCAAGCTGAACGATACCTTCGGCTTCCCGCTGGATCTGACCAAGGAAATCGCCGCCGAGCAGGGTCTGGAGATCGACGAGAACGGCTTCCACGCAGAGATGAAGAAGCAGAAGGAGCGCGCCCGCGCCGAGCGTCTGAAGAAGAACATCTCCGGCTGGAGCGAGGATCTGTTCGGCGCACTGGAAGCCGAGCCCACCGTCTTTACCGGTTACGACACCCTGACCGACAAGGGTACTGTTGTGGCGCTGAGCGATGAAGAGACCCTGACCGATGCCATTGCCACCGATGAGGAGGCAAAGGACGGGGTGCTTGTGGTGCTGGATAAGACCCCCTTCTACGCTGAGATGGGCGGTCAGGCTGCCGACCACGGCGTGCTGAACGGTGCCGAGTGCAGCCTGCGCGTGCTGGACGTGAAAAAGACCCCCAAGGGCTACTACGTCCACACCTGCGTGCTGGAGAGCGGCATTGTGAAGGTTGGCGATGTGCTGACCGCACAGGTGGACAAGGACTACCGCATGGCCATTGCCCGCAACCACACCGCTACCCACCTGCTGCAGGCTGCCCTGCGTGAGGTGCTGGGCGACCATGTGCATCAGGCTGGTTCCTATCAGGATGCCTCCATCACCCACTTCGACTTTACCCACTTCAGCGCCGTGACCCCCGAGGAGCTGGCACGGGTGCAGAAGATCGTCAATGATAAGATCTTTGACTCCATGAACGTCACCGTGCAGGAGATGCCGGTGGAGGAAGCCAAGAAGCTGGGCGCAATGGCTCTGTTTGGCGAAAAGTACGGCAAGGTGGTCCGCGTGGTGGATATCGAGGGCTGGTCTACCGAGTTCTGCGGCGGTACCCATGTCAAGAACACCGCCCAGATCGGCGGCTTCAAGATCGTCAGCGAGTCCTCTGTGGCTGCCGGCATCCGCCGCATCGAGGCTGTCACCGGCCGCAACCTGCTGATCCGTGCAAACCTGCAGGAGGCTATGCTGCATGATGTGGCTAACACCCTCAAGGCCAACAACGTGGCTGCTCTGCCCGCCCGCGCCGAGGCTGTGATGGCTGAGAACAAGGCCATGAGCCGCGAGCTGGAGGAGATGAAGGCGAAGATCGCCGCCTCCAAGGTGGACAGCCTGTTCGACAATGCCGAGGAAGCAGACGGCGTGAAGATCGCTTCTGCATACTTTACCGGTACCACCGGCGACACCCTGCGCGGCATGTGCGACAGCATCCGCGACAAGGCCGTGAACCCCGTGGTGGCTGTTCTGGTGGGCAAGGCTGAGGATAAGATCACCATGGCTGTCACCGTGAATAAGCTGGCACAGGAAAAGGGCCTCAAGGCCGGTGTGCTGGTCAAGGAGCTGTCCGCTATCGCCGGCGGCAAGGGCGGCGGCAAGCCGGACTTTGCAATGGCCGGTCTGAAGGACGAAACCAAGATCGATGAGGCACTGGCTGCTGTGAGCGCCATCGTCAAGAAGGCTCTGGGCTAAAAAGGATCTATGTCCCGTGCCCCGGTGCTGGTACAGCGCCGGGGCGGCGGGCTTTTGTAGAAGCAGGAAGGAGTGTTCCCCCATGGAAGATTGTCTGTTTTGCATGATCGCAGAGGGCAAGATCCCCTCTAAAAAGCTGTACGAGGATGACCAGGTAGTGGCATTCTACGACATCAACCCGCAGGCAAAGGTGCATTTCCTTGTGGTTCCCCGCAAGCACATCTCCTCTGCCGCTGTGCTGACCGAGGAGGATGGTGCTCTGCTGGGTCACATCTTTACCGTCATCGCAAAGCTGGCCAAGGAGCAGGGGCTGGAGAACGGCTACCGCATCATCTCCAACGTGGGCGAGGACGCAGGCCAAACCGTGAAGCATCTGCATTTCCATGTTCTGGGCGGCGAAAAACTGCCTGTCTGATTCCAATACGAAAGGGAGAATTTGATTATGGCTGAAACTTATACCCTGCACGTTGCAGGTCTGACCCGTGAGCTGACCATCTGCAAGGTGAACGACCACATGGACATTGCTGCGTTCATTATGCTGGGTGATGTCGAGCTGACCGTGGCCGCTGCTGCGGAGCTGCTGAAGAAGTGCCCTGATTTTGATATCCTGCTCACCGCCGAGGCCAAGGGCATTCCGCTGGCGCACGAGATGAGCCGTCAGAGCGGCAAGCCCTACATCTGCGCCCGCAAGGGTGTCAAGCTGTATATGCCGGACCCCGTGGTGGTGGAGGACCAGTCCATTACCACTGCCGGTAAGCAGAAGCTGGTCATCGACCGCAAGGAACTGGAAAAGATGAACGGCAAGCGTGTGCTGGTGGTGGACGATGTCATCTCCACCGGCGGCTCTCTGAAGGCACTGGACGCGCTGGCAGAAAAGACCCAGTGCACCATCGTGGGCCAGGCCGCTGTTCTGGCCGAGGGCGATGCTTCCGAGCGCAAGGATATCATCTTCCTTGAGCCGCTGCCCCTGTTCTTCCACTAAGCTGGGATGCGCCGCCCACTCTGCGCGTTCTGCGCCGGAATGATGGGCCTTAGTTTCCTGTGGACTTTTTTGCCGCAAACGGAGCTTTTTATGCCGTTTGCGGCATTTTTTGTTGCCTTTTTGCTGCTGCTCTGCATCCCGGATGGCAGCCGTAAGCTGGCGGTCTGCCTGCTGCTGGGCGCACTGGCGGGGCTTTGCACGGTGCATACTACCAGCGCCCGGCTGGAGCGTGCCCGGGCAAATTACGCCGGGCGTACCGTGCTGCTGACTGCCGAGGTGGAACGCGCGGACAGCAACTATTTTTCGGACACAGTGGACGCGACCCTGTGGGTGGAAAACGTGAATGGCAGCCCGGCGGGCTTCCGCATAGCTTGTGCAGAGCTGTCCGCCTGCGCGGCAGGGCAGTGGGTGCAGGGCTGGTTCACGCTGCAACAACCGGATATGGAAGAGCGGACGGCACAGTACGCAGACGGCATCGCTTTGCAGGCAGAGCCTGTACCGGAAAAGCCGCAGCTTACCGTGCTGGGCGAGAGCGGCAGCTTCCGTGCCCGCACCCACCGCTTGCAGCAAAAGCTGAGCGAGAGCCTGCGCCGGGTGATGCACCGGGACACCGGCGGCGTGCTGGCCGCCATGACGGTGGGCGACCGCAGCGGGCTTTCGGCACAGCTGCGCAGCGCCTACCAGGGTGCGGGGCTTTCCCATGTGCTGGTGGTCAGCGGCATGCACGTTTCCATCCTGTGCGGGGATATCCTCAGCGTGCTGCTGCCCTATCGCTGGGAGCAGAGCTGCCGCAGCCGCAGACGGCGCACAGTCTGGAAAAGCCTGCTGGCGCTGGTGCTGATGGGCGTGACCGGCTTTACGCCCTCGGTGCGCCGCGCTGCCGTGGCGGTGTGGGTCAGTGCCTTGGGTGTGTGGGTGTGGGGGCCGGCAGATGTCCTCACCTCGCTGGCGGCGGCAGGCATCCTGATGACCGCCGCCAACAGCTACGCAGTGTGGGATATCGGCTTTGAGCTTTCCTTTGCGGCAGTGGTGGGCACGGTGGCAGGCAACGCCTGCATCCGCCGGATGCGGGACGCCCACGACAGGCGATTTTGGATCAAAGCCGGGGAGAACCTGCAAAAGCCAGTCAGACGCCCGTGGTTTAACAGGCTGCCGGAGCGGCTTCAGGGTCTTGCAGAGAGCGCCTGCATTGCCGCCTGTGCCTCGGCGGCTACCTTCCCGGTGCTGGTGCTGCGGGGCTTGAGCGTCAGCGCGTGGGCGGTGGTCTCCAGCATCGCGGTGCTGTGGATGGTGCAGCCGCTGCTTCTGCTGGGGCTGGCAGTAGCCTTTGTGGGTCTGGTGCCGTGGCTGGCACCGGTACACGGGGTGCTCTCCCGGGCGGCAGACCTGCTCACCGGCCTATTGAACGGCTGGGCGGTCTGGCTCAGCACAAAGCCCGGCGGCAGCATCTATTTTGATACCGCCTACGCGGCGCTGGTCTGTCTGCTGCTGTGCGGGCTTGGGGTGCTTGCCTTCCGCTGGCGGGTGCGTCTGCGGGTGGCAGTGCCAGGTATCCTGCTGGTGGCAGCGGTGGGCATCGGGCTGGGCAACGCCCTCAGCCGGGACGTGGTGCACATCGACCTTGTGGGCAGCGCACAGGCACCTGCGGTAGTGGTTGCCCAGAACGACCGGGCAGTGGTGCTGTTCCGGGGCGGCAGAGCCGCCCAGCGTGCAGTGGAAAACCAGCTGGCGCGGCGGGGCGTGCGCACCGTGGAGCTGGTGGTAGATCTGCGCATGAACGCAAAAACCGCCTGTACCCTGCCCGCGCAGCAGGGCATCCGGGCAGAGCGTCTGCCGGTGAACATGGCACGCAAGCTGCGCTGCACCCCGGCAGCGGTGGAACTGCTGCGCACCCGGGAAGGATGCCTTGTGCGGCTGAGCATCGGCAACCGGCAGTTTGTGACCTTAAGCGGCAAGGCAGAACTGGCGCAACCGCTGCAAACGGAGTGGCTGATTGCCACGGCCAAAAAGCCGGAGGCGGTGCAGTACCAAAAACTGCTGGCGCTGCGCAGTTACAGCTGGATGCCGCCGGAGGAGCAGTACACGTCCTCCCTCAGCCTGCGCCGCACCGGCGGCGAAAAACTGGGGTAGCGCTTTGCAATCCGAGCCGAGTGTGGTACAATACAAGGAGCATTTTATAACAGGAAAGGGGCATTTGCATGGCCACGGAAGCAAAACTCCGGCAGCTGGCCGACAAGGGCTGCCCGGTCTACTATTTTTATTCCAGCGAGCGGTATCTGGTGCGGCAGGCAGTGGCGGCGGCGGTGCGGGTGCTGTCGGCAGACAGCGACGAGGACGCCACCATCCTGGACGGTGCCGCCCCGGAGCTGGAACAGCTTATCATGGCGGCGGGCACCATCTCGTTTTTTGGCACCCGGCGTGTGGTGGTGCTGCCGGAAATAGACCCCGCTGCCTACGGCAGCAAGGACTTGGACGAGCTGTGCAGTACCCTTTCCAGCTTGGAAAACGCCGTGGCGGTGCTGGGCAGTGTGTTCCCGCTGGAGCGCGGCAAGCTCAAGCTGGGCAAGCAGGCGCAAAAGCTGCAAGCTCAGTGCAAGGCCATTGGCTACACGGAAGAACTGGCAAAGCCCCGCCCCTTTGAACTGAAAAATTTGATGATGGAGCGCGCAAAGGCGCAGGGTGCATCTCTGCCGGACGGCGCAGCCACCGCATTGCTGGAACGCTGCGGCGAGGACCCCTTTCTGCTGGAAAACGAGGTGGACAAGCTCTGTGCCCTGTCCGGCTACCAGACCGTGAGCGCCTCCATGGTGGCAGAGATGGGCACGGTGAGCCTTGAAGCGGACGTGTTCGAGATGATCCGCATGATCACCGCCAAAAACGCCACCGGAGCCTGCAAAAAGCTGCAAACACTGCTGCGATTGCAGCAGGAGCCCATTGCCATTACGGCGGCGATGATCGGCAGCTATGTGGACCTGTACCGGGTAAAGCTTGGGGCGGCAAAACGGAAGAATTACAGTGCGGTGCACAAAGATTTTGGTTATAAGGGCAGCGACTACCGGCTGAAGCGCTCGGCAGAAACTGCTGCCCACTACACCCTGCCCCAGCTGGAGGCCTGCTTGCAGGTGCTGCTGGAGCTGGACCAAAGCCTGAAAAGCCAGCCTGTGGCGGCGCAGACACTGCTGGAAACAGCACTGTGCCGTCTGGCGCTGGCGGGGAGCGGAAGATGATGCAAAGCGAGATGATCCATACCGACCGGGTGCTGATCGTGGAGGGCAAATACGATGCCGTCCGTCTGGCGCACCTGACCGATGCCATGATCCTGCTGACGGACGGTTTTGGCATCTATAAAGACAAACAGCGCCAGCAGCTGTTCCGGGCGCTGGCGCAGAAAAACGGCTTGATCTTGCTCACGGATTCGGACGCGGCAGGCTTCCGCATCCGCAATTACATCACCAACATGGTGGGCGCACAGAACGTGGTGCAGGCCTATGTGCCCGCCATCCACGGCAAGGAAAAGCGCAAGGCGCAGCCCGGCAAGGAGGGCTTGCTGGGGGTAGAGGGCGTGGACGACGCCCTTGTGCGGCAGGCTCTGCTGGACGCCTTGGGCGCGGAAGCCGGTGCCGCGCCGGTGCGCCCGGCGGGACGGCAGATCACCTACACCGACCTGTACGAGTGGGGGCTTTCCGGCAAGCCCGGCAGCGCAGAGCGCAAGGCCAGACTCTTGAATGCGCTGGGGCTGCCGCCGCGCCTTTCCAAAAAGGAGCTGGTGGAGGCCTTTAACCGGCTATACACTTTTGAACAACTGGACGAGTTGCAGTTGAAAATTTTGCAGGAGTGAAAACCTAGCCGTTTTTGCCCCACGCCTGCCGCAGCAGTTCCAGCGCGTGGGTCTCCAACCGGGAAACGTAGCTGCGGCTGATGCCCAGCAGCCCGGCGGTCTCCAGCTGGGTCAGGGGCGGCTGCCCGGCCAGCCCATACCGCAGCAGCAGGATCTGTCGCTCCCGGGCGGGCAGAGTATCCAGCAGCTGCCGCAGCCGCCGGACATCCTCCTGCCGCTCACAGCTGTCCTCCATGCAAAAGCCGTCCTGTATCACGTCTGCTAAGGTCAGCGCCGAGTCCCCGTCGGTCTCCAAAGCTTCCTGCAAGGAGACGGTCTGCCCGCTCTTGCGCTCCCGCCGGAACTGCATACGGATCTCGTTTTCAATGCAGCGGCTGGCATAGGTGGAAAACCGCGCCTTGCGTGTGGCATCAAAGGTATCTACCGCTTTCATCAGCCCGATGGTGCCGATGGAAACAAGATCCTCCTGATCGCCCGGCAGGGCGTAATATTTTTTTACGATGTGCGCCACCAGCCGCAGATTATGCCGGATCAGCTTTTCCCGGGCGGCGGCATCCCCGGCGCGCAGGGCGCTGAAAGCGGCGGCTTCTTCCCGGGCTGTGAGCGGACGCGGAAAGCAGCCGCTTTCCAGATGGAGCGCCAGAAACAGAAATTTTGTGGCGAAAAATTGTAGCAAGGTCAGCAGCACACGATATCCCTCCCGGTATATAGTTGTTAGATGGTATGAGCCGGGGCGTGGATAGATGCCGGAGGGGGGCGGAAGGGGAGCGCCTGCAAGGCACAGGCGGAAGCTATCGTGAAGTTTGAGCTGATCTATGATTGATACCGAAACCGCCCGGACGAAAAATGTTCGGGCATTTCTCATATATTCTAAAGCTGCGGTAGAAGTGTACACAAGTTTTATGGTATAATTTGAATACGAAAACTGAGTGATAAATCGGGATTTGACGAGGAGCGTGATTGTATGGGGAAAGCGATTTTAGCAATGATCGTAACCGTAATTGTTGGGTATATAAGTGGTGCCATCTTTGCAAATTGGGTCAATGCACCAGAGTGGGGCGTTATTCTTGCTGTTGCTGTGATGGGAGCATTTATCATTTACTTCAATGATAAGAAACAGTAAACAAATTCCAGTTTGGCGAACCGATAAAATCTCTTTAGGGACTAAAGGGCGCACTTCTATACTCTCTATCGAGAGTAGTGCGTCCTGCGGAGCTTCATTCCCGGTCAGCAGAAGAAAACTGCCCGACCGAGAATGCTTCGTCACTTTGTTCCGTCAAGGTGGCTACACTCCCTTGCGACGCTAAAGCGGCTATTCCTTGTAGACTTGCCGCCCGAAAACGATTTTAACAAACTGTTCGCCGCTAGCAAGTTTGAAAAAGGACAGTTATGCACTGAAAAACATATCTGCAACTTGAAGTTGACAAAGTGCATTTCCCGAAAGATAGATAATGACACCTTGCTTTGGTAGAATTATGCTATCAAAACCAAAGGAGGTATCACCTATGAATTTAGGCGGAAAAATTTACAAACTCAGAAAAGAAAAAGGTCTGTCTCAAGAAGCTCTTGCAGAGTTTGTGGGAACAACCCGACAAGCAATCAGCAAGTGGGAGAATAATCAAGGATATCCAGAAACAGAAAAACTGCTGTTGCTTTCAAATGTCTTTGAGGTATCCATTGACTTTCTGCTGAAAGATGAAAAAACGGAAAGTGGCGCAGATGAAAAAGGCTATTATGTAAGCAGAGAAATGGCTGTTGGCTATATCGCCAACGAGAAAAAGACTTGCAAATATTTTGGTGCTGGATTCGCCTTGTTTGCTTTAGCTGGAATACCCTACACCGTGTTTCAGACAACGACTGCATGGAAAGTGCTGGGTATGTCCATTTGCATACTTGCAGGAATTATTGCTCTTGTGGTTTCAATGTTCATTTCAAAAGATGAATACACAATTTTGAAAAAAGAGAGTTTGCTTTTTGATTATGAATTTCTAAAGGTACTAACTGACGAATATCGTTCCATGAAGAAAAAGAACATGGTTGTTGCTATCCCTTGCACAGTTCTGTTCATCATAGGTCTTTTGACACTCGCTATTACCGTTCGAGGAATAATTCCATGGACACACTATCATTCGCTTGTCTTTTTAGGATTGTCAGTCGGATTATTCGGCTTTGTATATTCTGCTGGAACTATGGAGGCGTATGAGATTTTAGTCCATAACGAGAAATATACAAATAGCTTCTGGTTTAAGGTTAAGCGAAAAGCAAAATTAAAAATCGACAAATGGTAACACACAATAACTAAATATCAAAAAACTGACCGTTGACTGGTCGCAATCTGCGAAAAGTTGGCGGTCTTTTTTTATACCCATTTTTCAAAAAAAGCGGTCAAACAGAATGGAAAAACCGAAAACCCTTGAACAGCTTCGGGCTGAAAAGGAACGAGCTGTGACGTAGCGTTTACCCGGACTGGTGCAAAGCACAAGTACAGAATTGCCCAAACAGCAATTCTGGTGCTGTCGAAAGCGCAGTTCTGGAACAGCTTGAGGATTATTTTTATCAGGAGTTGGAGGTGGACCTTCTGCTCCGGCTCTGCCCGGACGATGAGGACACCATCTACCAGATCGTGGACTTGCTTGTGGACACCTGTTTCACCAAACGCAAGCTGCTGCGGGTGGCAGGGGACGACAAGCCCTGCGGAGGTCGTGCGCAGATGTGGTTGCCGGAACATTTCTGGTGGTGGGTCTGGGCGAGGAGGATTTTGCATCCCTCTCCCCGGAGCTGACGCAGAAATACGAAGAGCTCTTTCATCAGCCGGAAACTTTTATGCGTATGGGCCGTCAAATGCTGGTGCTGCCTGTTCCGGACGAAAATGTGCGGACGGAAACGGCAAAAGCAAAGCCCCCGGCGGCGCACGAACGATGAGGAGATATTCCTGCAGAGGGGGTGGTATAAATGCAGGAAGAAATTGAACACAAGACAGTCAACTTTGCCATTTCAACCACAAAGCTGACGGCCCGGACTTTCCTGAAAGGTGCGCAGTTTCTGCTGCGGCAGTACGACAAGAATGCTTCGCAGGGAAAACAGAGCATGAAGCGCCTGATTCGGCAGAACCGGGGTGTGACCAATGTGGAAATCGAGAAAACCGGCATCAAAGGCTTTGCGAAATATGCCAAGCGCTACCATATTGACTATGCGGTTCAAAAGGATATTTCCTGCACGCCGCCCCGCTATATGGTCTATTTCAAGGCACAGGACACGGATGCGTTGAGCGCGACATTTAAAGAATATTCGGCTTCGGTTTTGAACAAAACCAAGCGACCTTCTGTGCTGGCAAAACTGCAGGAACTGGTGCAGGCGGTGGCGGCGATTCCCGATAAAGTTCGCAACAAAGATCAGGAGCTTGGCCTATGAAAAAGAATTTTTCCAAGCTGCTGGCTCTGTATCTGCCCTACCTTCTGCTGGGACTTGCGGCAACGAATTTCGGTGAGGCATGGCGGCTGGCTGAAGGCAAAGAGATGGGAGATAAGATTCTGTCTCTGATGGGCACGATTCCGGTGGCCTTTGCAAATCCGCTGCCGAGCCTTCATCCGCTGGACATTCTGGTGGGTATCTGCTGCGGTGCCGGGCTTCGGCTTGCAGTTTACCTGAAAAGCAAGAATGCAAAGAAATACCGGCATGGTATGGAGTACGGTTCAGCCCGGTGGGGCAATGCCAAGGACATTGAACCGTTTCAGGCTCCGAAGTTCGAGGACAACATCATTCTGACAAAAACTGAACGTCTGATGATGAGCAACCGTCCGCCCGACCCCAAGAATGCGCGGAACAAAAACGTGCTGGTAGTCGGCGGTTCTGGCAGTGGTAAGACGAGATTTTTTATTAAGCCGAACCTGCTGCAGTGTGATTCCAAGGCCTTTCCGGTTTCATTCGTGGTTACGGACCCGAATGGGAAAAACTGAGTACAATAGAATATAGAAGGAACAAAACCTTCTGAAAGACCGAAAGGTCTTTACATAAAAACGGAAAGGGAGGTGAAAAAAGTGCCTGACAAAGAGAAAAAACGCTATACGGCTCTGTATGAGCGGCTTTCCCGTGATGATGAGCTGCAAGGCGAATCCAACTCCATTTTGAACCAGAAAAAGTATCTGGAGGACTACGCCCGACAGATGGGCTTTTCCAACATCCGGCACTTCACAGACGATGGCTATACCGGAACAAATTTCAACCGCCCCGGATTTCAGGCCATGCTGGAAGAAGTGGAAGCCGGAAATATCGCCACCGTCATCGTGAAGGATATGAGCCGCTTTGGACGGAACTATCTTCTGGTCGGCAACTATACCGAGCTGTTATTCCCCAACAAGGGTGTCCGGTTTATTGCCGTCAACAACGGCGTAGACAGCGCAAACCCCACATCCAGCGACTTTACTCCGTTTTTGAACATCATGAACGAGTGGTACGCCAAGGACACCAGCAATAAGATCAAGACCGTGTTCCGCAACCGGATGAAGGAAGGAAGGAAACCGTGTCAGCGGTTCCATCCCCTACGGCTACTACCGCAAACCGGACGATAAGCAGACCTTATATGTAGACGAAGAAGCCGCCGCCGTTGTCCGCAAGATCTTCGATATGGCTGCACATGGAGCAGGGCTGACGGAGATCTCCGATACCCTGACCCGTGACAAGGTGCTGATTCCGTCTGCATACAGCCAGAAGTATCAGCCGCAGAACAACCGCAACACGTCCTATCACGACCCCTATTGCTGGAACAATACGACCGTAAGCTATATTCTTGACCGTCAGGAATATCTGGGGCACACGATCCTTGGCAAGACGATCAGCGAGAATTTCAAAATCAAGAAACGCCGTAAGGCATCCGAGGACGAGCTGATCATTTTCCGAAATACCCATGAACCCATCATCACGCAGGAGGTCTGGGATGCGGCACAAAAGCTGCGGAAGCGTTCCCCGCGAAAACTCCAGAATGGCACCTACTCGCATCGACTGTCCGGGCTGATCTTCTGTGCAGACTGTGGACACCGGATGTCGTACAAAAGCCCGGATTCCGTTCGCCGCCCGGACAACAGGCACTTCGATTCCGATTCAGGCTTTCAATGTGTCCGGTATCGAAACCGATACGATGGTTGCACATCCCATTCCATTAAAGTGTCTGTTCTGGAAGAAGCCATCCTGAAAAGCATTCAGGCTGTGTCGGATTATGTTCTGGAAGATGAGAATGCGTTTATTGAAGAATTGCAGGCGCAATGGCAGAACCAGAAGCAGGGATTATCCGCTGAGAACAAAAAAGACCTTGCCAATGCCAAAAAGCGGATGGATGAGCTGGACAACCTGATCCGTGGTCTGTACGAAAGCAATCTGTCCGGCAAGCTGCCTGACCGTCAGTTTCAGCGCCTGATGGCGCAGTATGACGAGGAACAGGAGCAATGCGAAAACCGCATCAAGGAGTTAGAAGCAAAAGCCGGAGATTCTATGACATCCAAGGTTGACCCGAAACGTTTTGTTGCGCTGGTTCGTAAATATCAGGATTGCGAAGTCCTGACCGATGATATGCTGTATGCGTTTATCGAGAAGGTGGAAGTCCATGCGCCGACCGGAGGCCGGACACGATACCGGCAGCAGCGCATCGACATCTATTTCAACTTCATCGGGGAGTATCATCCCCCTGCCGAAGAAATCAGCGAGGAAGAGCGTGTTCGGAAAATCGACGAGCAGGCAGAAGCGAAGAAAAACGAAAAGCGGCAGAAGTCAGTGCAACGGTATCGGGAACGGCAGAACGAGCTGAAAGCTGCTGCACAAGCCGGAGACCCGGAGGCCATTGCAAAGCTGGAATCTGAGCGGGAACGAAAAAGACTGCAGGGTGCAAAGCGGCGGGCAGAACTGAAAGCGATACGAGAAGCCGACCCTGAGTATCTCCGCACGATGGAGGAAAAAGAGCGCATCCGGCTGGAAAAGATGCAGGAAGCCGAACGCCGGAAGGCAGAAAAACAGAAGAATAAGGCAAAGCGCACCCGCAAGGAATTGAAAGCCCTTGCAGAAGCCGGTGACCCGGAAGCAATCGCCGAACGAGATGCAATGCTAGCGAAGGACGCCGAAGCCCGCAAGCGCAAGAAAAAGCGTTATGCAGAGCGCATGGCAAATGACCCGGAGTATGCCGAAAAAATCCGCCAACGGCAGCGGGCGTATAACAAAGCCCACGCAGACAAGCGGAAAGCGGACTATGCCGACCTTATCAAACGTGCGGAAACCGACCCGGAAGCCGCCAGAAAATTGGCAGAGATACGGGCTTACCAAAGCCGGAAAACGGTAGAGTGCTATCAGAATCTTGTGGAGAGAGCCAAGACAGACCCTGCCGCCGCAGAAAAGCTGGCGCAAAAGCGTCAGAAACAGAATGAGAGTGCAAAAGCAGCCTACAACCATCTGAAGGAACAGGCAAAGACCGATCCGGAGGCTGCAAAAAAGCTGGAAGAACGGAGGTCGAAGCAACGGAAAGCAACCAATAAGTATCTCGAAAAACGAAAAAACAACGTACAGGAGGACAATGCAGCATGACTACCATGAAAAAATCCATCCATGACAATGCCAACGGTCTGGACTACACTCTTGTCAATGACCACTATCTGCCGAATCTGACCGCAGCAGCCCCGGCAGAGCACCCCACCGGGCGGTGGGGCCGCTTACATAAAAGATATCTGGAAGAACACCATCCTGTCCGGTACAACCAGCTTGTCCTGTCTGGTAAACTAGGCAGCTATCTTGCCACTATGGACAAACAGGCAAACGAACAGCTTGCTCGCATCATCCGGCAGATGCAGGAAGCCGAGGGCGTGACCGAAGCCCTGAAAGCTGCCGATCAACTGGAATGGGTGCGCCGGATGAACAGCATCCGCAACCGTGCTGAGGAAATCATCAAGTCTGAGCTGATTTTTGTATAAGGAGGTGCCCACGATGGCTGTGCTGAAACCGATGCTGAAACTTGCCCTTCTCCCTCTGCTTCTGCTGCTGATTCTGGCGCAGTGGGTGGGCATCTTCCTCACGACCTTCTCCATTGTCCTGACGAATCTGCTGGCGGGACTGTTCTTCTTCGTGGCTCTGGTAAGCTGGGTCATGAAGCTGGCAGACGGCGGCGAAGTCCTGAAAATGCTGATTACCGCATTTGTGGTTTTCGTCCTGCCTTACATAGCGATAGCTGCTATCGCAAAAATCTCCTTTTTCGCTGAGGAACTCCGGGGTTTTCTCCAATCCTGAGTTCAAGACCGCCCTGCGCAATGCACGGCGGTCTTTTCGTTCAGAGAGAAAACCACAAGCTATGCTTGTGGGAGAATAGAGCCGTAGCGTTGAAACGGTAGAAAAAGAACCTCCTTTTGCTATAATTAGAAGCGGGTAACGCCAACCGCATACTAAAGCAAAAGGAGGTTCAATCCATATGCTTGTGTCAATACCGCCAAAACTTGCAGTGGCAGATTTCATGGGATATCTCAAAGGGAAGAGCACGCTCATGATATTCGAGCGACATGCAAACTTAAAATACAAATACGGCAGGAGAGTGTTCTGGGCAAAAGGATATTACGTAAATACAGTAGGCGGTAACGAAGCCAAAATCCGCAAATACATTCAGGAACAAGAGATCAACGATCAGATGTGCGACCAGTTGAGCTTCAAGGAATACGAAGATCCGTTCAAGAATGTAGCTGACTTCGATGACGACGATTCGCCAGAAGTTCCTGCAGATAGTATGAGAAAGTAAAAGCGACGTCAGTGTGCGGTTGACGTCGCTCATTGTGCGCCTTTAGGCGCGGCTGGTATTATGGCCCCTATGGGGCCGTTCTGCAAACCCCGCGTTTTCACGCGGGGTTATGATTACATCGGGTCTGCACAGGGCAGGCCCTTTTTTAATACGGAGGTACAAGCCTATGAAACTGACGTTTGAAGAAAAAAAGCTGCTCTACACCTATGGCTGCGCCGATCTGGAACTGACTCGCAAGCGGCTGTGCGGAGTTGCCGGGCTGACGGTTGACCCCGACCAGAACAAGCTGGTGCTTGACTTCTGCCGGAAGTTGGAAGACGAAACACTGGCAGACTGGTACGACCAGATGTTCTACTTTGTCCGTTCCGAGATGGAGCATTATACCATGATGCAGAAAATGTCACGGGACATCGAGGAGGACGAGGACTGGGGACCGACCATCTTTGACGAATCTGAGGAGGGAGAACTGATTGACGATGTTTAAGCTGGAGACCATGATCTACGCCAGCGATGCAGGATAGTGCGGTTGGGTGACTCAAGAGAAAGAAAAAAGAGACCTCATCTCGTTGAAAATCAAATTTCAAAATCATTAAGGGAGCTATTCAAATGAAACAAAATCAGAATTTCGACCATAATCACTCTCAAAAAGTGCTTTCCTGTCGCTACAACATGGACACCAACCGGGTGGAAGCCCGGTTTGAAGATGGCACTACCCTTGCCATCGACTGCATCGCTATTGAGGATGAATACGGCAACACCCCTGCGCAGCGAGCAGAGCTGGATCGGCTGCTCTACAACAAGCCCTTGGAGTATGCCCAGCTTGTGCTGGGTGGTGAGATTGAGCATTATCTTTCGCTCGGCTGTGACCATGGCAGATTAGAAGATTGGCTTTTAATTATAGCAATCCAATAAATTAGCGTGAATAGCCACAAACGCGAAACCATCCAGAACAGTCATGTGAAGAAATCGTTTTGAAAGCAGCACGAACGGCATCCGGCAGCTTCTCCAACAAACGAACTTTTGCCTTTCTCAGAAAAGCCTTGAGGTTAGACCACATCTTCTCAATAGGATTCAAATCAGGGCTGTACGGTGGCAGATAGAGGTATTGAACGCCAGCCTGCTCCAATAAATCCTTTACTGCCTGTGTATGGTGAGAACGCATATTGTCCATCACAACGACCGAGTCGGGAGAAAGTGTCGGAATAAGAATGTTTCTCAGATAATCAACAAATCTTTCTGAAGTTGTTCCTCCTGAATATGTTGTATAGGCAGTTTCGCCGTTCAGTTGAATCGAAGATAGGACAGTCATATTTTGAGGTTTCCACAGAGGTACAGCATCAACTGCGCGAGAACCACCCTTGGAACGGGCATAAAATCTCGTCATATTGACATTGATTCCACTTTCATCCAGAAAAACAAGCTTTTCAGGGGCGTACCCGGACATATTCTCTTTCCATGCTTTGCGTTTTTCCTTCACATCGGGGACGCTCCTGTTCGCTGGCGTGAAGAGATTTCTTTTTACGACGATATCCAAGTTTGAGCACTGCTTTACGAACTGTTTCATTACAGGCTTTGAGTTGAAGTGTATCTATGATTTCTGCAATCGTGATGTCGGGCTTCTCTTTCAGCAACTGTTCAATGTTGCGGATACCTTCCCGGCTCAAAGCTGATTTACGTCCGCGAGGATAGGTTCTGGTTTCGATGGAACCAGTTTCTTCCAGCTGTCTTTTCAGGCGATATACCGTGCCTCGATTGACAGAGAAGTTTTCAGCGACTTCTCTTGCATTGTGTGTTTTCTCCAATGCCTGAATCAGAAGTTTTCTTGCTTCATTGTGCAACATTTCAATCGCCTCTTTGACTCAATTTTACACCTTTTGTCAAGCTGTAACTTTATTTGATTGGACTGCTATAATATGTTCCTCCCAAAAAGGATTCAATGATTTTTCCATCACAGATATGTATTTGCCTACTTGCGTACGCTGCCACATCTGGAGAGTGCGTTACCATAACAATCGTCATGCCACTGCGATTGAAACTTGAAAACAGTTCCATAATGGCGAGGCTGTTAGCTTTGTCTAAGTTGCCGGTAGGTTCATCGGCCAGTAACACACGCGGCGAACGAGCCAGCGCTCTTGCAATGGCAACGCGCTGTTGTTCACCGCCAGAAAGATTTACTGGTCGCTTGTTGGCTTTTTCGGCCATGCCAACGCGTGCGAGCAGTTCATGTGCAACCGCATCTCTTTCCCGTTTGGACACACCCGCATAACCAAGCGGCATACAGACGTTTTCAAGCGCGCTAATTTCATTAACCAAGTTGAATGCTTGGAATACATAGCCAATTTTCTCGTTACGTAATGCCGCGCCGGCTCTACTTTTCAGTCGTGTAATGTCCTCGCCGTCAAAGAAATAACTGCCGCTTGTCAGTTCATCCATACAGCCTAAAATGTTTAGCAGAGTCGATTTGCCGCAGCCTGAACGACCTGTAATAGCGACAAAATCGTGAGGATAGATTTCAAGGTTTACCGCCTCGATCCCTACAGTTTTCACACCACCCTGCCGATAAATTTTACTTGCATCTTGCAGCTTTAGAATCGGTTTCATTTTTGCTCCTTTTAACGCTATAAAATCTTCGTTGGGTAGCGACTACGCGTGCCGAGGATCGTACATACACAACATATAAGCGTGATTCCAAATGCTATGCCTATTGCAAGTATCGCGCATGTCCAGGAAAAACGCACTGTGAATGTCACAGTGGAAAGCTGCGGTGCAATAAATATTGTTAACAGCAAACTTATTACACCTCCCAAAAGTGAAAAAAGCAACACTTCGCAAAACAGTTCAAAAATAAGCGTACCGTGTGTTGCCCCCAAAGTCAACGCAATAACGAATTCTCGTCTGCGCTGTTCTACATAGATAAGTAAAACTCCAATGATGCCCACCGTTGTAATGACAAGCGAACATTTTGCTACCCATACAAACAGCTCCATCCATTGCGTTATATCGCGGATGGATTTTTTGAGTTCCGCGCGTTGGTCAGACACCGTATAACTGTAGGACGGATGACGGCTTTGTAGCCAATCGGCAATTCTCTGTACATCGTCAATACCCTGTCCGCTTTGTAAAAATACGCTCAAATAGGCCATGGGGGCGTCAGCATTGGCAGTCAACATATTTGGCTGCGAAAACGGCAAAACGATAAGCTGCGCGGTATCCACATTTTCACTTTCCATAGCGCTCAATAGTAAGAAATCAGAATTGTCGGGTAAGGTTGCTGTGTGCAGTAGCTGTCCGTTTATCGTTGCGCCTTGTTCATCAAGCAAAAACCAATCACGCCCAAAAAACAATCTGTTGGGCAAGTCCTTTTCTATTTGCGCACCGAAATAAACAGTATCCGGTTCTGGCTGTACGCCGAAGAAGAATTCAAAAGTGTTCTCATCCATAGAAGATAATATGACATCTTGTACCTTATCCTCTTGTAGCTCAAATGTATAGATTGTTCGTTCAAACAACAGATATGAAAAGCTATACTCCGAGCCATATATTTCGCATAATTTGGCATAATCTTCAGGTGTTACGGCAGCATTGAGACCATCGCCGCCATAATACTGAATGGATATACTGTTTTTTCTGCTCTGCATTTCGTAGGCTTCCAAACGGTATGTGGCGGCTCTGCCGGACAAATATCCACAAAGTACAACTGTCGTGCCAAGCACAAACTCTATAAGCAGAAAAAGATAGGTTTTACGGTTCAGCCACAGCTTTTGCACCGCACGGTAGAGCGGATATAACATCATGACACCCTCTCCATCAATTCTACAAGCTTTCTTCTTTTCAAATTTCGCATGGTGGCCCACGTGACAAGCAATACCATTCCTGCTCCGAAGACAAACGCTCCGATGTATACACCAGCAGTAAGGGCAAGAGCAAAGGTTTGGGGAACCGTTGGCCGCAAAAGTTGCACAAGCGCCAAATCAAGGATAAACGCAGCAGCGAAACACAACAGGTTTTCTACCAATGCGGAGAAAAGTTCCGTGCTGTAAGAAGAGCCCAGCGCCATATGTATGCCAATGAGCCGCTTATTGTGTAGGATTTTTCCGGTAAGCACGAGCCCAATGTTAAGACCTGCAAACAGCAGGCTGACAGCCCCCGCACTGAATATGAGAACTGACTGTTGGATGCACTGACTGAGAAGCTTTTGAAAGTCCTGCTCACCATTGCGAACGCTACGAACTTTCAGTCCAATGGTTTCGAGCGCAGTGCACAAACGCTCTAAATCACTTTGTTGCGTATTGCGAAAATAGATTCGACTGTACTGTAAAGCGCCTTTACTGGTCTGCGGCGCAAGCGGAAGGAAAATTTTGCCGTTGTTGCGCACAGAAGAATAAACACCCGCCAGCTTGTATGCTTGACCGTCAACCGTGACAGTATCGCCTATAGACAACTCACCATATTGCTCCAAATCCGCTTTTTCTATAATGCATGTATTTTGATTTTTAGAAAATACGGATTCTCCTGCTACAGGTACAAACATTTCAAAGTCTGTGATGTTTTCAGTTGTATAATAGACCACCTCACTGTGACGCTCATCGTTCCAGTCTACAGTACTATTGCAATACGCAATGAGGGCAAAATCTGCCGACTTTATTCCTACGTTTTGTATAGCTCTTTGAACATCCTGAAATGCGACATCCACGCCATATAAAGTAAGCACGGTTGTATCTGCTCCCCCCTGAATACGCATAGTCTCGATGTTCTGTACGAATACATTAATGTTGCCAAGACAAAAAATAGGGAACAGTAGCCCTAATGCCATAGAAACAATCAAAATCACATTGATTTTAAATTCATGACAAAATTGCACGGTTGAAAGCCAAATGTAATAAGAAAAACTATTCATTTTCATCAAGATACCTCAGAGGGAGAATTTGAGCGTTTTATATGATAGAGAGTGCCTTGTGTAGCATCAGATACCCAAAATCCATCTTCAGTACGTACAAGATAAGATTCCGGAGATAATTCTTCAAATTCTATTAAGGTTTCAACATACAATCAAATCGATCAAATGTTGCTCAGAATTTGTCCATCCTCGATCCGAATGACCTGCTGCGCCTTCTGCGCAATTTCCGGGTTATGCGTAACAACGATAAGCGTTTGCCCGAACTCCGCAGCGCATTCCATCAGCAGCCGCATTGTATCCTCGCCCGTCCGCGTATCCAGATTTCCGGTAGGCTCGTCTGCAAAAACGATGCGCGGTTTTGCAATCAGTGCACGGGCGATCGCCACCCGCTGCTGCTGTCCACCGGAGAGCTGCGCGGGGCGGGAGTGCAGCTTGCCCCCAATACCCAAGATCTCAGTCAGCTTGTGAAGCATTTGCTCATCCGGCGCTCTATGATCCAGATAAAATGGGATCAGAATATTATCCCGCACCGTGTACTCCGGGAACAGGCGGAAATCCTGAAAAATAAAGCCGATCTTTTGCCGCCGCACCTGTGCCAGCTGCTCCGCATTCATTGCATAAATATCCTGACCGTCCAGCAGCACCTTACCGGTGGTGGGCGGCAAAAGTCCTCCCAGAATTTTCAGAAGCGTGGATTTTCCGCTGCCGCTGGAACCGATGATGGACGCAAATGTACCGTTTTCAAGGGTCAGGTCGCTATTTCTGAGGGCGTGAACCGCGCTTTCCCCTTCCCCGTAGGTTTTGGAGATCTGTACAGCTTCCAGAATTTTATCTTTCATAAGATATCCCCCTTGGATGCTTTTTTACGAATAAAGGAGAAGATCGGCAGCAACGCTGCGGACAGCCAGAACACCATCAGCAGAATGCTGACCATGATCTGACTTCCCACAGGTCTGTGAAATTCAAACACACGCCCATCTGTATGGATCCGGATCAGATCCAGAATGCTTTGAATCGGGACAATGTGCGAAACTGCCACCGATACAAGGATATTGACGATCAGCGTAGTTCCAACGATCACCGGAATCACCCGTTTTGCATAAGAACACACCAGTTTTTTCGGGGAAACGCCCAGCGTCAGGAGAAGGGACAACCGCTGCTGCTGGACTTCATAGGCAGAAAGGTTCAGGACGACCAGCAAAGCGCACCCCAGAAGAACACCAAGTACCGCCAGAATTCCGACCAGAAATGCACTTTGCGTTCCTTCCGTATAGCTTTGGCTGAGCAGCTCGTAGTTGTCTGCGCTCAGAATCCCATTTCTGCGTGTGACAATGGATGCAATGGAACGCCGCAGCGAGAAGTTATTTCCGGCAGACAGCTTTACATTCAGGCTGCTGTATCCTTCTTTTTCCATATGGTAGCTTCCTGCGCCTTCAAACATTTTATGATAAAGAGCCGTGCTGACAAAAACCATGCCATTGTAGAAGATCCGATCCGTTGTCAGCAGTGTGTAATCTGCCGTGGATTTTACAACACCGGCAATGGGCAGCTCGGCGGCATACGTCTGATAAACATCATTTCCGGCTTCATCCTGCCCGGTATAACGCTGGTATTGGATGCTCAGCTTATCACCGGCCGAGAAGACCGGTTCAACCGGCGTACTGCCATCCGGTTGGAAGCCCTGATAATATTCATCCGCAGCGGGATCATAATAACAATCTCCCCACCGGATCAGGACAGAATCTCCGGCCAGCAGTACATCCATGCTGTTTTCCGGAACGTCTGCATCCTCGGCAATGCGTTCCAGTTCATCATCCGGCAGGGCGCAAACGAACGTATTCAGCGTCCCATTCGAGGCATTATGCATGAGATTCGGAACGCCCGTATAAAATCCGTTGTCCTTGACCCGGATATCGGAGAGCATCTGGCTGCTCCGGATCTTGTCCGAAGTAATACTGTAGGTGTCGGTCAGGTTGATCGCAGCCGAAACATCTTCCACACCGGGCAATGCTGCAAGATCTTCTTTCAAAGAAAATGGCATCCCGGACGTTCTTCCGTTCATCTTGATGGACAGACAGGCATACGGCGCATCCAGATCATACGGCAGCATGACACGCCAGCCGACATACAGACAGCTGACGGCGATCAGCAATACCGCACAGCCGACACCGATCTGCGGTGCAAGCGGCAACTGTGCCAAGCGGAATTTTTTTGCAGGTTTCTCTTTGGGTTTTGCGGTATGCGGGCGAACCAGCACCGCAGGCAAAAGTGCGCCAAGCAGTACGGAGAGCAGAAACAGCACCGCCAGCGGCACAAGAGATGCAGCGGGGATCACCAAGAACGAAAGGTGCTTCTGCAGCCCCAGACCGACTGCCGCAGCACCACAGCCCAGTGCAAACCCTGCGGCAACTGCTGCAAGCCCGGCAAAAAGCGTTTCCCACAGGCACATGAGACGGAGATCCCGGTTTTTAGCCCCCAGCGTCAGGAAGGTATTGATGGTATGTACACGCTTGTGCAGAACGATCAGGAAATACTGCGTCACTGCAAAAAAGCTGACCAGAATCGCTGCGACCAGTAAAAAGCGCAAAGAAGATGAAACGGTATCCTCCTGCGGGTAGGCATACTCGTTTGCCACTAAAGCAGGGTCGGTCGAAGCGGTCACGGGTGCGGCTGCATTCAGGTAATAAAATGTCTGGAACTTTTGCCCGTCCAAGGCAAGCGGCTCTGTCACAATGCCGCTGACGGTCAGATTGCCGTTCAGATTCCAATAAACATCATAGGCAGGCAAAACACCGCACAGGGTATAGGCCTTTTCCATCACTGCGCCGGAGCCTGCCAGCGGGTCGTAATCATTGGCAGCCACCTTCAGCGTGACCGTCTGCCCTACGTCATAGGAGCAGCCCAGCGCATCCAGCAGAGTCGTCGTCATGGCAATCTCATCGGACTGGGTGGGGAAATCACCGCTGATCGGCACGATACGTCCCAGCTGTGCAAAGGTATCGTCTGCCGTTCCGATCCCGCCCGCCACACCATCGTCTGCACCGAGAACGATTCCGTTTTGGCTCACTGTGCTGACCTGTGCGGATGCGGGCAAGGTGTTTTTTGCCTGTGCGGCATCCGCAGCAGTATCCGACAAACGCAGGTACTGCCACGCGCCGTATAGTTCGCAGCGGGTGTCCTGCAATACCTGTGCAGAGCTGACCGAGTAGATCACCGCCGCCGTCAGGAACGAGAAAACCAGTGTCAGCAAAAGCAGCAACAGGCTGGTCTGCTTCTTGCGGCCAAGCATCCCATGAAATGCCAGAATGATAGATGGACTTTCTTTGATTTTCATAAGCTGTCCTCCCCTATGTCTTACACGCACCTAGAAAAGGAATTTTTCTATTATAATAACGCTTTTAGAAGAAGTTTGTTACACTTGTTTTAAAACATCGTATGACTGCACATAAATTCATAGAAAATTTGTTGCATAATCACAGTTTTGTTTATCTGCATCGCTATTGAGGACGAATACGGTAACACCCCGGCACAGCGGGCAGAACTGGACTGGCTGCTCTACAACAATCCCTTGGAGTATGCCCAGCTTGTGCTGGGTGGTGAGATTAAGCATTATCTCTCGCTCGGCTGTGACCATGGCAGGTTAAAAGATTGACCTTTAGTTAAAATATTCCAAATAAACCAACAGCCCTCTACTTGCAGTCCTCGCAAATAGAGGGCTGTTGTACATTATTGTTCTTTTGCTTCAGAACCGATTCTCTTCAAATCTGAATGACCGGCAGTTCTCTTTGCATAATATCTGAGTTATGGGTAACAACAAATAACGTGCATCCTAGTTCTTTAAATCAATCAGTTTTCAAAAGAAAAATTATCCAGTAAGGTCAGCAGATAATCGTTTGGAATACCAGCCGTCTCACTTTTTTGAGCATTTTCATTGCGGACATAAAGGGCATAGTCTGTTGCATGGTGTTGGAACATGGTATACTGTGCAGTTGTACAGCCAGCACGATCCTGTATTGTGTAGATCGCAAAGCATTTTCCTGACTTCGATGTGTAAAGCTTTTGGGAAATACTGTAATTCTGTTTGGGGAACGTTTTCGTATACGTTTTCTGAGAACCGCACATTCCATCCACATCATAAAATGTGTTAGCGCAAAGCGAAATACTTACATTTCCGTCCAGCCAGTATCTTGTATATTCCGTCTCCATGACTTTGGTGGAGGAATTGAAAAAGACATTTATTTGATCTTTTTGGGCAATGCTATGCTCCATGGTATCCAGCAAAGCGTTTTCCACAAAATGAACGCCGAACAGCTGCTCGATCTGCTCCTGCGATTCTGGTGTTATAGAGTAGAAAGTTGCTCCGGTGCGGGCTCGTTCCTTCACGGTTTGTCGAACCGATTTGTCAATTTCCGTATTGCTTATAACCTCATCTATTTCAGAGACATAGCAAATCTGTGTATCCTCCGGCCTATACGTAATTGAACTGCTCATATCTGCTTCAAGTGCATTTGAGACCGGACTTAGAAGAACTACTACCCCCAGTAACATAGCAAAGGAGAAGGTTAAACTTTTCTTCATAAGACACTCCTATTCAACCGATTCATAGTAAGATGAAATATGAAACCCGAATTGAATTCGATTCTAGACGATTGATTCGGGGACGTCCAGCTGATGCTGTAAAGTTTTTAGATGCTATTTACGTTTACGACAGCAAATGCCGTTACAAAGGTGTGTGTGATTCTTTCAGAACAATCAAATCTTTTGAACTTCACCATCTGAATGTACATGCGCGAAATTGGTTAATGCGTTAAGTTCTGCATCGGAATCTCCCTTTCATCTCAAATTCCACTCTAGCTATTATCAATGATATCAAAGCACAAGAACCCGTCAAAGTCCACGATTTTGTATCAAAATAGAGAAAACTTGTAACGAAATCGGTGTGCGTACAGATAGTATGCTCCCTAACAGTGGACATCCAGCATTAGGGGAGCACACCAAAGCTACCTTTCGCCATATTACAAGTCAATCGTCAACCAAAGGCTTTTGACTATTTGAAGTTTTGGCATAATCGTATTATACTTGTGAGGAGCAGGGCTGTATGTTGTGTGATAAAAAGCATTCCCATGTGCAATGGAGGGATTTCAAAATGAATGTCTTGGTTTGTGATGATGACCAGCAGATCGTTGATTCTATTATTGAAGAATTCAAAAAGAAAAGCGAGGAAACGCATGTAGAATTAAGATTTTATGGTTTTTCTCAACCAAGTCAAATAGACTTATCACTTCCGTATGATATTGCGCTTCTGGATATTGATATGGGCGAAACAAATGGAATTGAGCTTGCCAGAAAGTTACGAGCAGAAAATGAAAACATTGTGATTGTCTTCATTACGAATTTCATTCAGTATGCTCCAGAGGGATTTGAGGTTCAAGCCTTTCGCTATCTGCTAAAATCCGATCTCCCTGCAAAACTTTATTCTTACTTTGATTCCGCCGTCCATGAAGCGCTTCAACGGAAGCAGCTCGTCACAATTTCAATAAACTCCGAAATTATTGATGTGCCTGTAAACGATATTCTATATTTGGAATCTCATCGAAGAATCATTGCCATGCACTTGTTGGATGAAAGCCGCCCAGCATACAAATTTTACGGCAATATAACTGAGCTATCAGAAAAAATTGAACCGCTTGGTTTCCTTCGTATTCAAAAAAGTTATCTTGTCAATATGCACTATGTCGAAATTTTTCAATACAATAAAGTTCAAATGCGAGGTGGCCTTTGTCTGGTTCCAAGTGAAAAGAATTACAGTGAGCTAAAACAAAAATATTTACATTGGAGAGGTAAAAGTAGATGGATGCTTTAATCAGTTTGGTTTACACAATCGTAGATTCCGTCTGCGTATGTCTATTTTTAGATGCCTTTGCTTCGCGTCGTTGGAAAGATCATAGATTCCTTATTGGTGTAATAGTTCAGACCATTTTAACGTATGCGTCCATTGAATTCAGTGTTATTGCCTTAAATCGAAACAAAATCGTCAAAATTCTTTTGATTCTACTATCCTGCTTTATGGTTGCCAGAACTCTATATGAGAATATCTCAGGAAAATTTTTATTATTTCTTATCGTTATAGAATATCTCTTGACTTACAGCTTATCTTTTGCAGTCGGAATGCTTGCAACTACAGTTTGTGGGATGGATGCTCAGACGTTTCAAGCCGACAAAACATTATCTCTAATCTATGGAATCTCTTATTATTCTGCTGAATTATTTATTATTGCGCTATTTCGTAAAATGATGCTTCAGCGTATGGACAACAGACCCAGAAGCGATGCTCAACATTCGCAGCTGATACTCTACTTTCTATTTCCATGCGCATCGTTTGTAATGCTTGTGATCCTACTTTACGTTACAAGCGGTCATAATATAGAAGAGTTTGTTTCTGCAGGTTGCTGTATTCTTATTTTTATTTCAAACATTGCAATTCTCTTTTTATTGGAGCGAATGGAGTATACCGCATCGGAAAGAGAACAGTTATTGATGCTTAACCAGCAGATTCAGCTGCAATCGAAAAACATGACTTCGGCAAGCGAACTTTATTCTGCCCAAAGAAAAAAAGTTCACGATTTTCGGGCGCACCTAAATATCCTAAATCAATTGATGAAGAATCAAGAATATTCTGCCGCTGAAGAATATCTTGAAAAAATCACCGAACAGCAAACAGATCGACTTTTTCTTGTCAACACACATCATCCCATCTTGGACGCACTTTTCAATACAAAAGCTGCCGAAGCAACTCAAAAGAAGATCAGCATTGATTTTGAAGTGAATGATCTATCAAATCTTCCATTTGATGTCTCCGATATGGTAGTGCTTCTATCAAACCTTTTGGATAATGCCATTGAAGCGTGTCAGCAGTATGATAAGGGCGATAAAGCGATTCATGTCATGGCCGTTGCACAGCAAGACTTTTTTATCTCTGTCCGAAACACATCGGAACCTGTTGTAATTATAAGTGGTTCCATTCCAACGACAAAACCAGAACCGCAGCTGCATGGCTTTGGACTTGCGAACATCCGGCTGATTCTCGAAAAATACAGTGGAGAGTATACGATGTTCTATGAAAATGGGTGGTTCCAGTTCACCGCTGATATACCGTTCACCCCGATTTCGTGACAGATTTTCTCCATCTTATTACAGAAACGTAGACAATATTGCTTGCTGCGTATACAGTGTAAGAAAGGATGGCACAATGCACAAATCGAAAGGAGTTACTCCAATGCAGCAATATAGCTTTGAATGAAATTCAAACTTATCAATTTAATAAGAAAGGATTGCTTATGGACGAGTAACGGATATCGAGAGCAGACCAAGGATTTTGACATTCCTGCATCTCAGAAAGACTGGACAAAATACCCTGATTCCTCTTGGGCTGGTGTTCTGGTAGATGCAACAAATCGCGTTGGCTGCTACTATGTTGTCAATATTGCTGCAAAGACCGGAAAGACTTGGTATGTTGAAATTTCAAATAATATCCGATAACCGTTTTTGAGCAAGGAGTTTTTTATGCTACCGTTTTTTAATCAAAAAGAGTTGGTGGTTTGCTCAAATCAATCTCAATACCAAAAATACACATCTCTTTTAGAAAAAGAAGGAATCGGATATCGAACAAAAGTACGCGATTTATCATCGCCGTCTTTGTTTTCGATGGGAACCCGTGAAAGAACTGGAACCACATTTCAAAAGGTCAATTATCAAATGCTCTACACAATATATGTTCGCAAAGCCGATTACGAACGCGCTGTTCACGTTATCACTGTTTGATTAAACCACCAAAACCATATACGCTTTTCCTCGCCAAACAATCAGTTGCAAAGCAGGTCTGATTGTTTGGCTCTTTATTTTGCAAAGGAGCGTGATGCCATGACCGAACCCAAATCCGACCTTGCCTATCTCCGCAACGAAAAAGCCAAAGCAGAACAGAAGCTGCGCGCTTGTCAGCACCGGGAGAAAATCCTTGAACGCCAGATGTCGGAGCTGAACCGGAGAGAGCGTGTGCACCGTCTTTGTACCCGTGCTGGAATGCTGGAAAGCTTTCTGGTCTGTCCGGGAGAACTGACCGATGATCAGGTGATGGAACTGCTGAAGATCTCGTTCCGCCAGCCTGAAGTCGTGCTGGCGCTTGCAAAGATGGTGCATGACGTTCACGAACGCAGCAACGTCCAAAACCCTTTAGAATAAAGGGCGCAATTATACACCTCGTCGTCACTTGCTGCGTATCGTTCGCATCTGTGCAAAAGCACAAATGCTCATTCACTCCGCAGTTCCTCCTCTTCCCCATAAAATCATCTTCGATGCTTTTCCGGAGACCCCTTTGTGTGAAATTGCGGTCTTGCAGACGGCTCGATGAAATCGAAGCTGGCGTTTGTGCGCCAGCCCGATTCCATCCCAAGGA
>ENA-UEYL01000864-UEYL01000864.1-human-gut-metagenome-genome-assembly--contig:-NODE-864-length-28393-cov-4.404188_pt1 | contig 28393 bp, 26 predicted proteins | sample MGYA00242941_ERZ507946 | MGnify/ENA primary metagenome ERZ507946 (study PRJEB26167, sample SAMN06115482) | human gut metagenome | host: Homo sapiens | place: China:Guizhou | collected 2015-03-11...
GTAGATATCCATACGCCGGAAGGTAAATCCCCGGAGATAGAACTCGTAGCAGACCTCCAGGGTGGTGAGCATGTCCTGCTCCACGGCGGAGGCATCCTTGTCCTTGGCGATGATCTCCCGCATCTTCTTTTGGCACACGTCCATGCCCCGGCACATGTAGGCCTCGTCAAAGGCCTTGGCCCGGATGGAGAAGTAAGCAGCGTAGAAGGCCAAGGGCCGGTGTACCTTGAACCAAGCGATACGGAAGGCCATCATCACGTAGGCCACGGCGTGGGCCTTGGGGAACAGGTAGGCGATCTTTTTACAGGAGCCGATATACCACTCGGGCACCCCGTGCTCCCGCATCTCGTCCTCCGCCCCCTCGGGCAGTCCCCTGCCCTTACGCACCGCCTCCATGATCTTGAAGGAGCGCTTGGGGTCCATGCCCTTGGAGATCAAAAACAGCATGATGTCGTCACGGCAGCCAATGGCCTCGCTGACCTTGGCGGTACCCGAGGTAATGAGGTCCTTGGCGTTGCCCAGCCACACGTCGGTTCCGTGGGAGAAGCCGGACAGCCGCACCAGGATATCAAACTGGTCGGGCTGGGTGTCCTCCAGCATGCCGCGGACAAAGCTGGTGCCAAACTCCGGGATGGCAGTGCCGCCGGTGGGACCCAGGATCTTGTCGTTCTCATAGCCCAGAGCCTTGGAGGACTGGAAGATGGACATGGTGTCCTTGTCGTCCAGGGGGATGTCGGTACGGGCGTTCACCCCGGTGAGGTCCTCCAGCATACGGATCATGGTGGGATCATCGTGCCCCAGCATGTCCAGCTTCAGCAGGTTACTCTCCATGGAGTGATATTCGAAGTGGGTGGTGACAATGTCGCTGTTGGGGTCGTCGGCGGGGTGCTGGACGGGACAGAAGTCGTAGATCTCCTTGTCCTGGGGAATAACCACCATGCCGCCGGGGTGCTGGCCGGTGGTGCGCTTGACGCCGGTGCAGCCGATGGCCAGACGGTTCTCCTCCGCCTTGGAGGCCATCCTTCCCCGCTCATCCAGGTACTTTTTCACGTAACCGAAGGCGGTCTTTTCCGCCACAGTGCCGATGGTACCGGCACGGAACACGTGGGTCTGTCCGAAGAGCTCGAAGGTATATCTGTGGGCGCTGGACTGATACTCGCCGGAAAAGTTCAGGTCGATATCAGGCACCTTGTCGCCGCCGAAACCCAGGAAGGTTTCGAAGGGGATGTTGAAGCCGTCCTTCATATAAGGCGTGCCGCAGATGGGGCACACCGCGTCGGGCATATCCGCTCCGCAGCCGTAGGGGTGGGCGGGATCCTGGGCGTAGTCAAAGTCGGAGTGCTTACACTTGGGACAGCGGTAGTGGGCAGGCAGGGAGTTTACCTCGGTGATACCCGACATGAAGGCCACCAGAGAGGAGCCTACCGAACCACGGGAGCCTACCAGATAGCCGTGCTCCAGGGAGTTCTGCACCAGCTTCTGGGCGGACATATAAATAACGTCATATTTACAGCGGATGATGTCGCCCAGCTCCACGTTGATGCGGTCCACCACGATCTGTGGAGGCTCATCGCCGTAAAGCTCATGGGCTTTCCCCCACACCAGGCGTTTCAGTTCTCCGTCGGAGTCCTCCAGTTTCGGGGCGAACAGGCCCTGGGGCAGCGGCTTGATGGGGTCACACCAGTCGGCAATCAGGTTGGTGTTCTTTACCACCACCTCATAGGCCTTCTCCTTGCCCAGATAGGCAAACTCCTGGAGCATCTCGTCCGTGGTTTTGAAGTAGATGGGCAGGGCCTCATCCGCGTCCTCAAAGCCCTTGGAGGCCAGCAGGATGTGGCGGTAAATCTCGTCCTCCGGGTCCAGGAAGTGGACGTCGCCGGTGGCGCACACCGGCTTACCCAGCTCCTCTCCCAGCCGCACCACCGTGCGGTTGAAATCCCGCAGTTCCTCTTCCGAGCGCACCATGCCCTTGCGGAGCATAAACATGTTGTTGCAGATGGGCTGGATCTCCAAAAAGTCGTACCAGGAGGCAATGCGCTTGAGCTCCTCCCAGTCCTTGTCCGCCGTCACCGCCTGGAACAGCTCGCCCGCCTCGCAGGCCGAGCCGATGATAAGCCCTTCCCGGTTCTCGTTGATGACCGACTTTGGCATAATGGGGTAGCGCTTGAAGTGCTCCAGGTGGGCCAGAGAGATGAGCTTGTAGAGATTGCGAAGACCCGTCTGGTTTTTGGCCAGCACGATGAGGTGCTTGGGCTGCCGCCGGGCCTTTCCACCCTTGCGCAGCTTGGGCATCGCGGCGTTGATGTCCTCCAGACGGTGGACTCCCATGGCCTCCAGCTTCTCAAAGAAAGGAGGCAGCATATAGGCCACTGTGGCCGCGTCGTCGCTGGCCCGGTGGTGGTTGAAGGCGGGCAGCTGGAGGTACTCGGCCACAATGTCCAGCTTATACTTGCCCAGCTCCGGCAGCAGGTTCTGGGCCAAAATCAGGCTGTCAATGGAGGGATTGGTAAAGGGGATCCCGTATTTCCGGCAGCCGGTGGAGATAAAGCCCATGTCAAACTCCGCGTTGTGAGCGGCCAGAGGCCGGTCCCCCACGAAGTCCAAAAAGGCCCGCAGGGCCTCCTCCTGAGAGGGCGCCCCTACCAGCATCTCGTCGGTGATGCCGGTGAGGTGGATGATCTCCGGGCTGAGAATACGCCCGGGGGCTACGAAGGTGTTAAAGGTTTCGGTGACCTCTCCGTTTTTCAGCACTGCCGCGCCGATCTCGATGATGACCTCCCGGCGCTTGTCCAGGCCGGTGGTCTCAATATCAAAGCAGACGATTTCCTGGGAAAAATCCTGGCAGGGCTGACCGTGGACCACCACCCGGTCGTCCACATCGTTGATGAAGTAGGCCTCCACGCCGTAGAGCAGCTTGATATTTTTCGCCGAATGCCAGGCATCCGGGAAGGACTGGGCTACACCGTGGTCGGTGATGGCGATGGCCCGGTGGCCCCAGGCCTCCGCCCGCTTCACCACGTTGCGCTCCGGTCCCAGCTTGGGACCCACGGCAGTGAGGGCATCCATGGCGGACATGGTGGTATGCAGATGGAGCTCCACCCGCTTTTCCGGGGCGTTGTCCATGCGCATTTCTTTCTTCCCCGCCATCACGGCCACCGGCTCCAGCACCATATCGCCGTAGAAGCGGTCCATGTTCAGCCGCCCCTGAATGACAAGGTGCATGCCTTTCTTTATCCCGTCCACCAAGGGTTTGGCCTCGTCAGCCTGAGGGAAGAACTTGCTCACCCGGATGGAACTGGTGTAGTCGGTAACGTCAAAGGCCACCACCCAGGAGTTGCGCTTTTTCAGCTCCCGGTTCTCGATGGCAAATACGTCGCCCTCGATGACCACCATGCCCATGTCCAGCTCCAGCTCCCCGATGGGCACTGGAGCGCGCTTGATGACCTTGCCGAAGATGGCCCGGCCATTGTCCTTCTTCTCTCCTTTTTTGCCGGAGGCAGAGGGCGCGGCACGCTTCACTTTTTTCAGCGCGGCGGCACGGATGGCCTCCGCCCGGGCAAAGGCGTCCTGGGGCTCCTGGGGCTTTTGCGGCTGGGCAGAAGCGGCCGCAGGCTGCTCCTCCTGCGCTTTGGGCGCTTCAGGCTGAGGTGCAGGAGCAGGTTGAGGCACCTCCGGCTCAACCGCCTTCGCCTTCTCTTCTGTAATGGGTTTTAGCTTTACAGAGTTTAGCCCGTAGCACTGGGCCACCGCCTCCTCCGCCTGGGCAATGAGGTTGGGCCCGGCACCGCCGGCCCCCTCCACCGTCACCACCGCACTGCGGGTCTTCCGGTCGATGGCGGCCTCTACAATCAGCCACCCCTCCATGGCGTTGACAAACTCCTGCCACTGGTTCAGGGCGGCGAACATCTCTAAAAAGGGTATTTTTTGGGACATTGCGCCTCTCCTTTGTGTTTATGCGATTACAGGGTATCGATGAGGGCGAACAGCTCGTCCACCAACTGGTCCTGGGGCACCTTCTTGATGATCTGGCCCTTCTTGAACAGCAGGCCCTCCCCTACGCCGCCGGCGATGCCGCAGTCGGCGGCGCTGGCCTCGCCGGGACCGTTGACCACACAGCCCATGACCGCCACGGTGATGGGCTTGTCCACGGTCTTGAGCCGCTCCTCCACCTCCCCGGCCAGGGAAATGAGATCGATGCGGGTACGTCCGCAGGTGGGGCAGGACACCAGCTCGGCCCCCTCTTTGCGGATGCCCGCCGCCTTCAGGATGTCCCGGGCGGCATAGACCTCCTCCACCGGGTCGGCGGACAGGGATACCCGCATGGTGTCGCCGATGCCCAGAGCCAACAGACCTCCGATGCCCACGGCGGATTTCAGAGTGCCCATGCGGACGGTACCAGCCTCGGTCACCCCAATATGTAAAGGATAATTGCTTTCCTGCGACATGATCTGATAGGCTTTCATGGTCATGGGCACGCTGGAGGATTTCAGCGACACACAGATATCGTCAAAGTCAAATTTGTTGAGGAGCCGAATGTGGCCGAAGGCGGACTCCACCATGGCTTCGGGGCACACACCGCCGTATTTGGCCAGCAGGGGCTTCTCCAGAGAGCCGCCGTTCACCCCGATGCGGATGGGGATATTCTTCTGGCGGCAAGCGTCGGCCACCGCCTTCACCCGGTCTTCGCTGCCGATGTTGCCCGGGTTGATGCGCACCTTGTCCGCTCCGGCGGCAATGGCCTCCAGGGCCAGCTTGTAGTCGAAGTGGATATCCACCACCAGTGGCAGAGGACACTGCTCCTTGATCTTACCCACCGCCTTGGCCGCCGCCATATCGGGCACGGCCACCCGGATGATCTCGCATCCGGCGGCGGCCAGCTCCCGAATCTGGCGCAGGGTAGCCTCCACGTCGTCGGTGCGGGTGTTGGTCATAGACTGGATGGACACCGGCGCGCCGCCGCCCACCGCCACGGTCCCTACCATCAACCGTTTGGTCATGGTCATCGTCCTCCTATCGTATCAGCCGGAACACATCCTGGAACGTGATAAGCAGCATGAAGCCCATCAGCGCCACAAATCCGGCCATATTCACCGCCATTTGATACCGCTCCGGCACCTTCTTTCCCACCAGCAGCATGGCCACCGCATCCACCAGCAGGAAAAACACCCGGCCGCCGTCCAGAGCCGGGAACGGCAGCAGGTTCATCACCGCCAGGTTCACCGCCAGCAGCGCCGCGAAATAGAAGATCTGGCTCCAGGCGTCGGAAGCCGTCTCCGCTTCGCTGCCCACTTCCGTCATAGTGGAGACAATGCCTACCGGCCCGCTGATATCGTCCAATCCGGCTCCTCCGGTGAAGAGCTGCACCAAACTGAAGCGCACCAGCTGCACGAAATCCAGCGCCGTATACCACGTGTACTGCAACTTCTTGGCCAGGGTCGCCTCCTGAACACCGACACCCACATAGATGCCGAAGCCCGTATAGGTGGAGCCGTCGGTACTGGTGAAGGTGCTCCGGGGCAGATCCTCCAGCAGGATATGGGTGCCGTCCCGCACGACCTCGATGTCGGCAGTCTCCCCGGCGTAGTCCAGAAACATCTTGGCCTCTCCCTGGAGATAGGTCCGATAGCCGTTGACCTTATAGACCTGGTCCCCGGCCTGGAAGCCATTCTCCCCGGTCTGGGTGAACTCCGGCGCGGTGCCGATGATCACATCGGTGTAGATCTCCGTGGTCCCGGCGTACAGGCACAGCAAAATCACCACGCCGGTGAGGAAGTTCATAAAGGATCCCGCCACCAGGATAATGAATTTCTTCCAGAAGCCCTGCTGGACAAAGGAATCCTCCGCGCCGGTGTCCTCGTCCTCCCCCTCCATGGCACAGTAGCCGCCGATGGGCAGCACCCGGAGGGAATACTGAGTATCCCCCTTCTCCTTCTGCCAGATCAGCGGGCCCATGCCGATGGAAAACTCATTGACCCGCACACCGCACAGCTTTGCTGCCAGGAAATGGCCCAGCTCATGCACCGTAACCAGCAGTCCAAAAATTGCGATCGCTGCCAGGATAAAGACTAGTTTCATGCTGTAAAACTCCTAAAAAACGCTTACCGGAGCACGCTCCGCCGGGCCGCCTGGTCCGCCTCCAGAATGTCCTCCAGGGTGGGGGCGGCGGTGACCGCTACCTCTTCCCGGGCCCGGCGCACCAGCCGGGCAATGTCATGGAAGCCGATGCGGTCCTTCAAAAACAGTCCCACAGCCTCCTCGTTGGCACCGTTGAGGATGGCGCAGGCCGTGCCGCCCTCCCGGGCCGCCGCCTCCGCCAGGGCCAGACAGGTAAAGGTCTCCCGGTCCGGTTCGGCAAAGGTCAGCGGCGGACAGTGCAGCAGGTCCAGCGGCTCCGCCGGGCTCTCGGCCCGATTGGGATAGGTCATGGCATACCGGATGGGTAACCGCATATCCGGCGTGCCCAGCTGGGCCAGCACCGCCCCGTCCCGGTACTCCACCAGGGAGTGAACGATGCTCTGGCGGTGGATCACCACATCCACCTGCTCCAGCGGCAGCCGGTAGAGCCGCATGGCCTCGATGACCTCCAGGCCCTTGTTCATCAGCGTGGCGCAGTCCACAGTAATCTTGGGACCCATGGTCCAGTTGGGATGCTTGAGGGCATCTGCTTTTGTCATCTTGCCCACTTCTTCCCGGCTCATGCCGTAAAAGGGACCGCCGGAGCAGGTCAGAATCAGCCGCCGGATCTCCCGGCGGTCTGCACAGCCCTGCAGACACTGGAAGATGGCCGAGTGCTCGGAGTCCACCGGCACAATCTCAGCGCCGCAGCGCTCCGCCTCATCCATAACCAGCTCTCCGGCACAGACCAACGTCTCCTTATTGGCCAGGGCGATGCGCTTGCTCGCCCGGATGGCCGCGAGCGTCGGCCGCAGGCCCACCATGCCCACTACGGCGGTAACCACAGTATCCGCCTCCGGCACGGTGGCCGCTTCCTCCAAGGCAGAACCGCCGCCCAGCACCCGCACCGGCGTATCCGCCAGACGCACCGCCAAATCCCGGGCGGCGGCCTCGTCGGTCATAACCGCCAGACGCGGCGAAAACCGCCGCGCCTGCTCTTCTACCCGGTCAACGCTGGAATGGGCGGTAATGGCCGCCACCTTCAGCCCCAGCTGCTCCACCACGTCCAGCGTCTGCCGTCCGATGGAGCCCGTGGAGCCCAGTATGGAAATCATATTCGCCATAAGCTCATCCTATCTCACAAATTGCAGAACAATCTCAACGAGCGGTGTGACAAACAGCACGCTGTCAAACCGGTCCAGCACACCGCCGTGCTCCAAAAAGAGATGCCCATAATCCTTGATGCCGAATTCCCGTTTGATGAGGGAAAAACTCAGGTCGCCGATCTGTGCCACCACACTGCACACCAGGCCCAGCAAAATCATGCCCAGATAGCTGTTGACGATTCCCGCATAGAACCACCGGTTCATCACCGCGGCAAAGATCACGGCCCCCAGTACGTTGCCCACCAGCCCTCCGATGGAGCCCTCCACCGTCTTTTTGGGACTGACCTTGGGCGCCAGCTTGTGCTTTCCGAAAAAGCGGCCGCCGAAATATCCGCCGGTATCACTGAGGAAGCTGAAGATAAAGGGCAGCAGCAAGCATACCCGGGGAATTCCCGCGTCCTCCATCCGGATAAAGGCGGAGAAGGAATAGGGAATCGCAATCACGGCGAACAGCCCCGCCAGAATATGCAGGAACTTGACCTCACCAGCTTTCAAAATCGCATAGAAGAACGTCACCAGCACATAGAGGAACCACAGCACCTCCATATACTCCGGCCGATCATAGTACCAAGTGACGGAAAACACCGCGCAGATCACCGTCCAGCCGAAGAGGAAGCTCCGTTTGGCTACCCCCACGCACTGCATCAGCTCCATGGCTGCAACGCCGGACAGGGCGCACAGCGCCGCCATCATCACAATGGGCGGCGCCGCCAACACGATGTAAAACAGCAGCGGGACGCCCACCGCGGCAACCAGCAGTCTCGATTTCATAAGAAGCGGTCCTTTCTGTGAAGCATTACTTCTTTACACCGCCGAATCGGCGGTCCCGTGCCTGATAAGCGGCAATGGCCCGATCCAGCTCGGCCTCGTCGAAGTCCGGCCAGAGCACATCCGTGAAGTAAAACTCGGAATAGGCGCACTGCCAGAGCAAAAAGTTGGACAGCCGCAGCTCACCGCTGGGGCGGATGATCAGCTCCGGGTCCGGAATGCCCCGGGAATCCAGATATCCGGAAAACATCGCTTCATCCAGTTCCTCGGGACGGCGCTTGCCGGCGGCACAGTCGGCAGCAAACTGCCGCACGCCCCGCAGAATCTCATCCCGGCCGCCATAGTTGAGGCAGACGTTAGCCTGGAAGTATCCCTCCGGCAAGTGGTCGGAAATCTCGTCAGTAGCATGGGCCAGGGCCCGCAGCTCCGGCGCGATGGGCGTCATATCCCCAAAAAAGCGCAGGCGGATATGGTCCCGCTCCATGCTGTCCACGGCCTCCAGCAGATACCGCTTCAAAAGGCCCATGATGGCGCCCACCTCTTCCGTGGAGCGCTTCCAGTTCTCCGTGGAGAAGGCGTAGACCGTCAGGTACTTCACGCCGATGTCCTTGCAATAGGTGGCAATGCGGCGGAAGGTCTCCGCCCCGGCCTTGTGGCCCGCCGTCCGGGGCAAGCCCCGTTTCGTGGCCCAGCGGCCGTTGCCGTCCATAATAATCGCAATATGGCGAGGCAGACGAACCGCCTGCCCCGCCGTATCCTTCTTGTCCTGCATATTCGCCATCAGACTGCCATCAGTTCCTTCTCTTTTTTGGCCAGGAGCTCGTCGAGCTTCTTGCAGCTGTCGTCGGTGAGCTTCTGCAGGTCCTTTTCCGCCTGCTTCATCTCGTCTTCCGTAATCTCGGAGGCCTTCTCCAGCTTCTTGAAGTGCTCCATGGCGTCCCGGCGGATATTCCGCACGGCTACTTTGCCGTTCTCCGCGTACTTGCGGATCTGCTTGACCAGCTCTTTACGGCGCTCCTCCGTCAGCTGGGGGAAGTTGAGGCGGATGCTCTTGCCGTCGTTCTGGGGATTGATGCCCAGATCGGAGTTCTGAATGGCCTTTTCAATGGCCTTGACTGCCGTGGCATCCCAGGGCGCAATCACCAGGGAACGGGGATCGGGTGAGGAGATGGCGGCAATCTGCTGGATGGGGGTGGGGCTGCCGTAATAGTCCACCATGATCCGGTCCAGAACCGAGGCGTTGGCGCGGCCTGCCCGCACGGAGGCAAAATCCGCGGCTACGGAGTCGATGCTCTTCCCCATTTTCCCCTCGTATACCTTGTACTCGTCCTTCAGCATAGTTTCGTCCTTCCTTTCACGTTGTCTCGTTCGTCGTCACAGGCGCATGTGCGCCGGTTATTCGCCCACGATGGTACCGACCTTCTCGCCGCACAGGGCCCGGATGATATTCTGGGGGTCCTTCAGGGCAAAGAGCAGTACCGGGATCTTATTGTCCATGGACAGCGAAGTGGCCGTGGAATCCATCACCATCAGGTGCTTGGCCAGAACCTCATCATAGGTGATGGTATCGTACTTGACGGCAGTGGGGTCCTTCACCGGATCGGCGGTATACACGCCATCGACATTCTTGGCCAGTAAAATCACGTCTGCGTTGATTTCCGCGGCCCGCAGCACGGCTGCCGTATCCGTGGAGAAATAGGGGTTGCCGGTGCCGGCGCCGAAGATCACCACCCGGCCCTTCTCCAGATGCCGGATGGCACGGGAGCGGATATACGGCTCCGCCATGGCCCGCATCTCCACCGCCGTCTGCACCCGGACGGGAATTCCCTTCTGCTCGCACACGTCGGCCACAGCCAGACAGTTCATCACCGTGGCCAGCATACCCATGTGGTCTGCCCGGGTCCGCTCCATCTTGCCGCCGCTGTTTTTGGCGCCGCGCCAGAAGTTGCCGCCGCCGACCACCAGGCCCACCTGAACGCCCATCTCCAAGCATTCCTTGAGCACGTCGCACACCTGACCGATGACCTCAAAGTCCAAGCCCGTGTGCTTCTCTCCCGCCAGGGCCTCGCCGCTGATCTTCAGCAGCACGCGATGATATACCGGTTTCGCCATTGCGAATGACCTCCATCTTTTCTTCTGATTTTCAACGTGTTTATTCTACCGTATTTTTTCTGGTTTGCATAGGGGGTTCGGAAAGTTTTTCACGAAAAAAGCGGGAACGGCATACAGCCGCTCCCGCTCGGTTCAGCCGCCGCAGGCATTCACCAGAACACCCAGCAGTTCGTCCTTCCCTACGCCCTTTTCCGCGGAAAAGGGAATCAGGATATCCTCCTCCGTCAGCTCCAGGGTCTGCCGGATCAGCTCCAGGGCCGGCTCGATCTGGCTCTTTTTCAGCTTATCCAGCTTATTGGCCACGATGATCTCCGGACAGCCTGTCTCCCGGAACCAGCGGTGCATGGTCACATCGTCCGCCGTGGGCTTGTGGCGGATATCCACGATCAGCACGCCGGCGGTAATGTAGCTGCCGCCCTCCTGGAAATAGCTTTCCATGAGTTTGCCCCAGCGCTCCTTCTCAGCCCGGCTGACCTTGGCATAGCCGTAGCCCGGCAGATCCACCAGGTAGGCCTTCCGGTCCACGAGAAAGTAGTTGATCTGAGTGGTCTTGCCGGGAGACGCGCCCACATAGGCCAGATTCTTCCGGCCCAGCAGGCGGTTGATCACCGAGGACTTGCCCACGTTGGACCGCCCGGCAAAGGCAAACTGGGGCAGCCCGTCCCGCAGGAACTGCTCCCGGCTGCCGGCAGAGCGGGAAAACTCCGCCTTTGCGAAATTGAGATCCATCCGCTCCTCCTTACTGCCGCAGTCCGGCATCCACCGGCTCCCGGGTCACCGGAGCAAAAGCAGCCATGGCGGGCTCCTCCTTTGCCGTCTCCCGGACCGGCTCGTCTTTTGTCATCACCGGCACCAGCACCTCGGCAAACACCTGGTCCACCGTGGATACCGGCACGAACCGCAGCGCCGCCCGCACCGTCTGGTCAATCTCCTCCAGATCCCGGACATTGTCCGCCGGAATCAGCACGGTATGGAGCCCATTGCGCAGAGCAGCCATGGTCTTTTCCTTCAATCCGCCGATGGGCAGCACCCGTCCGCGTAAAGTAATTTCACCTGTCATGGCGTATCCAGCCTTGATCTTCCGGTCCGTCAGGGCGGAGAGCATGGCGGTCGCCATGGCGATACCGGCGGAGGGGCCGTCCTTGGGTACCGCGCCCTCCGGGAAGTGGACGTGAATGTCCCGGGTCTTGTAGAAGTCCGCCTCAATGCCCAGGGCGTCTGCCCGGCTGCGCAGGCAGCTGAGCGCCGCTTGGGCGGATTCCTTCATGACGTCGCCGAGATTGCCGGTCAGCTCCAGTTTGCCGGAGCCTTCCATGACATTGACCTCCACTTCCAGGATTTCGCCGCCGGCCTCAGTCCACGCCAGGCCGTTGACCACGCCGATCTCCTCCCGGTCCGTATGGAGCGCAGGGGGATAGGGCTGACAGTCCAGGAATTTGGGCAGGTCCTCTTCTGTAACGGTAACGCGCCTTACATCGCCTTTGAGCAGGCGCATATCGGTCTTTCGGCAGATGGCCGCCAGCCGCCGCTCCAGAAGGCGCACGCCGGACTCCCGGGTATAGTCCCGGATCACGGCGCGCAGCACATCGTCGCTGATGCGCAGGGCGCCCTTGCGAATGCCGTGCTCCGCCATTTCCTTGGGCAGCAGATGCCGCCGGGCAATCTGCAGCTTTTCCTCATCGGTATAGCTGGAGAGCTGGATGACCTCCATCCGGTCCAGCAGGGGCCGGGGAATGGTCTCAGTGGTATTGGCGGTGGTGATGAACATCACCTTGGAAAGGTCCACCGGGATCTCCAGGAAGTGATCCCGGAAGCTGTGGTTCTGCTCGCTGTCCAGCACCTCCAGAAGAGCGGAGGCAGGATCGCCCCGGTAATCACTGCCCAGCTTGTCGATCTCGTCCAGCAGCAGCAGCGGGTTCATGGATCCGGACCGGCTGATGGCCTCAATGATCCGGCCGGGCATAGAGCCTATGTAGGTCTTGCGGTGGCCCCGGATATCCGCCTCATCCCGGACGCCGCCCAAAGACAGCCGGGAGAGCTTGCGGTTGAGGGCCTTGGCAACAGAGATGGCAATGGAGGTCTTGCCCACGCCCGGCGGGCCCACTAGGCAGAGAATCTGCCCCTTCCCCTCCGGGTTCATCTGCCGGACGGCGATGGTCTCCAGAATCCGCTCCTTTACCTTTTCCAGGCCGTAGTGGTCCTTCTCCAGGACCTTCCGGGCCGCTTCCACGCTGACTCGCTCCTTGGTCTCGGTGTTCCAGGGCATCTCGAGGCATACGTCCAGATAGTTGCGGATCACGGCGCCCTCGGCGCTGCCGAAGGGCTGCTTGGAGAGCTTGTTCACCTCTTTGAGCAGGTGCTTTTCCGTGTCCTCCTCCAGGCCCAGGGCCAGGATCTTCTCGCGGTAGCTGTCGATCTCATCATCGGCATCTTCGCCCTCGCCCAGCTCATTTTGCAGCACCCGAATCTGGGTGCGCAGGATCTGGTCCCGCTGGGACCGGGCCAGCTGGTCCCGGACCTTGCCTTCCATCTCGTGCTCAAAGCCCAGAACATTGCACTCCCGGGCCAGGAAGCCGTTGAGCTTGCGCAGCCGGACAAAGGGAGCCATCTCCTCGAGAATCTCCTGCTTGTCCGTGTGGCGCAGGGCGATGTTCTGCGCAATGAAGTCCGCCAGATATCCCACGTCCCGGCAGTCCATCACCGCGGAGATCACCTCGTCGGGCATGCTGCCCACCAGCTCGACATACTCGCTGAACTGATTCCAGGTCTGCCGCAGCAGGGCCTCGGTCCGGGGGCTCTTCTGGAAGGCCTCGCTGACCGGCTCCTCTTCCAGCAGCTCCACGTTGGCCTGCAGGAACGGCGTCACCTGCCAGAGGCGGCGCAGACGTGCCCGCTGCCGGCCCTCCACCATGATCCGCACCGAGGTGTTGGACAGGCGCAGAATCTGCGTGATATGGGAGACGGTACCCATGGCATACAGGTCCTTCTCCTCCGGTTCATTGACGCCGATCTCCCTCTGGGTCACCAGGAAAATCTCCTGGTCCGCCTCCATGGCCCGCTCCAAAGCTGCAATGGAGATGGGACGCTCCACGTCAAAGGTCAGATTCATATGTGGGAAAACCGTCAGGCCCCGCAGGGCCAGAACGGGAATATTCAATGTTGTCGGTTCCATGGCGGAATCGTCCTTTCTTGGGAATCATGCAAAAGGGGAGACGCAGCCGCGTCCCCCCTTCTTTGCTGTTAAGACGCCGGCCGGGGCGCGGATTTTTCGCCCTTTCCGGTGTTCAGTTTCACAGGATGTCCGGTCCGGTTGGGATCACGCTCCAGCTCCGGCTGCCCCTTCCCTTCCACGCACTCGCGTGTGATGGTCACCTTGACAATGGTGGGGTCGGAGGGAATGTCGTACATGATCTGGGTGAGAATCCCTTCCATCACGGCCCGCAGGCCTCTTGCGCCGATGTTGCGGGCAATGGCCTGATCGGCGATGGCCTCCAGCGCCTCCGGCGTGAACTCCAGGTCCACGTCGTCGTATTCCAGCAGCTTCTTATACTGCTTGACCAGGGCGTTCTTGGGCTCCTGAAGAATCCGTACCAGATCTTCCCGCCGCAGAGCGTCCAGAGACGCAATGACCGGCAGACGGCCCACCAGTTCGGGAATGATGCCGAACTTGAGAATATCGTGGGGCTGTACCTGCCGCAGGATCTTGGACTGATCCCGGTCCTGCTTGCCCTGAACATTGGCGCCGAAGCCAATGCTCTTTTGATCCAGGCGGTGCTCGATGATCTTATCCAATCCCTCAAAGGCACCGCCGCAGATGAAGAGGATATTCTTGGTGTTCACCTGAATGAACTCCTGATGGGGGTGCTTCCGGCCTCCCTGCGGCGGCACGTTGGCAACCGTACCCTCCACGATCTTCAAAAGCGCCTGCTGGACGCCTTCGCCGGAAACATCCCGGGTGATGGAGGTATTCTCGCTCTTACGGGCGATTTTGTCGATTTCGTCGACATAGATGATGCCGTGCTCGGCACGCTCCACATCGAAATCAGCGGCCTGCAGCAGCCGCAGCAGGATGTTCTCCACGTCGTCGCCCACGTAACCGGCCTCGGTGAGGGTGGTGGCGTCGGCAATGGCAAAGGGAACCTGCAGAATCCGGGCCAGGGTCTGGGCAAAGAGGGTCTTGCCGGAGCCGGTGGGGCCCAGCATCAAAATGTTGCTCTTCTGGAGCTCCACGTCCTCTCCGCCGCCGAAGAAAATGCGCTTGTAGTGGTTGTATACCGCAACGGAGAGCACCACCTTGGCCTCATCCTGTCCGATCACATACTGGTCCAGCACATCCTTGATCTCCCGGGGCGTAGGCAGCTGGTCGGGCATGCCCTCCAGGGGGGCGGGCTCCTCGTCCTCAAAGCCGTCGCTGAGGATGCTCATGCACAGGCGCACGCACTCATCACAAATCCGCACACCGGGCCCCTGAATCATCCGGTGGACCTGATTTTCATGCTTGCCGCAGAATGAACACCGCAGCGTCTTTTTGCTCTCGTCATTCATGGTATTACCTCAGCACTTGGAATTTTGCTTACTTTTTGCTCGTGATGATCTTATCAATGAGGCCGAAGTCCATGGCCTCCTGGGCGGTCATCCAGTTGTCCCGCTCCGAGACTTCCTTGATCTGCTCCGCCGTCTTGCCGGTGTTGCCCGCCAGGATCTGATTCAGGTTCCGCTTGATGCGCAGGAAGTGCTCCACATCAATCTCCATATCAGTCACCTTGCCCTTGGTACCGGCGGAGGGCTGGTGAATCATGATCTCCGCATTGGGCAGAGCGATTCGCTTGCCCTTGGCACCGGAGCTGAGCAAAAACGCGCCCATGCTGGCGGCCATGCCGATGCAGATGGTAGACACGTCGCACTTGACGTACTGCATGGTATCGTAAATGGCCATGCCGTCGGTGACAGAACCGCCGGGGCTGTTGATATAGAACTGAATGTCCTTATCCGGGTCCTGGGCCTCCAGGTACAGAAGCTGCGCAACCACTAAGCTTGCGGTGGTGGCGTTGACCTCCTCTCCCAGGAAGATGATGCGGTCATTGAGCAGACGGGAAAAAATGTCATAGGATCGCTCGCCGCGGTTGGTCTGTTCCACAACATAGGGGACTAAACTCACTTTGATAACCTCCGATCTTTGGTAGCCTATAAACCATTCTCTCATGATACCACAGGTACCATGAGAGAATGTGTCGAATCTGTAAAAGCTGGAAAAATTATTCGGCTTCCTTCTCGGTCTCGGCGCTCTCGTCGGCCTTCTTGGAGGACTTCTTGGCGGGCTTCTCCTCGCCGGCTTCGCCTTCGTCAGCCTTCTTGGAAGACTTCTTGGTCTTCTTCTCGGGCTTGACGGCGGTGGCGCTGTCCACCACCACGGCCACGGCCTTGCGGCTGATGATCTGGTCCTTGACCTGATCGGCCTGGAGATACTTCTTCACGGTCTCCAGATCGATGTTGTACTCATCGGCCATCTTCTGGAACTCGGCCTCCACTTCCTCGTCAGTGGCCTCCAGCTTCTCAGCCTCGATGATGGCACGCATGGCCAGATCCATCCGCACCTGACGGGTGGCGGGCTCCTTGGCGTCTTCCAGGAGCTTGGCCTCGTCCATGCCGGTCATCTTCATGTACTGGTCGTAAGGAATGCCCTGCTGGGCGATCTGCATCTTGAAGTTGTCCAGGAACTGACGGCACTGGGCCTCGACCATGGCATCGGGCACGTCGGCAGTGATGTTGGCAGCCACCTGCTCCATCAGAGTCTCCTCGAAAGCGCGGTCGGCAGCCTTCTGGCGCTCCTCGGTGATCTTCTTCTTCAGGTCAGCCTTGAGATCCTTCAGGGTATCGAACTCGCTGACGTCCTTGGCAAACTCGTCGTCCAGAGCGGGAACCTGCTTCTCCTTGACCTCGTGGACCTTCACCTTGAAGACCACAGCCTTGCCGGCCAGATCCGCATGGTAATCCTCGGGGAAGGTGATGTCGATGTCCTTCTCGTCGCCGGCCTTCATGCCCACGACCTGCTCCTCAAAGCCGGGAACAAAGCTGTGAGAGCCCAGCTCCAGGCTGTGCTTTTCACCCTTGCCGCCCTCGAACGGCTTGCCGTCCAGGAAGCCCTCGAAGTCGATGACGGCGGTGTCGCCTTCCTTGGCCTCGCGGTCCACAGACTCCAGACGGGTGTTGCGGTCGGTCAGCTCCTTGAGACGCTCGTCCACGTCGGCGGCGGTCACCTTCACCTCATCCTTGGGAGCGGAGAGGCCCTTGTACTCGCCCAGAGTCACCTCGGGATACACGGGAGCGACAGCCTTGAAGGTGAAGCCCTCCTTGGTGCACTCGCCCACCAGCTCCACGGAGGGATAACCCACCACCTGGAGATCCTGTTCCTTCACGGCAGCCTCGTAGGCCTCGGGGAACGCATTATTCATGGCCTCCTCGAAAAACACCTCTGCGCCGTACTTGCCCTCAATCACCTTGCGGGGGGCCTTGCCGGGACGGAAACCCGGGACATTGATCTTCTTGCGCATCTTCTGATATGCTTTTTCGACGGCAGCCTCAAACTCTTCGGCGCTGACCTCCACGGTCAGAGCGACCTGGCTTTTTTCAAGTTTTTCGCAGTTCTTGACAGTCATGATGTTAACTCCTCCGTTCATCAACGGCTCTATGCCGCTGCAAATTTATACTCTAACAGAATAATTTCGAAAAATCCAGCCCTTTTTCACTTATTCGCAGATTTTTTTTGGAAGAAAGCCCAAATAGTCCGCGGAAATCAGAGAAAAATCGGTTCCGCCCACGCATCCTTCAATCCGCCGCCGGATGGTCGGGCCATGGAGATGCCCGTAGCAGCAGGTTTTCACCCGGTGCGCTTCCAGCACGCTGAGGATCTCGGGACACCGGTACCCCTGATACAGAGGCGGGTAATGCAAAAAGCACAGCACCGGCCGCTCCCCTGCCGCCTGGAGTGACGCCTCCAGCCGTCCCACCTCCCGGTTGAGGACCTTGGCATTGTGAGGCTTTTGTTCCTCCTCCAAAAACCAGCCCCGGGTGCCGCACAGGGCATAGTCCCCGTAGACGTGGCAATTGTTATGGAGAAAATCCAGGTTGGCAAAGCCCTTGTCCTGGAAAAACGCCTTCATCTTGGACACCGTGGACCACCAGTAGTCGTGGTTGCCCTTGACCAGGAGCTTTTTACAGGGGAACTGCTCCAGAAAGCGGAAATCCGCCTCCGCCTCGGCAAGATCGATGCCCCAGGAGGTATCCCCCGCCAGGACCAGTACATCCTGGGCGGTAAGCTGGCTCAGGGATTCGCCGATGCGGTCCACATAGTGCTCCCAGGCGGGGCCGAAGACCTCCATGGATTTGTTGGCTGTCAGGGATAAATGCAGGTCCCCGATGGCATAGAGCGCCATGGGCCCCCTCCTTTCGTTTCATTGGGATCCCCCAGGTCGTTCCCGGGGTGTCATCGAAGCGGACCGCCCGGCTGCGGCAATCTCAGCCGCAGCCGCGTTCGCCCGCTTTTCAGCGCAGGAAGTCCAGCACCACGCCGTCCATGCCGGCTTTTTCGCAGGTGAGGTCAAAACGCCGCTCCTTGCCCTTGAGGGCGGCCAGACGGCGGGGAATCGCCACGCCGCTGACGCTGTGGAGCTGCTCCAGCAGTTCCACCCCATCCCCTTCCGGGGTCTGGCCGATGGCCGTGAGCACGTGGTTGCAGAACTTATAGGGAGACGCCGTGGAGGCAAAGACCGTCAGCGTCTCGTCTCCGGTGGCGGCACGGTACTGGGCCAGCACGTCCGCAGCCACGGCGGTATGGGTATCGATGAGATAGCCGTAGTCCCGCTCGTACCGGGCAATGGTGGCAGCGGTACCGGCTTCATCGCAATAGCCGCCCCAGTACTGCTCCTGCAGAGCGGTCCGGATGGCGTCGGAGACCTCGTACTTTCCGGTCTTGGCCAGGGCGTCCATATAGCCCCGGACCTCTTCGTCGTTCTCACCGGACAGGTCGAAGAGCAGCCGCTCCAGATTGGAGGAGACGAGAATGTCCATGGACGGGCTCATGGTGGTGTGGAAGGGCCGGTTGCGGTCATAGACGCCGGTGCGCAGGAAATCGGTCAGCACGTCGTTGCGGTTGGACGCGCAGATCAGCTTGCCCACCGGCAGTCCCATGCGCTTTGCGTAGTAGGCCGCCAGGATATCGCCGAAGTTGCCCGTGGGCACGCAGAAGTTCACCTTGTCGCCCATGGTGATCTCCCCGTCCCGGAGCAGGTCGCAGTAGGCGGAGATGTAATAGACCACCTGGGGCAGGATCCGGCCCCAGTTGATGGAGTTGGCCGAGGAGAGGAAATAGCCCCGCTGTGCCAGAGTCGCCCGGATGGACTCATCGGAGAAGATCCGCTTGACACCGGCCTGAGCATCGTCGAAGTTGCCCACCACGGCGCACACGCCCACGTTGGCACCCTCCTGGGTGACCATCTGGGCCTCCTGCACAGCGGAGACGCCGTTCTTGGGATAGAACACCAGGATCTTGGTCTGGGGCACGTCAGCAAAGCCCTCCATGGCGGCCTTGCCGGTATCTCCGGAGGTGGCGACCAGAATGCAGGCGGTCTTGTCCTCCCCGGTCTTGCGCAGAGCGGCAGAGAGCAGCTGGGGCAGCATCTGCAGAGCCATGTCCTTGAACGCGGAGGTCGGCCCGTGCCAGAGTTCCAGGCAGTGGGTGTTGGCATCCACCTTCCGCAGCGGCGCCACGGCGGGGGTGTCAAACTTCTCAGGGCCGTAGGCATTGTTGGCAAAGCCCAGCAGCTCCTCTTCGGTATAGTCCGTAAGATACAAAGCCATAACCTTGGCGGCCCGCACCGCGTAGGGCTGGTTCACCAGGGCCCGCAGGAAGGCCTTGTCGATCTGGGGGATCTCCACCGGCGTCAGCAGGCCCCCATCCCGGGAAAGGCCCATCTTGACCGCCTCCGCTGCCTCCATGCGGACGGATTTGTCCCGTGTGCTGTAATACTTCATACAGATGTCCTCACTTTCAGGGAAGATTCTCTATTCAAACGCGCCCGCCAGGTACTCCACCCGCATGGCGCCGTTTTCCTCGCAGTAGACCTCCGCCACATCAAACCGGGCGGGAGCATCCAGTTCATAGCGGCTGAGATACGCCCCGGCCGTGCGGCGCAGCCGCGCCTGCTTCCGGGCGTCCACCGCCTCCCGGGGAAGGCCCATGGACTTCGGCCCCCGGAGCTTGACCTCCACAAAGCAGACGATCCCCTCCCGGCTGCGGGCCACCAGGTCCAGCTCTCCGAACCGGCAGCGCCACTGCCTGTCCAGCAGGGTATATCCCGCTTTCTGCAGATACCGGGCCACCAGGTCCTCGCCCCGGTCTCCGGCAGCTTTGGCGGAAGTCACGGCCGCTTCGCCTCCCACTTTTTCAAAAAGCTCTTGCGGTGGGCCGGACAGGGGCCGTACTGGTCCAGCATGGCGTAGTGGAGCTTGGTGCCGTACCCTTTGTGTCTGGCGAACTGGTATTGGGGATACTGGGCCTCCAGCTCCGTGGAGACGTAGCGGTCCCGGCTGACCTTGGCCAGAATGGACGCCGCCGCGATGGAGGCGCTCTTTCCATCCCCGCCCACAATGCACCGGTGGGGTGCGGTGATGGCCACGGTGCTGCCGTGGTCCCGGTTGCCGTCGATCAGGCACAGCTCCGGGGTGACGTTCAGTCCCGCAATCGCCCGGTTCATGGCCAGCATCCGGGCGTTGAGAATATCCATCTCATCGATCTCCGCCGCCGTGACAAAGGCCACGCTGTACGCCTCCGCTTGGGCGATGATCTGATCGAACAGCGCCTCCCGGCGCTTTTCCGTCAGTTTCTTGGAGTCATTGAGGCCGGGCAGCTGGACGCCCCGGGGTAAGATCACCGCCGCGGCATATACCGGGCCCGCCAGCGGGCCTGCACCGGCCTCGTCCACGCCGCACACGGTCCCGATGCCCGTCTCCCAGGCCTCCTGTTCATAGGTCCAAAGCTCCATGTTGATTCCTTTCCTTCACTTCTCCTGTTCCGCGCATTCTGCATCGCACCGCATGGCCATATGGCGGCGCAGCAGACCGTGGTGAAACAGGATCTCCCCCACGCTCCAAAAAAACAGCGCGCCGCAGCAGAGCGTAAACCGGACTCCGTCCAAAGCAGCGGCCAGAATGCCGCTCAAAAGTCCCAGGGGCGTGCTGACCATCCCCAAAAGGACCAGCACAATGTGCAGAGAGCTGTCCGCGTCCCCCTGAAACCAGCATATTGCCGCCAGCACTGCGCAGTACGTCCAATACCGGCGCAATTCCCGGTCCCCGGCAGGACTCTTCAGCGTCCAAACCAGATAGTGAAGCCACAGCAACATCACAGCTGCCGCTGCCGCCAGAATGGCCGCATCCGGCAATGTGGCATGCACCACCCAGTCCCAGCCCCAGGATCCAGCCAGAAACTGCCGAAACGCTGCCAGCTCCGCCACCCAAAATGCGGCCGCGCTCAGCATCACTGTGCCGATGCGGCGGTCCCGCTCCTTGGGATTCATCTCAAGTCCTCCGGCAGTTCCAGTGTAAAGCTCCCAAGCTTGCCGCCTCGGAACTCGTCCAGCAGGATCTTGGCCATTCGCTCCGTGTCCACTTCACCGCCGGAAATCAAAAATCCCCGCTTTTTTCCCGCGGCCTCCAGCAGGCGGTAGCCCCAGGCCACGTCGTTCTCCTCCGCCTCCCGGGCCGGAATGCCCGGAAGCTTATAAGCACCGGCCAGGGCGTCGGGGTACCGCTCCCCCAGGTATGCCATCAGGTGGCAGCCCAGGGTCTCCACGTCCAGGATATCATCCTTCACCGCGCCGGTGAAAGCCAGATTCAGTCCCACGCTCTGGTCCTCAAATTTGGGCCAGAGAATGCCGGGGGTGTCCAGCAGCTCCAGATTTCTGTCGATAGGCACCCACTGCTTGGAGCGGGTGACGCCGGGCCGGTCCTCGGTCTTGGCGGTTTTCCGGCCCGCCACCCGGTTGATGAAGGTGGACTTGCCCACGTTGGGAATGCCCAAAATCATCACCCGGACCACCCGGCCCACCTGGCCCTTTTCCGCATAGGCCCGGAGCTTGTCCGAGAGCAGCTCCCGCACGGCTCCGGCAAACCGGGCTGTGCCCTGGCCGTTCTTGGCGTCGCACTCCAGCACCGCATAGCCCAGGGACCGGAAATGCGCCGCCCAGCGCTTGGTCCCCTCTGGGTCCGCCTGGTCCACCCGGTTCAAAACCACCAGCCGGGGCTTCCCCGCCGTCAGCTCGTCCACGTCCGGATTCCGGCTGGAGATGGGAATGCGGGCATCGAGAATCTCGCACACTGCGTCCACATTTTTCAGCTGCTCGGCGATCATCCGCCGGGTCTTGGTCATATGCCCGGGATACCACTGAATGTTCACGCAATCACCCCGATCCGTCCGAAATCCCGCTCCCCGGTACTCTCATCGGTTCCCGGGAAAGCCAGGAACACCGCCTTGCCGATGACATAGCGGGTATCCACCGTTCCCAGCCGGTAATCCCGGCTGTCGTTGGAATTGTTGCGGTTGTCGCCCATGACGAAGATGCTGCCCTCCGGTACCGTCAGGGGGAACTCCGTCCCCTCTTCCAGGAAGGTCAGCTCATTGATATAGTCCTCCTTCAGGAGCTCCCCGTCCACATACACGCTGCCGGTCTCAAAGTCGATGTCCACGGTCTGACCGCCGGTGGCAATCACCCGCTTGACGATGGGCTCGGCCAGGAAGCTCTCCTTACGCAGCACCACAATATCCCCATACTGGTAGTCGTCATATAAAATGGAGTTGAGGACCAGCAGACGGTCCCCGTCCTGCAGGGTGGGCACCATGGAGTGACCGTCCACCCCGATCAGCCGCACCACAAAGGTAAAGAGCAGCACCACCACCAGCACGGAACAGACCAGCGCCTGCATCCATTCATAGAGATCCCGGCCCGGCCGGGACTCAGCTTCCTCCTCGTCCAGCTCCTGCTTGTCGTTTTCGTGTTCCAACATGTCATTCTCCTCAGGTCAGTTTAAACTTCCGATCCGGCTCAGCTCCCGCCGGTCCAGCTCCGCCGTCTTTCCCGGAATCAGCAGCCAGACCGCTTTTCCCAGGATCTTCCGCGTATCCACCGCGCCCAGTTCGATATGGCGGCTGTCCTTGCTGTCGTTGCGGTTATCGCCCAGCACGAACACGCAGCCCTCCGGCACCGTCAGGGGAAACTCCGTCCCCTCCGGGGTATAGGTCCGCTCCCGGATATAGGGCTCGTCCAGCTCCACGCCGTCGACGTACACACTGCCGGTCTCAAAATCAATATCCACCGTCTGTCCTGCCGTGGCAACCACCCGCTTGACAATCGTCTCCTGATTGGAAAAGGCCTGCCCCACAATGACGATGTCACCGGGGCGGTAGTCTCCGCACCAGAGAGCATTGACCACCAGAAGCCGGTCTCCGTCCTGGAGGGTTTCCCGCATGGACTCTCCGGAAACGCTGACAATCCGCACCGCAAAGGTAAACACCAGAATGATGCTGACCGCCACGCCCAGCAGCGCCCGGATCCATTCGTACGCATTTTGTCCCTGTGGAATCTCCTTCGCTGCCCGCATATCAAAGCGCCCCCATGATAATCTGTGGCGTATTATAGCAAAATCTCCCCGGTTTCACAAGGGCCGGAGAGATTTTTTGCCTGGATCTGTCAGCGCGTTTCTCCGGCGGCAGCATTCGCCTGTTTCCGGCCGGGTACCGGCAGCTGGGCCAGAATCACCGCTGCCAGCACCAGCACACATCCAAAGTACTCCCGTCCGCTCATCCGGTCATGGAGCAGCAGTGCCCCCGCCAGGGTGGCAAACACAGACTCCAGACTCAAAAGCAGCGACACCACGGTGGGATTGGAGTCCTTCTGGGCCAAAATCTGCAGCGTATAGGCCACGCCGCTGGAGAAAATACCCACGTACAAAATCGGTCCGGCGCACTGAAGCAGCGCAGACCAGGACGGGGACTCGCTGACCAGCATGCCCACCGCCGAGAGCACCGTGACCACAAAAAACTGCACGCAGGAAAGAGCCACGCCGTCCACCTTCTGCGTAAAATGGTCGATCACCAGAATGTGGGCGGAAAAGCAGAAGGCGCACAGCATCACATACACATCTCCGCTGGTGACGGAGAATCCTTCATTGATGCACAGGCAGTACAAGCCCGCCACGGCCAGCACTACGCTGATCCAGATGGTGCCGGGGGCCTTTTTCTTCAAAAACAGCCCCACCACCGGCACAATGACGATATACAGCGCCGTGATAAAGCCCGCCTTGCCGGAGGATGTGGTCTCCAGTCCCTTTTGCTGAAGGTTGGTGGCCACCGTCAGCGCCACGCCGCACAGCACACCGCCCAACATCAGATCCCGCCGGGACGCAGGACGGGCCTGGGCCTCCCCGGAAAAATCCCGCCGGCGCAGACGGCTGAACACGCCGCACAGCGCCAGCAAAAACAAAAATGCAATGGCGGACCGGGCGGTATTGAAGGTAAACGGCTCGACGTAATCCGCGCCGACGCTCTGTGCCACAAAAGCCGTGCCCCAGATCAGCGCTGCCAACACCGGGAATACGTTTTGCCGGATTCGATTCGCTTTCATTGTGCTTGCTCCCCATTCTCTTCCATGGTATAATTTTGAACAGCGGTTTCATGGAGCCCGGCAGTCTGCCATGTCCAAAGAGCCGCAATAAAAAAATATTTTAGCATCGAGGTGACAAAATGGCAAGGCTTTCCCGGGAATTCTATTTGGGAGATACCGTGGACATCGCCCGCCGTCTGCTGGGCACCTATCTGGTGCGGCAGCTGGGCCAAACGGTTCTGGTGGGCCGCATCACGGAGACGGAAGCCTATATCGGACGGTGCGACAAGGCCTGTCACGCTTACGGCTATCACAAAACGCCCCGCAATGCTCCCATGTTTCTCGGCCCCGGGCACGCCTATATCTACTTGATTTACGGCATGCACCATTGTCTCAATCTGGTCACGGAACCGGAGGGAGAACCGGCGGCGGTGCTGATTCGGGCACTGGAGCCTGTCGCGGGTACGGAGACGATCCGCCGCCTGCGCTATGGCGACAAACCCATGACTCCCTACCGCACCGCCCATCTGCTGGACGGGCCCGGCAAGGTCTGCCGGGGACTGGGTCTGACCACGGCGGAAAACGGCATGGACCTGACGGGTCAGACGCTTTTCGTATGCACGTCCGGGGCAGACGTGGGACTGTCCGATCCGCCGCCGCGGCGGGAGGTGATCGTCTCCGGCCCCCGGATCGGCGTGGATTACGCCGAAGAAGCCCGGGATTACCCCTGGCGCTTTCAGCTCAAAAAGGAGGACGGCTGAGGGATGTTTTTCTTCGATCTGGACGGAACCCTGATTGACTCCAACGGGGTCTGGAAACATGTGGACCGGGAATTTCTGGCCCGGCGGGGCATGCCCTATACCCACGCTTACTATGAGGGCGTCGCCCATACCATTTTACCCCTGGCCGCTGAATTTACCAAGGAATTCTGCCACCTGGAGGAATCCTGTGAGGACATCATCGCCGAGTGGATGGACCTGGCCAAGGACGCGTACGCCCATGTTGCCGTCAAGCCCGGCGTCCGGGCCTATCTCAAGCAGTGCCGGGCAGAAGGCCGCCGGATGGCCGTGGTGACCTCCAGCGTGCCGGAGCACTGCCGTACCGCTCTGGACAAGCTGGATCTGGCCCGGTACTTTGAATTCATTACCTTCGCCCACGATCTGGGGCTGGAAAAGAAGAATCCGGACATCTGGCTCCAGGCGGCCCGTCAGGGCGGCGTGGAACCGGAGCGGTGTACGATCTTTGACGACAGTCTCTCCGCCTGTCGGGGTGCCCGGGCCGCCCGTATGCGGGTGGTGGGCGTGTATGACGGCTTCTTCGCTGCCGACGAGCGGGAAATGCGCAGTTTTTGTGACGTTTATATTCGCAGTTTTGAGGAGCTCTTATGGCTTCCGGAACAAAAGGCGAGAAAAAAATAAGGAGTGATACTGATGAATCGCATTCGGGAAAAATTTTTGAATCATGAACTCTCCGTGGGTACCTTTACCCAGCTGAGCAGCACGGTGGCCGTGGAGTGCCTGGGCCGCACGGGTCTGGACTACGTTCTCATCGACACGGAGCACAGCGCCGTGGGCATTGAGTTCCTCTCCTCCGCCATCACCGCCGCTGACGCCGCGGGCATCGTGCCTCTGGTGCGGATCAACGACATCACCCGCAGCAAGGTTCTCCAGCCTCTGGACTACGGCGCCCAGGGCCTGATTGTCCCCGCCGTGGAGACGGTGGACCAGGTGCGCCGCCTGGTGGAGTACGCCAAGTTCCCCCCGGTGGGCAACCGGGGCTTCTGCCCCACCCGGGACGGCGGATACGGCTACGATGAGATCTCCATGCAGGGCACGGAGGCCTATTTCGCCCACGCCAACCGGGAAACCCTGCTGATCCCCCAGTGTGAGACCGTGGGCTGCCTGGAACATATCGAGGAGATCACCGCCATGGACGGCGTGGACGGCATCTTTGTGGGGCCCTTTGACCTCTCCATTGCCCTGGGCCGTCCCATGGCCTTTGACTGCGACGAGATGCGCGCCGCTCTGGACCGCATCCTCAATGCCTGCCACAAGAACAACAAGATGGCCTTCATCTTCTGCGGCGACGCACAGGCTGCCAAGACCCGGGCCGCACAGGGCTTCGACAGCGTCACCGCCGGACTGGACATCATGGCTCTGGTGGACTCCTACCGGGCCATGGTCCAGGACATCCGAGGCTGATTTATGGAGTCCCTGGAATCCGCCGTACTCCAGGCCCGGGAAGAGGACGCGGATCTGATCGGTCTGGAGTTCGATCACGCGGAGGTTCACATGCTGGACCTGTCGGACCTGGAGTTCCGGCAGGTCCGCTTCCGCGCCTGCCGGTTTTCCCATTGCCGCTTTTCCCGCGCGTCTTTCCAGGACTGTGTTCTGGAGAACTGCGCTTTTGACCGGTGCTCCTTTGAAAAGAGTTTCTGGCGGGAGTGTACCCTTCGCGAAAGCAAGCTGGAAGGCGTCGACCTGCGGGAAAGCCGCCTGCACACCTGCACGTTGGACGGATGCATCCTGCGCTACGCCAATCTCTCCCAATGCACCCTGACCAAGACCAGCCTGGTCCGCTGCGACCTCACCGGTGCAGCCTTTGCCGCGGCCAAGCTCACCAAGACTACCCTGGACCAGGTGAATCTCACCGGGGCGGAACTGTTCCGCACAGTCCTCACCGGCATGGATCTGACCAGCTGCACGCTCGACGGCATCACCCTTTCGGAAAGCTGCGCCGAGCTCAAGGGCGCCGCCATCCACGCCTCCCAGGCCGCCGTGGTGGCCCGCATCCTGGGGATCGACGTGGTCCCCTGAATTCCCCAAAGGAGACTCCCCCATGGAAGCCTATTACCGCCAGCGCCTCACACCGCCCCAGCAGGCGGCCTATCACGCCATGAAAACCGGCTTTACCGCCCTGGCTCCCCGCTTCCCCGTTCCCCTGCTGGACCGGGAGACGCTGAGCGACCTCTTCTTTTTGCTGCGGCTGGACTGCCCGGAAATTTTCTACGTCACCGGCTTTTCCTACCGCTACGCCCCCGGAGCGGAAAATGCGGAGCTGCTGCCGGAATACCTCTTTGACAAGGGGAAAATCCGCCAGCACCAGCAGGCGCTCTCGGCCCGGGTGGAAAAGCTGGTCCGGCCACTGCGCCAGCTCACCCCTCTGGAGCAGGAGCGTGCCATTCACGATTTCATCTGCGAAAATGTCCGCTACGACAAGCTGAAAAAGCCCTACTCCCATGAGATCATCGGCCCTCTGGGCCAGGGCGTGGGCGTGTGCGAGGGTATCGCCAAATCCGTGAAAATTCTCTGCGACGCGCTGGGACTCTGGTGCATGATTGCCGTCTCCGAGAACAATCCGGCCCAGGGCGTCAAATACCGCCATGCCTGGAACATTGTGCGTCTGGATGGGCAGTACTACCACCTGGACGCCACCTTTGACGCTACCCTCAGCCAGTCCGGTGTCGTGCGCCATGACTATTTCAATCTGGATGACCGTGCCCTCTTCCGGGACCACCAATCTCCCCTCTATCCCCTGCCCGCCTGCACCGATGCCGCCCGGGCCTTCTACCGGGCGGAAAAGCGCTCCTTCACCAAAATCGAGGACGTGTGCAAGCGGGCCCAGATGCCCCTGCGCAAGGATCAGCCCTTCCTCTTCCACTGGCGGGGCGGCGCTCTGAACCGGGAGATTTTGCTGGAACTGGTCCGTGCCCTGGAGGAAACGGCCCAGACCCGGGGCCGCCACGCCGCCGTGTCCTACAACTATCCTCAGGCGGTGCTGTGTGTCCGCTTCCCCCGGGAACTTCCCCGGGAGGAATTGGTAGCCCAGGAGGCCGACGCGGACCGGGAAGCATAACAACAAAACAAGAACCCCCGGCGCAGCCATTTGCTGCGCCGGGGGTTTTCTTTTTTAAAGCTTTTTCATATGCGCGCCTGCGGATTTGAGCATCAGCTTCTTGGCGCCCACCTGATCGAAGGCCACCTCCGCCAATGCGTCGCCGCCCATGGGCCGCACAGACAGCACCATGCCTTTGCCGAAGGCGGTATGCTCCACCATGTCGCCCTTTTGCAGCTGCAACAGCGGCGCGGCGCTTCCGCCGCTCCGGGCCGAGGCCAGTGGCTTCTGAGGCGCCGGTGCCGTGCCCCGGTAGGACCGGATGGAGCTGTTGCCCCGGGGACCGCCGCTGGCCACAAGGCCCGCTCCCTGGGTACGGCCTGCGCCGTATCCGCCGGAAGAACCGTAGCCGCCGGACATACCGGACCCGAACCCGCCGGATGTGCCGTCTTCCCAGGGAGGCGTGCCGAAGCCGTCCCGGTCCATGGCGCTGGATCGGGGCTGGGGCTTGCTCTGCCAGTGCATATTCTCCTCCGGAATCTCCTCCAAAAACCGGGAGGGCCGGTTGGCCGTGGTGCGGCCGTAGAGCATACGCTGGCGGGCATTGGTCAGCGTCAGCTTCTCCCGGGCCCGGGTCATGGCCACGTAGCAAAGCCGCCGTTCCTCCTCCAGCTCCTCCTGGTCATACTGGGCGGAGTTTCCGGGGAATACGCCTTCCTCCATGCCCACCACATACACCACCGG
>ENA-UEYL01000869-UEYL01000869.1-human-gut-metagenome-genome-assembly--contig:-NODE-869-length-28232-cov-7.442657_pt1 | contig 28232 bp, 28 predicted proteins | sample MGYA00242941_ERZ507946 | MGnify/ENA primary metagenome ERZ507946 (study PRJEB26167, sample SAMN06115482) | human gut metagenome | host: Homo sapiens | place: China:Guizhou | collected 2015-03-11...
GCCGCTGTACTTCCGCTACATCCCGCGTCAGTGCCTCCATCTGCGCCTGGGTGGGGCACGGCTCCCTCCGGCTGGAAGCATCCCGCAGAAGGGCTGTTTGGGCCGCTGTGTGCCGCTCCAGCTCGTCCAGCCGATGGAGCATCTCCTGCCACTCCTCCTTGCTGGGACAGTTCTGCGGTATCATAGTCTGCGGAGCGTTTCTCCGTTTCAATTCCTCCATGGGCAAGCGCTGCCCGGATTCTGAACTCATGTTCCATGACCTCCTTGGTGTACTTCTCCTCGTGGAGCCGGTCGTCCCGGCACTTCATTCCCGTGGGCGTGGTGTAGGTGATATTCTTCCGGCTGTCCGTCCAGCGCACCTGATACCCCTCACTCTCCATCAGAGAGATGAATTCCTCCTTGCTGGCAGCGTACCGCATGCACTGGTCGATGGTGTTCATGAGCCGGAACTTCCAGCTCTCGCCCTTTGCGGCGGAGCGGTACTCCCTGGTGCTCATCCGCTTTTGCTTGACCTGCTTCTGCGGCGGCGGAAGGATCTCCAATCCATGGGCAGCACATATTTCATCGTTGGCCATCCGGTGGGCCTGCAGATCGGCGGCACTCTGGTGGAGTTTGCGGCCATCTTGAAAGCTCACACTGTTCACCACCAAGTGATTGTGGAGATGCTCTGTGTCCATATGGGTGGCCACTAACACCTCAAAGTTTGGAAACTCACGCTGGGCCAGTTCCAGCCCAATAGCGTGAACTTCCTGTGGGGACAGGTCATCCTGCTTGTCAAAGGACTGCACGAAATGATAGTACTGTCTGCCATCTATCTTATGGAACCGCTCCTTGGTGAGCTGCATTTCGGAGCAAACACTTTGGGCGGTGCAGTTCCAGCCGGAGACCAGCCGACGATCTTCCCATGTGGTTTTCTCTTCCTGCTGAACATAGCGCAGCACACCACCCAGAGCACCTCTGCCACCGCCACGATTTTTGATTGCGGTGAAGGTTGCCATCTCGTCGACACCTCCTCCATATCATTCACTTCCAGCCTGATCGGCTGAAAGCTCACTCATTCCAGGGTGTCTCCTCTCCCCGCAAAAGCGGTTCACCGCTTTTGTGGGGGGCCCACTTACCTCCCGGAGCAGCTCCCGGAGCTGTTCATAAATTTTTCCGTAGTTTTCTGCCAGTGCGTCACCCTTCAGAACTGTTACCCTCCCCATGTTGGCCAGGGTGGTGAGCTGATTTAGATTTCGCCCCTGGGCTTTCAGTTCAGACAGTACCTGCTCCAGCCCTTCCACCTGCACGATTTCTTTTCCAAAGCCACTGTAGCACAGGTAGTCGGTAACCGTCAGGCCAGCGGATTGGGCCAGCTCTTGAATGGTTTTCTTGGTACGGGGCGTCACCCGCAAGGTGATGATCTCGCTCTTTTTTACTCTCTGCATTGATCCTCCTTCTCCCCCTCAGGGGCCGGGTACGGGGCAGCGCCCCGAAACTGTGCGCGGCGTATAGCCGGGCGCGATGCTTGCCCTCCCCGAAGGGAGGAATCCCTTTCCACGGCCCCCGCCGCGCCCTCTCCAAACGGTTGGTTAACGGCAGTAGGGTCGATAGGGACGATTTCTCCGGCACCCTCCAAATCGACACTATCGGCACAACGCAGCTCGATCACACGCTTGCCATTGCTTCGGCGGACCACTGCAGCAATTCCGTTCTTCTTTAGGGCCTCAACGCTTTGCAGGATCAGCCTTGAAATCTTTCTGGGCGTTACCCCTTCGGCCTTATCAGGGTCGATCTTTTCGGAGAGCTCCGTGGGAGTGCCGATAAATACTGTTCTGCTGCTCATAAATGTAGAGAGGAGAACGACGATCCGATCCTCACGCAGCACGGGTTCTTCTCTGCTGTCTGAAACCAGCTCCCACACATTTTCCTCGCCGCGTCGAAGCTCCAGCTCCCGATATTCGATGTCCCGGCCCACGCAGGTCAGTCTGGCTCTGCCGCTGCCCCGCTTTTCTTCTACCAGGGTGAAGCTGGAATCCACCGCGCCGCTGATGGCGGTGGTGCCGGAGATCCGGTGGAACACATCCTCTGCCTTTTCTTTCCGCAGATGGTGGATGAGCAGGATGGCGATGCCGTGCTTGTCCGCCAGCCGCTTGAGCACAGACAGGTCCCGGTAGTCATTGGCGTAGGTGGCGTCGTGGATCGGACGAACCATCTGCAGGGTGTCGATGATGATCAGCACGGTATCGGGGTGGGCGGCGAGAAATGTTTCCACCTGTTCCTCCAGTCCCTGACCGATGAGAGCGCACTCGGTGCAGAAGTGGACGCTGTCCGGTGCGTCCTCTGTGATCTCAAACAGCCGGTTCTGGATGCGGAGGACGGAATCTTCCAGACAGAGATAGAGTGTGGTGCCCTGCCTGGTGGTCATGTTCCACACCGGTTCTCCCTTGGCCACCGTCACGGCCAGCCATAGAGCCAGCCAGGACTTGCCCACCTTCGGGGAGCCTGCCAGGATGTGCAGGCCCTGCGCAAGCAGGGTGTCCACCACAAAATTAGGCAAGTGCAGGGGTTGGCTCATCAAGGTTGCTCCATCCACTGTGCGGAACGGTGCGTTGTTTTTTCTCATAGTCAATTCCTCCTTGTTCTGAATATGAAAAGCGCCCACCTCAGTGAGCGCTTCCGGGAAAGGGATTTTTCCTTTCACTTGATTATTCTGGGAGTTTTGATAAAATGAGAATATCACAAGACAGGGCAAAAAGAGATATAGGACAGAGGTGCCTTACTATGGAGTTTGGAACGGATCAACTCAATACATTTGACACCTTCACTTTGGACTGCTGGAAAGATCGGGTGTACTACGAAGGGCAGTCTTTTCCGGCCGGTTATTTTGCTGCGGAGATTTTGAATTTTGCTGGTGAAGCCGATGACCCGATTTTAGAGCACATTATTGCTCTGCCTCCCCTTGTGTCCCAGGCCGCTGCTTTGAAAAAGGACGGAGGAAGAGATGTGCTGGCACAGCTCCGGCCGCTGATGCATAAAGCTGTCTCCTGGATCTGTACCTGCCCGCCTTTTTGTTGTGGCGATGTTGAATTTGCATGGAGGGAATTTAATCAGGCTATGGACGAGGATTGCTTTGATCGCAATTGTGATATCTCAGAAGATCATCTTCCCTACCGTCTTTTGATGTTCAGCGACCAGATTTTGAAGATTCTGGTGTCAATTTATAATTTTTGCCTGCTTATTCGTGCCTTTGAGAAAAGATATCTTCGCAGGTTAAAGCGGCGGACAGAGAGTGAGTTTGCAAAAGCAGCGCACACCTGCTTCGATCTGGACAACGACTTTCTGGACATAACGGACCGTATGCCTTTTGGCGAAATGGAGGAATTCTTTTCCTTTCCCCGTCTGATTTCTGGTTTTTCCTATCTTCAGGATCCCCACGACAAAGAAACGTGGATTTCTGTGCAGCAGGTGATCTGCAAGCGCCTCATTGACTTTTATGTATTTGATCTCCAAAACGGTTTTCAGCATGGTCATGGCCCAAGCTTTTGCCAGAATTGCCATCGTTATTTTTTGACAACCACCGCTCATGTCCCGAAATACTGTGACGGTATGGCTCCCCAGGATCATCGTCTCACTTGCCGTCAGTACGGCGCCATGATGCACCAGAAGGAGCAGAATAAACAGCATCCTGTCTACCGTCTGTTCAGCACCCGTACCAACACCATCCGCAAACATCACCAGAGAGGAAAAATTTCCGATGAGCTGCGGCGGGAAGCACTGTATCTCGCGGAGACCTATCGGGACCGGGCGCTTAGGGACAACGACTATGCCGCCGGAGACTATGTCCACGACATGGAGCAGGAGACGCTTTATGCTCAGGCGAGAGCACGCCTTGCCCAGGAGGACAAGCCATGAGTATGTACCTCTGTGACGATACCTGTCCCAGTAACGAGCAACTTGCCCAGCGCATACAGGACGGTGATCCAGAGGCTGCTTCACTTCTGCTTTCCCAGAACGAGGGATACCTGACCATGCTGGCTACAAGCTACTGTGAACAATTTTCACAGGAATATCTGGTGGACGATCTCAAGCAGGAGGGTGCGCTGGCACTGCTGGAGGCGGCACAGCGGTTTGATCCATCCATGGAAACCAAGCTGCTGACCTACGCCACTCCCGCCATTGAAACAGCCATGAAGGACCGCGCCGCCCAAAGTTCTTTTTCTCTGTCCCTACCGCTGGACCGTTACTACCAACTGCGCCAAGTGGCTTTCCTCTATGCCACACACGAGCAGGACAGCGAAGCAGATCTTCTGGGCTCCATTCAAGAGAAGTTGAGAGTCTCCACCAAAGTGGCCAAGCGTCTGCTGGAGGAATATCACACCGTCTTCCTGATCGAGTCCCTGGGTGATCGTGTCTTTGATATTAGTTTTGGTGGTGATCCCGCCAGGGCCTATGACCGTTTCATGCGCCGAACGTTGCTCCTCCAGCGCATGGAGGAGGTGCTCAAGCCCAGAGAGTTGAACTTGGTGCGCTTTTATCTGGGGATTGGCCAGCCCAATGAGCATGGCATGACCTTTCAGGAACTGGCCGTCCGGCTGAACTACAACGGCCCCAGCGGCGCGGAGAAGGCGTATAAGAGCGCCATCCGGAAACTTAGAAAACAGTTGAACGGCGGCACTTACGGTCAGTGGCTATCCATCCAGAAAGCGATTCAAGCCGCATGCCGGGAGGCCTGCGAGGTAAAAGCGTACAGTTCACCTCAGGCCACATGGATGGATGAACAGAAGCTGGTTCATGGCTTTTTGTGCAAAACTGCGGTATTATCAGATGTGTATTGTGTCCTACATGAAGCGTGGGAGACAAATGGGCCGTAACATAATCGGTCTGTACACCAGAGTACACCACTCGTTTCTTCCTGCATGCCGGTACTTTTGCTGCATTTCACGAGGAGATTTATCTATGGAGTATGTTGCTTTTGATTATAATGAGCCCACCAATCAGTGCTGAGATGAGATTTGTCAAGGGTATTTTCACCCAAGTTGCGGTGATTCTTCTTTTCGTGCAACTACAACAAACCGCCCGTTTTTTGTGTGGTAGCTGCAAGTAGACAGTGTCAGCAGTTCATCTCCGTACACAGCGCTGACCCTTGTATCGTACAGGGCAGCCTTCTGTACCTGAGCCGCATAGTCCGCAAAAACGGAAGCATCGCTCACATCCGTATATTGATAGTAGCGGAATACGCCTTCGGCATTCTGTGGATAGGCTTGTGAATAAAAGGCAGCCAGAACCTCGTATTCCCCGGAGGCAGCAAGGGTATCAAATCGAATGATGGGGTGTTCCTCCCAGTATGCCCGGTCGGCGTAGGACAAGAGAGAGCCGAACATGGTTCCATTTTTCATATGGTGCCCGTAGATCAGATAATTCCCGCAGCCCTCATAGCAGTCCGCCGCCAGGAAGGGCACGCCGCTCTGCGAGTGGCTGCCTTCAAAGTCCCGGCGCAGATAATATTCCCCGTCCTCCGGGGTGTGCATGACCGGATAATCCAGCTTTGTTCCTTCGATGGAGATCCAGCCGAAAAAGTCCGGGTTTTTCTCTTTCAAGGCGGCATAAGCAGAGGAAACTTCGCTGGTTTCTGGCGGTTTCTCTGGCTGTTCAGTATCGGAAAGCGGCTGGACAGAAGGGCGCACGATTTCTTCCAATTCATCAAACGCCTGCTGTTCCCTGCGGGCCTGTGCGGAAATGCTGTAAACCATATACGCAGAGAGGAGAAACAGCGCACTGAATATCAGGAGCAAAAGCCGGTATAGGATAGATATTCTTTTCATGGGAGTCTCCTGTGCTTAACAAAGCGGCGGGGCAGGTATGGTCCATACATCTGCCCCGCCGCCGGTTTTATTTATCTCTTATAGCGTTTTCCGTGGTACCTTGGTCTGACTGTCACCAACGTTGTGATGATGCCAAGGGCAGAAATGCCCAGCACGGCCAGCCACAGGTTCAGGTTTGTCTCATCCCCTGTCTGGGGGACCGGGTCTGTTGGGATTTCCGGTTCAGGCAGATCGGTGGGCTCCGCCGGATCCACGGGGTCCACCGGCTCCACGGGGTCTACGGGATTCACGGGGTCTACGGGGTCAACCGGCTTGACGGGATCCACAGGCTTTGCAGGAACGTCATCGTTGGTGATGGTCCAAATAGTCCCCCTGTGAGAGACCTCGGAGGCAAAGCCCGGCACATCCACTTCGGCCACCGACCAGTTATAGCGGTCGTCCAAGTCCGTCCAGGTATACTTCCAGCCATTGCCAGCGTTCAGCGTGACCTCGTCATAGTCCCTGCCGTTTCGCAGCAGCTCCACCGTTACGGAGTGTGTAGCTTCGCCTCCGTCATCCAGTACCCACTCTTTTTTTACCGTGAGGCTGGTATCATCGGGATCAGGATTGGGGTCAGGCCGCGTGCTGTTCTTGGTGTTGGTGAACGCGGCGGTTGCCGTTTCACCTGCTTCAATCGTTCCGGTATCGCCGGTTTTGGTGGTGACATAACCGTCCGCTGCGGTCTCCGTTACCGTGTAAGTGATACCAGCCGGGAGATTTTCCGCCGTCTTGCTCTCGTTGTGTTTCAGCGTAAAGGTGGCTTTACCGCCGGTAAAGGTCATGCCGCCATACTCGCCGCCGACAGTCGTATCGCCGAGGGTCACGGTGAAGTGGAATTCCTTATTCGTTTCCCCGGCGTCGCCCGCCACGATTTTGGAGACGGTCAGGCTTCCGGATGTCAGATCTCCCTTGTAATTCGTGAACGCTGCATAGGCTGTTTCATCCTTCGTAATCTTACCGCTGATTATGCCGGAGACTGGCCTTATTGACCATTCGTCCTCCGCTTTTTCTGTAATTTTCCACTGCGTACCGTCAGGCAGGCCGAGAACCGTCAGCGCTTCGTCATGCCGCAGGGAAAGTGTTCCGCCGTCACTGATATAGCCGGCACGCTGCTCGCCGTAGTAATAGTACTCCTCCCCAACCAGCGCCGTGCCATCGGCATCCTTCAAAGAGACTTCGAAAGTGAAGTTGTGGGTATAGTCTTTAGCGGGCAAGTTTTCCCCGGATACGGTCTTGCTGATCCGCAGCTTTCCGGTATCCGCCGGCGCAGTCTTTTGGTCAGTAACAACAACGGTATTCAGCAGGCTGAACAGGCTGGTAAGATCCCTTCCGCTTAGATCATCCCAGTTGGCGGTGTTGCTGCTGCCCTCATACATCTTGTTTTGCAGCGCAACCGTATTCTGTACAACGCGGGCCCGCAAAAAGCCCTCGTTGGTAGTAAAGAACGGATAGATAATCTTCCCGCCGTCCTCATCGTGCAGGCCATAATCCACCACTGCGTTCTTGCCGTAGTGCAGATTCATGCTGCGAGGGGTTTGCGTTCCTGCAAGCAGATCATCCTTCCAGCGATACAAACCAAAATTCCCACTCTCCTGCGTTTGGGCAATCGCGGTAATGTCCCGCAGCGTGATGTTGACCATATCATCCGCCGCATACTTTGTCATGGTCTGCATCAGCTTACCAACGCCGGCCATAACGGTGACGCCGTCATCTTTTGTGCCTGCGTCGGCGTAAATCGAATAGATGCCCACAATGACAGGGATCTCTGTTGGGTTCAGCTTATATCCCTCCGGCGCCGACATCTCTTTCAGGGTGTACTTGGAGTTTACTTCCGCCCACTTCACTTGAGCATAGCCCGGCTCATGTTCCGGCGCATCCGGTCTGAAGATCAGCACGCCGTCCTGGCCATCTACTGTGGCGGTCGTACCGGTAATGGTCGAATTGCCCGGGCCGGTAAGGGTAAACTTCACCCCATTGACGCCCTTGCCGTCCTCGTCCACTTTCTGTACGCGCAGCTCCCGGCGCTCGTTGGGGATATAGATGGTCGAGCGGAACTCCCGCTGGAACTGATCGGTGTTCAGGAAGGAGAAATCGCGCTTTTCAAAGCTATCCTTTGTGATGTCCAGCTTCGCTATGATCTCATCGATTACCACTTCGGAAGACTTGCCGCTCTGGACGCCTGTTTCGACTGCTTTGGATACATAGTCTTCCAGAGCATCGTAAAGCTCTGCGGATGTATCTCCTTCAATCCCAAGCTTCTCCAGCGCTCTTGGCTCGATGACGCCGTATACCATTTTCATGTCGCCATCTGCATTATTAAGCAAGTAGCGGTCTGCCCGGCCTGGAAGATCCTCTAACAGTCCCTCCAGCCTTCCGGTGTCCTGATTGTATGTAAGGCGCCATTCGGGCCAACGCTTGTCGCTGGCCTGGTACAGCGCCGCCTTGAGAACGGCTTTGCGCCACGCTTCGGCGGTGCGCTCCTCCGGTTCAACTGCTCCGTACCCTTCTGTATTGCTGCCATACAGAGCCAACCACTTCCCGTCCTGAGCCACATCATCATGGGACATTTTGCTTTCCAGCAGCATAGGAACGGCGACAATGAGTCCCTTTTCTTTACTGTTCGCACTAAGCGCAGTGTTGCTTGACGCGATGACGCCGCTTTGCTCGTCGAATTGACCGTAGGTGATCGTACCCGTTTCGCGGATATTGGAAAAGAAACTGGCGTATGCGCCGGTCTGGTAGCGGTTTGCAACGACCAACATGGTTGTGTCCGGATTGAACTTGAGCACAATGTCTTTGGGCAAAGCTCGGTAGCCGCCTACCGTTTTAGTTTCTTTCAGGATATAATAAAGCGTGCCGTCTGAATGATATCGATCCGTGAAGCTGAAGGGTGAGCCATCCGCTCTGACAAAAGACGATTTTCCGTTTTTATCAGTCTTGAGTGTTCCGATTACACCGCCGTTTACTGTATAGTCGGCAGCATCGGCGCTGTCGCCCTTGTTGGCTGTTGCTGCATACAGTTTAAATTCTACGTCTTTCAGCGGGTCACCGTTCTGGTCTACCTTTTTAATGCTGTGGTAGAGGGAGGGCTGGAGGTTGAAGCGCATTTGCAGGCTGGAATCGTAGTTCCCGCGCTCCAGATAAAACATCTTCAGGCTGTGGTCGGTGCCGGTGGGGAAAATCTTTTTTCCGTTATTCTCCACCCAGTGCATCGCATCCGCCTGATCCTGTCCCAAGGCGGCTACAAACATTTTATATAGCGTGGTTTTCTCATCGTGCTCCACGCTGCCGGGGTTGTCCGGCAGACCGCCGGTCCGCCAGCTCTGGCCGGTGATGACCTCGCCGGTGCTGAAATTGATGGTACCGTACAGCTCGCTGTGAACGCCGCCCAGATCCAGCACCAGCACGTCGTCTATGAAGACCCAGACATCATCGTCACCGGAGAACTGGAACACCATAGGCTGCTTGCCGTTGGTGCCCATGTTCAGCTTGCCGTTTTCCGGCTGGGTAAAATCCACCTGCATGGTCATGCCCATATAGTGGTTCGCTTTAACAGCATTACTTACGTTTGTAATGGTTTCGGAGCTGGAGAGAATATTGGTCGTATTCCCAGCTTTGTCCGCTGTCTGAATGCTGTCAAAAACCTCTGACGCGCTGTTAAATGGGAAGAAGTTACCAAGACTCATGTTGCCATCGAAATTCTGAGTACTTTCGTTCCAACCGGCATCCGTGCGCCATACTGCGGGACCGTCGTAGAGCGTGAAGGAGCCGTCGCTTCGCGTGCCGTCCTTCGTCGTGGCGCTGCTCTTCTTAAATTCCGCGAAGTTTTTCCGGGCGTCGTAGTAATAGTAGCCATCCTCATCTACTTGGAACAGACCGGTGACATTTTGATAGGATTCTTTACCATCCGTAGGTTCATCTGGATCAAACAGATAGCGCAGAGAAGCCTTTTCACAGCTGCCGCTGACCGTATCGCCGGTTATCGTCAGACCGCGGTTCTTCAGAAGCTTTACAGAAAGTGCTCTGGCCTCGTCCACGCCGGCGTCTTCTAATTCCGCATGATTCAGATTGGCGATGTCCATAAGTTTGCGATTCGGATCATCCCAAGGACCATCTGCCTGAATTATTGGTTTTGTCGGATTTTGAAGTTCACTACGTGCTTGATCCAGGTTGATATAAGGATAACCGTTCTCCAATGTGGATTTCACGATGCCCTTCATGTTCACGTTGTTTTGGCCCCAAGGACGGCCGGCGCCCGATCCCAGATTCCAAAAGCCGGCTTCACGCATGGCGGAGCCGCCGAAGAGCAGCAGGGCATTTTCATTGATGCCTTTGCTGTAATTCTCGAATTTCGCGCCATTGGGCAGGACATCGTCATCACCCGTTATGCCGAAGTCATAGTCAAACAGGTTGACGGTGGTGCCTGCCGGTGTGATGCCCTGTACCGTATGATCTTCCAGATTATCATCAGCAGTTCGGGGCCGACGGATGCCAGGGTATGCAGCATATAACTCTGCGCCGCCGTATTCCAGCAGGACATAGGGCGCGTCCACATCCTTAGCCAGAGCATAGTCCTCCCCTATCGCCGCATCCAAACGATAATACTCCTGAGAATTATCCGACAATGGGGAGAAATCCCATGTAATAGGCAGGTATTCCGTTTCACCATCTGACAGCTCCACACAAAGCTTCTTTGGAAGCATTTCTTCCAGCAGCTCCTCGGTCAGATCGTCTCGCTCTGCGCCGGGCAGGCTTAAATACCATTCCCCATCATATTCGGTAAGGAACTCCTCTTCGTCCACCCACGTCCAGCCGATGATGTACGTCTCCTCCGGTTCCGGCGGCTGCGCCTCGGCCGCGCACTGCGCCGGATCCTCCGCGCAGACGGGGCACGCGCTGTTTCCCTCGTCCCCGCACAGGACATCACAGATGCACGATGTATCGTCAAATAGATCAGCCGCAAATACACCCACCATATTCGTGCTGAGCAGTACGGCGCACAGCGCCACACTTATGACACGCCGCCAACCGCCCCGCCGGTGGGTCTGGCCGCGCGCTAAGCGTTTTCCACTTGCCATCTTTTTCCTTAGATACATAAAAATCGCCTCTTCTTGTTTAATGTCATTTCCTGACCAATAACGTAGACTTTTCCATTCGGGCGTGCTATACTGTTTATATGTACACTTGTGTGTTGTTTTGCGCTGTTTTGCATAGTAAGGAGGGGAGCAAGTTTTCTTAGTTTATCTAAACTGCACGCAAAAACAGCAACCGATAAAGTCTACATTTTCCTGACCGCTTTTGTACTACTTTCCGTGAACCCATCTCAGGAACGTGTCCTGTGCAATAGAAAGCTGCCGGGCTGCCTCCCGTGAGGTGATTTTTTGGTCTTCCCAGTCCTCTTTAAGCTGCCAGAATCGTTCCGGCACATCTTTTCTTGGCCGCCCAAATTTTACGCCGCGCAGTTTTGCCGCCGCAATCCCTTCTTTCTGCCTCTGGTGAATATTCTCACGTTCTGTCTGCGCCACATAGGATAGAATCTGCAATACCAGATCGGCCACGAAAGTACCGGTCAAGTCATTGCCCGATTTTCTGGTGTCTAAAAGCGGCATATCCAACACCACCACATCAACCTGCTTTTCTTTGGTAATAATTCTCCATTGCAGCAGTATCTCCTCATAATTGCGGCCAAGCCGGTCAATGCTTAAAATATACAGCAAATCCCCGGCTTTTAACTTTTTTACCAGTTTCTTATAATTGGGACGGTCAAAATCCTTGCCGGACTGCTTGTCCATGTAAATATTCTTTTCGGCAACACCGACTTCCCGCAAAGCAATCACCTGCCGATTCTCATTTTGTTCTTTGGTGGAAACGCGGATGTATCCGTAAACCGTAGATTTGATATTACTTCACATCCTTTCGCTTCTGCCACACAATGTCATACCCCAGTGCGTCTGCCAGCTCCACCGCCTCGCCGTAGCGGAGCGAGCCGCGCTTGAGCTTGCCGGAGAGATTTGGGACGCTACGGCTCCAGCCGTATTCGTCAGAAAGGTAGTCCACCACTTCGGTCATGGTCATGCCGGTGCGGACGATGTAGGACTTGATCTCGTTGCGATAGGTTTCAGATTTTCTCATATTCAAATGTTCCTCCTGTTTTTTCGATGCGCTCTATGGTAAAATAGGTTTGTCAGATCGTGACACCCGTTCGCCATAGGGCGCTGATTTTTGACACACGGCTTTCTGCTGGAAATGCCGCCAATGATGTGCTGATCACAGGCAGCACCTTCCACTTTTGCCGCTTGACGTGTCTTTGCGTGAAACGGAGAAATGTCATTCTGAACGGCAAACGCCGTTCGCTGTTGGATAGCACTCTGTTCCATACAGATAACCGCACAGAGCAGAAAACCATTTCGCCGTTTTCACTTGCTTTGATTTTTACATTCGATTTTGCCGCTCTTTCCGAACGTCGTTCCTGCCCGGAGGATCGCTCCCGGCGTTTCGTTCTCCTTGGTGCGCTGGATGCGGCACTTCGCCGGAGGACATATCCCGTTCGGACGGTCATGCAATTTTCAACGCCTCATGAAATGCCATCACAACTGAGAATGAAAATATAGTCTGTGCGTTAACCGCAGGATTTGCTAAACTGAAGTCAGCAGGCGTAGTCCGGTTGCACCTTGGTGGATTTTCACCCCGTTTGTTCAACGTGGACGAATTGCCCAAGAGAACAGCAGTATGTTGCATCACGCAAGTGAAGAGCACGAGTAGCAAAGTTCGGATACCCACCCGGGCAATTCCCAGCCTGCATATTTCAGGGAGGGATTTGATGCAAGACATATTGACCTGCGCCATGGGATTGGATGTTCACCGCGATGTTATCGTTGCTTGTCTTGCCAGAGGCGAGCTGGGCACCGAGCCGGAAATTGAGATTCGCTCTTTCAGCACGCTTATCCCAGAAATGAGGAAATTACGGGACTGGGTGTTGGAGGTAGAGTGTCGCCATGTTGCCATGGAGAGCACCGGGATTTATTGGCAACCCATTTATGAGATGTTGGAGCCCTGCTTTGACGGTCAGATCAACATTCTGGTAGTAAATGCCCGCCACATGAAGAATGTGCCTGGGCGCAAAACGGATATGCGTGATGCGCAATGGATAGCTACATTACTCCGGGCCGGGTTGCTAAATGGGAGCTTTATCCCAGATAAGACTTTTCGGGAACTGCGACATCTAACACGGTATCGTAAGAGCATTGTTCACGACATAACCGCCCAAAAGAACCGCATCGATAAGTTTCTGCAAAGCTCCGGCTTCCGTTTCACAGCGTTTCTATCGGACGCATTTGGAGCTTCTGGACGAAATATTATCCGTCATCTCATGGAATACGGAGATATTTCGCGGGAAGCTCTGGATAAGTGTCTGAAAACACAGACTCGGAAACGCATTGACGAAATTCTTGTTGCCTTGAACGGCTCACTTTCAGAGCACCAGCGGTCCTTTCTTCGTATGATATTTGAACACTTGGAATCTCTTGAACGGCACCGCCATACCGTGGAAGATGCTATTTCGGAAGAAATCGTATCTTCAGCGGTATGACCCGCACCAGCTCGTCCATGTGGGCGGCGACACCTACTGCACCCGCGAACATGACAGCTTGAAGATCAGCAACGGAAAATGGAACTGGTTCTCCCGCAAAATCGGCGGGAAAACGGCTCTGGACTATCTCATCAAGGTCCAGGGCTTTTCCTTTACCCAGGCGGTGGAGGCCCTGGCAGGGCCTAACTTCTCACCCCCGCCTCCGGCACCCCAAGCCAGTCCGAAGGAGCAGGAGCCCCGGAAGCTGATCCTTCCCCAAGCCAGCCGGTGCGCCACCCACATGGTCAGCTATCCATCCCGCCCAGCCTCCTTCTGCTGCTCCCGGGCAAGGATCGCCTTCAGGCCCTCAATCACCTTCTCGCACTGGCTTATATTTAGCCATTCCAGCCGATCTACGCCGGTCATCCGCTTTACAAAGCCCTGGATGCGCCGAGGATCACCGTCCCAACCCAGCGCCTGGGTCAGCACATAGATCTTCCGGCGCTGCTGTATGGTTCGGGCATCTCCACCCTCGTCCGTCCGTCTCGGGCGCTCTCCTCGGTTCACGCTGTCCTTCATATTCTGTAGAACCCGGGCCACCGTGTTCACTTCCCCCTGGGTCATCTGCTTCATGGATGACTTGCCGGTCTCACGGTAGACCACCGTGTGGAGGTCTTCATCCGTCATCCGCAGCTCCTGCGACTTGGCGATGGCCCACAGGGTGCGGATAGAGGGCTGCTTGCGCCCTGTTCGTGCTGCTGTCATTCCTGGGCCCCCTTTCTTACGGTGGCGTTGTTCCGATCGCCCGGGCCAGTTCCGATTTGCTCATGTCCCGGTCGGTCAGGGCTTTTACCACCAGCTTCCCGAATGGGGTCAACTTCTTGCTGTGGCTGCTCATCGCTATCCTCCTTTCTGGTTCTTGGATTTACTTCCGGGTCACCGCCCGGCCCAGGGCCACCCCAACGCCTACCAGCGCCGTGGCCTGGGTCACGATGTCAGGCGCATTCAGTGTTACGCATACCGCCGCGATTCCCAGTGTAGTCATCAACCTCCCGAAGGAGCTCCTTTAGTCGAGTCAGCTCCTTATCCTCCTGGGCCGCCTGTTCTTCGGGCGGCCTTTCTTCATTCCTCGACTTGTTGATGTAGTCGTCAACTTCTCGGAGGAGCCTTCTGAGTCTTGTCAGTTCGATGCTATCGCCCGTTGTCTCACCGATATTGTTTTCTTTCGGGGGTTCTCCCGTCATTAGCCATGCCAGCCAGCACTCCCGGCAGGAGAGTCGGTCACACTCGGTCGGTACCACCGGCGGGCATGGCTCGGAGATGATGTCAGCGATTTCTTCCACCGTAGTACCCATGGATTTCAGCAGTTCCAGTCCAGTCATTTCAACTCCTCCTTATACCGCTGCAGCGCGTAATTCCCTTCGAGCATATCCCTCAGATCTCCGACCCGTTCCCGCAGCTCCTTCCGCAGGGCCAGCGCCGGAGCGCCGTCGGCGTCCAGGTTGTCCAGGGCGGCGTCCAGCTCCCGGGCCGCATTGAAGATGTTGAGATACACCCGGCAGTCGTTGGGTGGGCAGTCCTTGGATAATGCCAGCCCCAGAGCGTAGATCTGCACCGTCTCCCGGTGTCGCTTGAGATCCGGGTGAAGGTGCTCGAAGGTCGTCCGCTTCTCCGGGGTTGATCGTTCCTTGACCGCATCCTCAATGGCTGCTGCGAAGGACTCTCGCTCTCGCCTCGTGATAACTTGGACGGTCGCCAGCGCTCGGAGATAGGCCCGGGCCTCTGCGCCGACTCTGTCAACCTCGGCGCGGCTCTCCCGGTCTCGGATGCGGTCGATGAGCCCGTAGAGCGCCCCGAGGGCTTTCTCCCGAACTCGGAGATCCCGTCCGTCGGCCTCGTTTGCCAGCCGCTCAAGGGAGCACTTCTCACAGACTGCGTCCAGCGCCTCCTGTGTCATCTCCGGGCGGCGGCGCTGACATACCTCGTCGCACACATAGGCGAGCAGCTCCTCCGGCTTCCTGGGGAGCGACCTTGGGGCCTCCCCGAAGGTGTCCGGCAGGACATAGCAGTCTTCCCAATCCAGAATCCCCAGGTCGCGGAGGGCCACCTTATAGCCGTAAAGCTCATGTGCCGCCGTGCGCTCGTCCACGTCCTTATAGTGGGCGCTGGCGACCTGTCCCCGAAGGGTGTCCTCCCATCCGGCGATCATCTGCTGCGCGTCGACCTTCTCTTCCACAGTGGTCTCGTCGGTCTCCTTAACGATCGTGACCTTGACTGCAGGCTCCTCGACATCCAGCTCCGACTCCAGGCCCCGGGCCAGCTCCACGGCCTCCTCCATGCTGCCCGCGTTGTCGTACTCCATCGCACCTCGGTCAATGTCCAGGTTGCCTGTGTAGAGCTCAGCGTCGATAACGCCATACTCGCCGAGGGCTGTGCCCTCATACTCCCGGAGCTCCCGGGCGTTGAACTTGACGACCAGGTAGCCGTTGATCTTCTTCATCTTACGCATTCTGCTGTTCCTTCCTTTCTGCCCTGCCATCATCAGGCCGGGTAGGGCGGCTCCCGGCGACGCCCCGGACGGGGCGTTTCGGCTATGAGTGGGTAGCCTCGAAGTTTTCTATGGCCCACTTGTTTCCGGTCGCGTAGACCGCCCGCCGCGTCCGCTCCGCCGGGCTCTCCCGCCGGGACATGGCCGCCAGCGCTTCCTTCATGCCGCAAGCCGGGCAGATCTCCGTCTCGTTATCACGCCGTGACAGCGCGGGCGGCTCTGTGTACTGCTGCCCGCAGGCCGGGCAGGTGCGTGTCCTGGTCTCGTTCATTCTGCTGCTCCTTCCTATTTCGTGTTTATTGGTCCAGTGCCGGGACGACCCGGATGGTGTTCGTGTGCTTATGGAGGATGACCAGCTCTCCGCCTGGTTTCTGCTTTACGATAAGCCAGTTCTCTGGTGCGAGCCCAGCTTGTCCCAGCCGGATCTTCTGTTTTCTGGTCGGCTTTGTACCGTGTCTCAAAAAGATCGCCTCCTTTTTCCTTTTCTTTTGGTGTGCGGTGTGATATGCTTGTTTTGCTTAATTTTTTAATCCTGCTTTATTTTAACCCGTAAATACGGGAATGTCAAGTAGTTTTACGGTAGAACTATCGTTTTTACGAGAGGATGATTTTTGTGTTTTCAAGTATACTCAAAACACTCCGAACCGAAAAAAGAGTGTCTCAAACCCAGCTTGCAAAAGAGATTGGTGTCTCTCCTGGAAATATTGGAGATTGGGAGATTGGAAGGAGCAAGCCGGGGTATGTCGCCCTTGCAGCCCTTGCCCGTTTTTTCGAGGTATCCGCCGACTGCCTCCTTGAGCTGTCACCCGGAAAAACGGGTGAACCGCCAACGGAGCTCCAGGGCCTGGACGAGATCAAAGTGTCACAAGGCCTCACCTGTGACGGTCTCCCGCTGTCCGAGGATGAGGTGGATCTCGTCGCCATGTACCGGCTCCTTTCGCCGTCCCATCGTGAGGAGATCTTTGACCTCGTCTACTTCAAGTACAAGCGCCATGTTGAAGAGAAAAAAGAATCTATTTACTCAACATATTTTTACGAGAGCGATGACGAAGAAAGCGGCCCCGCTGGGAGCCATAAGCCCCACAACGGAACCGCCTAATTTTTGTGCAGTTATGATTAAAAAGTTAATCTATAATTTGTCCGATTGCTTTTTCTTGATGGCTGCGTAAAAAAGCCCGGAAAGTGCCGCAAACTCGGCAAACGGACAATCGGACATAAAATAGCAAAGATGTCCGATTGAATATCTCGGATTCTTCGTGCCAGCTCGCCTCCATCCACGCACGCCTGCACGCCCTGTTAACGCCCATGCACGCGCTCGTCGCCGCTGATCCAGCCCTGTGTGCCGTGAAATGCCGCCATTTTCGCACGCTCGCACGCCCCGTTTGCACGCTTCCCCCTCTTGCCAGATCTGCCTGCGTCTGCTATACTCTAACCATGGGCCGCAAAGCCTGTCCTCTTTGGTCTGCTGCTGTGACTTCCGGGACGGTGCCGCGTGGCCCACCCTCTTTTTTACGCCCCTGGAATGCCCGTTTTACGCGGTTTTCCGGGGGGTTTTGCTCTTTTTGGGGGCACGGCCCGCCCGCCGAGCCGCCGCCGCTGTGCGCCCTTTCTGGCCCCGCTGAACGTAAAAAAGACGGTCGCAAAATGCGCCGTCCTAATCTCAAGATAAATGATGCGCCGCCGCCCCTATCCCGGCCAAAACTGCACCCAATCCCTTGGAAATAGCGGAGTTTCCCACAGTTTCCCGCACCATCCCGTCCTTTCCCGCGTTTCTCAAATATCCTGTCCCCGTACATCGGCATAAGATACCCCGTAAAAGGCAGATTGGAAAAAATCTTCATAATTAATGCTCTCCGGGTCTTTACGTATCTGCTTTTCCAGCTTTTCGGAGACCTGTTCGCCGGAGTCGGTTTTCAAACAGGCGTACTCGAACAGTGCAGCCGCGGCCGGATGGCTAAGTAAAAAAGCCCTTGTCTTTGCAGAAAGTTCCTCTTGCTCCAAATCCAAAGTGTTGAACGCTCCCTGGCAGAATAATTTTGCCAGAGGCGCACAACCGCAGGCAATTTTCAGATACAGATAGGTTTTAATGGCATCTATCTGCGCATCGCGCATCTGGTTTGCTTTTTCAATATAAGCGATGATTCCCTGGGCAGTACACTCGGAGGACGCAAACCAACGGTTCCGTGCGTTGGTGATCATTTGATAAAACATCAGCAATCTCCTTTTTGTAATTCTTTTGCTTGGCGCGTTCTACCGTCCAGGGGCTTTCTGGCATCCTTTGGAATGGCCCACACACGGCCCAGACGATACGCTCCGGGGATACGGCCATCCCCACATAGAATTTCAACACGTCGTTGTGTAATGCCCCATTCTGTTGCTTTATCCTTTGGCGTTACATACTCCATATCGGCAGGCTCCTTATTGTGCATCTAACTGTTTAATCGCATTATACATCCTTTGAACGAACAATACAACTTAGAAAAGGCATTCGCAAACCTCTTAACTATTAAAGTTGGATGCGTTGATATATGCGCATGAAGCTCCACATCCTTATGGATACTGTATTATTCTTTTGCATTGGGATGTAAAAGGACCCATCGCAGAAACTTTTAATTCTGCGACGGGTCTCTTCCCCATACGCGGCGTTAAGCCCCATAGGTCCACATTGTGTACCTATGGGGCTTAACCTATTGGGACTGGCTTTTTCGTTTGGCTGGGAAACTTTCTGAACTTAGCCGAAGATGGGCAGGATGTTCAGGAAGCCGGTGATGATCAGGCCGTTGAAGAAGTCGATGAACAGGGAGCCGACCAGAGGCACCACGAAGTAGGCCTGAGGAGCGGGCCCATAGCGCTTGGTAACAGCCTGCATGTTGGCCATAGCGTTGGGGGTAGCTCCCATACCGAAGCCACAGAAGGCGGCGGTCATGACAGCGGCCTCGTAGTCGCGGCCCATGATGTTGTACACCACAAAGCGGGCAAAGAAGAACATCAGGATGGTCTGAGCAGCCAGCATGACGATCATGGCAACGGCAACGCTGGCCAGCTGCCACAGAGCCACGGACATCAGAGCGATGGCCAAGAAGATGGACAGAGAAACATTGCCCCACAGGTCCAGAGCGCGGGAAGGCATCACGATGTGCTTGGCATCGCAGAAGTTACGGATAACAGCAGCGATGAGCATGGCGCCAATGTAAGTGGGGAAGGTGAAGCTGAAGTGGAAGTTGCCGATGTTGATCTGGATGCCGTTCAGAGCGGAGGTGAGCAGGGTGCCCAGGCCGGCGGCAACGATCAGCAGGATGGCGGCGTTGGTGAAGGAGTCCACGTCCACGCGCTCAGCCTTCTCGCGGTCGGCCTCGCTCATGTCGTTCAGCTCCACACCGGTCTCGCTCTCGGTGGACTTCAGGTTGTACTTGTTAATGATGCCGCGGGCAGTGGGGCCACCCATCAGGGAGCCGGCCACCAGACCATAGGTAGCGGCAGCAATGGCGATGACGTTGGCGCTCTCAATGCCCATGCTCTCCATCAGAGGACCATAGGAGCCGGCAGTGCCGTGGCCGCCAACCATGGGGATGGAGCCGGTGCACAGGCCCAGGCGCAGATCCCAACCGAAGACGCCGGCCAGGACGGAGCTAAGCACGTTCTGCAGGCACACCATCACGATGGCCACCAGCAGGAAGGTGATAACCTTCTTGCCGCCCTTCTTCAGCAGGCGGAAGCAAGCGGTGTAACCGACGCTGGTGAAGAACAGGGTCATGACGAAGAAGTCCTTGACGTTAGAGTCAAAGGTGAACTCCACGATACCGCCCATGTACAGGCACAGGTGGACGATAGCGAAGATCAGGCCGCCCACCACGGGGGCAGGGATACAACACTTTCTCAGGAATTCAACGCGGTTGGTCAGGAATCGTCCCAGGACAAACAGCATCATGGCGATGGCTGCAGTCTGGTACATATTCAGAGCAATCTGGGGCATGTTTTCCTCTCTCCTTTTCTATGTACTAATTGGTTTCCCAGTTCCTACATGAGGGGATTTTACACAGCTTCCTTCAAATTGTTTCAAAATCCTACGGCGTAAAAATTTTTTCCCCAAATTTCACAATTTTTCGTTTTTCATTTTGGGGCATCTGACCACTTATTTACGATATTTTCCTGTTTCTTCCTCCTGATTTGTATTATCCTACCCTTTGACTTCCAAGATGGAAGATTATCGCAGAAATAGGTCAAGATATGCAAACTTACAGGTCAATGGGTCAATCTTCCTCCGCCAGCACCAACATACCATCCAAAAAGCATTTCAGGTTAGCCTTGCCCTTGCTGCCCTTGCCCTGGATAAAGGCCATCTCCGCGCGCACCTCCTGGAATGGGAACAGCCGGGAGGCATACTGAGTAAAGACCTCGTTTCCATAGTCGTCCAGTCCCAGGCTGGCCAGATGGTTGAGCCCACGCTCTACCGCCCGGCGTGCCCGCTGCTCCATAGACTTGGGACTGTCGCTGAGCTGGGCACACAGGGCGCCCACCCCCACCTGGCACACCTGCTGGTGCCGGTCCAGCAGGTACATGCACATATCCATAATATCCTTTGCCCCTTTCTCTCCAGCCATGCCCAGCTGGCTCAGGGCATATTGAATCCGCTTGCGCTGCACATCAGAGCGAGACTGCCGGTCCACCACGGGAGTCTGCTTGATGGTAAATACACTTTGAATGGTGTTCAGATCCCGCTCATTTTCCATCTGCTGGCGGATATTACGAATCACCTGACGCACTTCAATGAGGTTGATAGGCTTGTTGATAAAGAAATCCACTCCGGCCAGGTAGGCCTTGGCTACCATCTCTTTGCTGCTGACCTGGGAGATCATGATAAATTTTGCCAGACAGCCCCGCTCCTTCAGCTCCCGGACCACCTGTATCCCGTCCTTGCCGGGCATCAGCAGGTCCACCAACACCAGGTCCGGTGCCAGTGCCAGGATCTTATCCAGGTCCAGTCCGCTTCCGCTGTCTCCGCACACGGTCCCCAGGTCGTTGCTCTCTACAATATCCTCTAAAATGCTGATGACTGAGATATCGTCTTCTACAATATAGATTCTCATGCTTCTCCTCCCCTCAGTGCATCCATGGGAATGGTCACCTGAAAACAGGCTCCCTCCCCCTCACTGCTGGTCACCTCAATGGTTCCATCCAGCTCCTCTACCAAAAACCGTACCGCCGGCAGGCCTACGCCCCGGTTGATGTTTCCGGTCTGGGGATCAAATTTGGTGGAATAGCCCACCTGGAACAGGTTCTGCATGGCCCGCTTGGAAATGCCAGGCCCGGTATCCCGCACGGTCAGCACCATCTGCTCCCGGACCACCCGTTCCTCTACCAGGATCATCCCTGAACCCCGTCCGCTTTGAATGGCTTCCGCGGCGTTCATCACCAGATTTTTCAGTACCGACATAAGCCGGTAGTGCTCCGCAGTGGCAAAATCCGTCTCACACCGACATTCCAGCAGCACATCATTCTGACGTTCTCCCAAGATATGCCGCATGGTATCCCGCAAAATATGCAGCAGATCGGACATGCGCATAGTCTCATCGTTGTAGGCGTCGGCTACCTCACCCTCAATGCCCCGGATAATACTGAGATTGTCCTTTTTTACCTCGTGCACGTCCCGGGCGATGGACAGGGCAAGCTGACGCAGAGGCTCAGGATAGTCCTCCGCTCCCAGCTGCTCGTAGAGCTGATAGGCCCGGGTCATGATCCCTTCAATGTTTTCTGCGTCTTTTTTTAAAAAATACAGTTCATTTTTCAAATTGGCGGTAAGCAGGAACAAACGCTGATAGCGCCGCTCGTGTTCCTCCTCCATCAGCAGGCGCTGATAGCGCCGCATCCCCCACAGAATACCCGCAGCCAGCAGAGAGCGTGCCAGTCCCAGCAGCACCAGGGTCACAATGGCCGGCGCATCCGGCAACGCCATCCGGGACAAGGTCAGGTCCTCCATATTGGAGAGCATATCGCAGATCCAGAAGCTGCGCCACAGCGTGGTAAGGGATGCCTCATACCGGTTTGGCACCTGGAGACACAGCAGGCAGTCGTAGCAGAGATAGAACAAGGCTCCCGGGTACTCCTGGCAGGCCACGAACATCAAATCTTCGCCCCCGGCCACTCCAATGATACACCGCACCACCAGAACCGTCAGCGCAGTCAGCACTCCGGTATCGGGCTTGCGGCTATCCTGCATCAGGGTAAGCAGAAGCACAGGGTAGAGTACCACAGCCGCTGAGATACGGAAATTTTCCGCCCAGATGTTGAAGAACAGCTCCGCGCTTAAAGCCGTGCCCAGAGCCGCCAGCATCTTGCGTTCCCATCGGCTGGCCCGCCATCGAATGAGTTGTCTCTTTTTTCCCTCCAAACCTATGTCCTCCTTCGTATACCGCCCAGGGGGGCAACCGGTCTTATTATACCACGTCTTTGTTCTTTTGCCTAGAAACACACTGCTCCACCAGCTTGTTTATGGTATAAAAAAACGTCTGCGCGGAACGCGCAGACGTTTGAAAGGATAAAACTTAGGCCAGGGCCTTCTTGGCAGTCTCAGTGAGCTGAGCGAAAGCGGCCTTATCGTTCACAGCCAGCTCGGAGAGCATCTTGCGGTTGATCACGATGCCAGCCTTCTTCAGGCCGTTCATAAAGGTGGAATAGTTCATGCCGTTCATCTTGCAGGCGGCATTGATGCGGGTGATCCACAGCTGACGGAAGTCACGCTTCTTCAGCTTACGGCCGGTGTAGGCGTAAGAGCCGGACTTCATCACGGCCTGGTTAGCCATCTTGAAGTGCTTGGACTTAGCACCCCAGTAGCCCTTGGCCATCTTCAGGATCTTATTTCTTCTCTTGCGCGTCATCATCGCGCCCTTAACTCTTGCCATTGTTCGTTCCCTCCCTCTTCTTACTTGTACAGGATCATGCGCTTGATGGCGGCCTCATTGGTCTTGTCGGCATAAGTGGTGCCGCGCAGAGCCCGCTTGAGCTTGGTGGTCTTGCCGTGACCGTTGAGCAGGTGACGCTTCTTGGTCATGGCGCGCTTGACCTTGCCGGACTTCGTGAGGGAAAAGCGCTTCTTAGCGCCGCTATGAGTCTTGATCTTGATCTTCGGCATAACAGAAAACTCCTTTGCTTCTTACTTTTTAGCGTCCTTGGCAGGCTTGGGGGACAGGAAGATGGACATGTGGCGTCCCTCCAGCTTCGGACTTTTATCCATCACGGCGGTCTCGCCGCAGGACTCGGCAAACTTCAGCAGCAGATCCTGACCGATGTTGGTGTGGGCCATCTCACGGCCGCGGAACCGCACGGTCACCTTGCAGCGGTTGCCCTCAGACAGGAACTTCTGGGCGTTGCGCAGCTTAACATTGAAGTCGTTGACGTCAATGCTGGGGGACATGCGAATCTCTTTGATCTCCACTACCCGCTGGTTTTTACGGGCTTCCTTTTCGCGCTTGGTCTGCTCGAACCGGTACTTGCCGTAGTCCATCAGCTTGCATACCGGGGGCACAGCGTTGGGAGAGATCTTGACCAGGTCCAAGTTCTGCTCCTCAGCCATGCGCAGCGCCTCCTGAGAGGACATGATGCCAAGCTGCTCACCGGTCTCAGAGATCAGGCGGACCTCCTTGTCCCGGATTTCTTCGTTGGTTTGATGACCTGTGTTAGCGATGGGAAAGCACCTCCAAACAAAAAAAATAAACGCGGCTGCCGGAATGGCGCCCGCGTCACAAAAATCCCCGCCAAATCTCCCTGGCGAAGAAGTAAAACCTTGTTAACCCTTTGGCTCTGGCCTGGGGTGAGGTACGGGGCACCGTTCCTGCTTTCTTTTGCTCATACATTTTATCAGTGTGTCTCGCCCTTGTCAAGTATTATTTTATCTTTTTCCGTCTTTCCTTCCATCCCCGCAAATATTTACATAATCTTCTTTTTTCGCCCTGCTTCTACAAAAAGTTTTACACACTTTCCACACTACTTTCCACATTTTATTGTTATTTCCTGCACACTGTTCTAAATCTTTTTGTTTTCTCTTTTCCATTTTCTTCTTGATTCCATCTTGTAAGGTTACATAACTACTGCAATTACTTCTTTATATAAAAAAATAAGCCCTCCCTGACGGTATCTTTCCCGCAGAGGAGGGCTTGAAGGTTCTGATGTTTAACCCAGTGAGATGTCCCGGGTGGCATAGGCGTTCAGATCCAGGCCGGCCACATGCCCAGCTTTCCATTCGTAAAATCCCTGGCAGCCGATCATCGCGGCGTTGTCGCCGCAGTACTTCAGCTCCGGCAGGTAGAGCTTATCCCCGCTCTTGGCGCAGGCGGCTTGCAGGTCGGCGCGGATGCGGCTGTTGGCCGCCACGCCTCCGGCCACCGCCAGTCGGCCGTAGCCCTTCATTCGGGCGGCCGCCATGGCCCGGGGCACCAGCGAGTCGCTCACCGCCCGGCCAAAGCTGGCGGCAAAGTCGGGCAGGGATAACTCCTCCCCCTTCTGCTGGGTGTTGTGGATAAGGTTGAGACTGGCCGTCTTCAAGCCGGAGAAGGACATATCCAGCTCATGGCCAGCCACATGGGCGCGGGGCAGCTCGTACCGGCTGTCATCTCCACCCTGAGCCAAGCGGTCCATGGGGCCGCCGCCAGGGTAACCGATATCCAGCACCCGGGCCACCTTGTCAAAGCACTCCCCTGCTGCATCGTCACGGGTGCCGCCCAGCACCTCCATCTCGGTATAGGACTTCACATCCACAATGGCAGTTGTGCCGCCAGAGACGCATAGGCAGACAAAAGGGGGCTCCAGATCAGGGTGGGTGAGGTAATTTGCCGCAATATGGCCCCGCACATGGTGGACTGGGATCAGGGGCAGATCCAGGGCCATGGACGCGCCCTTGGCAAAGTTCACTCCCACCAGCACCGCGCCGATGAGACCAGGCGCATAGGTCACAGCGATGGCATCCAGGTCGCCCCGGGTCATCCCCGCCTGCTCCAAAGCCTGGTCGGCCAGACCGGTCACCGCCTCCACATGCTTGCGGGAGGCGATCTCGGGTACTACGCCGCCGTAAATGGTGTGCATCTCGATCTGAGAGGCCACACAGTTTGACAGTACCGTCCGCCCGTCTTTGACAACTGCGGCGGCGGTCTCGTCGCAGGAGGATTCAATGGCTAAAATATTCATACTGCTCCTTCTTCCAGTTTGCAGGAAACAAAGTTAATATAGTTTTTCTTTCTCCATAACCGCATCGATTCGGCTAAAGCGTTCGGTGCTGGTCACATCCCGCTGTCCACTGATGGCCAGCAGGAACACCTCCGACAGACTGAGCGGAGCCACATAGGAGTTGGTAAATCCCAGTCCTTCCACCTGTGCCACCACCACCACATCCGCCTTACTAGCCAGAGGGCAGGTACGCCGGTCTGTCATCAAAATAATTTTTGCCCCGTTCTCCCGGGCAATGTCCATCAGCACACCACAGATCTCAGAATAGCGCGGGAAGCTGTACAGAAACAGACAGTCCTTATCGGTAATATCCAATACATTTTCCACTGCCGTGGCATCTGCATGGGTTACCGGAACCACGTGCGGGGTCAAAAACAGCAGCTTGCTGGCCATATATTGGGCGCAGCAGGCCGTTCCGCGAAATCCCGCAATATATTTGCGGTCACTGCTGAGCAGGATGTCCACCACCTGGTCTACCGTTCCCTGATCCAGCTGGGCAAAGCTCTTTTGCAGATTCTCTAAGGTATAGCCCCCCACATCACTGATCAGGCTGTCCTGCTTGAGCTGCGCTCTGCTGCGGGCATACTTCTCTCCGGGAGACAAGTCCTGCTGAACCTGATTGATCTGTCTGGCCGCCCTCGCGTTCATCTCTCCCCGGAAGTCTGCATAACCTTTGAACCCGAGTTTGCGGATAAAGCGGATCACCGACGTGTCGCTGACTCCGATGGCTTCTGCAAGGGAGGTGGAGGTCTGAAACCCAATGGTATTCAGATTGGCTAAAATATACTCCGCAATCTCCGCGTCGGTGCGTGTCAGGGACATTCCCTGTATTTTTTTCACCAAATCATCCATGTTACCCTCTCCTCACTGATACAGGGAAAGGATACCACAGTTTGCCATTGTGGTCAATCTCCAGCCAATTACAGCGGGCGGCATGGACACGCCATACCGCCCGCTGCAAGAAGGGAAAACATCATTGATTTATCTTTGTTTACTTCAACTGGACCAATGCATGCTCCAGTCGATCCAGCGCCTTTTCCAGATTCTCCATGGAATTGGAATAGGAGATTCGGATCTTCCCAGGGACATTGTACGCCTCACCGGGCACTGTGGAGATCAGCGCCTCATCCAGAAGATACTGGCACAGGTCTACAGCATTCTCGATCACCTTGTCTCCAAACCGCTTACCGAGATAGGGCTGCACATCCGGATATACATAGAACGCGCCCTTTACATCCGGACATGTGATTCCTTCTATGGCATTGAGCCGCTGCACCACATAGTCTTTTCTCCGCTTGAACTCTTCCACCATAACCTGCATGTCATGCTGAGAACCCTGCAGAGCCGCCAGAGCCGCCTTCTGGGAAATCGCACTGGTGGCAGAGGTAGTCTGGCTCTGCACCGCCATGATTCCCTTGATCACATCCGCCCGGGCCGCAGCATAACCGATACGCCAGCCCGTCATGGCGTAAGCCTTGGAAAAACCATTGACGGTAATGGTCCGCTCCCATACCTCCCGGGAGATGGAGGCCACACTGAAGTGCTTTGCGCCGTCATAGACCATTTTTTCATAGATCTCATCGGCCACGATAAAGAAATCGTGCTTGACCGCCAGGTCGGCCAGCTCCCGCAGGCTCTCCTCGCTGTACACCGCACCGGTGGGATTGTTGGGGGTACAGATGACGATGGCCTTGGTGCGCGGGGTGATAGCTGCCCGGATGGCATCCAGATCCAGCTCATAATTGTCCTGCCGCACCGGCACAAACACCGGAGTAGCACCCGCCAGACGAATCATCTCCGTGTAGCTGACCCAACAGGGAATGGGGAGCAGCACCTCATCGCCAGGACCTGCAATCACCATCATGGCACTGGCAATGGCCTGCTTGGCTCCCACCGCGGTGGTCACCTCATTGACGGTATAGTCCAAACCATTGTCCTCTTTCAGCTTCTTTACAATGGCCTGGCGAAGCTCCAGAATGCCGTTGCCGGGGGTATATTTGGTGAAATTATCCGCGATGGCCTTCATACCAGCCACCTTGATGTAATCGGGAGTCCCAAAATCTGGCTCTCCCACATTCAGGGAAATAATGTCCTTCCCCTCACGCTTCAGCTCCGCTACCTTGGCAATGAGTGCTGAAGTAGGAGAACCGCTGAAGTGATTCATGCGTTCTGCAAGCGTGATTGCCATACTCATTCTCCTAGAAATAAATTTTATTTATGGTTATTTATCCATATTTTTTTGTTCAAACACATCTCGGTCCATCATCTTCAGATTAGCTGCAACAACACAGGTTGCTACATGATCTCCAGTGACATTTACCGTTGTTGTCCCGATATTTACTATCGGCCAAATCGCAGCAATAAGTGCCAGCATTCCCATGGGTAATCCAAGTGCTTCAAAAAGGATCGCTGACATTACAACTGCTGTTCCCTGAATTCCAGGTGCACCAATAGACAAAACCAGTCCCATGCCTACAGCTTGAATAACCAGAATTGGAGTTAACGGAACATTATAAAGCTCCAGTGCCGTAACTGCAATAATGCCCAGAGACGCTGCAAATCCATTCATATTAATGGTAGCTCCTAACGGAAGCGAAAAACTATAGATCTTTTCTGGCACACCGCAGCGTTTTTCCTGAGCTGTAAAGCCCATAGGAAGCGCTGCATTTGACGACCCCGTACTGAATGCCATCATTAACGCTGGTCCCACATTCTGGTAGAATTTAATTGGAGAGAATCTTCCCATGACCTTTGCAAGGATGGGATACAGTACCACCATAATTACAATCAATGCAATATAAATTGCCAGAACAAACTTTACCGCAACTGCCAACATCTCGCTGCCCAAAGTTCCTGTTAACTGCATTGCCAAAAAGAAGATTCCATAAGGAGCAAGATCAGTAATCAAATTTGTCATTTGAAGCATAACTTCGTTTCCCGCATCTACAAAATCAATATCGTTGGGAAACTGTCCCTGCAGAGGAAACGGAAGAGCTTCCGGGCGGAAGCCATCGTCCAGCATAGCCTGGTTGTCATTGCCCAAGCCATATTACGACAT
>ENA-UEYL01000871-UEYL01000871.1-human-gut-metagenome-genome-assembly--contig:-NODE-871-length-28153-cov-10.181757_pt1 | contig 28153 bp, 22 predicted proteins | sample MGYA00242941_ERZ507946 | MGnify/ENA primary metagenome ERZ507946 (study PRJEB26167, sample SAMN06115482) | human gut metagenome | host: Homo sapiens | place: China:Guizhou | collected 2015-03-11...
GTGGTGGCGCCCGTTACAACTCCGACAGTCGTAAGGGAGCAGTGCTCGTATGTATATACCTCATTAAAGATATAACAAATTTGAAAGAGCCCTGTCGCAACCTGCGACAGGGCTCTTTTTATTTACCCCCGTTTCAAAACAGATTCAATAATAACATAAAAATAGATATAGGATTATGAAAAGTTTTTTAGTTGACCAGGATGGCTATTACGGAGAATTCGGCGGTGCTTACGTACCGGAAATCCTCCACAAATGTGTTGAGGAACTAACGAATAAGTACCTCGAAGTGATTGAAAGCGAAGATTTTAAAAAAGAATTCGACCAGTTGCTACGTGACTACGTAGGACGTCCCTCCCCACTCTATCTAGCCAAACGTCTTTCTGAAAAATACGGTTGCAAATTGTATCTGAAGCGGGAAGACCTAAATCATACAGGTGCTCATAAAATCAACAATACCATCGGACAAATCTTACTGGCACGCCGCATGGGAAAGAAGCGTATCATCGCCGAAACCGGAGCCGGACAACATGGAGTAGCAACAGCTACCGTCTGTGCATTGATGGATATGGAATGTATCGTTTATATGGGAAAGACGGATGTAGAACGCCAGCACATCAATGTAGAGAAAATGAAAATGTTGGGAGCTACCGTTATCCCCGTTACTTCCGGCAACATGACTCTGAAAGATGCAACCAACGAAGCGATCCGCGACTGGTGCTGTCACCCTGCCGACACTTATTATATCATCGGATCTACCGTAGGCCCTCATCCCTACCCTGACATGGTGGCACGCCTGCAATCTGTTATCAGCGAAGAAATCAAAAAGCAACTGCAAGAAAAAGAAGGACGTGATTATCCGGATTATCTGATAGCCTGCGTGGGAGGAGGAAGTAATGCTGCCGGAACGATTTATCATTATATCAACGACGAACGGGTAGGCATTATCCTGGCGGAAGCGGGAGGTAAAGGAATAGAGACCGGAATGACTGCCGCTACCATCCAACTCGGCAAAATGGGAATTATCCACGGAGCACGTACCTATGTCATCCAAAACGAGGACGGACAGATAGAGGAGCCATACTCCATTTCTGCCGGACTGGATTATCCGGGCATTGGTCCGATACACGCTAACCTTGCCGCCCAAAGCCGTGCCAACGTATTGGCAATCAACGACGACGAAGCGATAGAAGCTGCCTACGAACTAACCAAACTCGAAGGTATTATCCCTGCATTGGAATCCGCCCATGCATTAGGAGCTTTGAAAAAATTGAAGTTCAAGCCGGAAGATATCGTTGTATTGACTGTTTCGGGACGAGGAGACAAAGATATTGAAACCTATTTGTCGTTTAACGAACAGCTATAAATAATTAGTCAACCATCATTCGCAATCAATAATCAAGCAATTATAGAAATGAAAACATTTAATTATACTACCCATAGCAAACAAGTGCTCGGAGATATGCATACTCCCGTCAGCATTTATCTGAAAGTACGCGACATGTATCCTCAATCCGCATTAATGGAAAGTTCCGATTATCATGCCGGAGAAAATTCCCTGTCATTTATAGCCCTTTGTCCCTTGGCAAGCATCGGTGTAAACGGTGGCATTGTCACTGCCAACTATCCCGATAATAGCCGTACGGAAGAACCGCTGACAAAAACATTCAATGTAGAAAAGGCTATGAACCGGTTTATCAATAAGTTCCAGGTGACCGGAGATAATAAGAATGTATGCGGGCTTTACGGATACACGACGTTTAATGCCGTGAAGTACTTCGAGCATATCCCGGTGAAAGAAAGTCATGATGAGCAAAACGATGCTCCGGATTTACTATACATATTATATAAGTATGTCATTGTTTTCAATCATTTCAAAAATGAGCTGACATTAGTTGAAATGTTGTCCGAAGGAGAAGAAAGCGGTTTGCCGGAACTGGAAGCAGCCATCGAAAACCGGAATTATGCTTCCTACAATTTCTCTGTAACAGGCCCCGTAACCAGCCCCATCACCGACGAAGAGCACAAAGCAAATGTGCGCAAAGGAATCGCACACTGTATGCGCGGAGATGTTTTCCAAATCGTGCTTTCCAGAAGATTTATCCAACCATACGCTGGGGATGATTTCAAAGTTTATCGCGCACTCCGCAGCATCAATCCTTCTCCTTATCTTTTCTATTTCGACTTCGGAGGATATCGTATCTTTGGTTCTTCACCGGAAACACATTGCAAAATCGAAAACGGCCGCGCCTACATTGATCCGATTGCCGGAACCACCCGTCGCACGGGAGACACAGTAAAAGACCGCGAATTGACAGAGGCTTTACTGGCCGACCCTAAAGAAAATGCAGAGCATGTCATGCTGGTTGATCTTGCAAGAAACGATCTTTCACGTAATTGCCATGATGTACGCGTGGTATTCTATAAGGAACCGCAATATTATAGCCATGTTATTCATTTGGTAAGCCGTGTCAGCGGTATGCTGAATGAAGGCGCAGACAAAATAAAAACGTTTATTGACACGTTCCCGGCCGGTACGTTAAGCGGTGCCCCCAAAGTACGCGCTATGCAGTTAATCAGTGAAATCGAGCCACATAATCGTGGAGCCTACGGTGGTTGTATCGGTTTTATCGGATTGAATGGCGAATTAAACCAAGCAATCACCATCCGTACTTTTGTAAGCCGCAACAACGAACTCTGGTTCCAGGCCGGAGGAGGTATCGTAGCACGCAGCCAAGATGAATACGAACTGCAAGAGGTGAACAATAAACTGGGAGCACTGAAAAAAGCAATTGATTTAGCTGTCAAACTAAAAAATTAACCGTCCCAAATAGTCAGCCTAAAAAATAATTGCTGTTGCCTGAAAAAAGATTCCCGTTGCCTAAACGCTTCTATTTCTTTAGGCAGAAAAGCAGAGATAGTATTTGAACAACCATTTTACAATGACAATAAAAATGAAAATATTACTTTTAGATAACTACGACTCTTTCACTTATAACCTGCTGCATGTAGTGAAAGAATTAGGGGCTACAGATATAGAAGTAGTCCGCAACGACCAGATAGAGCTTGATGAAGTAGATCGTTTTGATAAAATCATCCTGTCTCCCGGACCGGGCATACCCGAAGAAGCCGGCTTGTTACTACCTATTATTAAGAGATACGCTCCGACCAAAAGCATTCTAGGGGTTTGCCTGGGTCATCAGGCTATCGGCGAAGCCTTCGGAGCACGTCTGGAAAATCTCAAAGAAGTATATCATGGCGTACAAACTCCGGTAAGCATCCTTCGTCAGGACCTGCTTTTTGAAGGATTAGGAAAAGAAATCCCTGTTGGAAGATATCATTCCTGGGTAGTCAGCCGGGAAGGCTTTCCGGACTGTCTGGAAATAACAGCAGAAAGCCAGGAGGGACAAATCATGGCAATCCGCCATAAAACGTATAATGTACATGGTATTCAGTTCCATCCCGAATCAGTATTAACTCCGCAAGGAAAAGAAATTATCAAAAACTTCTTAAACGATTAAACTTATGAAACAGATTCTATACAAACTTTTCGAACATCAATATTTGGGACGCGATGAAGCGCGCACCATTCTACAGAACATCGCGCAAGGGAAATATAACGATGTGCAAGTGGCCTCACTCATCACCGTCTTTCTGATGCGTAATATTTCCGTAGAGGAATTATGCGGTTTCCGTGACGCACTGTTGGAAATGCGTATTCCGGTCGATTTGAGTGATTTCGCTCCGATTGATATCGTAGGAACCGGAGGTGACGGAAAAAACACATTCAATATTTCTACAGCTTCCTGCTTTACAGTTGCCGGAGCCGGCTTCCCGGTTGTGAAACATGGTAACTATGGAGCAACGTCGGTCAGTGGTGCCAGTAATGTAATGGAGCAACACGGTGTAAAATTCACCAGTGATGTAGACCAACTGCGTCGCAGCATGGAAAAATGCAATCTTGCTTATCTACATGCCCCTTTATTCAATCCGGCATTAAAAGCAGTAGCTCCGGTTCGTAGAGGATTGGCAGTGCGCACTTTCTTCAATATGCTCGGTCCATTGGTAAATCCGGTATTACCTGCTTACCAATTGTTAGGAGTTTACAATCTACCGTTACTTCGCCTTTACACCTATACTTATCAGGAAAGCAAGACGAAATTTGCCGTTGTTCATAGCCTTGACGGATATGATGAGATTTCTCTGACCAATGAGTTTAAAGTGGCAACCAGCGATCATGAAAAGATTTACACTCCCGAAAGCCTCGGCTTCTCCCGTTATAAGGATATTGATCTGGATGGCGGACAAACACCGGAAGATGCAGCTAAGATTTTCGATCATATCATGAATAATACAGCTACGGAAGCTCAAAAAAATGTAGTGATAGTCAACTCCGCTTTCGCTATCCATGTGATTCGTCCGGAAAAGACAATTGAAGAATGTATTGCTCTTGCCAAAGAATCATTGGAAAGTGGACGAGCATTAGCTACACTAAAAAAATTCATTGAATTGAATAGTTAATTTGATTTACGATTAGCAAGTCTGATTATAAATATAAAAACAAACGAACTGATGAAAGATATATTATCCGAGATTATAGCAAACAAACGATTTGAAGTTGACCTGCAAAAGCAGGCTATTTCTATCGAACAATTACAGGAAGGTATCAGCGAATCTCCGACTCCCCGCTCTATGAAGCAGGCATTAGCCTCTTCCACATCAGGTATTATCGCCGAGTTCAAGCGGCGCTCTCCTTCCAAAGGATGGATACAAGAAGAAGTGCGTCCGGAAGAGATCGTTCCCTCCTATGCAGCGGCAGGTGCCTCCGCCCTTTCCATCCTTACTGATGAGAAGTTTTTCGGAGGAAGCCTGAAAGATATCCGCGCCGCACGCCCTTTGGTGGAAATTCCCATCCTTAGAAAGGACTTCATCATTGATGAATACCAGCTTTACCAAGCTAAAATTGTTGGTGCAGATGCCGTACTTCTTATCGCAGCCGCACTGGAACCGGAAAAGTGCAATGAACTGGCAGAGAAAGCTCATGAATTAGGTATGGAGGTCCTACTAGAGATTCATAGTTCCGAAGAACTGGCGTACATCAACAAAGGAATAGATATGGTAGGTATCAACAACCGTAATCTGGGTACTTTCTTCACCGATGTAGAAAACTCTTTCCGCCTGGTCGGACAACTTCCTCAAGATGCGGTACTGGTATCTGAAAGCGGCATCTCCGATCCGGAAATAGTTAAACGCCTCCGGGCAGCCGGATTCCGGGGATTCCTGATCGGCGAAACATTTATGAAAACACAGCGACCGGGAGAAACTTTACAGAATTTCCTACAAGCCATTCAATAAACTAATTATTCAAAACGGACAGCCCTATGATTAACGGAAAAATTATCAAAGTATGCGGTATGCGAGAAGCTGAAAACATACAGGACGTAGAGTCTATCGAAGGCATAGATATGCTGGGATTCATCTTTTATCCTAAATCTCCCCGATGTGTCTACGAGCTTCCGGCTTACCTGCCCACTCATGCCCGGCGTGTCGGCGTCTTTGTCAATGAAGACAAGCAAGTGGTCAGCATGTATGCTGATCGTTTCGGACTGAATGATGTGCAACTCCACGGAAATGAATCACCGGAATACTGCCGGTCTTTACATTCTACCGGATTGAAAATCATCAAGGCCTTTTCTGTAGACCGCCCCAAAGACTTGAAAAAGGTGTATGACTACGAAAAAGTCTGTGATCTTTTTCTGTTCGATACCAAATGCGAGCAATATGGTGGTTCGGGAAATCAATTTGATTGGAGCATATTACACACATATAACGGAGATGTACCTTTCCTTTTGAGCGGAGGTATCAACTCATACAGTGCCAATGCCCTGAAAGAATTCAAGCATCCCCGGCTTGCCGGATATGATCTCAACAGCCGTTTTGAAACCAAACCGGGAGAAAAAGATCCGGAGCGTATCCGGACATTTTTAAACGAATTAAAATCATCACTTTAAAATTCCAACGTCATGAATAGAATTAATCAACTTTTCAATAGCAACAAGAAAGACATACTTTCTATTTATTTTTGTGCCGGCACCCCCACTTTAGATGGTACTGCCAATGTAATCCGCACACTCGAAAAACATGGAGTAAGCATGATTGAAATCGGTATTCCTTTCAGTGATCCGATGGCAGACGGCATTGTTATCCAGAATGCCGCTACCCAAGCATTGCGCAACGGCATGTCTTTAAAACTTCTTTTTGAACAATTGCGGGATATTCGCAAGGACGTAAAAATACCACTTGTATTCATGGGGTACTTAAATCCAATCATGCAATTCGGATTTGAAAACTTCTGCCGTAAATGCGTGGAATGCGGTATTGATGGCGTCATCATCCCCGATCTCCCTTTCCGTGATTATCAAGAACATTATCGTATCATTGCCGAGCGCTACAACATTAAAGTGATTATGCTCATCACACCGGAGACCAGCGAAGAACGGGTACGCGAAATAGATACACATACCGACGGATTCATTTACATGGTTTCATCAGCAGCAACTACCGGAGCACAACAGAATTTCAACGAACAAAAACAGGCATACTTCAAGAAAATAAAAGATATGCATCTGAACAATCCGTTGATGATAGGATTTGGCATCTCCAATAAAGCGACGTTCCAGGCAGCTTGCGAACACGCTTCCGGAGCTATCATCGGCAGTAAGTTCGTTACTCTGCTCGAAGAAGAAAAAGACCCGGAAAAAGCCATCCTTAAATTAAAAGAAGCGGTGAAATGATTTATGATTTATGATTTATGAATTATGATTTATGTGAATCAGCAGTTGAAGCCAAGTCATTGGTAATTCTAATAAATTAATCAAGTGTGAGGGACGTGAGGGAGGTTCACATGAATGATAAATCTACAAAATCATTCGAAAACTCATAAATCATAATTCATAAATCATAAATCACTATTTTTTCCTATCTTTGCCAGCGTTTTAACAGTAATTCAACAATTATGAGAGCAGAAACCCCTTCCGTTTTGTTAATTTACACGGGTGGAACTATCGGAATGATAGAGAATCCGGAAACAGGTGCCTTAGAAAACTTCAACTTCGATCATTTGCTTAAGCATGTACCCGAACTAAAAAGATTCAACTACCGCATCTCTTCCTACCAATTTGATCCCCCTCTCGACTCTTCGGATATGGAACCTGCTTATTGGGCAAAGCTAGTAAAGATTATCAATTACAATTATGATTATTTTGATGGTTTTGTCATCCTTCACGGAACAGATACGATGGCTTACACAGCCTCTGCATTAAGCTTTATGCTCGAAAACCTAAGCAAGCCCGTCATTCTCACCGGTTCCCAGCTACCAATCGGAACTTTGCGCACAGACGGAAAAGAAAATCTCATCACAGCCATTGAGATCGCAGCTGCCAAAAACCCGGATGATACGGCCATTGTTCCTGAAGTATGTATTTTCTTTGAAAATCATTTGATGCGTGGCAACCGTACCACCAAAATTAATGCGGAGAATTTTAACGCTTTCCGCTCTTTCAATTATCCACCCTTGGCACGGGTAGGTATCCACATCAAATATGAACCCCATCTTATCCGGAAACCAGATCCGACAAAACCATTAAAGCCGCATTATCTATTTGACACCAATGTAGTTATTTTGACCCTCTTCCCTGGTATCCAAGAGAGTATCGTAACTTCTCTGCTTCATGTTCCCGGATTGAAGGCAGTTGTCATGAAAACCTTCGGTTCAGGAAATGCCCCGCAAAAGGAATGGTTCATCCGCCAACTAAAGGAAGCTACCGATCGCGGAATTATCATTGTCAACATCACACAATGTGCCTCCGGAGCAGTAGAGATGGGACGTTATGAAACAGGAATGCACCTTTTGGAAGCAGGTGTAATCAGCGGATATGACAGCACTCCCGAATGTGCCATAACAAAGCTCATGTTTTTATTGGGACATGGATTACCCAACAAGGATATCCGATATAAAATGAACTCCTGCTTAATAGGAGAAATCACCAAGTCTTAAGTTAAATCCATCTATTGTAACCCCCTGATTTTCATTTTAAACAGTTGTATAAAAGTGAAAATCAGGGGATTTCTCTTCATCATCATCAAGACCGAATCAAACCTAAAAGAGCCAAAGAAGAACCAAAACGGAAGTATAGTTGTTTTCACTCCATAAAATAACAGAAAAAACATTTCCAATAAAAGATATGCAGTTATTTTTGTGATGGATTTGGTTACAAACAATCAAGCAATAATACATTATGATGAAGAAAACAGTTCAATTTGTGCCCATTATTGCAATAGCAATAGCAGGTACTATGTTTAGTTGTGTGGACTCCGGAAAGGATCTCTATGATCCGTCTTATGAAACACCTAACCCGATGGGAGACGGCTTTGCTGCTCCCGATGATATCGATTGGAACATGATAACCACAAAAAATGTTTCAGTCGAAGTGAAAGATGAAGAAGGAGGGCAATTTGCTTATTTAATTGAAATATATGCAGAAGATCCTTTGACTAACGAAAATGCTTCCGTACTCGCTGCAAGGACAGCTAACAAAGAAAATAACTTTAAATTTACAGCTGCTGTCAGCCTGCTTCCCACTCAAAAGGGTATTTACGTGAAACAAACTGACCCTAGAGGACGTGAACAGGTATATCAGTTCGATGTGCCCGAAAACAGCGATAATATTACCTGTAAGCTCTATTATGCAGAATCTGCAGCACAAAATAGAGCATTAATGAGTCGTGGTGTCGCTACTAGAAGCCTTGCATTTAAAAAACCGGATTATTCTTCCATACCAGCTGACGCTAAGGAAGTTACAGAAATGACAGGAACTACTTTACTGCGTAATGCTAATTACAAAATCACCTCTGACTATAATGGTATATTCAAATTTGACGGATATGACGGTGATATTGCAACCAGAGTTTATGTAGATGCCCAATGGACTATTCCTGCAACTTTCCAATTCCAGAACGGAATTGAAATCATTGTGATGAACAATGCAAAGATTAATGCATCAGGAACCATGACGTTCATCAGAAACTCCATGCTGACTATCATGGAAAAAGGAGAAGTAAACGCAGACGATGTATCATTCACTAATGGAGCGCCTGCTGCATTAAGAAACTGGGGGACACTGGCGGTAACAAATACCATGATTCTGCATTCCGGTGCAACACTCTACAACGAAGGAACCATAACAAGCAGAGACATCTCAATCAATTCTAACACAAAAATTGTGAATGATAATAAAATTGAGCTTGAAGGTACATTAAATCTGCCATCTAATTTCTCACTAGAAAATAACGGAGAGATTTATGGTAAGGAATTAATTGCAAATTCTAATGCTGTTGCTACCAATAACAACATCATGAGATTTACAACTATCAGCCTCACCAATACAACATTCAACAATGCTTGCAGTCTGGAAGCCACAACTTCTTTCTATGCAAACGGAGCAACATTCAACTTTACCCAAGGATACTTAAAAGCTCCTACGATGGAGTTTGTTAATGGGACAGTCAACTTGAGCAATGGTTCTATGCTGGATGCAACTACAAGTATTTACATGAATACAGCTCATGCTAAATTTTACGGAAAAGGCGAAAATACTTCTATGATAAAATCTCCGGTTATAACCGGACAAGGTTTTACGTATGATGGAAATTTAGTTATTGAATGTGATAATCATGTTGAAAAAAGCCCACATTGGAACAACTTCCATGTACAAAATGGCGCATACTTCACTAAAATGGGAGAATCCAAAGTCGTGATAGAAGTCTGCACGGGTACTAAGAATAATGGAAATGAAGGAGAAGAACCAGAAGATCCTAAATTCCCGATCATCATGGATGACACTCGTAATTACGCTTATCTATTTGAAGACCAGTGGCCTTTATATGGAGATTACGATATGAACGATCTTGTTTTGATTATCAAAGAAAGAAAGATTTCCATCAACAAGGATAATAAGGCAGAAGAGTTCACGCTAAGTCTTGATTTATCGGCTGCCGGAGCTACGAAGAGCATCGGAGCTGCTATCATGCTGGACGGTGTTCCTGCCAGTGCTATCACACAACCGGTGGTGTTCAGTGATAACTCTCTTGCTAAAAACTTTAATGTGAATAGTAATAAGATTGAGAACGGCCAGGACTATGCTGTTATCCCATTATTTGACGATGCTCACAACGCATTGGGAAGAGACCGTTACGAACAGATTAATACCATTAAAGATCATTCTGCCAATACGAATCCTAAAAATATCAGTTTCACTATCAAGTTCAGCAACCCAATTTCTGTGGATGAGCTTAATATCAACAAACTGAATGTGTTCATCTTCGTAGAAGGAAACAGAAACCAGCGTAAAGAGATCCATATCGTCGGTTACCAACCCACTAAGTTAGCAAATACCGACTTGTTCGGAGGCAACAACGACGATAGCTCTACTTCCCGCAAAAGATATTACATCAGTAAAGATAACCTAGCATGGGGAATCATGGTTCCGACAGACTTCAAATGGCCTTTGGAATATATGAATATCAAATCTGCTTACTCGCTGTTCGAAAGTTGGGTAACAAGTGGCGGTACTAAGAATGAAGAATGGTGGAAAACTTTTGATTCATCAAGAGTCTATAAATAAGCCAAACAGTCAATCATCAACACGGATTTCATGAAAGTTGAAATCCGTGTTTTTTCATCAAGATACTGTTAGTCGCAATTAATAGAAAAAAAACATATATCACGAATTTTACTCTCCAGAATGGAGATTATTCTAAAATAATATCTATATTTGCAGTGTATCACAAACATAATGTGACAACAATCTCAATCAATAAATCAAATAACAAAGCAAGCGATAGAAAGGTCTATTCGTATGAAGAAAAAAATATTACTAGTCGACGATAAATCGACAATCGGAAAAGTGGCCGGTGTGTATCTAGGAAAAGAGTATGATTTTACCTATTTGGAAGATCCCATCAAAGCAATAGAATGGCTTAATGAAGGCAATGTACCTGACCTCATTATTTCAGACATTCGTATGCCTCTTATGATGGGTGATGAATTTTTAAGATACATGAAGAACAATGAATTATTCAAGTCAATTCCTATCGTTATGTTATCCAGCGAAGAAAGTACAACGGAAAGAATCAGACTACTGGAAGAGGGAGCAGAAGACTATATCCTGAAACCATTCAACCCATTGGAACTCAAAATCCGAATCAAAAAGATTATTGACTAATACCGGGTCTTCTACACATGCAATATTTTGTTTATATAGGCAGAGATAGCAAAACAATAGAACTACTCTCCCGACTAAGTATTGGGGTATTCTATGCTGCACCCAATTGTAGCAAAGCTGTCAAAGTATTGGAGAAAATACGCGAAAAATATGACGCAGCTCTATTTTTCGAACAAGTGAACATATCCAAAGATATTGCAGATATCCAATACATGCGTAAAAAGTATCCGGGGCTTTATATGGTACTCGTTATCGACTCCTTATCTAAGGAAGAAGCATCCGAATACCTTAAAGCCGGTATCAACAATACGATAAAATATGAAACAAGCCAGGAGGCTTTAAAAGATTTATCAACTTTCCTTAAACGAAGAAAAGATCAGAAAATAAAGGCACTTCAACTTAAAGCACAAAATATAAATGCTTTCCGCCTGCCTTTATGGAAAAGAACCTTTGATATTTTCTTTTCAGGAATGGCGATATTATGTCTTTCTCCTCTCTTAATATTTACTGCACTAGCTATCCGGATAGAAAGTAAGGGTCCTATTATCTACAAATCCAAGCGCGTAGGAAGTAATTATCAGATATTCGACTTTCTTAAATTCCGTTCGATGTATACTGATGCAGACAAGCATTTAAAGGATTTCAATGCCCTTAACCAATATCAGCAGGAAGATGAGGATATTTGGGGAGAAGAACCGGAAGCGGAAGTGAATGAAGAAATCGATGAAGAAGAAATCCTCTTGATATCTGACGATTTCGTAATCTCCGAAGAAGACTACATAAACAAGAAGTCCAAGGAAAAAAGCAATGCTTTCGTTAAGCTGGAAAATGACCCTCGAATAACTAAGATTGGACGTATTATACGTAAATATAGTATTGACGAGTTACCCCAGCTTATTAATATTTTAAAAGGGGATATGTCAATAGTAGGCAACCGCCCTCTCCCACTCTATGAAGCCGAGTTGCTGACAAGCGATGAACACATCGACCGTTTCATGGGTCCGGCCGGATTGACCGGTTTATGGCAGGTAGAGAAAAGAGGCGAAGCCGGTAAACTTTCTGCTGAAGAACGCAAGCAATTGGATATCACCTATGCAAAGACATTCTCTTTCTGGTTGGATATAAAGATTATTCTGAAAACAGTTACTGCATTCATTCAAAAAGAGAACGTATAATCTCCTTCCAGATGATAGACTCTTATATCTACATAATAGATGATCTGGTATTCTTCTGTACAGGGCTTTTGCTCCTATACTTCTTTGTGATGGCCATAGCCTCACATTTCAAACATATCACCTACCCGAAGGCTCAAAAGGAATATGGTTGCGCCATTCTCGTTCCGGAGGGAAGTATTCTTCCGGATGTGTATAAAGAAGAAGAGTACGAGTTTATCACATACAGCGATCTATATCAGGCAATCAACAGTTTAGATCAGGAACGATATGATCTGGTTCTCTTCCTGTCCAATACAGCATGCGCTTTATCTCCGCAATTCCTGAATAAGATATATAATGCCTATGATGCCGGTGTACAAGCCATCCAACTACATACGATAGTAGAAAACCGCAAAGGCATCCGTAATCGCTTCCGGGCTATACGTGAGGAAATAAAAAACAGCCTCTGTAGAGCCGGCAATACACAATTCGGACTGTCATCCAATTTATTGGGAACTAATATGGCAATCGACCTAAAATGGCTGCAAAAGAACATGAAAAGTTCTAAGACTAATATCGAACGAAAATTATTCCGACAGAATATATACATTGACTACTTGCCGGATGTGATTGTTTATTGCCAGTCCGCACCCGCCTGTCCTTACCGTAAACGTATCCGGAAAACAACTTCCTACTTACTCCCTTCCATATTTGAAGGAAACTGGAGTTTCTGCAACCGGATCGTACAACAATTAACGCCTTCTCCACTTAAATTATGTATCTTCGTAAGTATTTGGACTTCGTTGATTACCGTATATAATTGGACCTTATCATTCGGATGGTGGATTGCACTTTTCGGTCTATTAATCACTTATAGCCTGGCAATTCCTGATTATCTGGTAGAGGACAAAAAGAAGAAAAAACATTCAATATGGAGAAGAAAACACTTAAACAGCGAATTAAAGAAAACCCCGGCTTAAAACAGGCTGTACATCGTTTTATCATGCACCCCGTTAAAACTCGCCCTAATTGGTGGATACGGCTCTTCGATTTCATATACCTGAAACGCGGAAAGGGTTCTGTCATCTATCGGAGTGTACGCAAAGACCTCCCTCCTTTCAACCGATTCTCTTTGGGTAAATATTCTGTTGTCGAAGACTTCTCTTGTCTGAATAATGCAGTTGGCGACTTGACAATCGGAGATTATACACGCATCGGATTGAGAAACACAATCATAGGTCCGGTTAATATTGGCAATCATGTCAACCTGGCACAGAATGTAACGGTCACAGGACTCAACCATAATTATCAGGATGCAGAAAAGATGATTGACGAACAAGGTGTCAGCACACTGCCTGTTGTCATCGAAGATGATGTATGGGTAGGTGCCAATTCGGTCATTCTACCGGGAGTAACTTTAGGGAAACATTGTGTAGTGGCCGCCGGAAGTGTAGTCAGTCATTCCGTCCCACCCTATTCAATATGTGCCGGCTGCCCTGCAAGAATCATAAAAACATACGATTTCGAGACTAAAGAGTGGAAAAAAGTAGAGAAAACACCTGCTACTAACCATAAATAGTGAGAATAGCTACAGAATATACCTCATAAAGGTGATTGTGACACATTCTGAAACGCATTATCTTTGCAGTATCAGAATTGAATTAATTAGTCATAATTTTATTACGTAGCCACATTTAAGTAAAAAATGAAATAGAGTCCCGCCGAAGCGATTTCGTCGGGATTTTGTTTTTTATTACCTTAATCCAATCCACAGACTTAAATCCCATATAAATAAAAAACGAGCTAATTCTTTTTATAGAACCACTCGCCACTGCATCAGAAAAGCCTAAAGGCTTTTCCATAGTACCTCAAATTTCCTGAAAACTAATCTTCTTTTTACCTAAAAACGTCTTACCTATTGTTATCCTTTTACCTTCTATTAAAAACTTATCCTATTGAACTAAACTAAAAAACTTTTAATACCTTAAACTGTCTAATCTAATACCTTATTTAATATTTTCTTTTACCTTATAAACTAACAGCAATTTCTCAACTGCTTTGCAAAGGTACGAATATTTTTCGTGTACGCAAACGGTTTTATATTTTATAACACTTCCGCAGGCTATAAATCTTTCACATCGCTCAATGCAACCAGCTTATTTACAATAGCATAGATAGTCAAACCGGCAGCACTATGTATTTGCAATTTTTTGCTAATATTTCTTCGGTGTGTAATCACTGTATGAATCGACAAAAAAAGCTTTTCCGCTATTTCCTTATTTGTCATTCCCTTCACCACACAGATGACGATTTCCTTTTCCCGCTGGCTAAGCGTATCCTGATTATCCATCTCTTCTTCTTCGGAAACCACATTCAATAAACCTGCAATTTTCTTAGAAAGAGTTTCCAAATCATCGAATATCGAAATAGACTCGTCATACTTACCCAATAATGAAGCATCTACAAAAGAAGTAACCAACGCTATTAAACGTATTCTTTTACCGGATATTTCTTCTCGAAACTTAGCTACATCAAAGTAATCACCAAAAGTAGGATTGACAATCAACATCTCGGGACATTGCGTTCGGACGCAATCGTGCAAAGCTTCAACAGACAGTAATTCTATTGGTTGTACTTTTACGTTAGAAAGACGCTTCAATGCAGCAGTCAACCCACCACGAATAATTACAGAGGTCTCTGCAATAGCTATTCGAACTACTTCGTTATTTTTCATTTTCCCTAATCCTCCTTTCCAAATTCAGAATAGCAGGAACAAAAATATAGTCCTCAACCTTGCAATGAGATTCCAGTCCGGCTTCGCAAGCATATATGTCGAAAAGAGCCGCGTTCAAAAGATTTTCATTTGTTTTGGCAGGGCAATATTTAATAATGATATTTTTCAGTTCTGTCAATTTCTCCCCTACCTGATCGTGATGCTTGGAAAATGTACTGATCTGATAGTTTTTGGGAGCAACTCCTTTAATCAATGAATCGACATACTTAAATACGGTTTTCTCTTCATAATCCATGTGCTTACGCACCTCTCGTGTATATTCATCGAAAAACTTAAGGATGAGAAAAGCAACATCGTCTTGCGAACAGTCGATTGCCTCGATCAATTTACGACGAATAGCGGGAAGAGAAAAATCCAGAAAATAAATATGTGCCTGCCGCAGATAATCAATCAATGCAGGTATGGAAATATCATCTTTATCTCCATCGAGCCGGGAAAAGCCTTCAGCCATAAAGTTGACTACAATCAGAAAGGTCCGGCAGTCTACTCCATTCAGTTCACACACCTCCTTGACTGTCTTGTCACCGAACCCCAACGAAAGCCCAAAACGACTCATCACTTGCAACAAAGAATAATTATCGCTGATGAGATCAATCATCTTATCAGTTGGCTTATATTTTTGTAAATTATCCATCATACCTATTTATATTAGAGACTGCAAAGGAACGGAATATTTTGCTGAAATACAATCATCATTTATAGGTATTTTAATTCACCGGAAATAGCCAAATACTAATTATATGCTACTATTTTGTAGCGTAACTTTAGGCAAGCTAGTCTTTTTTTAGTAATTTTGTCGCTATCAATTTGTAATTAGTAACTCGTAATTTGTAATTAATAAAATGGCAAACGAACTCGAACTGAAATACGGCTGCAACCCTAATCAAAAGCCTGCCCGTATCTTCATGAAAGAAGGCGAACTCCCCATCGAAGTATTGAATGGACGTCCCGGTTATATCAATCTATTGGATGCATTCAACAGTTGGCAACTAGTGAAAGAACTGAAAGAAGCTACCGGACTGCCGGCTGCCGCTTCTTTTAAACATGTCAGCCCTGCAGGTGCTGCTGTTGCGGTAGAAATGAGCGACACGCTGAAGAAGATTTATTTTGTCGATGACATGAAACTATCTCCATTGGCTACAGCATACGCCCGTGCACGTGGAGCAGACCGTATGTCGTCTTACGGAGACTTTATCGCATTGTCCGACACTTGTGACGAAGAAACAGCACGCATCATCAACCGTGAAGTATCCGACGGCGTCATTGCTCCTGACTATACTCCCGAAGCACTGGAGATTCTAAAGAATAAAAGAAAAGGAACCTATAATGTAATAAAGATAGATCCTGCATACCGCCCGGCTCCTATCGAACATAAAGATGTATTCGGAGTAACTTTCGAACAAGGAAGAAACGAATTGAAGATCGATGAAAGTCTTTTGAAAGAGATGCCTACGCAGAACAAGGAAATCCCGGCTGATGCAAAACGCGACTTAATCATTGCCTTAATCACTTTAAAATATACACAATCCAATTCTGTATGTTATGCCAAAGACGGACAGGCAATCGGTATTGGCGCAGGCCAACAGTCACGTATTCACTGTACGCGCCTGGCAGGAAATAAAGCAGATATCTGGTATTTACGCCAACACCCGAAAGTGATGAACTTGCCATGGATTGAAAAAATCCGTCGTGCAGACCGTGACAATACGATTGACGTTTACATTTCGGAAGATTATGACGACGTACTGGCAGACGGTATCTGGCAACAGTTCTTCACTGAAAAGCCTGAAATACTGACACGCGAAGAAAAACGGGCATGGTTGGATACGATGACAGGCGTAGCTTTAGGATCAGATGCATTCTTCCCATTCGGAGATAATATAGAACGCGCACACAAGAGTGGCGTCAGCTATATTGCACAACCGGGCGGATCAGTACGTGACGATCATGTGATTGGAACTTGCGACAAATACAATATGGCAATGGCATTTACAGGCATCCGCTTGTTCCACCATTAAAAAGATCGACCATTTTTTATTCCATATATCCCCATTTATAATGAGAAGGAGACAAATTTTCCATTATAAATGGGGATTTCCTATTTCTTTAAGACCCTCTATCTTTGCAGCGTTACATTTAAAAACGAATCAAAGATGAATAAATTTGGTGTATTTTATGGTTCCACAACAGGAACAACAGAAGACCTTGCCCGTCGAATTGCAGAGAAATTAGATGTACCATCGGCAGATGTATTTGATGTATCCAAGCTAACAGAGGCATTAGTCAATGAATATGATGTATTGGTGCTCGGCTCTTCCACATGGGGAGCAGGCGAACTTCAAGATGACTGGTACGATGGAGTAAAAGTTTTAAAGAAGTGTGATTTATCCCACAAATCTGTAGCCCTGTTCGGTTGCGGCGACTCTGACTCGTATAGCGACACATTCTGTGACGCAATAGGTATTCTTTATGAAGATCTGAAAGATACCCACTGCAAATTCTGTGGAGCAACAGATACTGCAGGCTATACCTTCGATTCTTCCATTGCCGTCGTAGACGGTAAGTTTGTAGGTCTTCCACTTGACGAAGTCAACGAAGATAGCAAAACAGACGAACGTATCAGCGCATGGGCTGAACAAGTGAAACAAGAAATTAGCTAATTTTACCTTAACATAAAAAGAATACTTTGCATCATGGCAACTGAAAGAATCATCCCCGGCGAAATCCGAATTTTTCTTAATCATATTTATGAGTTTAAGAAAGGCGTACGCAACATGGTACTTTACACAATGAGTAAAGAGCACGAAGAATTTGCCATCCGCCGATTGAAAAATCAAAAGATCAGTTATATGATACAGGAAGTAGGTACCAATAAAATCAACCTGTTTTTTGGAAAGGCAGAATGTATGGAAGCCATGCGGCACATCATCATCCGTCCTTTAAACCAACTGACTGCTGAAGAAGATTTTATTTTAGGAGCCATGCTGGGATATGACCTTTGCCAGCAATGCAAACGATATTGCAGTAAAAAAGAAGGTATAAAGATGGCAGTTTAAGCGATAACCTTAGCATAAGTTTAGCTTTGTTTGTATGTAGTTTGTCTGAGTTGAATCGTTTCTGAAAAGGTAGTTTCCTGATGGTAGATATACTCAAGGAAACTGGTTGTAGAAGAAACGATTCGCTCAATTACAAACAAAATCGGTGACACTATGAAATAATAAAGACAACTCTACACACTAACAACAGACAAAGGTGTATATCAGTAAAAATTATCATACTGAAATACACCTTTGTCTGTTTTATTTTATTTACTACTATATTTTTTTTACTCTTTAGATTAAAATTACCTACATATACTGAATTTAAGAAACAACTATGCCTACTAATAGGTATTGCCACATTTTTTAACACCACCTAACTTTGCAGTCGATAAAATTATTAAAAAGATGAGAAAAATAACTGCAATCGTTATTCTTTGTTTCCTCTCTTCTCTCACACTTTCAGCGCAGGAAACAACAGATAATTCTAAAGACAGTAAATCTTCTTCTACGGAAGAATATACTAAATTCCGCTTTGGGGGATATGGTGAAATGGTCGCAAACTTCAAAGACTACGGTATCAACCGCTTTTATGGCGGCAACGACGGTAATCCTAAGAAAAACAGGAACACAATCTCCATTCCCCGTTTTGTTGTAGCCTTTGATTACAAATTCAATTCCAAATGGATACTCGGTGCTGAGATTGAGTTTGAATCCGGTGGAACAGGTACTGCTTTCGAATTGGAAAATACAGAAAATGGTGAATACGAAACCGAAGTAGAAAAAGGTGGTGAAGTGGCTATTGAACAATTTCACATCACACGCCTGATTCATCGGTCTATCAATGTACGTGCCGGACATATCATCGTCCCGGTGGGCTTGACCAATGCCCACCATGAGCCGGTTAATTTCTTCGGAACTTCGCGCCCGGAAGGTGAAACCACCCTCCTGCCCTCTACCTGGCATGAGAACGGACTTGAAATCTTCGGTTCCTTCGGAAAAGGTTATGCAAGTTTCGATTATCAGGCTATGGTCGTAGCAGGTCTGAATCCCAACGGCTTCGACCGTAACACATGGGTAGGCAGTGGTAAACAGGGAATCTTTAAAGAAGACAACTTTACTTCTCCCGCCTATGTATTCCGTTTGGATTATAAAGGAGTTCCGGGATTGCGTGTAGGCGCATCCTTCTATTATTGCGCAGATGCAGGTTCCAATTCAGACAAGGAACAGACTTATTCAAGCTACGGAAAGATTCCGGTACGTATCTATACGGCAGACGCACAGTATCGCAATAAATACGTAATAGCACGCGGTAACGTCGTGTATGGGAATTTAGGAAACTCTTCAGGAGTAAGCCAGGCAAATGTCAAGTTATCGAATAAATCGCCTTACAGCCGTTTGGCTCCGGTAGCTAAGAATGCGGTAAGTTATGCAGCTGAAGCCGGTATCAATATCCGTTCAGTATTCGGTGGCAGCAAGAAAATTCCGGTAATCTATCCATTTGCCCGTTACGAATACTATAATCCACAAGAAAAGGGAGAAAAAGGTCAGACTATGGAAAAACGCTGTCAGGTAAGTATGTGGACAGCAGGTTTGAACTGGTATGCTTTGCCCAATCTGGTAGTAAAGGCGGACTATGCGACACGTCAAATCGGAACAAACAAGATTTTCGGCATATCCAAAGCCTACAACAGTGAAAACGAATTTTCTATCGGAATAGCCTATATAGGATGGTTTATCAAGAAATAACAAATAATTAATTATTTAATTTAGATAAGATGAAAACAAAATTCTTTTATGTTGCAGCCCTGATAGCGGGACTGGCATTTACAGCAACTTCTTGTAGTAGTGATGATGACAATCCGATAGTGGATCCTGCAAATATCGACTACACCTCTGAAAATGCTTCAAGCTGGCATAATTACATGAGAAACGTTGCAGCTCTCCTGAAAACAGACGCAACCAATCTTTATGATGCATGGAATTCAAGTTATAAAGGCGGAACAAGCTATGCCGATCTTTTCAAAGCACATAATAGTTCAGCTTATGCAAGCGCTCTGAGTTGCGTAGAAGAAATCGTAGACAAATGCGCGGAAATTGCCAACGAGGTAGGTACTGCCAAGATCGGTGATCCATACAACTTGTACAAAGCCGGAAACACAGAAGAAGCATTATATGCTGTAGAGTCCTGGTATAGCTGGCACTCTCGTGATGACTATACCAATAACATCTATTCGATCCGAAATGCTTATTATGGTTCTTTGGACGGTAGTATCAATACCAACTCTCTGGCAACAGTGATTGCTGGTGTTAACCCGACACTAGACACCAAAATAAAAAATGCTATAAAAGCAGCCGCAGAAGCCATTCAAGATATTCCGCAGCCTTTCCGTAATCACATTGCCAGTGATGAAACAGTAGTGGCAATGAATGCTTGCGCAGATTTGGAAAGCTTATTGAAAAATGACTTGAAGTCCTATATTTCGAATAATAATAACGGTATCAACAGCGATGCAGTACTTAATCCTGTAGTAACACGCTATGTCGATGCAGTAGTAGTACCGACTTACAAAAATCTGAAAGAAAAAAATGATGCATTATACAATGCAGTGATAGCACTTGCAGACAATCCATCGAACAAAGCATTTGAAACTGCTTGTGCTGCCTGGATCACCGCACGTGAACCTTGGGAAAAAAGCGAAGCATTCCTGTTCGGTCCGGTAGACGAAATGGGACTTGACCCCAACATGGATAGCTGGCCTTTGGACCAAAATGCAATCGTACAGATTCTGAACTCTCAAAGTTGGAGCGATCTGGAATGGAGCGATGATGATGACGATGCTGCCGTTGAATCAGCTCAGAACGTACGTGGTTTCCATACACTGGAGTTCTTACTCTACAAAAACGGTGTACCTCGTAAAGTACAGTAAAGATTTATCTTACTAAGATAGTATTGAGAAGTAAAGGCGGGATACCGAAATCCCCCTTTACTTCTTTGGTATGTTAAAAACATATTATTGAAATTAAGTCAATAAACAATGAATCACTTTCTAAAATATTCATTTTCTATCTTTTGTCTGCTGACGTGTGCGGCCTGCGACGACGACGGAATTGATGTACTGGATATAGAAATCCCGGAAGGATATGCCCTATCCGCCGGTACATCCACTATTTTCCTAAGCTCATCCGTAGCCTATGATACTCCCGCAGACTGGATAACAGGAGCTTATGACATCCGTTTCACCCGCGGAGACAGGCTTTATGATGACGTGCGTACAAGTAACAACGGTCATGGCGGCGGACTGGGTCCCGTCTATGCCGGCTATTCGTGTGGTAGTTGTCACCGGAATGCCGGACGTACCAAACCATCCCTATGGACGGAAGGCGGTTCGGGAAGTTATGGATTCTCTTCCATGCTCATCTACATATCCCGTAAAAACGGAGCTTTCTTCCAAGACTATGGGCGTGTACTTCACGATCAGGCAATCTACGGAGTACAACCGGAAGGTAAACTATCCGTAGAATACACCTACGAGGACTTTTCTTTCCCTGACGGTGAAACGTACACACTCTGCAAACCGAATTATACTATCTCCGAATGGTATGCCGAAGAAATCAAACCGGAAGATTTGTTCTGTACCGTACGTATCCCCCTACGCCACGTAGGCATGGGGCAGATGATGGCTTTAGACCCTATCGAGATTGAAGCACTCGCAGCAAGAAGCAATTATCCCGAATATGGAATCAGCGGACGATGCAACTATATCATGGAGCGCGGGGTCAAATGTCTGGGACTGTCCGGAAATAAGGCCCAACATGCCGACTTGACGGTAGAGTTAGGCTTCTCCAGTGATATGGGAATAACGAACAGCCGCTACCCAGAAGAAATCTGCGAAGGACAAATACAAGTCAACCAAGGCAGTATGATGGGACTTTCTTACGATCAACTGGATGTCAGTACGGAAGAAATGGAGAATGTAGACCTCTACATGCAGAGTCTTGGCGTTCCTGCCCGGCGTAATGTAAATGACCCGCATGTAATCAAAGGGGAACAAAACTTCTATAAAGCCAAATGCCATCTTTGCCATGTAAGCACCCTTCACACAAAGAAGCGCGGCACTGTCTTATTGAACAATACCCAACTCCCGTGGCTGGGCGGTCAGACGATTCATCCCTATTCCGATTATCTGTTGCACGACATGGGTTCCGAGATTATGGGAGTCGGCCTGAATGACAACTATGTAAGCGGTCTGGCTCGTGGAAACGAATGGCGTACCACTCCGCTTTGGGGAATCGGTCTGCAAGAAAAGGTGAACGGACATACTTATTTCCTGCACGACGGACGTGCCCGCAATCTGACGGAAGCCATCATGTGGCATGGCGGAGAAGGAGAAGCATCAAAGAACCTGTTCAAGAACATGAGTAAAGAGGATCGCGACGCATTACTCGCATTTTTAAATTCACTTTAAAGTAAAAAGTAGTATATACCAAATAATTATGAAGAGATTTATAATCATTGCCATGTTGTTTGCCATGATGCCTTTAGTTGCTATGGCACAACATGAAGAAGATACGGAAAATGGTGTAGTATCATTGGCTGGAAGAGAAGGATTCACTATCGGAACCAAGAAAGGCGATTTCGTTTTCAAACCTTATCTGCTTGTGCAGACTTGTGGAAACTTCAACTGGTATGACGATGAAGGACTGGACAAGGCATACAATCAGGACAACATAGCCAATTCCGGCTTCTCCGTTCCTTATGCCGTACTCGGTTTCACAGGAAAAGCTTTCGACAAAGTAACTTTCAACCTTTCCATCAATGCCGCAGCCAGTGGCGGAGCATTGCTCCAACAAGCCTGGTTTGATGTCCAACTGAAGAAACAGTTTGCCATCCGGGTAGGTAAGTTTAAGACGCCTTTCTCACACGCTTACCTGACAACATTGGGAGAAACAATGATGCCTAGTTTGCCTGTATCACTGACTGCCCCCGTCATTCTTCCCTATTCCTTGAATGCGGTAACACCGAATATTGGTACCGGATTCGACTTGGGTGTAGAAATTCACGGTCTGATAGCCGACAAGTTCGGATACGAAATCGGCTTGTTCAACGGTACGGGAGCTTCGGTGAATACAGCTACAAAAACATTCAGTGACGACTGGCACATTCCGTCTTTGCTATATGCCGGACGTTTCACATATATGCCAAAAGGCGTGATGCCTGCTACGCAGGGAAATCCGAACCGATTGAATGAAGATAAAATCATGTTCGGTATTTCTACATCTATCAATGTGGAGAGTGAAAACGAAAGTACCAATGACTACCGCGCCGGACTGGAGTTCGCGATGCTGAAGAACAAACTTTACCTGGGAGCTGAAATGTATTACATGAATGTAGGTTTCACCAAAAGACAGAAGATTTCCGAATCATACAATTACCTGGGCGGTTACGTACAAGGCGGTTACTTTGTAGCTCCACGCTTGCAGGCTGCTGCACGTTATGATTTCTTCAACCGTAACGGAATGGACACCAACGGTTTCCTGAATATGCCCGCCGTAGGTATGAATTATTTCTTCAGAAATTGCAATCTGAAATTACAGGCTATGTACCAGTATATCGCCCGCAAAGGACATGATACCCAACTCGACCGTGACAACGACGATTTGGGCCTGGCTACACATTCCGCCACCATCTTACTTCAGTACACATTCTAAATAGAACAGGAAAGGATTTGTTTATGAAAAAATATATTCTTTTGGGGACTTGTCTACTGTTATTCGCAGGGCTTTCTTCTTGTGACGACGGACCTGTTTACGAAAAGACAGGTATTATATCAGAAGAGGGACGCACGCTGAAGATGAGTGGAATAATCAACGGTATCAGTAAATGGCCCGATAGTTATAGTATAGTAGTGGCAGGCTTCGGCGATGAGAGTGAGTATGCCGTTGTCACAAAAACAATCCCGGTTCCGGCTATCGAAGGTGATAAGATTCAGGTAACTATGACAGGCATCAGTGATGAGGTGAGTACTGTCGAATTATGCATTATCAATAAATTGAGAAAGCGGATTATCAGTTTCCAGTCGATGGACGACCTTACAGCAATCGACGATACCATACGTATGGATGCAGGTACCGTGAATGTAAGCATGTACAACGCTATCCAGCAAAATGTTTTCGATAAAGGCTGTATAGGCTGTCACGGAATAGCAACCAGTGCCGCAGCAGGATTGAGCTTATTGGAAGGAAACAGTTATCAGAATTTAGTAGGGCACTCTTCGTCGGTAGTAACCGGACTGCTGCGGGTGAAAGCCGGCAGCGCAGAAGAAAGTGTACTGCATCAAATCCTGAATACGACAGGTTGGAAAACCAATCATTCCAATATGATAACCGAGCCGAACATTCTGACTCTTATCGACGACTGGATTGACAACGGTGCACAAGAATAAATAGTTATTTATAAAATGAATATGAACAACAAAGAACAACAGAACATTCAGTCTGAAAAGACTCTAACTGAAATTTTCAAATATAAGGCAGCAGAAGGCCCTTCGGAGTATCACATCATGATTCATTCCACCCAACCGGAAGATACATACGAAAACCAACTCAACGCTGTACTGAATACTTACGATGATTTACTTGCAAAAGAACTGAAAGGAGCAGTTGCCATTTTCAAACGTTACTTCCTGAGCGATGCCGCCAACCAGACAGACACGCTACTGGCAGTAACGACCGAAGGTTCGGGCTACGCACTCTCTATTGTGGAGCAACCGCCATTGGACGGAACAAAAATCGCGTTATGGGTTTACCTGCTGACCGACGTACAGACACAAGTCCTGCACAACGGTCTTTTTGAAGTGAAACACAGTACCTACCGCCACTTTTGGGGCGGCAGCGCATTCAATCGTGCAGCTAATCCGGAATATCAAACCCGCCTGCTGCTGAACGATTATGTGATGCAACTGATGGAACAAGGCTGCACATTGGCAGAACATTGTATCCGCACATGGTTCTTCGTTCAAAATGTAGACGTAAACTATGCCGGAGTAGTGAAAGCACGCAATGAAGTTTTCGTCACCCAAAACCTGACGGAAAAGACACATTATATCTCCAGCACAGGTATCGGCGGTCGCCATGCCGATCCGAAAGTACTCGTACAGATGGATACATACGCAGTGTCCGGAGTAAAACCGGAACAGATTCATTTCCTCTATGCCCCTACCCACCTCAATCCTACCTATGAATACGGTGTCAGCTTTGAGCGTGGTACGTATGTGGATTATGCCGACCGTCGCCAGGTATTTATCTCCGGGACGGCAAGCATCAATAATAAAGGCGAGGTAGTACATCCCGGCGACATCCGCAAACAAACGGAACGGATGTGGGAAAATGTAGAAACACTGCTGAACGAAGCGGACTGCACCTTCGACGACGTGGGACATATGATTGTATATCTGCGTGATATTGCAGACTATACTATCGTCAAAGGAATGTATGACAAACGTTTCCCATATATACCTAAAGTCTTTGTTCATGCTCCGGTATGCCGTCCCGGATGGTTGATAGAGATGGAGTGCATGGGAGTGAAAGACTGTAAGAACAAGGAGTACGCTCCATTTTAATATCATTAAAAGATTGTACTGTTGAAAAAGTTACTTATCATTTTATACATCTGCCTGGTGGGACTACTCGCTGTAGCTACTTTTATAGAACAGGCGAATGGGACAGATTTTGTAGAAAGAAATATATATCATACAAGTTGGTTTTGTTGTTTATGGGGAGTAATAGCTGTAATAGCACTCGTTGCTCTCATCCGACGCGCTTTGTGGCGACGGTTTCCCATATTGTTGTTTCATGGCTCCCTTCTCGTTATCTTGGTGGGAGCCATGATTACATTTATGAGCAGCGAAAAGGGATATATACATTTAGTTCCCGGCACAACAGTGAACAGTTTCCAAGAGCCGGAAAGCGGAAGAAATATAGACTTGCCATTCAGCATGCAACTGGACAGCTTCCGTATCGAATATTATCCGGGGACGGAAGCTCCGTCAGATTATGTCAGCTATATCACCTACTCCACTACCGGTCAAAAGAACTTTTCATCACACGAACGGATTTCAATGAACCGGATATTCACCGCACAAGGCTTCCGCTTCTATCAGTCTTCTTTCGATGAAGACCAACAGGGAAGCTGGTTGAGTGTGAATTACGATCCATGGGGCACAGGTGTGACGTATGCAGGGTATATTTTACTGGGAATCTCCATGCTTTGGCTACTATTTTCCCGCAGCGGTGAATTCCGCCACCTGCTGAATCATCCTTTATTAAGGAAAGGAAGTGTATTCATCTTGTTTCTTCTCTGTCTTACAGGCACAACGCGGGCACAAACACAAGCGCCCCCAAAGCTGCTTCCTGCATTAAAGCGGGTGCAAGCCGATAGCCTGACACGGGAACAAGTGATTTATCATGACCGGGTAGTACCTTTCAATACATTAGCCCGTGACTTTATTCAGAAACTGACAGGGGAAACCTCATACAAAGGACTGACACCCGAACAGATTATAGGCGGCTGGCTGCTCTATCCCGAAGTGTGGAGAAACGAACCGTTAATCTACATAAAAAACGCGGAACTACGGCATCTGCTCAACCTGCCAACATCCTATGCGCGCTTAACCGATTTGTTTGACGGTTCCGTCTACCGCTTGCAGAAACACTGGCAACGTGAACAGGGAAAACAAAGTAAACTGGCGAAAGCCATTCAGGAAACAGATGAAAAAGCAGGCTTGATTCTTATGCTGGAAAAAGGAACATTCATTCATCCGTTGCCTGTGGACGGCAGTGTACAACCTCTTTCTGAACGGCAAGTGAAAGCCGAACTGCTCTACAATCATATTCCGTTCAGCAAGATTCTCTTTATGGTGAATCTGACAGCAGGAATATTGGCTTTTCTGCTTTTACTTTATAACAGCCTGCGGAAAAATACGCTTTCACCGAAAGCACAGAAAGTTTCACGGATAGCAAAGACTTCCTTTTCTATTGTGCTCTATGCTGCCTTTATCTTTCATCTGGCAGGATATTGCCTGCGTTGGTATATCGGCGGACGAATCCCGCTCAGCAACGGTTATGAGACCATGCAGTTTATGGCACTTTGTATTCTCCTGCTAGCCTGTCTGCTCCACCGGAAATTCCCGTTTATGCTTCCATTCGGATTCCTGCTTTCCGGCTTCGCCCTATTGGTTTCTTACCTAGGGCAAATGAATCCCCAAATAACCCCTTTGATGCCGGTACTTGTCTCCCCGTGGTTAAGCATCCATGTTTCATTGATTATGATGTCCTATGCACTGTTTGCTTTCATCATGCTGAATGGAATATTTGCCTTATGTCATCACAGACAAGATGAACGGGTGGAACAGTTGACTATACTCAGCCGCCTGTTGCTCTACCTTGCCGCGTTCTTCTTAGGTGCGGGAATCTTCCTCGGAGCAGTTTGGGCAAATGTATCCTGGGGACGCTATTGGGCATGGGATCCGAAAGAAGTATGGGCATTAATAACTTTCCTTGTGTATGGATCTGCTTTCCACTCACAAAGCCTTCGTTTCTTCCGCAAACCTTTATTCTTCCATATCTATATGATAATAGCTTTCCTCACAGTCCTGATGACTTATTTTGGAGTGAACTATGTCTTAGGTGGAATGCATAGTTACGCAAATGGCTGACTTTCATCCAGTTTTTTCCGGGAATGAAGCTGCCACCCCTACAAATAGTTACTAATTCCTATTAGAATACCCACTTTAGGGGATTGCAGGAGCAACGGAAAGCCCCTATCTTTGCAGTATCAGAATTAAATTAATTAGTCATAATTATATTACGTAGCCACATTAAAAATAC
>ENA-UEYL01000886-UEYL01000886.1-human-gut-metagenome-genome-assembly--contig:-NODE-886-length-27949-cov-4.986366_pt1 | contig 27949 bp, 28 predicted proteins | sample MGYA00242941_ERZ507946 | MGnify/ENA primary metagenome ERZ507946 (study PRJEB26167, sample SAMN06115482) | human gut metagenome | host: Homo sapiens | place: China:Guizhou | collected 2015-03-11...
GAAGTTTTTGCGGCCTTTGTATGTCTGGCTGCTTCACTTATCTGGCTTCGATAAGAGGTTTGCAGACACGCCCTAGGGCATGAAAAAACGGCGGACGCACTATCCGCCGTTTCTCCATTTTGCTATATCTAAGGGCTCTCCTTACAATTCTATGATTTTCCACTGTTATAAAATAATCTCATGATGTTGCAATATTTTTCCTAATAATCCCGGTATGCCCTTCGATGAGGGGCGGCACAGCCTAGAAATATTTTACTCTTGAAATACTCTAAAGCCGCCCGCAGCGCAGCACGCCACAAAGTCGCGTGAATTCTGGCGAAAGCGCTATTTCAGAATAACATTTTGAAATTATGTATAATTTTAAAGTAAATCTGCCCTATTGGGATGGAAAATCATGTGCAGGAGATCTTCGCCGTTTATGCGCGGGCGCCGCTCGGACACGAAGGCCAGCGCCTCCTCCCGCCGCTCGTACAAATAGTTCGCCGCCCTCTCCAGCACATCGGTCAGCATGTCCAGCTCTTCCTGTGTCAGGCGCAGGGACTTCCATGTCCGCGCTTCTTCCTCTGTGACGATGAGCGACAGCATGGCCCCGAGTCCCGGCCACAGGCCTCCGTTTCCGGCGTAGCGGTGCACAGCGTCCGACATGAAGATGCTGCCCCCGGCATCGTGACTGCACAAGGTAGTCAGCTCGGCCATCAGTGCGATCTTCTCTGAAGAGGTCTCCGCTTTGCCGTAGGCCTCCCCGAGGCTGGCGATGCGTTGCCCGAGGCGCTGCGTCTCCTCCGAAAGGGACGTCCCCATGCGGGGATAGGTATCGGACTGCACAAGGACGGGATAGCCGCTCTCTCTCGCCGCCCGCTCGTAGCATTGCCCGGAAACCGGATTGTCGTATTCCTCATTCCAGCGCACGAAAAGGGCGTTGTGGGCAAGGGGTGGCTCATGCGTGGGCGCATACGCCTTCCCTTCCAGAACAAGCAGTGGGATGTTATCCATGTCCAGTGCCCGCATGACTTGTGCCTTGTTACCGATGGGGACGCATCCCTCGGCGTCCTCGTTGGGCCCTATGCCACCGCAGGTGGCGTTAATGGTCAGCAGCCACGAGACGGGAACCCCGTCGATTTCGATGACCCCGCCCAGGTATTCGCCACAACTGTTGGGCATGTCCTCTGGGGCCGAAGCAAGTGTGTATGGCCAAGCGGCGCGCACGGTATCGAGCATCGCCTTGGCCGCAGCCAGGCAGAAGGCGCAGGCCTGCGTGCCCGCCCCCTGCCCGTAGACCCTTCCGAAAACAAGGCTGGCCAGCGTCTGGGGCGCGGCGCAACGTTGCCTGACGGCCCGTTGCATCAAGCGCTCCTCATAAGGGGTGAAGCCGTGCAGCGCCCACGCCGACCCGGTGCCGCCCCCCCGCGTCGTCACCACCACATGCTCGCCGTCCAGCACCTCGACGGAAGCGATTTCAATATCAAGCGGGCAAGCCCGGCCAAGCAGCGTCAAGAGGACGGCGAAACCACCTGAATCCTCTTGAAAAAAGCCGGAATGGGAAAAGGCGTGTCCCACACCCACGTGACCGGCGATGCCGATCATTCCTTTTTGGCACGCAGAGGGCCTCAGTTCCATAATGACCTCAGAGTAGGAACAGTGAAAGTTGCGGAACGAAGGCGAGCACGAGAAGCCCCACGATCATGACGCCCACGAAGGGAAGCACCGCCACGCTCAATCGTTCGATGGAAACTCCGGAAATGCCGCAGGCGACGAAAAGGTTCACTCCTACGGGCGGGGTCAGGAAACCAATGGAGACGGCGACGATCATGATGATCCCGAAATGGGTCATGTCGATGCCCGCCGCCATGACCAAGGGCTGGAGGAGCGGCGTGAGGATAAGGATGTTGGCCAGCGCGTCCATGAACGTCCCCATGATTAGCAGGAGCACGATGATGGCCGTGAGTAGGATGTACTTGTTCCCGGTCAGGCCGGAAAGCAGCTCGACGATGAGATCGGGGACATTGTAGATCATGAGTAGCTGCCCGAGGGCCGAAGCTGTGGCCACCACAATGAAGATGGACGCGGTGGTCAGGCAAGAACTCTTAAAAATGTCGACAACCCCCTTCCATGTCAGGGTCTTCAGAATCAGACCCTCGGTGATGAAGGCATAGGTGACGGCGATGGCGCCTGCTTCCGTGGGGGTCGTGATGCCGCCATAGATACCGCCAAGGACGATGACCGGCACTACCAGCGCATACTTGGCGCGTGAAAAGGCAGCGAGGGTTTCACGCCACGGGGCGCGGGCGCCCTTGTTTCCGGTCTGCGTCCGCCACGCGACGATATAGCTCGCCACCATCAGCAAAAGCCCGATGAAAATGCCGGGAAAAATGCCGCCGATGAACAGATCACCCACGGAGACGTTGGCCGTAGTACCGTAGATGATCAAGGGCACCGAGGGGGGAATCATCACTCCGAGGCACCCCGAGGCCGTATTGACGGCAGAGGCAAAGTCCTTACTGTAGCCCTCCTTCTCCATCGCTGGGATCATGATGCCGCCCACTGCGGCTACGGTAGCGGGCGCGGAACCGCTCAGCGCGCCGTAAAACATGCTCGTGAGGATGGAGACGTGCGCAAGGCCGCCCCTAATATGCCCCACTAGGCATTTGGAAAAGGCGAGCAGCGATTGCGCCATGCTCCCCTTCTGCATGATCTCTCCGGAAAGGACGAAGAAGGGCACCGCAAGCAGAGGAAAGGAATCAAGAGAGAGCACAAGTTTTTGCATTAAAAACTCAGCGGGCAAATCCCCCACCATCACCGCCACCACAACGCTTGAACCGATGGCCACGCCGATGGGCACGCTCAAGATGAGGAGAGTGACCAGTGTGATCGCGGCCAGGGTAATAGGCCATTCCATAGCTACCGCTCCTGCGACCCTTGAGGCCTGTTTAAGGAAAGCTGACGAAAGAATTTGATGAGCGCCCGGATGCCCATGCAGGCCATGCCCAAGGGTAGGCAGGCGTAGACAATCCACATGGGAAACTGCATGGCGGGGGCGACCTGTCCGGTCTGCCAGACAAAATAGACCATGTTCACGCCCCACACCGTCATCATCCCGCAAAAGGCTGCCGTCACTCCCAACGCCAGGAGAGGCAGATATTTCGCGCACCACGCGCCTCCGCTCGTGCGCAGGATGGTGATGGATAGATGCTTGTTCTCACGTTCCGCGTATCCAGAGCCGATATAGACGAGGGCAATAAAAAGGTATCTGCCCATCTCCTCCGGCCAGTCGAGGGAATAGGAGACGCAGTAGCGGAAAAAGACCTGCAGGATGCTCGTCACGACCATCAAGGCCAGAAGAAATGAGGAAAGTGCTTCTTCGAACCGATCAAGAAAATGGAACATCGCGACACCTTCTTTTTGAGAGGGTGGGGGCCCCCGAAGGAACCCCGGTCCGGTTACTTCTTACTAACGGTATCCTTGATTTCCTGAATCACTGCGGGAGGCACGGCATCGGCGAAGTCTTCGGCGATGCTCCTGGTCGCTTCTACCCAGCGCTGGCGCTCTTCAGGGGAGAGTTCGATGACCTCGCCGCCCTGTTCCACGATCTTCTGCTTAATCATGGCTTCATTCTTACGGATGGTTTCCCGCTCGAATTTCTGCATGACGTTGAAGGATTCGCGGATCCACTGCTGCTGTTGTGGATCAAGTTTGGACCAGAAGGCCGTGGAGACCAGCACGAGATGAGGGCTGTAGAAGCTGTTGGTCATGGTCACGTACTTGGTGATTTCGGGGAACTTGTTGAACCACGCAAGGTTGAGGTCGATATCGATGGCGTCCACGGTCTTCTGCTGCAGAGCCGTGTACACTTCGCCCCACGCCACGGGGGTGGGGTTCATGCCCAGAGCCTTCAGGATGGCAATGTGGGCCTTGGAATGGGTGGAGCGAATCTTGAGATCGCGGGCGTCTTCGAGCGTGCGCACAGGGCGACTGCTGAAGATGTTCCTGAAGCCGATTTCAATATAGCCCAACCCCATAATATTGTTCTTTTCCAGAGCATTCGCCAGTTCCTGTCCCAGAGGCCCGTCGGTGATCTGGTCCGAGCTTTCATAGTCAGGAATCAGAAAAGGCATGTCGAACATCATCAGCTTGGGGTTGAACACGGAGAAGTTGTTGGTCGCATCGGCTCCCATCTGGAGCACGCCCATTTGCAGGCCCTGCACCACGGCGTCAAAGTTACCGTATTTGGAGCTGTCGTAAATCTGTACCTTGAAAGCGCCGTTGGAGCGTTTTTCAAGATCAGATTTGAACAGTTCAAAGGCCTGACCTTCGGGATGGGAAGGGACGTTGGGATGGGCAATTTTGATGACCGTCGCGGCAAAGCCCACGGAAGCCAGCATCACGACCATCAGACAGGAAAGGGAGAGCAAACGGAAAATTCTCATGACGCCTCCATGAATAAGAGATGAAGAACAAAACAGCCCTTATCGCTATGACTACAGAACGTCCGGATCGTTCTGGCGGGGCCATGCGGCCTTATTGGTAGAGAGTCTTTTGCCTGGCAGTCCCATCATTGATGAAAAGGATTTTTTTAACATGCTCAGAATGAGCCAACCGCGCCTTTTTGTCAAGATTTCATAAAATATTTTTTAAAATATTAATAACATAATGTTTTTATTGTTAATATTTATGAATTTATATTTATTTTAACTTTTTTTACACTCACATTCCTATTTTTAACCATTTAAAATTACACAAAAAATAAAAAAAGAGGGACGCCTTTTCCTCTCTTCCTGTGATCCAAGGTTTTAAAAAGGCTCGGGCGAGAGGCCATGCGAAAGCGGACTTGGCTCCCGAAAGGGGGGAAAAGATCACCCTGACCACTGCCCGCCCCATAAACGAAAAACAGGATAATATTTTTGATATCATTCTGTAAAAAAACATATTTTTGTAAGAAAAACGCTTCCCTTGTGTTTTCCGCCCATCGGTATAAATCCTCTGCACTGGAGGATAGTTATGTCTCAAATTCGTTTGAACAGGAAGCAATGGTCAAAAATTCGACCGCATCTTTCGAGTAGAGTACAGACAGGTCGTCCGTCTGCCGACGACAAATAAATTTCTACGCTTCACGCGTTACACCTGTTGCAGAAGGTATTCGTCCTGTGAACCGCGCCGTTCACTATCTTATTCTGGTGAAATAATAGAGGATTTTATGACTCATTCCAGTGTACCCAGAACTGGTCGGGGTTGTCGGCAGCCGGGTACCCGATTACCGGGGGATATTCCTGCGCGGCCAAGGTTCACAGACGAGTACACATTACGGCACCGTGACGCATTCCAGCGCGGCACTTGGCCAGCTTCAGGGAGATGGAATCAGGACGATTTGGGGAACCTTTGTAGGCGGTGATTGGTCTGGACACGATAACCAAGGGGGATCAAGTGGAGCGTTTTGGCCTGCCGGGAATGCAGGTGTACAAGAAGGCGATGACTATAACCAGATACGCTACAGTTTTGATGTGTCGCGTGTTACTCCTGTGGTCGGTGAAGTCCGCCCGGTGAACCGTGCTGTTCGGTATCTTATCAGAGCAAGATAACTTTGAAATACAGGTGGATAATAAAATAAGGCAACGCCAGGGAAGAATTTACTTTGGCGTTACCTTATCTTATATAAATATGTAATTATATAAATACGTATTTATGGTTTTGCGCGAATAAGACAGCGCACATAGATATGATCAGGAGCTGTCTCTGCTCCTCCCGTATAATCGGTAGGGGTTCCCCCACCTGCAGCGATACTTCCGCTTACACTTCCATTTCGAAGTGCCCCAGAAACGCCGCTGGCATTGGTCGTTCCGCTTACTGTGCCACTGGCCGTACCGGAAATGCTTCCGCCGCCTGTACTGCCCCAGATTGAACCTCCTGAAGTCGTTGCGGCTACTGTGGAAGAACCTCCTACAGTAAACCCTGCAACACCCCCTCCTGATCTGGATTCATAGACACCGGGAGCAACCAAAGTATTTCTATCGCCAAAAGGACTAGTACCTTTTAGTGCTTCTTCAGTCGTTCGTTGAATAGAAACTCTGCCTCCAGCGATTCCCGAATCATTTCCAGTTTGGCTGATGGAAATCCATGTTCCCCCTGAGCTTTGTACTGCCTGATATGTTTGTCCACCCGCTCCTCCGCTCGTGATGGATTGTCCGGCAGCCCACCCGCTGACTCCGAGATTTGCCGCAGAAGAGAAGGATTGCCCCGCCGCCGTGCCGCTCAGGGCCGTGCTGACGAGCTGCCCGCTGAAACTGTGCGTGTGCGTCGGCTGCGTATGGTTGTGGCTCTTGAGAGAGTTGGCCACGGTCTGTCCGACGCTATACCCGGACTGGAGGCCGCGCAGAAAACGTCCCCGGTAATCGGGTACCCGTCTGCCGACAACCCCGACCAGTTCTGGGTATACTGCGCTGGATATGGATTGCCCGTTACATTCCAGCCAGTTATCTTTATCAGAAGGCCATGAGTTGGAAGGCCAGGTAATCACCGTTCCAACGGGGATCGAAGCACCTACGCTTTGCACCATGACCTTTGTGGGGTCAAAGCTGGTACTGTCGGCGGCGAGTACAGGACTGGAAAAGACGAGCGACGCCAAAAGAAGAAAGAGGAAGAGATAAAAACGTTTCATAGTATTATCCTTGGCAAGAGAGTGTGAAGAAAAAACTGATGGAGAGCCAGGGGCCGAACGGCAGGGGAGTCTTGGGGGTATGCTGGCTTATAAGGACGAAAGTGAGCGCGAGTAGGGCACCCATGAACATGATTGAGGGGAGGGCCAGAGAGCCAGCCAAAGCGCCGAGCAGACACATAAGCTTGGCGTCTCCCAGACCGAGACCGTCGCGGCTACGAAAGCGTTTGTAGAGGACGGACAGAAGCCAGAAAGAGCCCCCGCCCAGCAGACAGCCGGAGAGGGTGGCCAGCCACCCATGTCCGAGAACAAGAGCGCCGGAGGGGATGGCGAGGAATGTTGCCGGCAGGAGCAGCACGTCCGGCAGGATGCCTATGTGGGCATCTATGCCGGAGGCCACGATCAGAACGCCGGCAGCGGCAAGATGGACGACGAAGGCAGGGCCGAGGCCGAAGCGCCAGGCAAGGGCTCCGGCCACGGCTCCGGAGAGCAGCTCGATCAGGGGGTACTGAAGGCTGATCCGGACGCCGCAGTATGAACAGCGTCCCCGCAGACAGAGATAGCTGACCACGGGGAGCAGTTCGTACCATGCTAGCCGATGCAGACAATGCGGGCAGTGCGAGGGAGGGAAGACGACCGATTCTCCGGAGATGTACCGGAAAATGCAGACGTTGTAGAAGCTCCCTAGGATAAGCCCGAGTATGGCTGCTCCAAAGACCGTCATCGCTTCTCTCCGCAGAATTGTCTGAAGAGGGAGTGCATGACCGAGACGGTCTCTTCGATGAAGCTTATCTTGAATAGAAAGTCGGCATCGGGATCGGCATCTTTTTCCTTGCGCATACGTGGGGGCTTCAAGCCGGAAAAGGTAAAGTCGGAGTTGAGGGTGAAGACGGAGACGAGTTCATCCTCGGGCATGGTGGATATCCTCAGTTTGAGGCTTTTGAAGAGGAGGCCGGATTCGAGGCCGGCGCGGGCACTGTCCGGCGCGTCGGTCACGGAAACGGAAGGTCCGTCAGTCCCCGATAGCGTGGCTTTTCCCTGTTCCGCGATGTGATAGTCTTTCCCGTTGAGCGAAAGCATCATGCTTTCCGTATAGAGTTCACGCATGAAGTCTTCGAGGGGATGATCGGAACCGGAGGCGACCACGGCAGCGGGATACAAATGTTCGAGTTCGCCGCCGAAGGCCGTCTTGAAATACTGTTCGAAGAGCTCAAGCACGGGTTTGGACGTGCTTGCGACATAAACAAGACCAGTTGTCATGTCTATGGCGACTCCGGACATGGAAGGGCGGGGTTCCATTTTGGCAAGGAGGCGGCTTTTGCAAAGCTCACGGAGTTTGCTTTTCCTGTCTTTTGAAATGAATTTCCTGCCTTGGGCGGCTAGCCGTTCGCGTTCTTCCTTCAACATTTCGTTCAGATGTTTTTTGAGGATGATCGAGGGGATCTTTCTGACGTCGACGCGGAAGCCGAAGGTTACGTAATGCCCCTTTTCGGACGTGTGCCAGTCGAGGTCAAACATGTCGTCCGCATTAACGAAGCCATACCCCTTTTCGTCGGGGAGGTTGTCGATGGAGCGGAAGGCAAACTGTCTGATCCGGTCGCTGGTGATGGAGGCAAGAGTTGAGGATTCGGCACGGTAGACGGTCAGAGGGAAAGAAGATTTCATGAGGCTCATCGTTATGCTCCTATGGATGAGTAGTAAGTGGAATAAATCCTGTTCTTATTTCGTTCCGGCTCTTTTATCGAAATCGGGCTTGCCGTTACTTCCCCAGAAGCTGGCTTTGCACTGAGGGAAACCGGAGCAGTCAAAACGTTCCCAAACCTTCCCTGTCTTGCTTGTTCCAGTTTTGAGAAGAAGCGGCTTGCCGCAGTCGGGGCAAACGAACTCCGTCACGATTCGCGGTGCTCGTGGTTTTGGCTTGCCGGGCTTCCCGTTATCGTCGGGAAGAAAAACATTTTCGCCGTTTGCATGGCCCTCACGGTTGTAGCAGGCCCAATACGTGTTCCCCTCTTTTTCTTTGCGGTAAAGAGGCTGGTTGCAGACGGGGCAGGGAAATTCCGAAGGGACGGCCTTTTCACGGGGAGCGCCGGGTTTGCCGTTGTTGTCCGGAAGAAAGTTGTGGCAGTCGGGATCGGAGCAAGTCCAGAAGAATCCCCCATATTTTTTGTCCTCACGCCTGCGCATGGCCCTGCCGCACTTCGGACATGGGCAAGCGGTGGGAAGGAGGGTGACAGGCAGGGAAAGAACCGAATTGAGGAGTGTGGGCAAGATCGCGATCTGGTCTTGCATGAAGGCATCAAGCGTGAGTTCATCACGGGCGATTTGTTCGAGCCTCTGTTCCCACTGTGCCGTCATCACCGGGTCTTTGAGCACATCCGGAGTCATGTGGATGAGAGACTGGCCAAGTGGTGTTGAGACCAGTGATTTGCCGCTCGGTTCAATGTACTTTCGTCCCTTGAGCGTTTCTATAATGCTGGCGCGGGTGGCTTCGGTGCCGAGTCCTTCGTTTTCTTTGAGCGTAGCCTTGGCGCTGGCGTCGGATACGAAACGGTGAATGTTGGCCATCGCTTCGATCAGTGAACCTTCCGAAAACCTGGAAGGCGGCGTGGTCTTCTTTTTGAGGGCGTCCACGTCGGTGCAGGTGACGGGAGTATCAGAGCTGACCGGAGGCAGAGACTGTTCCGGTTCCTTCTTTTTGGCGTCCTCATCCATTTCTTCGGTAGCGACGCCGGTCCATCCCGGTTCGAGGATAAGCCGTCCACGCGCTTCCCATGTCGTATCATTGATGGAGACAACGATCTTCTGGGCTTCGTAGCTCATCGGGGGGTAGAACTGGAGGAAGTATTGGACTGCGATCATCAGGTACAGATTCGTTTCCTGCGCCGTGAGGCTCTGAGGCTTTTCACCGGTAGGGATAATCGCGTGGTGGGCCGTGATCTTCTTTGTATCCCAGACAGGGCCTCGTAATGCGGAATCGGCTTTGGCTGTCATGGCCTCAAGACCAGAAACACCGGAGAGGGCAGTAATGAGCCGGGAGGCGTCACTGAACTGTTCTTCTGGCAGATAGCGGCAATCGGTACGCGGATACGTCGTTAACTTCTTTTCATAGAGCGACTGAGCGGTATCGAGCACCTGCTGTGCAGTCATGCCGAACTTGGATGAGGCTGCTTTCTGGAGCGAGGAGAGGCAATGCGGCAGAGGGACGGGCTTTTTCTTTTTCTCGCGAGTGACGGAGGTGATGATACCGGTTTGACCACGCACGGAATCGACGATGCCCTGGGCTATGGATGCGTCGACAAGGCGGCCTTCCGAATCAAGGCCGGTCTGCGTATCCGAGGGTTTGAAGGTGGCCGAGAAGCTGCCGGCATCGTTTTGGAGGCTTGCCTGGAGGATAAGGTAGTCAACAGGCACGAAAGCCTTGATCTCCCGATCCCGCTGGACGACGAGGGCAAGCGTAGGCGTCTGGACGCGGCCAAGAGAGAGGACTCCATCGGTATGGCCGGTTTCTCGGCCAAAGATGGTCATGGCGCGGCTGGCGTTCATGCCTATGAGCCAATCCGCCTGAGAGCGGGCACGGGCGGCGTCCCGGAGGTTGGCGTAATCCCGGTTGTCCTTCAGCGTTGCCAGAGCCTTTTGGATAGATCGGGAATCGAGGGAGGCAAGCCAGATACGCTGGACAGGGCCGTGATAGTTGAAATGCTCCAACACTTCGTCAACGAGAAGCTGGCCTTCCCGATCCGGGTCTCCGGCGTGGACGACCATTTCCGCTTCGCTGAGCAGATGGTTGATCACTTGGAGCTGAGTGAGGGCGCTTTCTTTGGGACGTAGCTTCCATTCCTTGGGGATAATGGGGAGATCGCGCCTGCGCCATATCCGGAGGTTATCGTCATAGTCTTGCGGATCGTACTGTTCGAGGATATGGCCAAAGCACCACGTCACAGTATCGGAGCCACAGATCTGGAAAGTAGGGTTGTTCTGAGTGACCCCGAGTTCGGCGGCTATGGCTCTACCGAGTGAGGGTTTTTCAGCAATGAAGAGACGCATAGTTTACCTCGTAGCTGGTTTCAGTTGCTGGAACATGATGATTGGGCACCAGAAAAAAGTCGTCTTATGGGGGGCATCGGATACTCTTAGTTCAGAAGGTTGCGGTAGGGGCCGAAGCGCCTGAAGGGGTTGAACAGGGCTGGGAGAAGACCTTCCTCAATTTCATCCGCCTTGAATTCGGCGGCGTATCTTTTGCGGCGGACGTTCTCGATACGCAGACTGTTGTCGAAAAAGGCTATGTGCCATCCCGGGCCGTCCTCGCGTGCCGTTTCCCGCGAGTGAACCGGCAGGACGGCACAGTACGGAGGGAGAAGTCTTTTAAGGCGCGAGAAGAGGCTTTCCATGCGCGCATCGGTCTGGACTTCGACGAGATGAACGCCGTGCAGCAGTGGGGAAGGCTGGGCATAGAGGAAGAATTTCGCGATACAAGCGCGATGATTGCCATCTTCGGCGACATAGCCCTTGCCGTCCTGAAAACAAAAGAACGGTGGAGTGCCGGAACGCTCATGGCTTAGATAATACTCTGGGTTCACTGTAAATCTGTCGAGATTTTTCTTCATCTTTTCACCGCGTCCCAGAAACTCTCTCCATGTTATGCCCTGATAGGCGGGATGGGACGTACCGTAGACCAAGCCGATGTTGACTGAAGCCGAGTCGCAATGGCCCATGGAGCGGATGAAGTGCGCAGGCTGGAAAGCCTCAATGCGAGTATTCGCAAAGTAGGGGACAACGCCAAAAAGCTCCTTGATTTGCTCATCTGTCATGGCATTCTCCACTACTCATCAATCCAATGTCCGCCCTCAAGCGGTTCTCCAACATAGGTGACGCCGACTTTCCAGGTGTACTCATGGCCAGCGTAGGTCCGGCAGTAAGATGGGAGGGTATCGTCGACAATCCAGATGTATTTGTCGCGGCAGCGTGGCGTATTTTCCTTCTGGTACCAGCTCATTTTCCTCCAGACATCGTCGGGGATACACTCTCGGACAACTTCCCGTTGCCGGAGCTGGCGGTTGAGCAGGTCAGCCGTGCAACGGCCCGCGCCGTTGACAATCGCATCGACGAGAGTCGGCATACTGGCGTCTTCGCCGACAGTCGGGCATTGGTTCAAAAAGTTTCTCCGGGCGCGGACGGTATCCTTCCATTTCTTTTTGCTGATCCCGAAGTATCGGGAGAGCGCCGGGCCGCACTCTCCGGAACGAGTGCCGGATGACAGGCAGAGGATCGCTTCGCAGGCCAGTTTCGTGTCTCCGGAGAGTTCGTACTGGCCCGTGTCGATCTGAGGGAGTTCGTGATCGGTGGCGGAAGCAGGGATAGGGAGAAGCAGCAACGCCAGAAGAAAGATGAACTTTTTCACAGGACCTCCACTTATACTTGTTAAAACCCGGTTAACGTGTTACTTTATTCGTATGATTAAATCGTTCAAGGACAAACGGACTGAGACGCTCTTTAATGGGTATCGCGTTCCCGCATTTTCACCTGACTTGGCACGTCAGGCGTATCGCAAGCTAAAGCTGCTCAATGCCGCTACCTGCCTTCAGGATCTCCTGATTCCACCGGCCAACCGGCTCGAAGCCCTGAAAGGGGACCCGCAAGGGGCAATACAGCATTCGGATAAACAGCCAATGGCGCATCTGTTTCGTTTGGCGTGATGAACACGCTTATCACGTTGAAATTGTTGATTACCACTAGGAGATACCATGTTTGATCGTATGCCTCCCGTACATCCGGGGGAGATTTTGCTGGAGGAATTCCTTAAGCCCATCGGACTGAGCCAGACTCAGCTTGCTTTGGCCACGGGAATGCCGCAGAGCCGTGTGCAGGCGATTGTTTCCGGTCGCCGTGGAATTACAGCTGATACGGCAATTCGCCTTGCCGCGTTTTTTGGCAACACGCCGCAGTTCTGGCTCAACTGCCAGACCTCCTATGAGTTGGACATGGCCGATTACACCGGAGAAGAACAGAAGATCAGGGATGTGGTACGTCCGTATCATAGTAGAATACCTAGTCTTTCTTTTTAAGGTTTTCGGCGAGTTTGCCTCCCGCACTGTTTTTCACCGCATTGTTCCATGCCGTTTTGGCCGCTGTGCCCGCCATTTCTTTGGCGACGGCAAGCGCGGACGGCGGTTTGGCGTTCATTATGGCAGCGGCTGATGCGGGGTTCATGCGTCCCCCGTGCTTTTTGCCGATTGCTTCTGCCTGTTTTTCAGCCAGTCCCGATTTGGCTTCCTTGGCTGCGGACGCAAGCCCGGCCATGCCTGTGGCTGCCTTGGCCATCGTTTTTGCCGAGCCCGCCATTGAAGACGCGACAAATCCCATACCGGCTGCGGCAGCGCCAATGGCGGCACCAGCACCAAAAGAGCCGACGCCCATGCCGCCGACGCTCGCTCCGTTGATGATTCCCGCGACCATCGCCGGCAGCTTGTCCGTGAGCATGAATAATGTTAGAGCGGAGACAAAGAGGATACCAATTTCTTCCATGTTGATGGCAGTAGACATTTTGGCATGGTATTCGTTGATGAATCCTGTGCCAACGCCGACGATAAGTGTCATGGTCATCAGCTGTACGCCGACGCCCAAGACTGTTTTGAAGTAGTTGATGGCCATGTCCGAGGTCCACCGGCTTCCCCCGAAACCAAGGAAAAATATACCGGCATAAGCCAGTATCCATGCTGAACATAACAGGAGCAGCATGTTGATGGCGACGAGGGCAAGAATAAAGAGGATAAGGCCTGAAATAATCAGACACCCGGCACTGTTTATTGGACTTAACGCAGAGATACTGTCCACAGCCTGGTGAAATACTTTGAAGCCTATATCGATAATATCTGATGGATATATAGATTGGGTTTCACCAGTATCAGCTCCTATTTTTTGCATGGAGTTAATAATAGCAATAGCAATAGAGGGACCATTTCTGAGCAGCCAGAGATAAAAACCTGTGAATGTCAGAAACCGGAACATTTCCCCAAAAAATTCAGCAATGGATGACCGGCGGAAAATCAGCGGAATGAAGTTCCAGACCATGCTGATGCCAACAAGATACAAGAACAATGTGGTTGCATGGTTTTGGATGGTTCTTGACCATTGCTTTGTAGCTGATTGGTAATTTTCAAGGACAGAGTCCAGAATACCCTTTTCTGTCAGCACAGCCCACGCATCCGCAGGTAACAAAAGGAAAATAATTCCTATAAGAATCAAAGGAGAATAACGCATGTTTATCCCTGTAAAGTTAGGTGTAGTCGCTCTTTCTCTGGTAATTGTTTCAGGCCTTGCAGGATGCACGGACGAAGAAGCTGAAAAGCGTGCTGTCGCTGCCGAAGAACGTGCCGTTGTTGCTGAAAAGCGTGCTGCTGCTGCCGAAGAAAAAATCCTCATTCTTGAAAAAGAACTCAAAAAAGCCAGACAATGGAGTGAGGCAGATCGAAAAGCGACAGAAGGCCGCTATGAAGGAAGTACAGGAAGAGGTTGGACAGCATTTTAGAAGGCTGTCCAACCCCTCCGGGAGCTACCCTCATATCTGCTTTCCGTGCATAGTTCATCAGCCGCCTGTTGACGCGCTTCACGGGCGGCAATTGTTTGTTCTCTGGCGTTTTCCGCAGCGATTTTTGACGTCAGCAGGGCACGTAACTGGAGTAACTGGTTTGCCTGGTGGCTTGAGAGCTGGTTGGCATACTGGATTGCTTCCAGGCGGCCTTGAGCTGTTTGGGCCTTGGACTGGATGTTTTCCAGATTGGCCGCGTCTTTTTTCAGGGCGGCCTGTTGCTGTTCGAGCGTGTGGACTACATTGTCATTGGCGTGTTTTTGCGCTTCCGAGCCAAGCTCTTCCGATTCGAGAAGGGCTTTTTTGTTTTCTAGCGTTGATGCCTTGAAGTATGGGCTGTTGCGGTAGGAGGAGACGCTTCCGAACTTGCGCATGTAGGTGTCCAGAGCTCCGGCCTGATTCGTGTAGTAGTCGAGCTGATCCTGAAGGGCGATGATCTTGTTCATTGTCCGCTGGGCTTGGTCCCAGACGTATGCTGCGGGAGCTATGCTGTTTTTGATTTGATCTTCATATTGCTGAAGCTGGAGGGCGTATTCCTCGATTTGCTTCAATGTTTGGTTGACGGCTTCAATAGCCGAGAGTGTGGTCTGCTGGAGGTTCGCGGCGTCGAAGACGGGAATGCCTCCGGCTCTTGCAGAGAGAGGGGAGAGCGTCATAAGAAGCGAGAAGATGACGAGGTAATGTTTCATGGAAGAACCTTGGTTCCTTTTAAATTTTCAAAGAAGAGTTTGTTGCCTTCAGTATTTCGGCAAAGCCTTTCTCATTGATCGAATAGGGAAGACGTGTCGGTGAACGATAACCTTCCGCAAGCATATAGGAATATCTTTCTGAAAGATTGGTTGCGGCTGGATGGATATGCACCTGCATTTCTGGAGTTGAAGCTGCAATATCCGTAGCGAGTTCGAGCCAGTCCTTAAAGTGGACTGAATTTTTTGGGGAGAACTGGAAGGAAAACAGGAAAAAGGGATCAAAAATTTCTTTTTCATCTCCCATGACATAGAGGGAAGTTTCCATGTTTTGGGTGTTGTTATTTAGGTATGCGAGCACGTTGGCGAGATTGATGAAGTGGATGACGCCGGAACGTGTGGCAAGGACGATGGAAAGGTTATTCATGGAACACCTCAATAGTTGAAAGCTTGGTAGGGGCCGGGGAGAGTCATGTCCTTGAAGGCGATTACGTTGAAACGATAGCCGGGCCTGATTTCCAGAGTTGGAGCCACATTAAGATTTTTGCTGATGATTTGACCGAGCACCTGCCCCAAGGTCTGGTCGAGGGCTTCGGAGAGGGCATCTCCGGCACGCTGGCGGTCGGAACTATCGCTGGAGTTATTGTTGTCTTGGCTCAGATCGACGGCGGCAATGACGCCGGACATGAGGATGGCCGAGGATATGGTTCTGAACCAGTGATTGTTGATCTGGTCCGTAAATCCGGCGTAACCGGCACTGTCTGCTCCGGGCATAGCGCGGATGTCGAACGTTTTGCCGTCGGGGAAGATCAGGCGTTGCCATGCCATAAGGACGCGCTCCTGACCGTAGGCCACGTCGCTGGAGTATGCGCCGATGAGCCGGGTGCCCTGGGGGATAAGGAGAAAGCGGCCTGTTGCTGTATCCCAGACGTTTTGACTGACCTGTGCCATGACTTGTCCGGGGAGATCGGAATTGATCCCGGAGATCATGATTGCGGGGATCACGAAGCCGGCACGGATCATGTAAGGGGAAGCGGGAGCTTCAACCTGGGAGTCAAGACTCCATGAATCTGTCCGTTCGAGCCTGCGCACGTCGTTTTTGCCCGTGGCTGTAGACCGGTAGAGTTCGTCGGCTCCGGAGACGCTTTCGCCCCTGAGCTGGGCAAGACGCGCCTGATAGGCGGAGGAGGGATCGGTCATGGCGGCAAGGCGCTGACGGGCCTGGGAGATCTCCGCGTTAAGGTCACGGGTTGTGGAGCGAGCGCGGAGATCCGAGACCTGCACCCCCATTTTGCTCCTCAGTGCGGCTTCCAGAGCCTGGAAACGTCTTTCCCGGATACGGAGGCGATCTTCAAGGTAGGGATCGACGAGGACAGTCGGCATGTCCACGTTATGTGAGTCTTGTGGCGTGGGAATCTGGGTTTCCTTGCCAGACTCTGCAACAGGGGGCTTTTCAGGCTGGGTATTACTTACATGTTGCTGAGGAATGGTGGCAATGAAGCTGCCGGGCCTGGCCTTGCTTGCGATCTCTTCGGCAAACTGCTGCGAAGATACGCTTGCCTTGGGATTTTCCGTTTTTTGAGGCCGTTCACGGGGAAGAGATCGCTGATAGCCGACATAGATGAAGACGCCGAGCACCAGCGAGCAGGCAGCGCCAAAAATCAGCAACGGAAGCCTGTTCAGACGTTTTGAATTCGGAACGGTTTCGGCGTTCAGCGGGTCAGGAGCAATGTCGGTCTGAGGAAGCCAGCTCTTCAGCTTTTGGAGAATAGCCATCAGTTCCCCCTCGTGATGGTGATTTTGGTCTGCTTTGAGCCGACACCGGCAATCAGGATTGCTTTGTCGAAAAGCTGGTCGATGATGAAGCGGTCGCCCTGCAATCTGTAGTTGACCATGACTTCCTCGTCGCCGTTGAGTACGAGGAGGGATGGAGCTTCCGTTTGCTTCATCTTCGGCGGCATCTGAATGATCGTCTTCACGCCATCGTTGTAGACGCGGACGGGTTTCCAGGGGGCGGAACCGGAAATACGGTAGGCGAAGTCGAGATTGCCCAGATATTCCTGGGTTTCGGGGATGGTGTTCTTCTCCTTTTCTTCCGTCTGGCGTTCCTTCAGAGCCAGGAAGCGGGCCTGTACAGCGTCCGGGTAGATGAATGAGACCTTGGGCATGTACTGCGTTTTGTGGCTTTTGAGCCGGAAGTGGTATGTGCGCCTGTTTGTGGTAACGATAAGGCTGGTTTCAAGACCCACGTCCATAGGCTTGAGGATAATGTGCTGTACTTCGGCGACGCCGGCACCGGTGACTGCCGGTTCGACAAGCCAGCGGGCGCTGTCGCCTATGCTGATGTTGTTGATCTGTTCTCCGGGTTCAAGTTCGATGTCTGTAACTTGCATAACTGCACAGACAATGGAGGGTTGTACAGCACCGTGCAGGAAGCGGATCGCACCGTCTGGGCCGGGTACGGGCGTGAGCTGGGTGGCGGAACGGTTTTGCCAATCACGGGCTATTTTGAGGGCCTTTTGTTCCGCTGGCGTCAGCACGGGGTTTTCCCCGCCGAAATACAGGCTTTCGAGCGGGAGATCGGGGAGATCGCCGGGAGTCTTGGGGGCTGCAAAGGCTGAAACGGGGAGGAGGCACAGGGCAGCAGCGGCATAGAGCTTTTTGCAGGTCATTTGGTCATCCTTTGTTACTTTCAATCAAAAGGTGGTTCAGGTTTCTTATGGCTTGTTGGTTTGCGGAATCCTTGCCTGGCTACAAAAAGGTTATCGGCGTCTTATGAAAGGAAAGCTCGTCTATGATTTGTGCGGAGCGGTACCATGTTTCCCTCCAAAAGCTCCTTATGGAGCATGAGTCTGTGCAGCACGGTGGCGTCATGTCCTTCCGTCCCCTTGTTGCCGCAGGGATCGGCGTGTCCGACGAGGACCAGAATTTTTGTAGAGGTCATTGAGTATCTCCAGTAAGATCAGTCTTTCAGCACAAAGACTCTTAGTGAAAATTTTTATTAAAAAACCTTTAAGTCACTTTGAGGCGTAGTTATGCAATCCGAGATTGAAGACAAATATTCGATGGATATGGTTAATAAATTTTATGAAAATTGTTTTACCCTAATACGGTATATCGGAGGAACTCTGGTTGTACTAAATGGAACAGGAATTGTTGCACTGCTATCGTTAGATATTGATAAGTATAAAGATGCTCTTTATTGGTTTTCTTGTGGATTGGTATCATTGGCAACAATATTTATTTTTGTTTCTATTTTTATGAATCCTTTTCTACATAAAAGAAGTTTAAAAATGATTACAAAGTAATGTTTATATATAAACTCCTATTTATAGTTTTTAATATTGGAAATATTTTTTCATCAATATTTTTTATGGTTGGTGTTGGTGTTTCATATGATATTATATGGAAAATATTATCATAATGGTTACTATAGCTAACAATATTAATGCTGCTAACGATAATAAAAAATATTTTTCAATATTTTTTGTAATTGTGATCCCAATAAATAAAAGTGATATTGATAATATTATAACTTCCATTGTTTTTACAAAAAGAATATTGTTTATAAGGTCTTTTTTTATTACAAAATATATAAATATGATTAATATAGAGCATAATATTGCAATAAGTTGTTTCATTTTATATTCCGTTTATTGGATTTTTATATTTGTTAAAATAGAGTGACTCATGCGTATGCCGCGAAGTCGCTTCCATTGTGTGGGCTTTCCCCTATCGGGTTTCTCTGTATTTGTGTGCAACGACCTGGGCGTACATGCGCTGACGTGCGGGAGTGGGTGAGTGGTATGCGCCGACAGCGGTCCAGTTGTAACCGTGGCGTCTGATCTCATTGGCGAGAATCCAGACCCCCAGCATGACATTATTCCGGGGTTCAAGTGCTGCTTCAGGGGTGATGTTCAGGTGTTTGAGCCACCAGTTGTTGATCTGCATGAGGCCAATGTCATGCGAGAGGCCACGAGCGCGAGCCTGGCGGATGATGGCCAGAGCGCCGGCGCGGGAGCCGGGGCGGTATGTCTTTCCGGCAATGTTGACGCACCAAGGATCAAGGCCGGATTCCGTCTTTGCAATGGCAAGGACGAGCCGTTTGGGTACGCGGTAGCGTGAGCATGGCGCGTCAAATACGTCGGCAAGAGCCGGGGCCGTGAGGAACAGGAACGCCAGAAGGAAGAGAATAAGTTTCATATTGATTCCACGAGGACGTAGGGCATGTGCCATGATTCTCTCCATCAAAACAGGTTTAGGATTCCAGTTTTGCCGCGAGAGCCTGCCGGCAGGCATTCAGTAATTTGCGGGCGGCGGCTGAGGCTTTAGGGGAAACTTGAGAATTGTGAGGGCCACGGTGTTGATCAAGGGTGATGACGCCCTTGCGCCTCAGTCGTATCCCTAGAGTCGATCTTGCCCCGTCGGACTCTTTCAGGGCGAAGACTCGGTATATTCCATCATGGCAGAGCCGGGCATAACTGCCGACACAGTGTGACATCTCATAGCCTTCTTCAGCCAGAGCCTGGCTATCCGTGAGAGGAGTACAAATCACACCGTCAATGACGGTTTCCGGAATGATGGAACCCCATCGGAGGAACCTGCCCTCCCGTTCCATGTTCAAAATTCTGATACGTCTGTGCCAATCTTCAGATCTGCGCAGCAGAGAAGCCCATGAAGAATTCTTGTCCGGCAGGCCCTGTGCGAAGCCTTCCGCATGGAGGTAGTCCGACATGAGCGTAAGATCTGACTCCGGATTCCGGAGCCATTGTCGCACGTCGGAAAAGCCCTTCTCTTTCCATATCCACGCACAATGCTTCAGAAAGGTGCGGTAGAACTGGCGGACAAGCGGAGAGTCGTTCGGAAATTCGGTCCGGTTCGCAAAGCGAATAAGCTTCACATAGGCGCAGACCGGCGCATGGATACCGCCGCAATTGGCGAGGGCCAGATCCTCAATGACAGCGTTGTTTTTCACGGCCGCCCATTCGCGGACAATGAGTGACGAGGCTCTGGACAGCCAGCGCCACGACGTTGCCGACTCGAAGCTGCGTATGCGATCCCCGTCTTCAGATCGGACAGGCCTGCGGTCCAGGGCCGTGCTTTTTCTTCCGTCTCTGACCCAGAGTTTCCGTGAAAAGAGGTCATCCCGGCCCCATTGCTGCGGGTTGATCTCCATCAGAACCGGGAGAAGATTCCGATGCTCTGCGGCTACTTTCAGCAGCGCCGGACGATACCGAGCATATTTCAGATATTCAGCAACAGTCCATTGACGCCAATTAATGCCGAGCAATGCGGAAAGCACGTCGCGGTCAACGAAATGATCCCACCAGATAGCCCGTAGTGTTCTGGCACCGGAATCCATAGATGCCTTTGCAATCAGCCCATTAACTTTATAGGGTTTGTGCTTTTTCCGGCTCCATGCGTCTCCGCCCAAATATTTTCTGAAAATTGCCTGGCGTACCCAACTCGGCACACCGTTTTCTCCTTCATCGGGGAGATTATCAGCACCAGCAGCGCAAATCGCCGCTTGAAGAGCGTCCCTGCACAGAGAGAGGCCCCAATTAAGCTAAAGTGTATTTTTCCCAATGGGGGCAAAGGGAATAGCTGGCCAATTGCGCAGATCTTCTGTTTCAAGCCATTCAGCCTTGTGCAAATCAAATTCGAAGGTATGCAGCACACCGCCTTCTTCCCGGTCGATTCGCCAAAGATTGCATATCGTCAGCCGCTTCAAGCCGTTTTCTTCGGAAAAACGGCATATACGGAGCAGCTTGTATCTGATGATGAAGTCTTTCGCCTGGCGGTAGACTTCCAGAAAATCTTTTCGCCCGAATAGAGAGGAGCGGGGGAGTTTTGATCCGTTCATGGCTACCTCAGTGCCGCCAGTTGGTATAATTCATAGTGTGTTAATATTACCATTCAAAAATTAACAATACGTCAGGTCAAAGAAGAATATTTTTTCAAAAAATTTATATTTGGAGTTGTAGATGAATTGGAAAAAACTATAAAGGATGCTCATGGTGTGTACTGGTATCGTGGATATCGTTTGGAGTTTGGATTCTAATAATTATGAATTATTATTGATGTAATAGCGTATATATGCTAAAATTATTAAAAGTCCTCCTCCCCAAAAGGCTATGATTCCTAACTTTCCCAATAGGTCAAGGTTATTGAATTTAAGATAATATGTTTTAAGTGTGTTGAATATGCGTTTGTATATTGTATGCTTGTTTTTGAAATAAGATAAAAATTTCATAATATATTCTCCTCCATTTTTATTCATGGTGTTTTAATTCTTCGCGCAGGTGGTAAACACCATGACCCGACCGTAATTGGAGTCAGGATAGATCCATGCGTCGGAAGAGCTGGTGTTCAGGACCCGAAGATGTACCTGCCATTCGGTATCGGATACGGAGGTGGCCCATGCCTGGATGGACGCCATGCTGGGGGACTGCTCTCCGGAAGAGACGATTGCCGGGGCGACGTAGATTTGAGGAACTGTGCCGGTGCCGGGAGCACATGAGGGTTTGGCGACCTTGTCGCCGTTGTTGACGAAGGTGGAGGTCTTAAATTGCGTGGAGTTGCCGGTATCAGCGAGGAGGACGAGCTGGTTATTCCGGCAGAGATACATGCCCTGATCCTCATCGAGGAACATTTTGCCTTCATCGGCCTCGGTGCAGGTCTCGCCGTCGGCGACGGTTCTGGAGACGTACTGGATGGAACCGACGTTTTCGATGTCGTGCCCGGTCATGTCGAGAGAGGTTTCCATTTGATTGTACTCCGGATGACCGGGAACTTCCGAGCGGTAAAGGTAATCCGTGCCGAGGTCGTACTCGTTAAAAGCGGAGTAGGCTCCGAGGTGGCCGGGACCTGGAGAAGCAATACCGAGAGCGGCCAGATCGAGTATGAAGCCGCCGGCTGCGCCGTGAAGCGTGCCGTCGGTCTGACCGGGGAGGGCACCGGTGGAGACGAAGCCGCCGGCTCCACCGAGCTGGAGAGCGGCTCCGGGAACCGTCAATGTAGCGAAGGAGTCGCCTTCCTCATGCTCACGCCCGCCCCTGGTGATCGTGATGGTATTCAGCGTGTTTTCGTGTGGGCTGCGCACGTAAATTTCATAAGACTGCCCCCAGATATTGCTGTTGCGAAAGCCGTCTGGAAGAAGATCGTCGTCAATCAGATTCTGGATGGAGATCTGAGGCCCGGAGGAAGGCGTCGCGGAGGAGAGCAGGGTTTCAAAATTCCTTTTGACATAAGCGTTGGCGGCCTCGTTGACCTGACGCATCTGATCCGCTGCCAGCCCTTGCTGGAAGGCGATGAAATTGGAACGCCAGAGGTCATAGACACTGGGCATGAGCATGGCGATGATCGCAAGGACGATCAGCATTTCAACGATAGTGAAACCGGATTGACGTGAGATTTTCATGGCAGGCTCACAATGCTGACGACGTTGCCGGCAGGGATGGAGGCGGCTACGGCGATGCCGCTGGGAGACAGTCGGGAGTTCACATTTTTGCCGATCAGGACGGAATTGCCCATGAGTTCCCTTATGGCGAAGACTTCATCCTGTGAGGCTTCTCCATAGACGTAGCAGTAGCCACCCGAGATCTTGGCCTGCCAGTTCCGGATGGAGCGATAGCCGGTGGGGAGTTCAAGGGCGTTGGCCGGCACGGAGGCGATGTCGGGATGGGTACGGACATAGTCGGAGACGGCGGTTCTGTAGATGCAGAAGTTCACGGCAAGGGCTCGTTCAGAATGGTTTCGGAGTGATGCCTGTGGTTCTACGAAACTGAACGACGCGAGCAGTCCGAGGAGGATAGCGATGATGGCCAGAGGATACATGAGCCGTCCTGTAGCGTTCCGGGGAGGGTGTCCTCCCCGGAGAGAAGGGGTTAGTGGGACTTGTAGACGATGGTGTTTTCCGTTTCGTTCGTGCACTGATCGGTGGTCACGATGGAACCGCGTTCGATTTCCGTCCCGTTGACGGAGATGGATTCCCATGTGTCGATCTGGAAAGCGCCGAGCTTGACGCATTCAGACTGGGGAACCAGGGTGAGTTCAATCGTGAATGAGCGGCCATCATCGGAACTGGCGACGGTGACGTCGCCGTTCCATGCGTCGGCGATGGCCGTGCCGTCGCCGTTGAGCATGGTGGGAGGAACAACCAGGGCGCTGATGAGCTCGTCATTGCTGATGGAGGCGTAGGAGCGCAAGTCCGTATAGGCGTGCTGGATGTTGACGCGGAAGGCAGCGAGCGATTGCTCCGTGGAAGCGAGCTTGGCGGTTCCGAAGAGCCAGTCCGAGAGCTTTCCGGCGTTCATGACGATGAGCAGTCCGACGACCAGCACGATATTGTTTTTCCGTTGTCTTTCCATGAGTTAACCTCCAATTCCGATAGCGATTTGTTGTTGAATGGATGTGATGCCCGTGACCATGAGGATAACGAGACCGCCAACCATCAGGATGCAAATGATGTTCAGGGCGCGGGCGGCCCGCACGATCAGGGCGATGCCGTCAGTGAGCCAGTCGGCTGCGATGGCACGGATCTGTTCACCGAACCCCGGAAGGTTCGAGTATGCCTGGAGTTCTTCGACAAGCTCCGGTGAGGGCCAGCGTAGTCCCGTTTTTTCGAGGGCATCGCCAAGATTTGAGCCACGCCCGACATGGTTATTGATTCTGCGCAAGATGTTCCGCAGATAGGGGGTGGTGGAGTGATCGGTGAGCATGGCGGCGAGAATGTCCACGGGCTTTTGTCCCACGGACATGAGCGTGGCCACGGTGTGCAGCCATGAGACGCCGACAAGCAGACGGTAGACGGACCAGGGAGGTATCCTGTCCGCCCATAGCCTGCCGGTTCCCGCCCAGAGGGGCAGGGTGACGAAAACGAGGATCAGAGCACCGACAAGGGCGAGGAGGGCAAAAAGGCCCGCAGAGGAATCCACGAAGCGGGAAATCCTGTACAGGATTGCGGCTGGTCCCTGCCAATGGGTGGGATCGGTGATGGCGGTCAGTTGAGGAATGATGACTACGGACATGGCGTAGAGGACCACGACGACCAGGGCGAAGAGAAAGGCCGGATAGGCCACGGCTCCGATGACAGCGCCAATGACTTTCCGTTTTGCCGCGAGGAGATCCGCAGCCAGCAGGAGCCCTTCCGAGAGCTTGCCGCCGATCTGACTGGAGTGGATGAGCAGAATTTCTTCCAGAGTGGCCAGACCGGCCAGCGTTTCGCGCATGTTTTTGCCTGCGGAGAGCCTGTCACGCATGAGGGTGTAGCATTGCGCGGAGAGAGAGTCGGCGGCACGCGCCTGTTTGGCGAAGAGCCGCAGGCTTTCGTCAATGGGCATACGGTGACGCTGATGCGTGGCGAGCTTGCGCCAGCAGCGTTCCCGTGTCTTCGAGCCGAAGGCCAGCCTGGCGAGTTTGCGCTCGATGCTGACGGGAAGACGGATTTCCGCATTCAGGTTCATGCGACCGCCTGCCATTCAAGGTCGAAGTCGAGAGTGACGCCGAGACGTTCTTCGGCCAGAGCCGGATCGACTTCTCCGGCCAGGACGAGACTTCTGGCATGGGCGACGTGCGTCATGCCGTGCATCTCGTTGAGCCAGTACATCTGGGCGTCCCGCAGAGAGCCCTTTTTCAGGATGGAGAGGAGCATGGTGGTGACGGGCACGACTTCCGCAGCGACGCGGAGTCCCGTGAGTCCCATGCCGGAGCAATGCTCGCAGCCGTCGCCCTTCGTATGGATTTGGGCGAGTTCTGCGGCGTTAAAGAGTTTTTCGAGACGGTTTCCGAGCTGAGGCTGGAGGGAGGAAAGTTCCAGAGGCCGCTTGCAGCGGGGACACAGGACCGGAACCAGACGCTGGTAGATCAGGCCGTTGAGTACGTTGTCTTCATAGAGATCCTCAAGGGGGACGCCCATCTCGCGCAGACGGGGGATGATGCCGAAAGCGCTGGAAGCGTGGAGGGTGGTCCAGACGCCATGACCTGTAAGGGCGGCTTCAATGGCGGCGGAAGCCAGCTCGATGTAGCGGATTTCGCCGATCATGATCACGTCCGGATCGGAGCGCATGAGCCCCGCATTGGCGTTCACCATCTCCATTTTTCTGGCGTTTTCCACATTCGTGTTGGTGATGACGTTGCGCTGCTTTGTCCCTCTGATCACGTATTCCGCCGGATCTTCTAGCGTCATGTAGTTTCGAGTGGGGTTCTCCTCGGCCATTCCCTCCATGACGTGTTTAAGGAGTGTAGACTTGCCATGTCCGGTAGCGCCCGCGATGATTGAAAGTCCGGAACGTTCTGTGAATCTCCGGAGGAGCTGTTGCTGTTCCGGAAGATAACCAAGGGCTTCGACGCGCTGTTCCAGTGTCCCCTGGACTGAGGTAGCGTTGTAAAGCAGGCGCAGAGCGACGAAGGTGCCCGGGCCGGGGATAAACGGGCTGAGGATCGGCTCGGCGTGGAGACGGACGGCGAAGACGCCTTCAGGCAGGTACTCGCGTTTGGCGATGCGGGCGTCGTGTTGTTCCAGCGGGGAAAAGGTGGATTCTCCACCGCCCTGGGAAATGTCGGACTGGAAAAGGGCAAGAATGAGAGCTTGGCCTTCAGTGCCGTTCAGAGTCTGAAACGGTTGCAGCAGTCCCAGACGCCGGAGTTCGATAGTGGTGTACGGCCCCCAATAGGTGATGTGAATATCCGATGCACGGAGGGTCCATGCCTTTCTCAGGAGGTCGACGATGGCGTCGACCGTGGCGTTGATGGAGCCCTCTTTGTTCATGAAATGGACGCCAAAGTTTTTTTCGAAGGCGCGAGGCGAGTACCAGCGGCACGGCACCACGGCGACGTCCATTTCGCGGGAGCATCTGGCGAAAAGGGCGTCGAGCAGGGTATCGCCCTTGAGCTCCTCAGAAGCATGGAAGGAACCGTCGCGCCAGATCAGGCGCTCCGAAAGGGCTGGAGGAATGGAAGGAACGTAAGTATCCATGATTACATCCAGGGTATTGCCGAACCGTTGATGACGACGCGATCCCGCGCAATTGACTGCACTTTTCCGTAACCGGGAACGGTATCTCCCGTCTTGACGACATGGGTCCCCTCCCTGGTCCGGAGGGTGGCGATCAAGTTTTCATTGATGCCGCGCACAGCCATGACGACGATCCTGGTCGACTCCTTCTTTTCCGGCAGCCCGGGGACACCGGAAGGCTGGGAAAGAGAGGGAAGCACAACGGGACCTGCCGGAACATCATCCTTTTTCTGGAGTTCTCTGATCTTTGCGTCGAGCTGTGCGAATTCCAGTTCCATCTTTTTAAGATCCGCACCGGCCTGGATACCGGTAAGAGTGCCGAGGTTGTCGGAGTAGACAGTACGGGGATCGAGTTCCGTAATGGGAGGAACGGCGACGCCTTCCGCCTTTCCTGAGAGCCTGGAGGAAGTTCGTTCCGGAGCGGGAGCCGTTTCAGGGGCGATCTTTTTAACCGAACGTTGGGGTGCCGGTTTTTGCTGCGGAAAGAACTGAAAGGCAACCGAGCCGATCAGTGCGCAGCCGAGGACGGCCAGGATGGCGATCTAGGCCTTTTTCTTGTCAATGTGCATAGAGTTCACCTCGTATGGTCCAGTTGTCGGAGTAGGAGATCTCCGTGACGATCAGACCGGGAATTTCGGACAGGGCCTTCCCCAGACTGACGTAATCGGCCACGAGAAAGGCGGGGACGTGATCCAGTTCAAAGGATGCCTTCACCCAGGGACAGGAAAGCGAGATCCTTTCGACCGTCTTTGTCTGGCGTTTGGCGAAGGTCAGCTTTTTGAGGTTCAGGCGGAAGTGCTGGGTGAGAGCGTAGAGCCTGCGTGCCGCATCCCTTTGGGAAAGCAGGGAGGAAGCGGAGCGATTCGCCCCGGCAAGAGGAGGCAGCGGCCTGGATGACGTCGCAATCTTCGGCTTTTGCGGGTCGAGCACCGCGTTGAAGGACAGGTGCGTGTAGTCCGAAAGCGGCGTCTGCTGCCATGTGGCGGAAAGGGAAGACCCTGAACAGCTCAGGCTGGAGAGTCCCCAGCCGTTCGCGGCCATGGGGAAACGGAACATCTCCGGGGCGCACTGATTGAAGAATGTTTCCGGCAGGGGAGCCTGCATCCATTTGCTTGAAAAGTACCTTTCGGGATGCTCGGCCAGTTCTTTGGCCCTTTTTTCCTTGTTTTGGGTGAGAATGCGGGCCTGTTCCAGGGCTTCCTGAGCCGCCCGATATTCGAGGACGGAATCGACGGCCCACCAGCCGAAGGCGAAGCCGACGGCTATGGCGGATGCCTTCAGAAGCTTGATGGCCGCCGTATCTTTCAGATGTCCTAGGGCAGCCGGGTCGTTCATGAAGGACGTCTTCGTCGGCTTCGTGTGGTTCAGGAGAACATCTGCATTGGAAAAGGACTGGAGTTCCGGAACGCCGAGAGAGTCCTGCACGGAGACGGCCACGCTTTCGGCGTCTTCCTGAGTGTCGAAGCAGCGGTCCGTCTGTCCTGAGACAATCCCCCTGCGGACGCCGATCACCCACCAGAAGGGCTTATCGTCATCCGCGTCGACGAGGGGAAAGACGTGGACGGCGTCAGGGTACTTGTTCAGGACAAGCGTTGCGGCCAGAGAGCGGACTCTCTTCCACGACCTGTTCCTTGAACGGGCCAGGGCATACTGTTTTTCAAGCACGACGGACAGATCGCACTTTTCGTCGTACCCTTCCGCTTCCAACACAAGTTCGGCACGTTTCATGTCTTCTTTGAGCGGGAACCAGTCCAGACCGACGGCATAGGACTGTCCGTTGATGACTACACGGCGCATCACACGTTCTCCGCACTTTCCAGTTCGATGGTGACGACAAGCAGGGTTTTCGAAAAATCGGCATCACGACTCGTATTGAGAACGCCGAGGGAGTTGCCGAGGTTCTGGGTTGACTGCTCAAAGCCGGCGAGAACGAGCGTCTGCCCCATCTTCATCTTGCTGCGCTGCGCAAAGGAGCGGGTACTTACTTGCGGAAGCTGGACATAGACCTGTTCCCGGTC
>ENA-UEYL01000892-UEYL01000892.1-human-gut-metagenome-genome-assembly--contig:-NODE-892-length-27840-cov-4.746893_pt1 | contig 27840 bp, 32 predicted proteins | sample MGYA00242941_ERZ507946 | MGnify/ENA primary metagenome ERZ507946 (study PRJEB26167, sample SAMN06115482) | human gut metagenome | host: Homo sapiens | place: China:Guizhou | collected 2015-03-11...
GCTGCTGGGGAACGGAAATCCCTTGGGGGTGCTCGTGGCAGTGGCGGTAGGAATTCCTATGTATGCAGATATTTTCGGGACCATTCCGGTAGCGGAGGCACTGTTGGCCCGGGGGGCAGATCTGGGAACGGTGCTGGCATTCATGATGGCAGTGACTACACTGAGTCTGCCGTCTTTGATCCTGCTGCGCAAGGCGATCAAGCCCAAACTTCTGGTGATCTTTATCGGCGTATGCGCATTGGGAATTTTGCTGGTGGGATATGGGTTCAATGCCGGGCAGGCATGGATTGGACCCCTGTAAAATAAGGAGGAATGACGAGATGAACTGGTTTGGAAAACAGATGGCTCCCCGGAATGAAGGAAACGCAGACGCCCCGGTGAAGGTGCTGGGGATGGGCTGCGCAGGCTGCCGGGAGCTGGAGAAAGTCACCCGGCAGGCCATGGCGGAGCTGGGGCAGCCGGATGGTGTGGAATATGTGACTGATCCCGCCCGGATTGCCGCTTTGGGGGTGATGGCGACTCCGGCTCTGATGATAGATGGAAAGGTTGTATCCAGCGGCCGGCGGCTGAGCAGGGAAGACGTGAAAGACCTGCTGCGCAGGAGCGGCCGATGAGTAAGCCGGTTGTAGCGTTTGTCTGCGTGCACAACGCCTGCCGCAGCCAGATCGCGGAGGCGCTGGGCAGGCTGCTAGCAGGCGATGTGCTGGAGAGCTGCTCCGCGGGGACGGAGCCGAAAGACCGCATCGATCCCAACGCAGTGCGTCTGATGCGGACGCAATATGGTGTGGAGATGGAGCGCAGTCAGCACCCCAAGTCATGGGAATCGCTCAAACCGGTGGATTTGCTCATTACCATGGGCTGCGGCGTCTCCTGCCCCGTTCTGCCCTGCCGCCTGCGGGAGGACTGGGGGCTGGAGGACCCCACCGGCTGCGGGGATGCGGCCTATGAGAAGGTGATCCGACAGATCCATGAGAAGGTGCTGGATCTGCGCCGGCGCCTGGAAGAGGGCTTGATGCTGCAATAGAGTACGTCCCCCAACGGCACAGCTGCCGTTGGGGGACGATGCTTTTACGCCCTTGCGCACAGCACACGGCGCACATGGGCAGGCAGTGCGGCGGCCAGCACACAGGCCAGCTCCGCTGTCTCAGAATCTGAGAGACAAAGTTCCAACAGGGGCAAACGGTGCTGGACCATGTCCACGCATGCGGCGTATTCCTGTGCCAGCAGAGCGCCCCGCTCCGTCAGACGGACTTTCCCGTAAGGTTCTTTGGCCAGCAGCCCCCGCTGGGCCAGAACGCCCAGCATCCGGGTTACAGAGGGCTTGGAGACGCCCATGCGCCGGGATACTTCCACGGCCGCCACGCCGGTATGGCTGCCCATCAATTCGTATACAGCCAGCAGATATCGCAGATTGGTCTGGGTGATGTCCATCCGATTCTCCTTCCCGTCTGAAAACCGGGGCGCGGACATTGTCCGCGCCCTGTGTGATTATTTGTGCTGGCAGTGCTTGCAGTTGGAGCAATCACCGGAGCAGGAACCGCCGGATTTGTGGGAGCGCCACAGGGAACGAATGGCCAGTCCCACGGCTGCTGCCAGAATCAGCCCCACAATGGCATTGCCGAGAAAAGCAGGCATGGAATCCACCTCCTGTTATTTAGCTGCGCACCGCTGCGGCACTGGCGAGGGGATGGGAAGCCTCCTCAGGGCGGTATCCCCGGCGAACCAGCAGATAGACAATGCCGGCCAGCAGTACCACGGCCACAACGGTACCGATGCCGAACACGGCTTCGCCGGTGATCAGGCCGCCCAACTGGAAGACAATCATACTGGAAATATAGGCAAACAGGCACATATAGCCGATGGCGGCCAGGGTCCACTTGGGATTGTTCATCTCCCGCTTGATGGCGCCCATGGCGGCAAAGCAGGGCGCGCAGAGCAGGTTGAAGATCATGAAGCTGTATGCACGCATGGCGCCGAAATCCGCGCCGATGGCAGCCCAGATGTCGTGGCTGTCCTCCAGCAGGTCGGCGCTGCCGGCGTAGTGGTAAAGAACGCCGAAGGTATTGACGACTTCCTCCTTGGCGATCAGGCCGGTGATGGTGGCAACCGTCGCCTTCCAGGCCATGTCGCCCACCCAGCCCAAGGGAGCGAAGATCCAGGCCACCGCATTGCCGATGAAGGCCAGCAGGGAATCGTTGTTGTCCTCCACGGCCTGCAGCGCGCCGTCCACGACACCGTAACCCTGCAGGAACCAGAGTACAATGGAGGACAGGAGGATGATGGTGCCGGCGCGCTTGATGAAGCTGAAGCCCCGCTCCCAGGTGGCCCGCAGCACGTTGCCCATGGAAGGCGTATGGTAAGCAGGCAGCTCCATGACGAAGGGAGCCGGTTCACCGGCAAAGGCGCGGAACTTTTTGAGCATGATGCCGGAGAGCACCACCGCGGCAATGCCGATGAAAAATGCGGAAGTGGCCACCCACGGAGATTCGCCGAACACCGCACCGGCAAACAGGCCGATGATGGGCATTTTGGCGCCGCAGGGAATGAAGCCGGTGGTCATAATGGTCATCTTACGGTCTCGGTCCTGCTCAATGGTGCGGGAGGCCATGATGCCCGGCACGCCGCAGCCGGTGGCCACCAGCATGGGGATGAAGCTCTTGCCGGACAGGCCGAAGCGGCGGAAGATCCGGTCCATGATGAACGCCACACGGGCCATATAGCCGATATCTTCCAAAATGGCCAGCAGGAAGAACAAGACCAGCATTTGGGGCACAAAGCCCAGCACCGCGCCCACACCGGCCACGATGCCGTCCTGAATCAGGCCGTAGAGCCAGCCGCTGACGCCCAGAGCGCCCAGTGCGCCGTCCACCAGCCCGGGGACCCATTCGCCGAACAGAATGTCATTGGCCCAGTCGGTTCCCTTGGTGCCGATGGAGAAGGGAAAGCCGCCCATGGCAATGGCGTAGATGCAAAACATCACGCAGGCGAAAATAGGCAGGGCCAGAATCCGGTTGGTCACGATCCGGTCGATCTGGTCGGAGACGGTGAGACTTCCGGCAGCGGCCTTCTTTTTTACCGCCTTGGCCACAACGCGGCTGATGTAGGCATAGCGCTGGTTGGTGATGATGCTCTCGGCATCGTCGTCCAGCTCCTGCTCGCAGTCCAGAATATGCTGCTCCAGATGCTGCGCAAGGGCGTCATCCAACTGGAGGGATTCCAGAACCTTTTCGTCCCGCTCAAAGACTTTGATGGCATACCAGCGCAGGTATCCGTCGTCCACTTTCCCGGCAAGGGACTCCTCGATATGGGCAAGGGCGTGTTCCACGCTGCCGGTAAACACGTGGGGCAGCTCCTGCGTACGCTTGGCCGCGGCGGCGGATACGGCCTTCTGGGCCGCATCGGCGGCGCCTTCTCCCTTGAGGGCGCTCATTTCCGCCACTTCACAGCCCAGGGCATCGCCCAGCTTGGCAAGGTCGATCTGGTCCCCGTTTTTCCGAACCAGGTCCATCATATTGACCGCAACCACCACGGGGATTCCCAGCTCGATGAGCTGCGTGGTGAGGTAGAGGTTGCGCTCGATGTTGGTGCCGTCCACGATGTTCAAAATGGCGTTGGGCCGCTCACCGACCAGATAGTTCCGGGCGACCACCTCTTCCAGCGTGTAGGGGGACAGGGAGTAAATACCGGGCAGATCCTGAATGACCACGTCTTTGTGCCACTTCAGGCGGCCTTCCTTTTTTTCCACCGTGACGCCGGGCCAGTTGCCCACATACTGGTTGGAGCCGGTCAGGGCGTTGAATAACGTGGTTTTTCCGCAGTTGGGGTTCCCTGCCAGAGCAATTTTGATGTCCATGTGTTTCTCCTCTCTAAAGTTAGCAAAAACTAACTATTGGCGATTTGATGAGGCGGCTGCCGCCGCCTGCCTTAACCCAGAATTTCGATCATTTCGGCGTCGCCCTTGCGCACGCTGAGCTCATATCCCCGGACATTGAGTTCCATGGGATCACCCAGGGGAGCAACTTTGCGGACGAAGATCTCGACGCCTTTCGTAATCCCCATGTCCATGATTCGCCGCTTGACAGGTCCCTCGCCGTGCAGGCGCTTGACGGTAACGGTTTCGCCTACCTTTGCCTCTTTGAGTGTTTTCATGGCTTTTGTCTCCTCCTTAAAACATAATCCGGGTTGCCATTGCCTTACTCAGAGCAATCCGGCTGTCTTTCACTTGCAGAATCAGATTTCCGGCGGCTTCGCTGACCACCGTTACCTGGCTGTCCACGACGAAGCCCAGCTCCGCCAAATGCTGGCGGACATCGTCCCGGCCGGTGATTTTCCGGATGGTGACGGTTTCTCCGGTCTTTGCCATCGCCAAAGGCATCATGATGACACGCCTCCTTCAATTAGATGCAACTAACTGCTGACTGAAGAAAAAGGTTAGTTAAACCTAACCTCGAATTCGGTTAGACTATACCATACGCCGCAGGGGCTGTCAAGGGGATCTGATGAAATTTTTGGAAGGCCGGCACCATCCCAAATGGAGTGCGCCCCCATGCGGTATGGCGTCCGCATGGGGGCAGATGAGGGGAAAAAGAAGAAAGTGAGGAAAGAGTGATAATGGGAACTTACCAGCGGGCCAGGCCGCGGCCCAACTCCCGGCAGGTTTCTTGGCCGTCCGCATCGGGGGATTCGTTGAGGATCAGGCCGTCTTCGTCATAAAGCTGGGCAGAGCTGCAGCGCTGGCACCACTCCCGCATCCACTGGCCGTCGCCCCAGCCGTAAGAGCCGAACAGGGCGATTTTCTTGCCGGAGAGCGTGCCCTCCAGAGCGGAGAACATGGGCTCGAATTCGCCCTCTTCCAGCTGTTCGGCGCCCATGGCCGGGCAGCCGAAGGCCACGGCCTGATACTCGTTCCAGTTGTCTGCGGAGAACTCTCCCGGCCCCAGCAAAGCCGCGGTGCCGCCGGCGTCCTGCACGCCTTCGGCGATGCATTGGGCCATCTTCTCCGTGTTTCCGGTTCCGCTCCAGTAGACGATTGCAACGTGGTTCATAGTTCATTTCCTTTCTGAATATTTATGGCTCAGGCGGCCACAACCAGGGACATCACAGGAACGCCGCGTTCATACATCCGCTTATACGCGGAGGTACAAGCCCGGTATCGGGCAAAGCGGGCCTGGGCGGCACTGGGGTCGCCATAGCACTTCCAAAGACCGCAGCAGGTAAAATTCCGCCCCCGGTGCTCCATAAAACCCAGAACGTCTTCCAGGGGATACCCCAGAAAGACCCCGATTTCATGGGGATACTCCTGCTCCAGGCAGAACCGCCGGGACAGCTGTTCCAGCAGGGAGGAGGTGGTTCCGGGCTGATAGCCCATCCGGTGCAAAAACTCCTGAATTGCCGGCTGCTCCAGGATCCGGTCCATCCAGCTGCTGCGGTAGAGATAGATCATGCAGGCCTGGGCGGCGGGGCATTCCTTGAGGATCCGAACCCGAATTCCCCGGGGGGACAAGCGCCGATCCCAGAGGTCCACGGTGTGCCGTACCGTTGCGGGGTCGCCGCCGATCCGAAACAGGCTGCCGGGCTTCAGCCCTGCCAGTGTGGGAGCACATTGGGCGGCCAACGCCCGTTCAAAACAAGATTCCATGGCACCTCCTGCTGACACGGAGTTAGATATAACTAACTATGGATGGGAATGAAAGACGGCCGAAGCCGCCCTGGGAATTCCACGAGGTTAGTTAAAACTAACCTTTACAAGCCATACCTTACACGACGAAAACGGATTTGTCAAGAAAAAATTTCGGACCACACAAAAAGACTCCCCCGGCAGTAGCCGGGGGAGGGGATCAGCGTTTGATGTCGTAATTCATATTCATGAGGTTGTGGATGCTGGAGGCGTCGTCGGTAATATTGGCGTCACCCCGGATGGTGTGCTTCAAGACGCTGCTGGCCACGGCGAAGTTGATCATGTCCATGGGCTTGTAGTCATGAATCATGGCGTAGATCAAGCCGCTGGCAAAGGCGTCGCCGCCGCCGACCCGGTCGAGAATGTTGAACGTGAAGAGCTTACTCTCGAAGGTGTGCCCCTCATACCACATGAAGGCTTTGAGGCTGTTCTCGCTGCCGCTGTGGGCGTACCGGACATGCCGGGCAATGCACTTGATGTTGGGATAGCGGCGGATAAAGGCCTGGAAGACATCGTCCTGCTGTTCATAGCTGGGGCGGTAGGGGATATCATCCTTGATGTCGCCCTTGGTGGGATCCAGCTCATCTTTCCAGAGGTGATAGGGTTCGATCCCCAGCAGAACGTCCACATAGGGCAGGCATTCCGTGCAGAAGTCCCGGGCTTCCTCCCAGCTCCACAGGGTGCTGCGGAAGTTGCCGTCAAAACTGACGGTCAGTCCCTTTTCCCGGGCCACCCGCAGGCAGTCCATAACCAGGCGGCGGCAATTGGGACCCAGGGCGGGGGTGATGCCGCTCAGATGCAGCCAGGTAAACCCGTCCAGCAGGGCGTTGATATCCACAGTGGAAAAGTCAAACTCCGTGATGGCGCTGTGACGGCGGTCGTAGATCACCTTGCTGGCCCGGATGCCGTAGCCGGTTTCCAGATAGTAGCTGCCCAGCCGGTGGGTGGGGGTCTGCTCCGGGGTGCTGAGGATCACCGGAGTGCAGTGCACGTCATTGCTGCGCAGCATGCGGATGGCGCTCTTTCCCAGACTGTTGTTGGGGACCACACTGAAAAACGTACTGTCCACGCCCAGATTGGCCAGAGCCAGGGCAATATTGGCCTCGCTGCCGCCATAACTGGCTTCAAAGCTGGTGGTCATCCGGATCTTCTCGTAGTTGGGCGGGGTCAGGCGCAGCATAATTTCGCCGACGGTAATGAATTTGCTGTCACTTTCGCCGTGCAGAAGGGGATTTCGGTGTTCCATACGGGGTCCTCCTTTCACATTCCAGGCGCGGTTGGATATGCTTCATTATATCCTGCGCCTTCCAATTTTTCAATAGAAGCCCTTGCCGGCCTGCACCGATTTCCCAATTTTGACGGAGGGCGTTGAAAAACCATGAGAGCTGTACTACAATAAAAAGAACTGCTTTTAGATGGAAGCAAGCCGCGCAGCCGCTGAGACAGCTGCACGAGTTTTGGGAGGCGTTTTTGTGCGGGAGACGTTTTTCTATACCCTTCATGCCATCCTGCCCATTCTGCTTACAATTCTGCTGGGATATTGTGTGCGGCGTGTGGGTACGTGGTCTGATGAATTTTACCGGCAGCTCAACAGCCTGTGCTTCCGGTTATTTCTTCCCATTCAGCTCTTTTGCAATGTGTATGCCATCGAAGATCTGTCTTCCATGAACTGGAAGATGATCGGCTACCTGTTCGGCAGCGTGTTTTTCTGCCTGCTGGTGGGACTGGCTGCGGCGCGTCTGCTGGTGCCGGACCGGCGGCAGCAGGGGGTCATTGTGCAGGTATCTTTCCGGTCCAACCAGGCAATTTTGGGCCTGCCTCTGGCCAATGCCCTGGGCGGCGCAGCCGCCATGGGATTTGCCTCCATGGCCACCTCCGTCTGTGTTCCGCTGTTCAACGTGCTGGCGGTGATTGTGCTGACGGTTTTCGGCGGAGATGGTTCCCACAAACCCACCGTCCGGACACTGGCGCGGCGCGTGCTGACCAATCCCCTGATTCTGGGGGCCCTGTCCGGCCTGGCGGTGGTCATCATCCGGCAGTTTTTGCCGGTGGTGGACGGGGAGCCGATCTTTACCATTCAAAACCAGCTTCCCTCCCTGTTTCAGACGCTGACGAATCTCTCTCAGGTGGCCTCTCCGGTGATGCTGTTTGTCCTGGGAACCCGGCTGAATTTCAGCGCGGTACGGGATCTTCTGCCGCGGCTGGTGCTGGGTACGGCACTGCGGCTTGTGATTTGCCCGGTGGCGGTGATTGCCATTGCGGTGGCACTGCGCCAACCACTGGGCCTGACGTCTTTGGAGATGCCCACGCTGGTGGCAATCAGTTCGACGCCGGTGGCGGTGTCCAGTGCCGTGATGGCTCAGGAGATGGGCTGCGACGATCAGCTGGCCAATCAGCTGGTGGTGTGGACCAGCGTGCTGTCCATGGTGTCGCTTTTCTGCATCATCTATGTCATGCGGACATTGGCACTGCTGTAAGCGCAGGAACCCAAAAAAAACCCGCCGCGGAGCACCTGCTCCGCGGCGGGTTTTTCATACCAGGGTTACGGTCAGCCACACCAATCCGATTCCGGCGGCTCCCATGATGGTGTAGAGCGCGGGATTGAGATCCCGCATTGCCCGGCTCAGCCGGCTGTGGTCTCCGGCAGCGTAGTTGCGGGCAACCCGCCGTGCCTCTTCCACCAGCTCTCCGGCGGTGACTCCGCCGCCGGCAGCATCGTTGCGTACAATGAAGATTGCCTGCTCGAAAAATCTCGGGTCCGGGGAATCTACAACCACCACTCTTCTGGAAATACCTTTCACCATCCGAATTGCGCCTCCTTCGTTGATAGTTCCAGTTTGCCGCAGCAAAGGAGGATTTATACCGCTGTGCTGGATTTTTCCGGAGCGCGGCACAGAACCTGGATTCCGCAGTCGTCCTGAAGCTGCTCGCGCTGAATGCTCTCGGTGAGAATGAGCCCCGCCAGCTCCTGGGGGTCGGTGCCGTCCCAGCCAGCCAGCAGATTCTGCAGCCATTCATCCCGGGTCGGGTCTGCCACGCCGTCGCTGATCATCACGGCAAATCCGCCGGGTTCCAGGCAAGCCCGGGTCACGTCCGGGACGGCGGCTCCGGCCCGCAATCCGGCGGGCAGGCTGCCTCCCGTAATCCGGCGGACTGTGCCGCCTTTTTTCAGATAGCTGGGAGCGGCGCCGAATTTATAGAATACCAGTTCACCTGTGGAGGGGGAACAGGTGCAAAGGTCAATGGTGGTGAAGCTTCCGGTCTCCGCGCCCCGCAGGGACATGGCGGAATTGAGTGTTTTCAGGGCGGCTTCCGGCGCGATGCCGGCTTCCAGAAACTGCCGCAGCAGCCGACAGGTGAGGGAGGACTCCTTTCTGGCCCCCTCCCCGCTGCCCATGCCGTCACACAGCAGCAGGCACCACGTTCCGTCCTCCGTCTGAAACGACATGAGGGTGTCGCCGCACACCCGTTCCCCCTGCCTGGGCCGCAGGACGGCGCCCACCTGGCAGGAAAAGGGCTCCGGAGCGCTGACAGCGGCAGTCTCGCCCAATCCGGCCGCTGTGGCGGTGAGCAGTTCGGAGAGCTGGGCATATTGCCCCCGGGCGCTGCGCCGGGCCTCCTCCAGCTGCCGCCGGTACTGCCGCCGGAGCAAAAAGGCAGACAGCTCCCCGTTGATGGCGGTGAGAAAGTCCGGCAGGTGGATGCACCGGTCGGCAAAATAGGGCGGGAAATCCTTGGCCATGGCCCGGCCCCGTTCCAACAGCGTAGGGGTGGCATCGTTGAGGGCGTTGAATGTACTGGTGTACTCCCGCTGCCAGCAGAGATTGCACAGAGCGCACTCCCGGCATACCCGTTCCGCTGCCCGGTCAAAGACCACGGCGGGATTTTCCTCCGAGGAGCGGCCGGGGGTGCGGTTCATGCTGTCATAAAGCTCCCGCAGTGCGGCGGCAGCCCGATTGAGCTGCTCTTTGAGATGGGGGGCAATGACGGCTGGAGCGGCAGACTCCTGACGGCGGATCCGCTTGCCGCCGAAGAGCCGCCCGGGCAGAAGCAAAAAGCCGCCTGCGCCCGCCAGGCTTTCAAACAGCAGGGGCTGCGCCAGGGGATCCCGGGCAGGCAGCAGTGCGGCCATGGCGGCGGCCACAAAGGCCAGCGCCGCGCTGCTGCGGCCCCGGCCTGTCCGGGTGCCTGTCAGCAGCCCCGCAAGGCCCAGCCCGGCAGTGAAAATTCCGCTGCCCGTACCGGCACACAGGTCTGCTGTCAGGCCCAGCCCCAACCCCACGGAAGCGCCGGCTACCGGACCCCGTTCATAAGCGGTGTAGGCCAGCAGGACGCACAGCAGCGTCCGCCCAATGGACAGCCCCAGAATTTCCAGATCCTCCAGGGCCAGCAGCAATGCTGCAGTCAGGAACAGCACACCTTCGGCGTCGGGGTGGGCTTCCCGGGGCTGGAACAGCGGCATGAAGAACCAGGCTGCCGCGCCGGTCAGTCCGGCGGCCGCCAGGCAGGGAGTCAGGCGGTCCCAGGGAGCGAGAGATTGCAGCACATAGATTCCGCTGACAATCAAAAACAGCACAGCGGCCGTCAGAGCCATGACTCGCCGTCCGGTAAGAAACCGGGTTCCCTGAAAGGCGGTTGCGGCGGTGAGAATCAAAATTCCGGCGGCAAGAAAAGGAAGCGCGTCGGCAAAGTCCATAAACAGGACTGCACCCACCAGAGAGCCCAGCAGGGCTGCGCCGCCGTCAGCTCCGGGGCCCGCCGCCGCGATACAGCCCAGAGCAAAGGGGGCGTATCCGCCGGGGGTGCGGCTGGCGGTCAGTGCCGCCGTAAGAAAGAAACGAATCCCCCAACCCAGCAGCCGTGCCGACTGCTCCTTTTCCAACGTGATCTGCCCGTATCGCACAGCTTGTCCCTCCAAAATCCAAGAGTTTCCCCCATTTTACCCTGACGCGGCGAAAAAGCCCGTCGGGAAATGGAGGCGCGCCATTTCCCGGCGACAGTGGACTTTTGCCTGGCGGCATGGTATGATAGACAAAACTTTTTTCCTATGAAAGGATATGCGATATGCGGATCGGAACTGTTGAAATTGACTCCCGGCTGGCGCTGGCACCCATGGCGGGGGTGACGGATGTGGCCTTCCGGCAGATCTGCTCCGAGCTGGGAGCGGGACTGACGTGTACGGAGCTGATTTCCTCCAAGGCCCTTTGCTATCATGATAAAAAGACCTTCTCCCTGCTTCAGCAGTTTCCGGGAGAGCATCCCGCCGCAGTGCAGATCTTCGGCAGTGATCCGGTGTGCATGGCGGAGGCGGCGCAGATTGCCATTGAGCATACGGGTGCGGATATCGTGGACCTGAATATGGGCTGTCCCATGGGGAAGATCGTCAACAACGGGGACGGCGCAGCGCTGATGAAGGATCCGGAAAAGGCCGGGCGGATCGCCGAGGCGGTGGTGCGGGCGGTGTCCGTTCCGGTGACTGCCAAATTCCGCAGAGGCTGGGATATGGGCAGCTGCAACTGTGTGGAGTTTGCCCAGGTGCTGGAGCAGGCGGGAGTCAGCGCTGTGGCGGTCCATGGCCGGACCCGGGCGCAGGTGTACAGCGGGGAGGCCAACTGGAACTGCATCCGGCAGGTCAAGGAGGCGGTTTCCATCCCGGTCATTGCCAACGGCGACATCTGGAAGCCGGAGGATGCGGTCCGGATTCTGCAGCACACAAAGGCGGATATGGCGATGATCGGCCGGGGATGCTTTGGAAATCCCTGGATTTTTGAGCAGGCAAAAGCGGCTCTGGAGGGGCGGCCTATTCCGCCCCTGCCGGACTTGGCGGCACGGTGCGATACGGCGGTACGCCAGTTTGAGCTGGCCGCTGAGGCCAAGGGTGAACGGGTGGCGGTGCTGGAGGCACGGCGGCATTACTGCTGGTATCTCAAGGGCGTGCCCCATTCGGGATACTACAAAGAGCAGATTGTACAGATGAATACCCTGGAGGATGTCTATCGGGTAACGAGGGGGATCAAAAGGGATTTGGTATGATGCGGGAAGAAGAATGGATTGAAGCTGCCCGGCAGGGGGATCAGGATGCCTTTGCCGAGTTGGTGCGGCTGTACGAAAAGCGGGTGTTTGCCCTGACAACGCGGATGTGCCGCAATCCGGAAGATGCTGCGGAGGCGGCACAGGAGGCGTTTCTCTCCGCCTGGCAGGGGCTGCGGTTTTTCCGGGGAGAGGCCAGCTTTTCCACCTGGCTCTATCGGTTGGCCTCCAATGCCTGCGTGGATCTGCTGCGCCGGGAGGGCCGCCACCGGGCTGCGGCGGGGGCCTCTCTGGATGATGAGGAGATAAAGATTGACGCGGTGGATCCGGCGCCGTCTCCGCAGGATGTGGCGGAGCGCCGGGAGCTGCGGGAACAGGTGGAAGCGGGGCTGGCGGCCTTGTCTCCGGAGCACCGGCAGGTTCTGGTGCTGCGGGAGATGCACCAGCTCAGTTACGATGAGATTTCACAGGTGCTTTCTCTGGATGTGGGAACGGTGAAGTCCCGCATCAGCCGGGGACGCAGGCAGCTGCGCAAATTTCTTCTGGAAAGCGGGAACTTTTCCGGCGCAGCTGCGTCCAAAGAAACAGAAAAGGAGGGCTGCAAATGAAATATTGTGAAGAATACGCGGCCCTGCTGGACCTGTATGTAGATGGGGAACTTTCTCCGGAGGAGATGGCCGCTGTACAGGAACATCTGGACCAGTGCCCGGACTGCCGGCGCTATGTGGATGAGATCCTGGAAATTCGGGCGGCCTTCCCGGATGTGGAGGAGACCCCGGTTCCCGAAGGATTTGCCGACGGGGTGATGGAGGCCATTCGGGCCGCATCTCCCGCACCGAGAAAAACTGTGCACCGGAAAACCGGACGCCGCTGGATCAAGGTTTTGGCGCCCCTGGCGGCATGTATCGCGGTAGCGGTATTGGTAGCGCCCCTGCGGCCGTGGGAGCATTCCCAGCAGGAGACGGCGCAGGTGGCCCAGGATGTAGCGGCGGCAGAAGCTGCGCAGGCGGATCCGCAGACGGAACCTGCCTCGGGAGATTCCGCGTCCGGTGAAATTGCTCCAAAACAGTTCGGGGCTGCAGTGACAGAGACGGAGCCCGAGATTGCAGCGGACACCATTCCGGAAGAAGCGCCTGCCAACACCCGGCAGAATCCTGCTGCCGAGCAGGCATCGGAACCGGCACCTGAGCAGAATCCGGCATCTGCTGAAACGCAGATGGCGGACCCTGCGGAAAATGGCGCCGCCGCCACCGGGGAAGAGACCGCGCAGGAGCCGGAGAGCGACGCGCAGGGCAGCGTGACCGCGGCCACGACCGGGGAGCCGGTATCTCAGGACACTCCGGAAAATCATGACAGCCAGCAAGAGGAGGCGGTTGGGCCTTCGGCATCTGTTTATACCGGTGAAGAAGGAACGGAGGCGTGGGTGGCCCACGGCAATGTTGTATTTGCCCAAGTAGCCTTTTTGACGCAGGAAGAAGCAGGCCAGGCTCTGGCCGGATATACGGGCAAGCCGTATTCCGACGCACAGCGCCCGGAGGAGGGCGTGCTGGGAATGGGCTATGCCATGGATCCGGAGGACTATCAGCAGATTCTGGAGGCGGCGGGGAAGTCCCCGGAGGCACAGGCAGATCCGGACCGCACAACGGAGCAGTGCTGCATTGTGGTGCTGACGGCTGAAGAATAAATACTTGCGTATTCTGATGGAAACAGGCGCCGTTTTCGGCGCCTGTTTTTTTGCTTGCGTTTTGGAAAGCGGTGTGCTATACTACCTCCCGACAGGTGCCATCTCCCTGTCCAAGCGTCCCGGATCGGGGCGTTCGTTCGGGGCCGTGTATACGGCCGCCGTTCTCTAAACAAAAAAATGGAGGCTGCGTAGGCCCTTTTCCTGCGTATTTTACTGCTGTCGGTATGCCTCCAAACAGGAGGTATTTTTTTATGTCTCAATCCCGTTTTACAACCCGTCAGATGGCCACAGCCGGCATCATTGCCGCTGTATATGCCGCGCTGACCCTGCTGCTGCCCATTCCGCAGTATGGCGGAATCCAGTTCCGGGTGGCGGAGGCCATGACCGTGCTGCCCTTCTTTTTCCCGGAGGCGATTCCCGGCTTGGCGGTGGGATGTTTCCTGGCAAATCTGCTGGGCTCCCCCTTTGTGCTGGACTGGGTGTTCGGTACCCTGGCCACCCTGCTGGCGGCGCTGTGGACGTCCCGCCTGAAAAACCGCTATCTGGCGCCGCTGCCTCCGGTGATCTGCAACGCCGTCATCGTGGGGGCGGAGATTGCCTGGTTTTCCGTTCAGGACGGCGCGGCCTTCTGGCCTGCATTCGGGCTGAACTTTGTGACTGTGGGCCTGGGAGAGGCAGGCGTGTGCTTTGTGCTGGGTCTGCCGCTGCTGCACTGGGTGTCCCGGAACACGGCCCTGTGCCGCCGGGCGGTGAAATCATAAAAAGCAAAAAAGAGGACGCGCTCATATGAGCGCGTCCTCTTTTTCGTTACAGAGCCTCAAACTCTTCCTTGCCTGCACCGCACAGGGGGCAGACCCAATCGGCGGGGAGATCTTCCCACTTGGTGCCGGGAGCAATGCCGTTGTCGGGATCACCGGCGGCCTCATCATAGATATAGCCGCAGGGCTTGCACTCATACTGCTTCATTTGCGTTTCCTCCTTTCAGCCTCGTATTGGCTTTCACATGCCTGAGTATATCAGATAGGATAGCCTGTGTCTGTTGTTTCTACAACTGTTCAGCGAATTTTTTTGCGCAGCTGGGCTTTGATTTCCGGAGAGAGTACCCGGGCGGCAATTCGCACCGGCAGGGCCGGCAATGCGAAAAACCGCTTGCGGACGGCATCAAAGGGTTCCAAGGCGTACGCTGCAAAGAAGGCGGCGCGTTCCGGCGAGGCGGGGATGGGAGAAGCCAGCCGGGGATTGCCTGCAATGGCGCGTTCCGGCGGGAAAGCCTTGCGTGCCACGGGGAGCTGGTCAAAAATGTGGCTGGCGTGGGGCGTGTTGACAATCAGAAGGCTGACGCCCAACTGCTGCTGTTCCGGCAGTTCGTCCGGATGCAGGCCCCAGAAGTCACCCAATGTGAAATCGCCCGGGCGGGTCATGGAGGTGTAGGGGCAGCGGTGGCAGCTGGGACGCAGAAACAGCGCCCGCCCAAAGGCCCGGCCATATTCTGTGCGGAACAGGGGGGCCGTATCCACACTGCCGTCATCGTAAACGGTGGTGAAGTGACCGTCTTTCCAGCCGGTGACCTTATTGCGGAACCGCACCGCCTGCACACCCTTGCCCTTTCGGCTTTCAATGGAATGGATCATATCCTCCCATACGCCGGGAGAGGGAACGCCGTGACAGACCAGATCGCAGGTGAGCAGATTTTCCGGCCTCTGTCCAAGAAAGCGATAGAGGCCATCCACCTGACAGGGGGTGCCCGTAAAGAGCACCGGCCGGATTTTCAAGGCCTCCCGGATTTCCTGGAAGGTATCTCCCAGATCGCTTTGCACATACTTGCTGCCCCGCAGACGCCACAGATCTTCCTTGCGGAACACTGCAATGTGGCTTAAATGCTGGCGGCCATCCATGGCTGCGCCGTAAACGACTCCGCCGTCTTCCAGCACGTACTCGGCCAAGGCGGTAAAGACGCCGCCGGAGGTGGAGTCCTTGCGGACGGCATCGTCCCGGTTCCAGGCGGCGTAGACTGCCGGCAGGGGGCCCTGGGGCCGGGGGTGAAGCGGAGGACACACGTTGGTACAGCGGCCGCAGTGGATGCAGGCATCGGCATTAACGGTCGGGTAGGCAAAGCCCTCCTTATCCCGCTTCATGGAGATGGCATCCCGGGGGCAGACGCTGGCGCAGGCCCCGCAGCCGGTACAGTGGTTGTGGTCTGCCAGCTGAGGAAGGGAGGATGCCTCCGGTGCGGCATCGGGAAGCGGCGCAAAGGGCGCGTTGCTCAGAGCGGCGCGCAGATAGGTCAGGGAGGATTGCCGTGCCTGCTGCAACCGTGCGTCCACATCCGTCCAGTCCACAGCGTCAAAGAGATCGGCGGTGTCGCCCTTGCCCACAATCCGGTTGGTCAGCCCCAGGCGGCTGAGAATGCTGAAAGTACGGGAGTGCTCCGGCTCAGCCAGTTCACTGGGGGCCACGGACGTAAAGAAGGGACGGTGGAACTGCACGGAAAATACCGTGCCGTGGAAAGAGTTGGTGCATACATAGGAGGCGTTCTGGAACAGGGACAAAAATTCAGCCGGTCCGGCATCCAGTACGCACCGGGCACCGGGTACCATCCGCTGCCGGATGCCGCACAGCTGCACCACCGGCAGGCCGGTTTTTTCTGCCAGCATCCGAATATAGGGGATCAGAGCGCCGGGCTTGCTGATACCGTAGCAGAGAATATATCCGCCCTCCGGGCCTGCGCAGGCCGGATTGGCCATAGCGGACCATTCCTGCCCTGTGAGAAGCAGCGTGGGATCCAGCACCACAGGGACCGTCTGTCCGGTCAGGTCCCGGATGATGGTCTGGCCCTGCCGCTCCCGGACAGAAAGGTGGGAAAAGCTCTTGAGGTAGGACTGGAGTTCCTCCTCCATCCGCTCGGGAATATGGGAAATGCCGAAGGACGGTGCATAGGCGATTTTGCGCAGGGAAGAAAAGGCCCCGAAGAAGACAGGATCAAAGCGGCCGTCGGGGAAAATGGTGGGGTTCCAGATTTGATCGCTGCCGGAGAGCAGCACGTCATAGGGAAGAGACGCGCCTGCCAGAGCCCAGCGGTTTTCATAGTGCTGCGCGGAAATATGCAGGTGGTCTGCGGAAAACTGTTCAAAGCGGTCATAGCGGCGTTTGAGCGCAGCGTAATGCATCGCCGTGTGGGCATCCGCCGCTGCGGAGCCGACTCCGGTGGGACGGCGGAAGAGCGCGTTGTTTTGATTGACGTAATAGTCAATGATCTCGCATTCCCCGCCCAGAGATTCCACTGCACGCTCCGTCGCGGCGGCCTGCAGCAATGCGCCGTAGTGATGAATATGGTAAAAGGTGACAAGTCCTGCTTTCAAACTCGCGTCTTCCTTTCTTTAAGGCTTGTCCAGCGGAGGAGCAAGCAGATCGTCTTCCGCAATCCAATCGGCAACCTCTACGACATCAAACTCGGTTTGGGTCCGCCGGATGACGACCTTTTCCAGGCCTGCGTTGATGACCAGACGGCGGCACATGGAGCAGGAAGTGGCATCCGGCAGCAGAGCGCCGGTGCGGCCATCCCGTCCCACCAGGTAAAGCGTGCCGCCTACCATATCTCTCCGGGAAGCGGAGATGATGGCATTGGCCTCAGCGTGTACGCTGCGGCACAGCTCGTACCGCTCACCGCGGGGAACCTGCATGGCTTCCCGGGAACAATACCCCAGATCCACGCAGTTGGCCCGGCCCCGGGGGGCGCCGTTATAACCGGTGGAAATAATCTCGTCATTTTTGACAATGATCGCGCCGTATACCCGCCGCAGGCAGGTGGCCCGCTCCAAGACGGTTTCGGCGATATCAAGATAGTAGTTTTCTTTGCTGATCCGGTCCATAGGCAGCCCCTCACTTTGTGTATAGGATGACATGATTGTAGCACGGAAACCCCAGTGTTTGCAAGTGCAACAGCGGCCGCAGGGGGCAATGGGAAAATTTACGATTTTCTGAAGAAAAGCGGAGCGCTGTATCGTATCATAAACAGTGAATGGACAAAGGAGGCGGCGGACGGCTTGAAAAGCAAGGAACAGTTTTCCCAGCTGGTAATCCAGTACGAGCGGCTGGTCTATACGATCTGTTTTCAGCTGGTCCGCAGTGCTCCGGCCGCAGAGGATCTGACGCAGGAGACATTTCTGGCGGCCTACCTCCACCGGGACACCATGCCGGAAGGGTATGAGCGGCAATGGCTGGGGCGGATCGCCGCCAATAAGGCCAAGGATTATCTGCAAAGTGCCTGGAACCGCCATACCGTGCTGCCGGGGGACGAGGCACTGCCGCCGGGGCTTGCTCCGCCGGCGGAGGAAGAAGTGCTGGGCCGTGCCGGAGCGGCAGAAATCGCCGACGCCATCGGACGGCTCTCCGAACCCTACCGGCCGGTGTGCCGCATGTGTCTGCTGGAGGAGCGGTCCGTGGAGGAGACGGCCCTGGCATTGGGCAGACCCGTCAAAACCGTTCATACGCAGCTGCGCCGGGGAAAGGCCTTCCTGCGCCGGCAGTTGGAAAGGAGTGAAAGCCATGAAGTTGTTCCGTGATGATGGACATTTGACCGACGAGGCATTGACCGCCCTGGCCGGCGAGTCACTGGATGACCTTTCCCGCCTGGAGATTGCGGAACATCTGGCATTTTGCGATTTGTGCCTGCAGCGGTATACGCTGGCACTGGAGCCGCAGCCTCTGCTGACGCCCGACCACTCGTGCCGGGAGAGCCTCATGCGGCGGATTCGGGAGCGGACGCTGCATCTGATTACCAGCCGTTACGCCACGGCAGCGGCTGCCGTGGTGCTGGCACTGACGGTGGTATGGGGCAGCGGAGCACTGATCCCGCCGGAGATCCGGGCGCATGATGAGGTTCCGGCAGCTCAGACGGCCTCAGACCCTTCCTGGGCGGAGCGTTGGAGCAATGCGCTGGATCAGGTGGTTTCCGGATGGAATACATGGCTGAGCGGGCGGGAGTCCCGCCAGTCGAATCTCACCCAACAAGGAGGACAACATTCATGAGACGCAAACACGGACTGCTGCTGTTTATTGCATCCTGTATTCCCGGATGCGGAGAGATGTATCAGGGATATATGAAGCGGGGAATTTCCATCCTCACGGTATTCTATGGCCTTCTGACCGTAGCAATTTTTCTGGAAATCGGTGCTTTGGCAGTACTGCTGCTGCCGATCTGGATGTTTTCCTTTTTTGACAGCTACAATCTGCGGGGACAGACGGATGAGGAGGCGGCAGCCAATCCGGATGCCTATCTCTTCGGCATTTTTGATATGGATCAAGAAAAACTGGGTCGGCTTTGCAGAAAGCGTTCCAGCATCATTGGATGGCTGCTGGTGATTCTGGGCGTTTGGGGACTGTACAGCATCGTGTCGGCGTGGCTGGTGGATGTATTGGGGGTCTTCTTCCAGGATACGTGGTGGCTGTATCGGATCCTGACCTATGACGTGCCGCGTCTGGTGGCAACGGCAGGCATCATTGCGTTGGGCCTTTGGTTTATCCGGGGTCCCAAAAACCGCAAAGAGGAGATCCCGCCCTTTGCCCCACCGGAAGAGACCCCGGCCGGTCAGCCGGAATCCCAAGAGACCGCAGAAACTCAGACGGAAACCGCGGAAGAGGAGGCGGACCATGCAGGATGAAAACCGTTCCAGCGGACGCCGGGTAGGCACCTTCACACTGGGCGTAGTGCTGGTCGTGACGGGAATTTTGATGGGCGTGTCGTTATTTTGGCCGCAGCTGGATCTGCGCTGGGCAGTCAAAGGCGCCCCGCTGATCCTCATCAGCCTGGGGGTGGAAACTTTGCTGGCTGCCCGGGGAGACCGGAGGGTCCGCTATGACTGGGCGGGCATGCTGCTGTGCTTCCTGGTGGGACTGGGCGGTCTGGCGCTCGTCGCCGCAGCGTGGTATTGGACCCATTGTCTCTGGGAACTGTACGGATGGTAACCTGTTTGAGAAGAAACCGGGCCGGGCACGAAAGTGCCCGGCCTGTCTGCTCTGCGGAGAAAAAACGTGGGATACCCAGGAAATGAGGGAAAAGAGACTGGAAAGGGATGGAATTTTATCAAGTATGGCTTGCGTAAGCCCTGCCAGCATGATAGAATAATGCCGCCAATTTACAAGTGTATGAACAGGAAAGAGAGGGCGATCAAATGCATACCATCGATCCACAGTCCTGGAAGCAGGACCTGCCCGCGTTTCGCGAGAAGACGGCGGAGTTTTACGCCGGCACGCTGGACAAGGCTTCCTATAAAGGCTTCTCCGGACTTTATGGCAGCTATGCCCAGAAGGACGGAAAGGCCAGCATGCTGCGTCTGCGGATGACGGCGGGCCGGATGAGCAAGGAGAAAATGGCGTTCATTGCAGATGTGCTGGTTCGCTACCCGGTGCCCCGGGTCCATCTGACCACCTGCCAGACGGTCCAGCTGCATGACCTGGATCAGGATACCGTGTGCGATGTGATGGAGGAAGCTCTGGATCATGGCATTGTGACCATGGGCGGCGGCGGAGATTTTCCCCGCAATGTCACCTGTTCTCCCCTGTCCGGTGTGGAGAAGGGGGAGTATTTTGACGTGCTGCCCTGGGCGGAAGCGGCCGGCGCCTATCTCATGAACTTTATCAAGGCCGAGAAGATGCCCCGCAAGCTGAAGGTGGGCTTCTCCAATTCTCCCGCCAATGTCACCCACGCCACCTATCGGGACCTGGGCTTTGCGGCCCGGCCGGATGGCTGCTTTGACGTGTACAGTGCCGGCGGTCTGGGCAACAATCCCCGCTTCGGTGTAAAGGTAGCCGAGGCAGTGGCGCCTGAAAAGATTTTGTATTATGTCAAGGCCATGTGGCTGACCTTCCGGGCCTACGGCAACTACGAAAACCGGGGCAAGGCCCGCAGCCGCTACATGCAGGAGACTCTGGGCGGCCCGGAGGCCTATGCCAAGGCCTTCCGGGAGAAGCTGGCGGAAGTGGAAGCCTCCGGCGAAAACCTGGATCTGACGGTGGAGATTCCCACTGTTTCCAAAGAAGGCGACGGCGTGGTGGTGGATGGCCCCCGGGTCATTGCACAAAAGCAGCCTGGACTGTATGCGGTGGCCTGGCATCCCATCGGCGGCCAGGTGGACAAGCAGGCGTTTTGCGACCTGAGCGCGGCTCTGGCTCAAATCCCGGGAACGGAACTGCGCCTGTCTCCGGACCAGACGGTCTATATCATCAATCTCAACGGAGAAGAAGCGCAGCGCGTTCTGGCGCTGACTGCAGACGGCGCCCGGAATGCGTTTGAGTGCTCCGTCAGCTGCATTGGCGGAAAGACCTGCCAGGTGGGCGTGCGGGACTCTCAGGGCCTGCTGCACGCCTGCGTGGAAGCGGTGCGGAGTGCGGGCGTGCCCGATGGTGCCCTGCCTCAGATGTATATTTCCGGCTGCATGTCCTCCTGTGGAACCCACCAGACCGGCGTCATCGGCCTGCGGGGCGCATCCAAGCTGGTGGATGGCAAGCCGCAGTCTGCCTTTGCCCTCTTTATTCACGGAGAAAGCCGTCAGGGCGGCGAGACCATGGGCCGGGAGCTGGGAACCATTCTGGAAAACCGGGTGCCGGAGTTCCTGGTGGAACTGGGCAAGACCGTGGCTGCCAGCGGAGTGAGCTTTGCGGACTGGAATGCGCAGAATCCCGACGGCCTGGAGGAAATCGCGGCGCCGTATCTGGCGTGATGCCTTCCAAGCTGGCCCCATAAAACCAACACCCCCGAAGGGCATTGCCCTTCGGGGGTGTCTTGTTTATCCAGTATCCGTTAGGGGTGTTCCGTCTCAAAGTAGCGCCGGGTGGCATCGGCATCCGAGGCGATCTGGGCTTTGAGAGCATCCAGAGAGTCAAACCGGACCTCGTCCCGCAGGTGGCGGAAGAACTCCAGCCGCAGCGTGCGGCCGTAGAGATCGCCCTGGAAGTCCAGCAGACAGGCCTCCACGGTCACATCGGTGCCGTTGTTGACGGTGGGGCGGGTGCCCACATTAGTGACGGCAGGGTAAGATGTGCCGTCTTCCAGAGTGACCCGGGTGACGTATACGCCGTGACTGGGGACCAGAACGTGGGGCGGGATGGGCAGGTTGGCGGTGGGGAAGAGCCGGGAGGAACCGATGCCTCTTCCGTGGCGCACGACTCCCGTCAGCACATGGGGGTGGCCCAGGAAGCAGTTGGCCCGTTCGATCTGGCCCAGTTCCACCAGACGACGGATGTAGGTGGAGCTGACGATGGTGCCGCTCATCTCCACCTTGGGAATGATGTCGCAGCCCAGTCCCAGCTCCTTGCATTTTTCCTGCAGCCGTTCCGGAGAGCCCTCGTTCTTATGGCCGAAGTGGTGGTCGTGTCCGGCCACCAGATGGACGGCATGATAGCGGCGAACCAGAATGTTGGTGACGAAGTCATCCCAGGGGGTGGTCATCATCTCATGGTCAAAGGGAACCATAATCACCTCCCGGATGCCGAAAAGGCGGCGGACCAGATCCCGCCGGTCCTCGGGGGAGTTGATCAGCGGGCAGGGCTTGCCGGTGATGACTTCCTTGGGGGGGCGGTCAAAGGTAAAGACCGCCGGGGTTGCGCCCCGGGTCTTGGCCTCCTCCACAGTCCGCCGCAGCAGGGCGGCGTGGCCCAGATGGACTCCGTCAAAGAAGCCCAGGGCAATCACTTTTTCCTTGATGGACATAATGTTACGCTCCAAAGAAATTCTTAATGGATGTGAGTGTTCCGTTTTCGGCCCGGGAGAGGCAGAGAAATGTCTGGTCCTGACCGTAGATCCGATAGGTCCCGTCCGGGATTCCGGGCATGGTGATGGGATTGCCGCAGCGGATGCGTTTTTCTTCCCGGTCCTGCTTGAGCAGCAGAATGGGGGAGTCCGCAAACAGACTGTCGGTGGGGAGCAGAAGGGATTCTCCCTGTGCCTGTACATCCTCCAGGGTGGCGGCTTCCTTCAGCGTGAAGCCTGCGGCCATGGTACGGCGCAGGGAGGACATGGTGCCGCCGCAGCCCAGAGCCTGCCCAAGATCATGGCAGAGGGTTCGGATATACGTTCCCTTGGAACAGCGGCAGCGCAGAAGAAAGTCCGCCGGGCCGGTCTGGTCCAGAAGCTCCAGCTCCAAAATGGTAATGTGCCGGGGCTTCCGGGCAACTTCCTGTCCCTTCCGGGCCAGCTCATAGAGCTTCTTTCCGCCGATCTTCACCGCGGAATACATGGGCGGGATCTGCTCCTGCGGACCCAGAAAGCGGCTGAGCGCCGCCGCGACATCCTCCCGGGAGACCTGGACCGGGTGGGTTTCCAACACGTCGCCGGTGATGTCCTGCGTGTTGGTCACGACGCCCAGGCGCAGTCCGGCCACGTATTCCTTTTCCCCGTTTTCCGCAAATTCCACCGCCCGGGTGGCTTGTCCCACAAATACGGGCAGGACGCCGGTTGCCATGGGGTCCAGAGTGCCGCCGTGGCCGATCCGCCGTTCCTGCAAAATGCCCCGGAGCTTGGCGCATACGTCCATGCTGGTCCAGCCCTGGGGCTTGTCTATGATGAGGATTCCGTTGGCCATGGGCAATTACACCTGACAATCCGGCACCACCTGCCGGATGGCGTCCAGCACCCGGTCCCGGGCCTGGGACCAGGGGGCTTCCACTGTACAGCCTGCAGCAGCGGCATGGCCGCCGCCGCCCAGCAGGGAGCAAACCTCAGTGGCATTGACCCGGCTGCCGGTGCGCAGGGAGATCTTCCACACATCCGGGCGCAGTTCCCGCATGGTGACGGCGCAGTCGACCCCCTCGATCTGTCCGCCCAGGGAGGAGAGCTCCTCGGCATCGCTCTCCGTGGCCTGCAGCTGCTCCATCAGAGAGAGGGGGACGGAGAGCACCGCGATGCGGTCGCGATCGTAGAATTCCGCCTGGGCCAGCATGGCGCCCTCCAGCTGCATGCGCTTGCGGGTTTTGGTGCGGAAAAAGACCTTATTGACGGTCTGATAATCGATTCCGGTGCGCAGCAGAGCGGCCGCCACGGCGTGGGTATGGGCGGTGGTGTTGGCATAGGCAAAGCAGCCGGTATCCGTGGACACCGCCACATAAAGGGGCAGGGCCATTTCGGCTGTGATGGGGCCCAAAGCGGCCAGCAGATCATAGATCAGCTCGCCGCAGGCAGCGGCCTCCGGCCGGACGATATTGGCTTTGCCGAAATGCGTAAAGGAGGGGTGGTGGTCAATGGCCAGATCCACCCGGTCGGCATAGGGCAGGGCATTGTCGGGAAAGAGTCCCACGGTGGCGATATCCGTGGAGACCACATGATCCGGGACGAACTCCGCCGGAGCGGCATAGGGGGCAAAGTAGGGAGCAGTGGTGTCGGTAAGGCCGGGATTGGGCAGCAGGTAAGCCGTTTTGCCCAGGGACCGGAGACCGGCGCACAGCGCCGCTGCGCAGCCCACGGTATCCCCGTCGGGCCGGACGTGGGTGAGAATCAGAACCTGGTCCAGGGAACGCAGCAGGTTTGCTGCTTCCAAAACACTCAGCATGAACCTTCCTCCGTTTCCTCACTGCCGCGGGATTCATCCTCCTGTTCCACCTTCCGCAGCACCTCCAGAATGTGGGCGCCGTGGGCGATGGAGTCGTCGGCGATGAACTGCAGCTCCGGCGTGTAGCGCAGCTGCAGGGCACGGCCCAGTTCCCGGCGCAGGAAGCCGGCAGCGGATTTGAGACCCTTGAGGACCTCGGTTTCCCGTGCCTTGTCCAGTGTGCTGACATAGATCCGGGCATAGCGCAGATCACCGGTGGTATCTACCCGCGTAATGGAGACCATGCCGGTGGCAGACACCCGGGGATCCTTCAGGCGGCGGAGCTGGTCACTGAGCTCCCGCTGAATTTCTTCGTTGATGCGGCCAATTCGATTGCTGGGCATGAATGGGCCTCCTTTCACTTGAAAAATGGAATGGGCTCCGCACCCGATTCCGGGGCGGAAAAGAACACACGGGCGGGCGAAGCCGCCCGCCCGGTGCGATACAGTCTGACAAATCGTTCCGTGCGACCAGGAGCGTTAACGAGGAATTTCTTCCATGGTGAAGGCCTCGATGATGTCGCCTTCCTTGATGTCGTTGAACTTCTCCACGGTCATGCCGCACTCGTAGTTTTCCGCGACCTCCTTGGCGTCATCCTTGAAGCGCTTCAGGGAGGCCAGCTGGCCCTCGTGAATCACGATGCCGTCCCGGACCACCCGCACGGAGCAGGCGCGGACGATCTTGCCGTCCTGCACGTAGCAGCCGGCCACGGTGCCGATGCCGGAGACCTTGTAGGTCTGCCGGACTTCGGCGTGACCCAGCACCACTTCGCGGTACTTGGGCGCCAGCATGCCCTTCATGGCAGCTTCGATTTCGTCAATGCAGTCGTAAATGACCCGGTACATCCGCATATCCACGTTCTGACGGACGGCGCCGTCCCGGGCAGCGGCATCGGGGCGGACATTGAAGCCCACGATGATGGCGTTGGAAGACGCGGCCAGCATGATATCGGACTCGCTGATGGCGCCGACACCGCCGTGGATGACCCGGACGTTGACCTCGTCGTTGGAGAGCTTTTCCAGGGAGGCCTTGACGGCTTCCACGCTGCCCTGCACGTCGGCCTTGACGATCAGGGCCAGTTCCTTGCGCTCGCCGGCCTGAATCTGATCGAAGAGGTTCTCCAGGGAGACCTTCTGCACCGGCGCGGCGGCCTTGGCCTTCTCCTCGGCCTTGCGCTGCTCCACCAGTTCCCGGGCCATGCGCTCGTCAGCCACGGCGAAGAAGGGACTGCCTGCGGTGGGTGCCTCGGAAAGGCCGGCAATCTCCACGGGGACGGAGGGACCGGCCTCGGTGAGACGGGCGCCCTTGTAGTTCATCATGGTCCGCACGCGGCCAACGGCAGTACCGGCGATGATGATGTCGCCCTGCTTGAGGGTGCCGTTTTGGACCAGCAGCGTTGCCACAGGACCGCGGCCCTTGTCCAGCCGGGCCTCGATGACGGTGCCCTGACCGGCCCGGTTGGGGTTGGCCTTGAGCTCTTCCATCTCGGCGGTGAGGGTCACCATCTCCAGCAGGTTTTCAATGCCGATGTGCTTCTTGGCGGAGATCTTGCAGCAGATCGTCTGGCCGCCCCACTCTTCGGGCACCAGGCCGTATTCCGTCAGCTGCTGCATGACGCGGTCGGGATTGGCGTTTTCCCGGTCGATCTTGTTGATGGCCACAATGATGGGGATCTCTGCGGCCTTGGCATGGTTGATGGATTCGATGGTCTGGGGCATGATGCCGTCGTCCGCCGCCACCACCAGAATGGCAATGTCCGTAATCATGGCGCCGCGGGCACGCATGGAGGTGAATGCCTCATGGCCCGGGGTATCCAGGAAGGTAATGGGCTTGCCGTTGACCTGCACCTGATAGGCGCCGATATGCTGGGTGATGCCGCCGGCCTCACCGGCCGCCACGGAGGTATTGCGGATGGTATCCAGCAGGGAGGTCTTGCCGTGGTCGACGTGGCCCATGACCACCACCACGGGAGCCCGGGGAACCAGATCCTCCGGCTTATCCTCGTGGACATCGATGAGCTTTTCCTCAATGGTGACCACGACTTCCTTTTCCACCTTGCAGCCCATTTCCTCGGCGATGATGGCGGCAGTGTCGAAGTCGATCAGCTGGCTCAGGGAGGCCATGACGCCGTTTTTCATCAGGCACTTGACCACCTCGGCGCCGGTTTTCTTCATCCGGCTGGCCAGCTCGCCCACGGAGATCTCATCGGGGATCTGGACCTTGACAGGGGCCTTCTTGGCAATTTCCAGCTGCAGGCGGCGCATCCGTTCGGCCTCGTCCTGCTTGCGCTTGTTGGAGAAAGTCATATTGCCCCGACGCTGATTGCTGTTGCGGAACTTTTCCTTGCCGCCCTTTTGCTGCATCCGCTCGGCCCGTTCACCGCCCAGAGTTTCCAGGCGTTCGTCGTATTTGGCCAGGTTCACGTCGCCGCCCTTGCGGGTATCCACGATCTTCTTTTGCGGAACCCGGGTAGAGGGCTGCTGCACGGGAGCGGCGGCCTTCTGCGTGTCGGCGGTCTGCTTGGCCTGCGTATCGGCATTCTTGTGGACGTCCGCACTCTGGGCAGGCTGTTTTTCCGCCGGCGCCGCGCTCTTGTGCGCGTCGGCCGGAGAGTCCGCCTGAGCGGGAGCAGCCTTTGTCTGATACGTATCCGCAAAGATGGCTTGAATGCTGGAAACCTGATTGTGCTGCGTCAGGTAATCAAAGATCACAGACAGCTCGTGATCGTCCAGGACCTGCATGTGATTCTTCGGAGCGGCCACATACTTGGTCAGAATTTCCGTAATGGTCTTGGTGGGCAGACCGAAGTCTTTGGCCACCTCATGGACTCTGTATTTTTCCATACCCAATAAAAACACCTCGTTATGCTCCAACCCGGGGGCTGGGGAGAATTTGTTCGATCGGTCCGCTTACGTCGCCTTCTTGCGGAAGGAGCCTTTGCCCTTTTTCACGGGGCGGCTGTGGGCGTAAGGGGAAGCCCCCGGTCTGGGGCGGTGATCCCTGGAAGGGTGAGACTTTGTGCGGGACTGGGCGCCGCGCTTGGGAGCCGGAGCCGCTTCGGGCGGCGCGCTGGAGGGTGTCGCGTCGGCATGCTGAGCGGATTTGCGCCGGCCCCGGCGGAGATTTTTCTCATGGGCCAGCTGCTCGGCCCGGCGCTGAGCGGCCCGGGCTGCCTTGAGGTCCAGCCGGCGGGCGCTTTCCTCATAACGGGCGGGGTCCTCCTTCGCCAGCCGGTGTGCGATGGCTGAAGCCAGCCCGATGTCGGTCAGGGCCGCGATGGCGACGCTGGTGCGGCCGGTGGCCTGCCCCAGCTGCTCTTTCGTATAGGGAATCTGGAGCCAGAGACATTGGCCGGCATCGGCAAAGTGCCGTACCCGGCGGCGGGTATTGTCCGCCGCGTCACAGGCCAGCAGGATCAGCCGGGCGTCCCGGGCCCGGGCCACAGATTCCACCGGCTCCTCGCCCAGTACCAGGCGCCCGCCCCGCAGAGCGAGTCCCAGAAGCGAGAGTATCCGGTCATTGCTCACGGCTCTCACCTCCCAGCTCCTTCTCCATGGCGTCATAGACTTCCGGCGGGATGGCAGTTTCAAATGCCCGTTCCAGAGCCCGGCTTTTCCGGGCCTTGCGCAGGCACGCCACATCGTGGCATACATAGGCGCCCCGGCCGGGCTTTTTGCCGCCGAAATCCAGGCTCACGGAGCCGTCGGGAGCTTTGACCACACGCAAAAGCGCCTTTTTGTCTTTCATTTCCCGGCAGCCGGAAACCAGTTAAAAGAGCTTGGAATGTTAATCGTGCAGGATGCGGTCTGGAACAGGGTATCTCAGAACCGGGAGCGTAAGATTGCCACCCGCTATTACTGTGATGAGTT
>ENA-UEYL01000899-UEYL01000899.1-human-gut-metagenome-genome-assembly--contig:-NODE-899-length-27764-cov-5.940839_pt1 | contig 27764 bp, 14 predicted proteins | sample MGYA00242941_ERZ507946 | MGnify/ENA primary metagenome ERZ507946 (study PRJEB26167, sample SAMN06115482) | human gut metagenome | host: Homo sapiens | place: China:Guizhou | collected 2015-03-11...
TGCGTGAAATTCAATAAACTGGTACATCCCGACTTACATTTCGTATTCCCTATCGTGAAAAGCGCGAAGGGAAAGAAGGAAGTATGCGATGATTATATTGCCGACTGGCGGCCGTTTGTCATCAATCATCCTTACTTTAACCTTAATCACTGGTTGGGTGAGATGGATGCCGAGAACTCACAGGCATTGATCTATGCCAAGGAGAGTGATGAGATTCTGAAAAAACTGAGTCTGAAATCCAGTGAAGGGGGATTTAAGATTACGATTGTATGGCTGCCGGAAAAAATGCATCCGGTATGCGCCAATAAACTGCTGAAGTTGCTTGAGGAGCCACCGGAAAAGACGGTTTTCTTATTAGTATCGGAAGCACCGGACATGATTCTGCCCACTATCCTGAGCCGTACCCAACGTATGAATGTACGGAAGATTGATGAAGCCAGTATTGATCGCGTATTGCAGACGAAATATAATATTTTGCCTGCCGACAGTGTTTCTATCGCCCACCTGGCAAACGGAAATTTCATCAAGGCGCTTGAGTCTATTCATCTGAATGAAGAGAACCAGTTGTTTTTTGAATTATTTGTCAGCCTGATGCGGTTGTCTTATCAACGGAAGATCAGGGAGATGAAAATGTGGAGCGAACAAGTGGCGGGCATGGGGCGTGAACGCCAGAAGAATCTTCTGGAATATTGCCAGCGTATGATTCGGGAGAATTTCATCTTCAACCTGCATCAGCGCGACCTTACGTATATGACTATCAACGAACAGAATTTTGCAACCCGCTTTGCACCTTTTGTCAACGAACGGAATGTGATGGGCATCATGGACGAACTGAGCGAAGCGCAACTACATATAGAACAGAATGTAAATGCCAAAATGGTATTCTTCGACTTCTCGCTGAAGATGATTGTACTGTTGAAGCAATAATAAATATATAAACTATGGAATATAAACTTCATAATGGGAGCGGCGGCCTTTGCTGCAAAGGGTGCTCCCGACAAGATAAGAAACTGAACACCTACGATTGGCTGGCAGACATACCGGGCAACGCAGAAGAGAGTGACATGGTGGAGGTGCAGTTTAAGAATACCCGGAAGGGATATTACCGCAACAGCAATAAAATCAAACTGGAAAAGGGGGATATAGTTGCCGTTGAAGCTGCTCCGGGCCATGATATCGGTGTAGTAACGCTGACAGGCAGACTGGTTCCGCTGCAAATGAAGAAAGCGAACTTCAAGGCGGATACGGAAGTCAAGCGTGTCTACCGGAAAGCCAAACCGGTGGATATGGAGAAATTCAACGAAGCCAAAAGTAAAGAACATGCTACGATGATTCGTGCGCGTCAGATTGCTTTGAATCTGAGCCTGAACATGAAAATCGGAGATGTGGAGTATCAGGGAGACGGCAACAAGGCTATCTTCTATTATATCGCGGACGAACGTGTGGATTTCCGCCAACTGATTAAGGTATTGGCAGAGGCATTCCGTGTACGTATCGAGATGAAGCAGATTGGCGCACGCCAGGAAGCGGGACGTATCGGCGGTATCGGCCCTTGCGGACGCGAGCTTTGCTGTGCCACATGGATGACGAGTTTCGTATCGGTATCTACCAGCGCAGCCCGTTATCAGGACATTTCACTGAATCCGCAGAAACTTGCCGGACAATGCGCGAAGCTGAAATGCTGCCTGAACTATGAAGTGGACTGCTATGTGGAAGCTCAAAAACGCCTTCCTTCCAAGGAGATAGAACTGGAAACGAAGGATGGTACTTTCTATTTCTTCAAGGCGGATATTCTGAGCAATCAGATTTCTTATTCTACGGACAAGAACTTCCCCGCCAACCTGGTGACAATCAGTGGTAAACGTGCTTTTGAGATTATCTCCATGAATAGAAAAGGGATGAAGCCGGACAGCCTGGTCGAAGAAGAGAAGAAGCCGGAACCGAAGAAGCCGGTAGACTTATTGGAACAGGAAAGCCTTACCCGTTTCGACCGCAACCGGAATAATAAGGATGGCGGAAACCGGAATAACAAGAAGAAGAAAAAAGGAAATAACAACAATAACAACCGCCCACAGCAACAGGCAGAGGGGGGAAACCGTCCGCAACAACCTCAACGGGAGAATGATAACCGCCCGCAACCCTCAGAAAACGGGAATAGAGGGGAAAGGGAAAACCGACCGAGAAACAATAATAACAACCGGAACAGGGGACAGAATCAAGGACAGAACCAGGGACGGAATAACGACAACAGACGACCGGAACGCCCACAAGGACAAGAACGTCCGCAAAATCAGGAACGTCCGCAAGGTCAGGAGCGTCGTCCCAAACCGGAAAGACCGGAAAGATCCGAAAGACCGGAAAGAGAAAGACCTGAACGACCGGAAAGAAACCCAAATCAGGAGAAACCGCAGAATCATAATGAAAAGCCTTCTCAGGAATAGTTTATTTGGTCTGCTCACTGCCTGCATGGCAGTAGCCTGTAACGACGAGAATACGATGTATCACTCTTACCAATCCCTTCCCGATGAAGGGTGGGGAAAGAGTGATACACTCTCTTTTCAGATTCCTGTCACGGATAGTATTCCCACGACTTTCCGGCTGTTTGCGGAAGTTCGCAACAGGACGGATTATCCGTATCATGACTTGCATTTATTTATTAGTCAGAATATGCCGGATTCTACAGTGTGGCATACGGATACTATCGCCATCACCCTGGCAGATTCTAGCGGCAGATGGACGGGAAAAGGATGGGGAAGCATTTATCAGTCGGAGACATTCGTTAAATCCGTGCGAACTTTGCATCCGGGTAATTATACCATTAAGGTAATGCACGGGATGAAAGACAAGAGTCTGCAAGGAATGAATGACGTAGGAATACGGGTTGAAAAACAACACATAGATAATTAGAAGCTCTTTTTAGAGCCTTCTGCCCCGCCCTGCATCCAAGCGCAGGAAGATAAACAGCAATATCGTAAAGCCCCACAAGGAAGACCCGCCGTAACTGAAGAACGGCAATGGAATACCGATAACCGGTGTCAATCCCAACACCATACCGACATTAATAAACAGATGGAAGAGGAAAATGCTGACGACGGAGTATCCATATACCCGCCCGAAAGTAGAGGGTTGTCGTTCGGACAAGAATATCAACCGTAAAATCAGAATCAGGAAGGCTATCAGGACAGCAGCCGATCCGATAAATCCCTGCTCCTCTCCTACTGTACAGAAGATGAAGTCGGTGTCTTGTTCGGGTACATACTTCAATTTGGTTTGCGTGCCGTTCAGGAAACCTTTTCCCGTCAGTCCGCCGGAACCGATGGCAATCTTGGACTGGTTCACGTTATATCCTGCTCCCGTCAAGTCTTCTTCCAAGCCCAGCACCACCTTGATACGGATTTGCTGATGCGGTTCAAGTACATTATCAAAGACATAGTTACTGGAATAAAGGAATCCGATGGAGCCGATAGTGAACAAGGCGATTAAGAAGTAGGTGCGCTGACGCTCGCTCAATGCCAAATATATCAGATAGCCTACTACGACAGCACAAAGCCCCCATTGCACCCAAACCAGGCTGAAATGTACCCAGTATTCCGATACTAAGTAGGCGATTAATAATACACCCAGACTTCCGCCAATGATGTTGCGGGTAGGTACGGCTTTCTTACGATATACCCATACCATACCGCCGGCGAATAACAAAATCAAGAGTAATACGATAAATTCCCCCAATGGTGTGGGCGTGTCGGCAATGAACACTTCGTCGAAACGGATGCCGACTACGAAGTAGATTACCGCACAGACTCCGGCAAAAAGCACCACTCCCGGCATTCCTTCCCGGTAGAGAACCAGGAAAAAGGCGAGATATACCAAGGCAGAGCCTGTCTCCCGCTGACCGATAATCAATAACATCGGGAGAAGGATTATCACTCCCAAGACCAGGGCACACTTTTCCTTCTTGATGCTGAATGAGTAGGCGTTCATATATTTGGCCAGCGCCAGAGCCGTGGCGAACTTGGCAAATTCGGCGGGTTGCAGGCTGACCGGGCCCATCACGAGCCAGGAACGGGAACCTTTCGTGTCCGGCGCAATAAAGATAGTGACGATAAGCAAAAGAATCATCCCTATATATATAATGTACGCGAACATATCATACATACGGTCTTCCAACATCAACAGCACAAATCCAAGTCCGAAGGAACAGATAATCCATACGAACTGTTTACCGGCACGGGTAGAGAAATCGAGGAAGTCGCGTTCGCCATAATCATAGCTCGCCCCGCAGACGCTAAACCATCCACCGACAATCAGGAGCAGGTAAATGCAAATCGTTACCCAGTCCAGTGTTTTCCACAAACTATCGTTCCTCGTTACCATACAATATCACTCTGTTACTAAATTCTTCCGCTCTCAACTCGTTCTCCGGCGAGAGCTTGCCTTTCAAATACTGCTCCATCATCAGTGCCCCGAAAGGAACTCCGTATGTAGCACCCCATCCACCGTTCTCCACATAGACGGCGATAGCTATTTTCGGTTTGTTCATCGGCGCGAAGCCCATAAATACCGAGTGGTCGTGACCGCGGTTCTGTGCCGTACCCGTTTTTCCACAGGCTTCCAAATCCGGAACCATCATGGAAAGCATTCGGCAAGTACCACCCGTAGCGGCAGCACGCATACCTTCCACCACCGATTCGTAATGTCTTTTTTCGATAGTGGTATAGCGGGGAGTACGGTAGAGACTGTCTATCTGATTGTCCTGGATTTCCTTCACGATATGCGGCGTGACGAAATATCCCCTATTGGCTATCGTTGCTCCCAGGTTTGCTATCTGAAGCGGGGTGGACAGAATTTCTCCCTGACCGATGGAGATACTGATTACCGTCAGTCCGTTCCAGTGCCCGCGATAGGCTTTGTCATAGAATTGCGCGTTCGGGATTAACCCGCGTTTCTCACCCGGCAAATCGACTCCCAGTTTGTAGCCGAATCCTTGCGAAACCATATGGTCTTTCCAAACGGTGATGGCATTCTGCGGCGAACCGTACTTGCGGTCACCGAACATACGGAACAGCCCCCAACAGAAGTAGGAGTTGCACGATGTAGCGATGGCAGGTATCAACGGAATCGGTGCTCCGTGAGCATGGCAACCTACCGTCAGTCTGCCGTAATGGAAACCTCGTGAACAAGGGAATGTAGGGCTTTGCTCGGTGATGATTCCTTCCTGCAGGAAGGTTAAGCCTTGCGCTGTCTTGAAGGTAGAACCCGGCGGGTATACACCCATCAAAGCACGGTTCAGCAAGGGTTTCATCTTGTCGCGTTGCAACATCAGGTGGTTCTTACCCCGTTGACGGCCGATCATCAAATGCGGGTCATAGTTCGGCGAAGATACCAGGCAGAGGATTTCTCCGGTTTCGGGTTCGATGGCTACGATACTTCCGATTTTATTCTTCAGCAAACGTTCACCCAACATCTGCAAATCAATGTCCAGGCTTAGTGTCAGGTTCTTGCCGGGGACGGATGGACGGTCGTATTCACCATCCATATAATGCCCCTGAATACGGCCATGCGCATCACGAAGCAGGATTTCAATTCCTTTCTCTCCGCGCAGGTACTTTTCATATGATTTCTCCACACCCAACTTTCCGACATAGTCACCACGGATATAGTATCCTTCTTCATCCGCTTCCATTTCTTTGGCGGAAACTTCTCCGATGTCACCCAAAGCATGTGCGGCGGCATTGTAAGAATATTGGCGGATGGTACGCCGCTGAATATAGAAGCCACGGAACTTGAACAGTTTTTCCTGAAAGACGCCACATTCTTCTGCCGAAAGCTGCGACATAAACAGTTGGTTGGTATAACGGGAATATCCCGGATTGCGGCGACGGTCTTTCATGTCGCTCATTATCTTCAGGAATTGGGCACGGGTGATGTTCAATGACTGGCACAGGTCGAGTGTGTCCAGGTTCTCCACTTCTTTCGGAACAATCGAAATGTCATAGGCAGGCTGATTGAATACCAGCAGTTTGCCTGTACGGTCGTAGATAGCTCCACGCGAGGGATATTGAATCTTATTCAGGAAAGCGTTGCTGTCGGCATTCTTTTTATAGTCGTCCGTCGTTATCTGCAACACGAAAAGCCGTATCAGATAAATGAGAACAATGGACAGGGCAATGCCGCCGATAACAAATTTGCGCTTCTCTAATCTATAATCTTTTGCCATCTTTACTTCCTTATACCTTCAACAGCCACAATACAAGTTACAGTCAGAATGGTGCAAAGTAACACCCGCAGCAGCAACAGCCAAATGCCGGAAAACGAGAAGAACTCAATGGAGAGTAATGCCAAACTATGCACAAAAACACTTGCAGTAGTATATTTAAGGAAAGGAGTGATTCCCATCGTCTTGAAAGAAGGAATGAAACTATCCAGGTTGTCACGGGGAGTAAACAGACGCAGCAGGGAAGGACGAAGGAAAGCGAGGAGCACGGTAGCAGCCGCATTCATCCCCGGAGTATCGGCAAACACGTCGATGGTGAGTCCAAAAAAGAAGGCCCACAGCATCAGTTCATTCCGCGAAGTGCCGGAGTTGAACTTCAGTATAAAGTAAATATAGAGAAAGGGAGTAGCATATCCCGCTATATGTACGTTATTCAGGATAAGCACCTGAAGAAGTACCAGTCCGATAAACCATCCGATTCTATGTATATAGGTGATAATCATTCTTTTGTCGCCTTGTTTTCAAGTTTCTTCTGTTCCTCCTGACCGTTGCGCGCTACTACACGGACATCACCGAGTTTACCGAAATCGGTAGCCAGTTTTATCTTCAACAGGTAAGACAGCCCGTCGTTGGAGTCGGACATATCATCTACCGTACCCACCATAATACCTTCTGGGAATACGGTTGAGAAGCCACTAGTCACTACGGTATCTCCCAAATTAAATTCCGCGTGACGGGGCAGGTCTTTCAGATAGGCATAGCGCGAATCTCCATGCTCCCACTTCAGATAACCGAAGTAATCACTGCCTATAATCTTACAACTTATATTGGACTTGCTGTTCAATACGGAAATCACGACCGAATAAGAAGGAGACGTCTCGTACACAATACCTACAATTCCGTTGCCATCTACCACTCCCATCTCGGGGCGGATGCCGGAAGAAGAACCTTTGTCAAGGGTTATGTAGTTATCAGGCAGTGTCAGGCTGTTCTTTATCACATGCGCCTTGAACAGTTGATAATCATTCTGCGGCATCTGACGGATACTGTTGACAGTCACCGAATCGACCTGACGCTCTTTCAAGGCTTTCTCCAAGTTCGTGATTTGCTGCTCAAGCAACATATTACGATCCAACAAGTCTTCATTGACCGATTTCAGATGAAAATAAGAGGTAATTCCTCCCGAAACTTCATAAACCGCCCCCACAACCGTATTGGCAGAAGTAAAATAAGTACTCTGCTGATAGCGGTTGAACCGAAATAACAAAACAAAACTGGCTACCTCTAATATGATAAAGAGGAACCAGTAATTGTATTTCAGAAGGAAGTTTATTAAATTCCTCATCCCTGATTTATCTCATTAAGAAGGAGAAACGGTCTACATTCTTTAACGCAACTCCTGTACCTTTGGCAACAGCGTGCAAAGGATCTTCCGCAATGTGGAAAGGAATATTAATCTTGTCAGTCAGTCTCTTGTCCAGTCCACGGAGCAATGCGCCACCACCGGAAAGGTAGATACCATTGTGCACGATGTCAGCGTAAAGTTCGGGCGGAGTACATTCCAATGCGCTCAAGATAGCCGTTTCAATCTTCGAGATTGATTTCTCCAGACAGTGGGCTACTTCCTGATAGCATACGGGTACTTCCATCGGAAGGGCTGTGATACGGTTCGGGCCGTGAACAATATAATCTTCGGGAGCACCTTCGCCCAGTTCGGTCAAGGCAGCGCCTACGTTTATCTTGATACGTTCCGCCATACGCTCGCTGACTTTCACATTATGCTGACGGCTCATGTATTCGCGGATATCTTCAGTCAGGTCGTCACCGGCAACACGGATAGAGTTGTTGGAAACGATACCTCCGAGGGAGATAACGGCAATTTCCGTAGACCCGCCACCTATATCGACGATCATGTTTCCTTCCGGTGCTTCTACGTCGATACCGATACCGATTGCCGCAGCCATCGGTTCGAAAATCAAGTAGACATCACGTCCGCCGGCATGCTCGGCCGAGTCACGAACGGCACGGAGTTCGACTTCCGTACTTCCCGAAGGAACGCCGATCACCATGCGGAGAGAGGGTGAAAATAAGTGGTTACGGGTATTTACCCGTTTAATCAATCCGCGCATCATCTGCTCGCAAGCATAGAAGTCGGCAATCACACCGTCTCTCAACGGACGGATAGTGCGTATGTTTTCGTGGGTCTTTTCATGCATCAACTTCGCCTTTTCCCCAACGGCAATCATCTTATCCGTACGACGATCCAAGGCTACAACCGAAGGCTCATCCACCACGATTTTTCCGTTCGTGATGATGATGGTATTGGCTGTGCCCAAGTCCATCGCAATTTCTTGTGTAAAAGAAAACAATCCCATTCTTTATTCTTATTATTAGTGTTTAAAATGACGGATACCGGTAGTAACCATCGCCATACCGTGCTCATTGCAATAAGCGAATGACAGGTCGTCTTTTACCGAACCTCCCGGTTGGATAACAGCCGTAACACCTTCCTTATCCGCAATTTCCACACAGTCGGGGAACGGGAAGAAGGCATCCGAAGCCATCACTGCACCATTCAGGTCGAAACCGAATGATTTAGCTTTTTCAATTGCTTGTTTCAATGCGTCTACACGTGAAGTCTGTCCTACACCGCTTGCGAGAAGTTGCTTGCCTTTTGCCAACACGATGGCATTGGACTTGCTGTTCTTCACGATTTTGTTGGCAAACAACATATCTTCTACTTCTTCGGGAGTAGGAGTTTTGTCTGTCACGGTTTTCAGGTCGGCTACCGTTTCAATATTAGTATCTTTATCCTGCACCAATACTCCGTTCAGCAGGGCGCGGAATTGCTTCTTCGGCAATTTGGCTTCCTTACGGACGAGGATGATGCGGTTCTTTTTCTGTCCCAGGATTTCGAGTGCATCCACGTCATAATCCGGTGCGATAATCACTTCGAAGAAAATCTTGTTGATTTCTTCGGCTGCTTCCTTGTCGATAACACCGTTGGTAATCAGCACGCCGCCGAAAGCAGAAACAGGGTCACCTGCCAATGCGTCTTTCCATGCATCCAATACGGTAGGGCGTGAAGCCAGGCCGCAAGCATTGTTGTGCTTCAGGATAGCGAAAGTGAGGTCATCGAATTCGTCAATCAGGTCAACGGCCGCGTTGATGTCGAGAAGGTTGTTGTAAGAGATTTCCTTTCCGTGAATCTGGTCGAACATAGCTTCCAGATTTCCATAGAAATAACCTTTCTGATGCGGGTTTTCACCGTAGCGGAGTTGCTTTTGGTTGTTCACCGAGCAACGGAAGGCAGAGCCTTCGCCTGCATCGAAATAGTTGAAGATAGCTGAATCATAGTGGGAAGAAACGGCAAACGCTTCTTTTGCCATCCAACGGCGTTCTTCAAGTGAAGAAGTGGCGCCATGTTCCATCAACATATCCAGCAATGGTTTGTATTGAGCCTGTGAAGCTACGATGATAACATCATTATAGTTCTTGGCTGCGGCACGAATCAATGAGATTCCGCCTATATCTATTTTTTCAATAATGTCTGCTTCGGATGCGCCGGAAGCTACGGTAGCTTCAAACGGATACAAGTCTACAATTACCAAATCTATTTCAGGGATTTCATACTTCTCAATCTGTTGCATATCCTGCTCCAGTCCACGGCGACAAAGGATACCTCCGAAGATTTTCGGATGTAATGTCTTTACCCGACCACCGAGGATAGAAGGATAAGTGGTCAAATCTTCCACCGCCTTACAAGGATATCCCAATGATTCAATAAACTGACGAGTTCCGCCTGTTGACAGAAACTCTACTCCTTCTTCATGAAGTTTGGTAATAATTTCTTCCAAACCTTCTTTGTGGTATACAGATACCAGTGCAGTTTTTATTCTTTTAGATTCTGACATTGAATTGCCTATTAAGTATTTGATGCGCAAAGTTACGAAATATTGTTCATCGTACGTAATAAATAAGGTGTGAATTAATAAAAAAAAGCGTTGACTCTTCTATATGAAAAATCAACGCTTCTTCGCAAAGCTGGTTTCTATTCAAAAACTATTACCAAATAGACACACGTTTGTCTTTAGGAACGAACATCGGGTCTTGCTCGGTAATGTTGAATGCTTCGTACCATGTTCCGATTTGAGGAAGCGCGCCGTCTACACGCCATTTGCCCAATGAGTGGGGGTCGAGTTTGGTCAATCGGAGAATTTCTTCCGGACGGATATTTCCCGCCCATACATTAGCGTAAGCAAGGAAGAAACGTTGTTCGGGGGTAAATCCGTCAACAGTTTCGAGCGGTGCGTTCGCTGTTGCGTTCTTGAAAGCCTGGTAGGAAACTTGCAGGCCACCATGGTCGGCTATGTTCTCACCGAGAGTCAGTTCACCGTTGGCATGTACGCCCGGAGCAACTTCAATACTGTCAAAGAAGTTCACCATCACTTGGGCACGTTCTTCGAACTTCTTGGCATCTTCTTCCGTCCACCAGTCTTTCAGGTTTCCGTCTTTGTCATATTGACGTCCCTGGTCGTCGAATCCGTGGGTCATTTCATGTCCGATAACGACTCCGATAGCACCGTAGTTCATGGCGTCGTCGGCATTCATATCAAAGAATGGCGGTTGCAGGATGGCTGCGGGGAAGCAGATTTCGTTCGTAGTCGGGTTATAGTATGCGTTGACAGTCTGCGGTGTCATCAGCCATTCGTCCTTGTCAACGGGCTTGCCGGCTTTGGCAATCATTTCATTGTAATCCCATTGGTTGGCACGTTCAATGTTTGCCCAGTAAGAATCGTTTTTAATCTCCAGTGCGGAATAATCTTTCCATTTGTCCGGATAACCGATTTTTACATGGAAGGTAGCCAGTTTTTCCAAAGCTTTCTCTTTGGTCGGTTCGCTCATCCATTCCAGTCCTTTGATGCGTTCGCCCAAAGAAGTTTGCAGGTTCTTCACCAGTGTGACCATACGTTCTTTGGCAGCAGCGGGGAAGTATTTTTCTACGTACATCTGTCCTACTACTTCGCCGAGCACACCGTCTACCGTGCTTACAGAACGTTTCCAACGAGGTTGCATTTCTTTTTTGCCGGACATGGTACGGCTGTAGAAGTCGAAGTTCTGAGCTTCGAAGTCATCGCTCAGATAAGAAGCGGCGGCATCTATCAATCCCCATTGCAGATATAGTTTCTGTTCTTCCAATGGTACGGTATTGATAACATCGGCAACTTCTTTCATGGCAGCAGGCTGACCTATGTTCACTTCTTTCAGGTCTTTCAAACCGGAGATAGTGAAATATGTATCCCAATCGAAAGTCGGGAAGTTCTTTTTCAGCGTTTCCATATCCATCTTGTTGTAGTTGGCATGAGGGTCACGCAGTTCTACCTGTGAACGGGCTGCTTTGGCAAGGCGGGTTTCGATGTTCATCACGGCTTTTACCGCTTTTTGTGCGGTAGCTTCATCATAGCCTGCCAACTGGAACATCTTGGCGATGTGTTCCTGATATTTGTTGCGGATATTTGCAGTCTGTTCGTCATCTTCAAGGTAATAGTCGCGTTGTCCCATTCCGATACCGCCCTGGTAGGTCTGCACCATATTCATGGAGCTGTTCATATCATCGGCGCTTACGAACATGGTGAAGTAAGGGCGGATGCCTTTCTTCTGGCTTTCGGCGATGTATGCGTAGATATCTTTCTTATCTTTGAGCGCGTCGATAGCTTCCAGTTCGGCTTTAATCGGAGCTACACCTTCCTGGTTCAGTTTCACGCTGTCCATTGCAATGTTGTAAAGGTCACCCACTTTTTGAGCGGCGCTGCCCGGAGCGTTGTCTGTCTTTGAAGCCAGTTCGGCAATCAAGGCTTTCAGTTGTTCACGGCTGTTTTCACGCAACATGTCGAATGTTCCGAAACGGGAGTACTCGTCCGTCAACGGATGGTCTTTCACCCAACCGCCACAAGCGTATTGATAAAAACTTGTACCCGGCATAGCCGTGGTATCCAGATTAGCAAGGTCGATACCGGACGTCAGCACGGCCTCTTTCTTACTGTTACATCCTGTTGTCATAAGGCATACGGCAAGAATTGGTAAATACTTGGTTACTTTCATATTCAATATAATAATTATAGAATTATCATGCTATTTGGTGTCAAAGTTACAGGTTCATTATATATAACGTTTAACACCCGTTGTTTTGTTCTAGCCTTTCACTTCTTCCAACTCCATCGAAACACGCTCCCACTCTTCGACGATGGTATCCAACTGCTGTTTCAGTTTCTGATGCTGTTCATACAGTTTCATGTCTGAAGCTCCTTCAGGAGTTGCCATCTTCTCTTCAACTATGGCAATCGCTGACTCGGTTTCTTCTATCGAGGTTTCACAATCCGCTACCTGCCGTTCGAGTTTCTTCACTTTCTTATTCAGTTCCTTCTGCGCTTCATAAGAGAGTTTGTTCTCTGAAGGCTGCGCCGAATCCTGTTCAGCCCCTTTGGCAGAAGCCGTAGGAGAAGACGATAATGACGCTCCTTTCTGAAGTTCGTTCAGGCTGTCTATCTTTTTCTTTTGCAAGAATTCATAGATGCCACTAAGGTGTTCTTTCACTACTCCACCACCGAACTCATATACTTTAGTCGCAAGCCCGTCCAAAAAATCACGGTCGTGGCTGACAAGAATGACTGTTCCGTCAAACTCGCGGATGGCTTCCTTCAATACATCTTTTGAACGCATATCCAAATGGTTGGTCGGTTCGTCGAGAATCAGGAAGTTGACAGGTTCGAGAAGCAGCTTAATCATTGCCAGCCGGGTACGTTCACCGCCGGAGAGGACTTTCACCTTTTTGTCCGAGGCTTCGCCGCCGAACATGAAAGCGCCCAGTATATCCCGTATCTTCAAACGGATGTCTCCTGTGGCTACACGGTCGATGGTATCGAATACCGTCAGGTTTTCGTCCAACATCTGGGCTTGGTTCTGCGCGAAATAGCCGATTTGGACATTGTGACCGATGGTGAGCTTACCGTCAAAATCAATCTCTCCCATGATGCATTTTACCAAAGTAGACTTACCTTCACCGTTCTTACCGACAAATGCGACTTTTTCGCCCCGGTTGATGGTGAGGTTCACGTCATGGAAAACGACGTGGTCACCATAGGCTTTGCGCACGTCTTCACAGATAACGGGATAGTTTCCGCTACGACTGGCGGGTGGAAATTTCAAACGCAATGCGGAGTTGTCTTCTTCGTCCACTTCGATGCGGTCTATCTTTTCCAGTTGCTTGATACGACTTTGCACTTGTACGGCTTTGGTAGCCTTATAGCGGAAGCGTTCGATAAAATCTTCCGTGTCCTGTATCTGTTTCTGTTGGTTTTCGTAGGCACGAAGTTGCTGTTCGCGACGTTCCTTGCGCAAAACGACAAACTCGTCATATTTCACCTTATAGTCATAAATCTGCCCACAAGTAATCTCAATCGTACGGGTAGTCACATTATTAAGGAAAGCACGGTCATGGCTGACTAACACAACTGCATTGGCACGGGTTGCCAGGAAATTTTCCAACCATTGGATACTTTCAATATCAAGGTGGTTGGTCGGCTCGTCGAGCAGGAGTACATCCGGACGACGCAACAGCAGTTTCGCGAGTTCGATACGCATACGCCATCCGCCGGAGAATTCCGAAGTGGGGCGTTCAAAATCTTCCCTGCTGAAGCCGAGTCCGAGAAGTGTCCGTTCAATTTCCGCCTGATAGTTTGTGCCGCCCATCATCAGGTAACGGTCGTTCTCGTGGGTGAAACGGTCTATCAACTGGTGATATTCTTCCGAATCATAGTCTGTCCGCTCGGCAAGTTCCTGATTCATCCGTTCCAGCTTCGCCTGAAGTTCAAATATATGTTCGAATGCCAGTTCCGCCTCTCCCATCACCGTCCGGTTGTCGGAGAGAATCATGACCTGTGGCAAATATCCGATGGTAACATCTTTCGGAGTAGCTACGACTCCATGTGTCGGCGACTGTAAGCCCGCCAATATCTTGAGCATGGTGGATTTGCCCGCACCATTCTTGCCGACCAACGCAATACGGTCTTTCTTATTAATGACATAACTGACATCCGAAAAAAGCGGCGTCGCATTAAATTCTACTGATAATCCTTCTACTGAAATCACTTCTGTCTCTGATTTATAAGATTTTGGACTGCAAAGATAACGCATCCAAACGGAATTAGCTGCTTCCGGGACGATGGAATTTAATAGTAAGGACACAAAAAAGGCGTAGATATGCATTAAACTGCATAGCCTACGCCTTATTTCAATATTTTCTTAATCAGAACAACTTGGCAGGATATTCACCGGCATCTACCAATGCCTGAATCTTGTCTACTACGCTCTGACGGTCTTCCGGATAAGTAACACCGAACCATTTGCTGGTAGTATCAAGAACTTCTACTGTCGCAGTTCCGTCATTAATCAATTTATCCACCATCAACGGGATGAAGAATTCGCTCTTCAGGTTTTCCATGTTCTTCGGGTCACTCAGGAAAGTTTTGAAAAACTCTTCGCTGTATGCAAAGTAATCAGGAGTGAAGCCCCAGAAGTTCATACTTACCGGAGTAGTGTCGGGAGTAGCAGTCCATTCACCGTTGTCGTCAATGTATTTCACTTCGCCGTCAAGACGTTGAATTTTTGTACGTTCTACGACAGAAGTCAACAGACCTTTAGCATCTGTACTACAAATACCACGGGATACTGTACCGCTCTCACTTAATGTATTTCCTACACGGAAACCTACCATTGAGTAAACGTTCTTTGAATTTTCAGGAAGAGCGGAAAGGAATTTACCCATTACCTGGAAAGAGTCACGACCGTAGAAGTCATCGCAGTTGATTACCGCAAACGGTTCACTAATCACATCAGCTCCCATCATTACCGCATGATTTGTACCCCATGGTTTGGTACGGTCTGCCGGACAAGTGAATCCTTCCGGAAGATCATCAATAGACTGGAATACCAGTTCGCAAGGAATGTGGCCTTCGTATTTAGAAATAATCTTTTCGCGGAAATCCTGTTCAAAATCTTTGCGGATTACAAATACAAGCTTACCAAATCCTGCGTTGATAGCATCATAGATAGAGTAATCCATAATAGTTTCGCCGTTAGGACCCAGTCCGTCCAATTGCTTCAAGCCTCCATAACGGCTACCCATACCAGCAGCCAATAAGAATAAAGTTGGTTTCATAAATTGTGTAATATTAAAAGGTTAGTGATGTCAATGGCATCAGATTTCGTTGCAAATTTACAAAAATAGTTGAATCCAACAGGACAAATATCAATCATTATTCACTAAAATCGTACAAAAATCATTCATTAGAACGGGTAACCGATAGCAAAATGTATTCCCAGATTCTTGAAGAAAGCTCCGGTTACATTATAATAGCCGCTACGGTCCGTATCATAAGGCAGATGCAGAGGAATACCGAAGTCGAGACGGAATACGAGAATATCCATGTCATAACGGATACCGACACCCGTTCCCAAAGCTATTTGTTTAGGGAAAGTCTTCAGACGCAGTTGTGAATTGGGACGTGCTTCTTTTCCATCAGCCAAAAGCTTTCTGTCTTTGCGCAACAACCACACATTTCCTGCATCCAGAAAGGTAGCTCCCCAAAAGCTCTTGAAAATACGGAAACGATATTCCACATTCGCCTCAAAGCGGAAGGTTCCTGTCTGATCCAGGTAGGAATATTTTCCCTCTTCCGGATGATAACCGCCCGGACCGACACTGCGCACTGTAAAAGCACGGATACTATTGGCACCACCTACATAAAATTGTTCACTATAGGGAGCTATCGTAGCATTGCCATAAGTAAACAGTGCACCTACTGCCATGCGGCTGGCTATCGCATTATTCTTATCTATGTTCCACAAATGACGCAACTCCGTATTCAACTTCACAAACTGTGCAAACGGAGCCCCCAGCAAACTCTTATCCTCTTCATTGAACGGCTTGCCAAAAGCACGGTAAATAAGGGAAGTGATATTACCCGCCGAAGTGACGGTAGACTGCCACCAGATAGGGTTCTTTATCCGACGACCCGAAGCATTGTCATACGTATACGTATATTCCATCGCCGGAATAAACTGGTTCCTAAGACTGACATACAATGCAGGATTAGCTTCAGCTATCTCTTTAAAATCCTCAGACTGATGCTGCAAGACATTAAATGTCAGTTTAAAAGGAGTAATACTATGCCGGCTGGTACGGGAGGGCTGGAAATCGTATGTAGCATTGCCGCCAAAGGACAGCAGTTTATAATACTTTGCCCGGTTCAGCTGGTTGATATACAGACGAAAGGTCGTCGTGGCCGGGAAGTCAAACTCCCGTTTACCCAGATGCGGGAACACGACTCTCGGAAAAGTCAGAGAGGTAGAAAGCCCCATTTCCCAACTGTTCATCAGTGAGCTCTTCTCACCGCCTCCGGTCTGCCACTCATAAGAGCCTTTCAGTTTTACGTTCCAGCTTTCACCACCTCCGAATACATTGTTACGAGTGACACCGAAAGATGCACCGGGACCGGTCTGGTCATTACTCTTCGTTACTACATTCAGTTCCAGTTCTGCATCCAACGGTTTGGCAAATGTAGCCTGCATAGTGACATCCAGTGTATCACAAGCCGCTGTCGTATCTCGGGGAGCATATTGCATATCCATATAGCTGAATATACCGAGCTGACTCAATTTCTCCTGCACCTGCTCCTGCCGGTACTGGCTATAAAGACGGGTACGGTTGGAAGCCCTCATCTGTTTGCTCCGTACAAACTGCTGATAGTTCATCCATCGATAGAGCATATTCGGACGGACCTGCAGTTTATCATAATAGTGGATATTCAGATTCTTGTACAAGATACTGTCATTAGGTGCCTCGCCATTCTTTCCGAAGAGATAGACCGAAGCATCTCCTACATAGTAAGAACGTTGAGCGGCAGCCGGTAATCCCGGAAGAGGAATCAGACGAAGACTGATATGTCCGCCGGGAACCAAGGTTGTATCCGCCTGATAGGTCATATAGTCCGGACGGAAGTAGAAATATCCCCGATTACGCAAAAGGGTACTGATACGGGAACGTTCTTCATCCAAATCCACCACATTAAACTGTTCGCCGGGGGTGATGTAAGACATACGACGTCCGCGTTCCATGATCTTCAGAGTCTGGGGAGTGAAACGCTGATAATACACTGTATCAATGAAATAAGGGTTCTTCATATCTACCGTATAGAGCAGACTTGCTTTCAGACTATCTTTCTTATCGACCAAAGTCTCGTAAGTCACCTTTCCATTGAAATATCCGTAATCACGGAGCAGGTTAGTGGCTACCTTGACACGTACTTCGGGATTGACAGTAGAAATAAATACGGGCGGATTGGCGGCAAAGCGGTTAAACATCCACTTACCGAATCCTTTCTTGTATTTCACGAAGTCGTTATACATCCACATTTTAAAAGGAATAGGCAGAAAACCTCCCAACAGAGTAGTACTGGGAGTTTTGGCAAGCGCTGCATTGATTTCCGTCAAAGCAGTTTCACCAACCCGTGTCGATGATTTATTGACTATCACCGTTTTTCCTCCGGTATAGAGTATTTCATCTTCGGGCAGATGTTTCGTCACCGAACACGCCGAAAACAACACTATACCTATAAGACAGCCTGCTAATATGTTAATACGTATATCTTTCATTCTTACTTCTTTTTCTTAAAGATGAACAGTTCACTGAGCTTATCCAGTTTCTTGCGAAGTACCAGACCGACTCCGGTTTCCGTAATCTCCCCTTCGAGTACACTCTCATAGTTCTTATCGTAGAACAAACGGACATAACGGGTTCCCGTACGGTCCAGACGATATTCCAAAGAGATGTTGTCAATGAAGGATTCGGCATCATTCGTCGCATTTTCGCCCGTCGATACCTTACCGCCGATTACAATCTGGAAGCGGTTATTGAAGAGGCGCTGCGAATAACGGAAACTGTAATCCGTACGCTTGCCGCCGGTATCCGAGGCGTCATGATCTTCGACACCCACAGAGACGCTGGCATTCTTCAGGTTACCCATCAGTGAATTTATCTGACTGCTCAGTACGGAGTTCAGGGCAGAACCCATATTCAGCTTGCCAAGTCCGCCGCCTCCACCGCCGATCGGTCCGGTGCCGAGATAGGTTTTCATCAACATGATATAAAGTGCCTGTTTTCCACGTTCTTCCGCTCCCATTGCTGTCAGTTCATTCTGTATGGTCGCATCTTCCGGGGCCGCTACGTCGAAAGCAAAAGACAGGTTGTCCAACCGGTTCTTTACGACAATGGAAACGTCAAAGTTAACCATTCTCGTTCCTCCGTTCTCTCCTTCGGATACGGAAGCACGGATACGGTCAGTTGCCTTGAAGTTCAGCATGGGGTCCATCGGGTTTCCGGTCCAATCTACATAGCTGCCGTTATCGATGGCAAATTCCTTGACTGCAATGATAGGCAGAGAATACTTCATCAGTCCACCGCTCAGTGTGTAACGTCCGGTCAATGTCAGGTCTCCCTGCGGAGTGTATTTCATCGAAAGATCGCCACCTCCTTCCAGTTCGATACGATTGTCACTGGCGTCCAAGTCCACTTTCACCCTGACTGAAGGGTCGATATGAACCATCATCAGCATATCCAATCCACCTAAAGATACGGTAGGCACTTCCTGACGGACAACTGTGGTGGTATCACTGAATGAAGTAAATGTCACCAGACTTCCCAAACGATCCTGCACGGTCAGCGGTGAATCGGTCAGTACATACGAGACATCCGTATTGCCCAGCAGATTCAGGTTTCCACGCATATTCAACCCGTCCAACGGGCCTTTTATGGTTGCCCGCAAGTCCGCAAAGACTTTTCCGTAGACAAGGCTTTCGCGAGTACGCTTCGCATTCAACAAGGTATAGTTTTCCGCCAGCAGATTCAGACTCGCCATCGGTCGGGACATATCACGGAAATCGACATAACCGTCGATCGTAAACGGATTCTTTCCCGTGGTGTAAATGGCGAACTTATCAAATATCAGACGATTGTTCTTCAACTGCACAGGGCGGTTATCAAACAGGAAGTTAGCACCATACTGGCGTGACAGGACAGATACGCTGTCCAGTATCAGTTCACCGTTTATCAATGGCTGCTCGGTACTGCCTGTTATATTCAGGTCACCGTCCATATCACCGGCAAGCGTAACCAGCTCGTCGGGAATAAAGGCGTTGGCAATACGAAGCGGGAAGTGTTCCAACGTCGTATTTACTTCCAGGCTATCCTTTCCCGTCGAGGTAGGGAGCAGCTTGCCATCTGCTATCAGCACTTCTACCTTATCATGATTCAGATAAGCGTTGAGGTATTGTTTTCCCTGTTCGCCCGGCAGCCATGTAGCCCCCAAAGTAATATCACCAATGCGCTGGCGTTCATAAGTCAGTTCATCAATGGATGCTTCCGCAGAGAGCTGAAGGTCTTTTTCGGTCTGTATATAGTGTGCTTCTGCCGAGAACAATCCGGTGATTTCGGGGAAGTAAGGCAGTACGCTCGTTATTTCATCCAAGCGGATTCTCCGGATTTCGACATCGATATTCTGCAAAGAAACCGTATCTCCCTGTACCGAATGCACACGGAAGCCCATACCTTCATCATCCCACATATCCACATTGGCATACACGCGCATATTCTTATGCAGATAAATCCAGTTATGATCTTCGTTGAAGTGGAATTTACGGAACGCAATAATCGGTTCTTCCGGAATCAGTGTAAAAGCCAGTCCATCCCCTTTTCCACGTCCTCCAACCAGCGGACGGGCATTGACTCCAAGCAACACACCGGTTTTCCCCTTTTCGTTCTTATATTCTGCCAGCAGCTCGGCATCGCGGTCGCGAATCTCGCCTGTCAGAATAGTGGAGAAGGAAAACTGGGGATTCTTCGGTCCGTTGATTACTCCGGCACGGAGATTCATACGGGTAGTATCCTGTTTGACGGTGAAAAAGACCGTATCCAGTTGCAAGGTATCCACTTTCAAAGCATGGATGGCTGCTTTGCCGTTGATTCCCCAATCGGGAGCAGTGCCGAATTTCATGGAAGCATCATGGAACGATATATTCTTCATTGCCATATAGTATGCCAACGGATTCTCCTTTCCTGCCGAAAAAGAGAAAATAGCCGACGGTAATGCTTCACGCAAAGCAGCATGATCCAAGAGTTTTTCATCCACCTGCTTCATCAACACATCTACAAAATGGGTAGACTGACGAATCAGAGGATATACACCGGCACGGGCACTCAGATTCAGTTTCATATCACCGGCGGTGAAATGAGTGAAAACACGGTTCTGCCGTGCCTCTCCGCTTAAATTGAATGCCAACGGATGTTTCATCGGCTTGGGCATAAGTCCCAGTTCGTACAAATCAAGCTGAGTAACGTCAACTGTCACTTTACCGTCCGGATAGCTATGAGCTAAATTATATTCTGCATCCGCCGTCATTTTCAAAAGTTCATTGTCACTCGTAAGCTGAGCCGTTGCCAAAGCACCTTTAAGATTTCCCGTCAGATGAACATTCGAAAGATGATAGCGGGCGTAATGAAGCTGGTCCAAAGAAAGATTCAGATTGGCTAAAGAATGGAAGGACATGACATCCAGTCCCCTGCCCTTGGCATCTGCCGAAAGAGATAGTTCATAAATCGAGTCTTTCGGGAGAAAATGATGCAGTTGCAGATCGTTTATTTTCAGATCGGCCGTATAAACTTCTGTCGAACTGTTTAATGCGGCATTTACATTCATGCTGCCCTTGCCTTCTTTCAGATCGAGTTTTGCTTTATACTGCGGGCCGTTCATCTCCATCTTCATCTTGAGACTCATACTGTCGGGAATTACTAAAGAGCCATCGGGTGTGACTCCAGTCAATCCTGTCAGGAAGTTCAGATTCCGGGTAACCATATCCAGCCCAATAGTTCCCGAACGAGTCAGACTGTCCGTCAGGTTTTCAAGGATTCCTCCCCCTTTTAGCGAGAAAGCTCCCGGCAAGTCTACCGTGAAGCGCGAAATCTGCATCTCTTTCAGATTTCCATCCGTACCGGCACGAATCACTAACGGACGGAACGGATATGCTTCTTTAAACGTTTGAGGCAGTCCGCCGGCAAAAAGCATCACGTCCTCTTTGCCTATATGTGCGTTAAAGCTGGCGGATAAACGTCCTGTCGTCGGGATATTTACGAGTTCCCAATAAGTCTGGGCGGACAGGTCTATTTCTGAATGTGGGGTTTGCAGTTTCAGTTCAGGAATGCGGATGATAGAATCATTCGAAAAGAGCCGCCCTGTCAGTGAAGTAATACTCAGTCCCGAACGCTCTTCCATCGTTATTTCACGAATCACAGCGTTCATATTTCTGCCTTCGTAGAGCAGAGAGTCCAATCCGATGCGGATATTCCGGACTGCCATATGAGAGGCGTCAAAACCTTCCGACGGTTGGGCCTCTCCGGTGTCATAACTGGCGGAGGCACCCGACAAAAGGAATTGCTTCAATCCATAAAACTGGTTCTTTAAATCCGCTTTGGCGTCATCAATGGTCGCTTCGCCTATGTATGCCGCCATCTTCATGGAGTCGGCAGGCAGTTTCATACCGAATGATACATTCTTCAACTTCAGTTGATGAAGGTTCACCTTCCAGTTCACAGGAGCAGATGCCGTCGTATCTTTGGGAGTGGTCGTGGTATCAGTCATCAGAAGTTGTATATGAGTATCGGATAACTCTGTCCGATTGACAACTGCCGTTTCGTTCGATAAATCGACTCCATGACTTTGCAGAAAGAAGCGCCCCAAAACGCCTTTTATCTGCATCCCTTCTATCAGATTGGCAGAATTGACCGCCACCTGACTTAAGGTAACCTCGTCAACTTCTACTTTTCCTTTGAGCAACGGCCATGCCTGTACGCGGACATTCAGGCTTTCCAAAGACAATAAGGTATCCGGCTGCTGTATGACTTCCACCCCTCGTACCAGCAGATTAAGCGGAAAACGAAGGTCTATCCGTTCCACCTGAATCTGCATGCCGGTTGCTTTAGAAGCATACGCAGTAACCTCCCGTCGCAAAAGATTCTGAACAGGAGGTATATAAAGTAATACCATCAGTATTACAAAAAGTATTATAGGAGTAAGCAATATCCAGCCCACCCGTCTTATCCATTTTCGTTTCATGCAGGATGTGTCAGTGTAAAAGTGATACAAAGTAAACAAATTACTTTGAAAAAAGGTTTGTCCAAAAGCTAAAATGTGAAAAAGCCGGAGGTTATGGTTGCATTTAGCGCAATTTCATCCCGTTCATTCCGTTCATTCGGAAGGTGAGATATTTGTCAAGGCAGCACCTTCTCACTATGCTACGAGCTTATGCCCGTGCCACTACGTTGGCACGCTTGTGCCACCGCAGTGGCACGACTGTGACATGCCTTTGGCACAACTGTGCCAACAAGGTGGCACAAGCATGGCACTATATAGGCTGTTCCAAAGGAGCTGCCGGGAGAGATTTAATGTAAACCGAAACTATACTCCTCAGCAGCACGAACAACTTTACGCACCGCCTCCAAAGTCTCCAACGTAGTCTTTTCTATTTCTTCGGAGAATTCTTCCCCCCGGCAAGACTCCAGCCATCTTAATGAAGCAACAGACTCAGAAGCTCCGATCAAGGTGAAAAGCGGAAGGAGTTTATGAGCCATAGCGGCTATTCCATCCACCTCCCTGTCAGTTAATGCCTGTTGCATCCGGTCGGCATTCTTACCGGTCTCTTCGATAAAAGTCCGGATAATAGAACACGCCGCTTCCGGATCATCTTCCGAGAAGGCAGTCAGTGCAGAAAAGTTGAATAAAGTATCTTCAGGCAGCGCATCTGCAATCAATTGCATATCATGTGTTATATGCGCCTCATCAGCTGACATTTGTCCTTCATTCAGAGTTACCAGCAATTCTTTCACCGTAAAAGGTTTGTGCAGGCATCCGGCAAAGCCGTGTTCATGCAAAGCCTTCTCATCCATTTCGCTGCGTGCCGTGACAGCAATGACAGGAATATTGCGGGCTTGCGGAATGTTAGAGGCACGCAATAATTTGACCAGATCAAAACCGTTGATAGCAGGCATCTGTATATCGGTCAGCAGCACATCAAACGTCGAGGAGCGCAGTTGCTCTATCAGTTCTTCCAACTGCTCGCAGCAAACAGCATCGATGTTGTGCTGTTTCAGCATGGCAGCAGTCAGGTTCAGCTGAATCTTATCATCATCAATCAGAAGCACACGGATCACCTTCATGACCGGTACAGCATCTGTCTCTTCCGGAGAAACATCTGTTTCTTCCGGAGAAGCATCCGTATCTTTCGACGCTTTCTTGATTCTGCTTCCAAAAGGTTTATTTTCCACTATTGACTTGCCCACCGGAAAGAGTGGCAACACGACAGTAAAGCAACTTCCTTTTCCTAACGTGCTTTGTACATCGATCGTACCTTCAAGCAGAAGAACCAGCTTATGCACAATGGACAATCCCAGTCCGAATCCTTCTTCTCCCTGCGCACCGGGGAGGCGGGTAAATTCCTGGAAGATGCGTTCCCGATCTTCCGATGCCATCCCTTTGCCGGTATCCTCAACCGCTATTGTCAGCTTCGAAGCGTTATAACCAACAGTTAATGTGATCTTGCCCTGCTGAGTGAATTTCACCGCATTGGACAAGAGATTATTCACTATCTGCTGAATACGTAAAGGATCACTGATATATTTCTCCGACAATTCCGGAGCGATATGACATTGCAAGACCAAGCCTTTAGCCGCCGTCAGAGGTTCAAAGCAAACACGGATTTCTTCAAACAGCTGAGCAGGATTAAAAACAATCCGGTTCACTTCCGCTTTATTGAGGTCAAGACGGTGGAAATCAAGCAAGTCGCTGACTAACTTCAGTAAATGCTCTGAAGAACTTTTCATGTTGTCCAGATAGAATCGCTGCCGTTCATCTTCGGTCAGGCGGGACAAGAGTTCCGTATATCCCATTATCGAGCCTAATGGCGCCTTAAAGTCATGGGTAATGGCAAGCATCAGTTTCTCACGGGCAACAAGCAAGTCTTCCGCCCGCTTATTCGCTTCTTCGAGCTGACGCCGATAACGGTTGCTACGAGTAATATCCCGCATAATTAAGATCAGGAAAAAGGCGGATAAGAATACGGCACCAATGGCAATTCCGGCAATGATATTAGCCGAACGCATCCGCACCTCCTCCTCGTATCCTTTTATCAGACTATCCATTCTTGCGGTCAGCTGTGTATTCATCCGCTGATACCTCGTACTGGTACGCCGGATCGTTCGCCTCCGCTGCAACCGTTTCTCTTCGGTAGCCATGCGAATCTTATGCTGAAGGGAGTCCGCCGACTTGACAGGTTCCAATATCGTATCGGTGGCAATTTCCAGAGAAGTATTGACCAGCACGGCAGTATCTTTCTTAGAAGGCGCGAACACTTCCCCCAATCGTTTGAAGAAGCCTTTCTTCTTCGGGGTAGTGATCAGAGAATCGCGTTTGGTAATAACCCGGTGTTGTACCCGTTGCTGAGTAATCACCGAGTCCTGCTGTTCTGATATGATTTCTTCAATCTCCGAGGCGGAAAGCAAGCTATCATTCGCCTCGCTCAGCACCCGCAGCATCTGAAGGGTATTCTGATCTTTCTCATGGAGAAGACTCAGCAGACTGTCTGTCCGCAGATTCTGCTGATCGTCCGCAGCCGACAGCGTCTCCATCTCCTGATGCACAAACACCAGAGAAAAAAGAAGAATCGCCAGCAGCAATATATAGCCGATGGTTATTTTCAGTTTGGTGGAGCGAAAGGAAGCCATAGGCAATTAATATTTTAAATTATGAATTTTGAATGGAAGGCGGTAGTTTCGTCTTGTGATGGAAACGCCACCATAACATCAGACCGGCACTGGTCAACCCAAAAGGAAATGCCATCCAGACACCTATGATCCCCCACTCCAACACGAATCCGCAAAAATAGCCGACCGGAAGCGAAATAAGGAAATAAGCAATGAAGGCAATCAGCATCATCAGTTTTACATCTGAGATTCCACGCAAGGCATTGGCAAAGGTTATCTGCAATCCATCTCCAAACTGATATACAAGGAACGGAAGGATAAGCGAAGTTACCATAGCCGCCACTTCGGTACTATCGGTAAACCAACCTCCCAGATAATTGCGGCAGAGGAATACGATGGAAGAAAGCACAACGCCCAACGCCATCATCACATGAAAACCGGCATAAGCCGAACGACGTACATTGAGTATATCGCCCTGCCCGTTAAAGTTACTCACACGGACAGCCACAGCTGCTCCCATCCCGTAATACATCATAAACGTAAACTGAGAAATAGCCAGCATGACCTGATGAGAAGCCAGCGCAATGGTACCCAGCCAGCCAATCATCACCGCACTCAGACTGAACGAAGCTGTCTCCATTCCCATCTGAAAAGCAATCGGCCAACCCAGCGAATTCAATCGTCCGAATATAGCCTTCGACCATCCCAGACGATAGAAGCCGAGCTTAAAACGAAGAAAACGCGGACTCCGCATAAAGACTATGATAAATACGACTACCATCATGATACGCGAGAACAGCGTACTGATACCTGCTCCCAGCAAGCCCATTTCCGGCAAGCCCAGCTTTCCGTATATCAGGATATAATTGCCGATAATATTCAGCACATTTCCGCCGAGCAATATCCACATAGCGGTCTTAGTATCCGTAATTCCATCCGTAAACTGCTTGAAGCCATTGAACAGCATCACAAAGACGAGCGAAGCCAGCAGAACCAGATAATAAGGTTTTATCAGGGGAATAAGTTCTTCCGGCTGTCCCAGATTTCCCACATTAAAATAAAGGACAGTCATACCGATGGTAAGCAAGAATGCCACCAACAAATTTGCCAGCAGGCTGTTACGCAACGCCTGCCCCGCCGAAGCATACTGATGAGTTCCATACAAACCTCCCACGATAGGGGTCAGCCCGTACGAGAAGCCTGTACTGAAAATAATCACCAGATTGAATACATTATTGACGAAGGAAGCAGCACCCAGTTCTATCGTACTATGATGACCGATCATCAACGTATCTGCAAACCCCAGCACAATAACTCCTATTTGCCCGATTACAATGGGCAATCCGAGAAAAATCAGTGCTTTGTAATGCTCCTTATATATACTATAGATATTTCTCATTTATTTTTCCGTAGTTAATCGCATATTCCGGCAACTCCGCATCCTGCCGTTGCCTCCAATAAATATCCCGCCGGTAAGGAGAAGTCAGGATATTTGTTTCTTATAATAAAGTATCACTCCATTCTCCTTCCTGAAAGCAGACTGAGCTACCTTTTGCAATTGTCCGGCAGTAACAGCGCGATAACGCTCTACCTCCTTTTCCATATCTTCCGCCCTGCCCAACAGTTCAAACCAAGCAAGATTGGTAGCGACATTCAAATAATTGATATTGCCGAATATCTGCGTCGATTCGAATTTATTCTTCACTTTTTCCAGTTCCTGTTCGTCAACAGGTTCTTGCTGCAAACGTTCCAGTTCTTCACGTACGGCCGCTTCCGCCTGTTCCAGCGAAACACCTGCCGCGGGTTTGCCCGAGATATGGAACAATCCGGCATCCACACTACCGGAAATATAAGCGTCGATACTCGAAAACAGTTGTTTTTGCTGTACCAGGCGTTGATTCAGACGACTGGAACGTCCGTTGCTCAACAAATCCGACAATATATCAAAAACGTAATAATCCGGATGATCATGACTGCACATATGATACGCCATGAATAGTGAATCAAGGGGTACGTTACGCTCTACTGTCAACCGTCGTTCTTCTGTCTGCTCCGGTTCCTGCGGCAGATTCCGTTGAGGAACCTCCCTGCGAGGGATGGGACCGAACCATTTTTCCGTCAATGCGACTGCTTCCTCAAAAGAGATATTTCCCGTTACGGCGAGCACTGCATTGTTCGGCGCATAAAAACGGAAGAAGAATGCTTTCACCTCTTCCAGCGTCGCATTGGCTATGTGCGACAAATCTTTTCCGATGGTAGGCCACTGATAAGTATGCGCCCGATATGCCAGAGGACGCAAAAGATGACCGACGTCTCCGTAAGGCTGGTTCAGGCAACGCTGCTTGAATTCTTCCATTACTACTCCACGCTGTACTTCCAGACTCCGTTCACTGAAATCAAGGCTCAGCATACGGTCGGATTCCAGCCAAAAGCCGGTCTCTACATTCTGCCGGGGTACAGTGAGGTAGTAATTGGTTATGTCATTATTGGTCCAGGCATTATTCTCGCCGCCTGCCAGTTGCAGCGGCATATCATAATCGGGGATGTTCACCGAACCTCCGAACATCAGGTGTTCGAACAAATGAGCAAAGCCTGTATGCTCGGGATGTTCGTCGCGGGCTCCCACATTATATAATACATTAAGAGCTACCATCTGCGTACTTTCGTCCTGCGAATGTACCAGAC